>TARA_B110000208_G_scaffold74621_1_pt1 | contig 49285 bp, 39 predicted proteins | sample TARA_B110000208 | Tara Oceans TARA_B110000208 (sample SAMEA4397426) | marine metagenome | biome: Polar Biome; feature: [SRF] surface water layer (ENVO:00010504); material: water (ENVO:00002006), including particulate matter (ENVO:01000060) such as... | depth 5 m
GCCAAGGTGGCCCAATGATGTCGCCGGCCGCGTAGATCCCCTTGACGCTGGATTCGTAGTTGCCATCGACTTTGATGTAACCGCGATCTTGCGCGAGCTTGGTGCGCGCAGACAGTAGTCCGGCGGTGTTGGCAACCACTCCGATGGCGATCAGCACGCAATCCGCAGTGATCGACTCGGCCTTGCCAGCCTTGACGAGGTCCATCTTTACGTTATTCTTGGCGACTTTGATGTTTTCGACCGCAGTGGAAGTGCGGCAGTCGATGCCCTGTTTGTTAAACTCCTTAGCCACCACGGCTGCGACTTCGTGATCTTCGACTGGCAACACTTGATCGAGCATCTCGACCAGCGTGACCTTGGTGCCGAAGGCATTGAGGAAATAGGCGAACTCAGCGCCAATCGCACCAGCGCCGACAATCACGACGGACTTCGGCTGCGTCTTCATCTCCAACGCTTGGCGAGAGGTCATGACGCGCACACCGTCGACTTCGAGGTCGGGCAATTGACGTGGCTTACAACCAGTGGCAATGAGGGTATTCTCAGTAACCAGGATCTTACCCTTATCTGGACCGTCAGTGATCTCTACCATCCCAGGGACTGCGATCGTGCCGACCCCCTTAATGTAATCGACCTTATTCTTCTTAAACAGAAACTCGATACCTTTGGCCATCGTGCCCGATACGTTGCGTGACCGCTGAATGATCTTAGTAAAGTCATAGCTCGCGCCCGTCACGCTGATACCGAATTCTTCACAGTGCTTGATTTTATTAAACAACTCGGCGCTCTTTATCAGCGCCTTGGAGGGGATACAGCCCCAATTCAAGCAAGTGCCGCCGGGACGCTCCTGCTCAACGCAGGCGACTTTTTTACCGAGTTGCCCCGCGCGAATGGCTGCGGCATAACCAGCGGGACCACCGCCGATCACAACGAGATCGTATTTTAAGTTAGTTGACATAAATAGTTAAATTGAAGGTGCTTAAATCGGCAAAACAGGAGAAATACCCGCGACAAAAAGATGCGAAGAAAACAGACGAGTTAGGTGTCGTCAATGCCAAGGGCATGGTTGTTGCGGGCTTGAATGAACGCGAAAGGAGTGTGGGCGACTCGACCTCAGCATCAAACAATGAGGGCGAGTCGCCCTCACTCCATTAAAACACAGTAACATTCCTGCCTCTTTAAATATCGATGACATCGGTGTCATCTTCGATGACTCGCTTTGGCTTGCGCGGTTGACTGGAGCCACGCGCTTGCGACCCAGCGCCTGAGGTGGGCCCGGCACGGCCGACATTGATATTTGCACTCCAACGTCGATTTCGGCTGCCGAATAGTAGAGTTGACACGCCACTAGTGATACTGACGACGAGTGCACCCCAAAGCGCACTGCGGAAACTATCGACCTCGAAGCCGCTCACGAGCGCCGCAACGAAGAGGAACAGCAATGCGTTGATCACCCAGATCCCAATGCCGAATGTCAGAATAATGAAGGGCAGCGAGAACAGCATAAGTAATGGCTTGAGAAAGACATTACAGGCGCTGAGCAGTATCACCACGATGATCAGCGCTTCGCGGCTATCATAATGTATACCAGAGGCAGTGTTGGAGGCGATTAGAACGCCAAACGCAACGATCACCCAGCTTTTGAACATTTGCTTTAAATCCATAGTTTCTTAGTCGGTCGAAGTCGAATTCAGTTCCCCACGTTCGATCGGGGCGTCCATCGACATCAGATAACGGAATGTGTGTACCTCACTGGCTCCGCCTTCTGACTTTTTAAGTACAGCACCACATTAAAAAAATACGGCGGGCGGACGATCCCCTCACTACCTAAACCAGCTACAGAGCAGATTGGCTGCAAGTTAAAATAAGATCGGATTTTTGGTTTACCGTTCAGCCACACATTGCCAGCAGTCGATTCTGGCGGTGCAATTAAACCATCTGCATCGATCCAATATCTCCGTATTTTATTAGCCACAATACGAAAATTGATCGATGTCCGCTCTGGGCGCTCGATGTAATCACCCTGCTGCGAAGGCAGCTGGCCGACTGGATACGGCAGCTCGGAAACCCCGCTAGGGAGCAGCTTATCCTCAATTTGTGCGGGCACCAGCTGTTCTGCAGAAATCGGTAATGTCAATGCAGCCAAAGCAAAGCATATGACTCGAATTGTTAATTTCATAGTGCTCACCATAGCCACAAAAGTGCAGAGATCAATCTTGCGCAGAAGCATCTCGCTGCTGCATGCCAGTTTTAAGCTTTTTAAACTGTTCGAGTCGTTGTGCCGTGGCAGCTTCCGCGCCTGAATGGCCCGGCACATAAAACTGCTGTGGTGACAACATAAACTCTTGGCCAGAAATCCCAGAGGGATAATCATGACTATATAGATAGTCCTTACCGTGGCCGAGCGCCTTATTGGTCTTGGTATGCGCATCACGTAACCATAGCGGCACGGCTTGTACGGGTTCATCTCGGAGCGATTTTTTAACTGCATGCATCGCCCGCGTCACAGAATTGCTCTTTGGCGAGGTCGCTAAATAAAGCACTGCGTGCGCCAAGTGATACTCACACTCTGGCATGCCGATTTTTTCGCAGGCCTCAAATGCGGCAGTGGCCACCGTCAGCGCATGCGAATTGGCAAGGCCGACATCTTCAGAAGCCAAAATGGTCAAGCGCCGCGCGATATAGCGTGGATCTTCGCCACCCTGCAGCATCTTAAAGGTCCAGTACAGCGAAGCATCTGGATCTGAACCGCGAATGCTCTTAATCATCGCTGAGGCATGATCGTAATGCTCATCCTCATCGCGATCGTAGCGGATCTGCCGCTCGCGTGCGAACACCTCGACCGCCTGCGCATCAACATGCGCGCCCAGGGGCTGACTCAGCACCAGTGTCTCCAAGGCATTGAGTGCACGGCGTAAATCACCACCGGAAAAATCGGCCACGGCTTGAAACACCGCTGGCTCGGCAGTGCAACGATGTGCACCGAGGCCACGCGCCACATCCGTCAAAGCACGCGCCAGTACAATCGCGACCGACTCGACATCCACCGGCTCCAACCGAAACAGGTGGCTACGGCTCAACAGCGGCGGATTCACATAAAACCCAGGATTGTGCGTGGTCGCGCCAATCAGACGAATATTGCCAGCCTCCACATCCGGCAGCAGTAGATCCTGTTGTGACTTATTAAACCGATGGATCTCATCGATAAAAAGGATGGTGCGTTTAGCTGGCTCGTAACGCGCCAAGCGTAGGATATCGCGCACCTCGGCCACATTCGAAAGCACCGCATTGATGCGCACGAACTTACTCTGTGTCTCAGCCGCAATCACCTCCGCCATCGAAGTCTTACCGCAGCCAGGTGGGCCATAAAAAATCAGGCTACCGAAATTATCTGCCTGAATCAGCCGCGGCAACAGACAGCCCTCACCGACGATGTGATCCTGGCCAATGATCTCGCCCAAGTGCTGCGGTCGCATACGTACCGCCAGCGGCCGCACTACGGAGCCGGCCGAAGCCTCCTGCTCGGCATCAAAAATGCCAGGCTGTTCGATATTTTCAGACATCAGATTTATCATCCTAGGCGTGATACAGTCTTGCAAGATAGAACGAAACGACTCGACTTATACTAACGCTTTATATTAAAAGCGCAACTGCACCTCGATGACAGCAACGACCCAAGCCCGCGCGCCGATTTTATCGTTACTGTTAGGACTACTCCTCGGACTGATCCTAGCTCGCCACTATAGTGCCCCGCTAGCTCTGCTGCTGTGCATCGCATGTATGAGCAGCTTCGCGGCGCTTCGACTCGCAGGCAACGAAAGGCTGCGGTGGCAATGGATGCTATGTTTCTTAATCAGCACGACTCACTGCTGCTGGGCTTATGGGCAACTTCGACTGCCAAAGTCGCCACAGGCCTACAACCTGACACTGCCTGCGCGCGAAGCGCAGTTAACGATCGAAATACAACGCGTTATGCAGCCTGGTGAACGTTACGGCAAACCCAGCGGACTCGCCCGCGTCCTCGACGCACCCACCACCAGCCGCCTACATCCCGGCGAACAGATCTACTTCAAACTGACGCTTCCAGCGGTAGCAGCAGAGCAGGCCGCCGTGCCAACCATCCAACGCGGCCTGCAAGTGCAGACCACTGGCGTACTCACTCCGATCCTGCCGCCGGCAGCCAGCGGTGACGAAGACGATTTCGAAGCCTACCTACAAAGTATCGGCGTGCACTATCGCTTCGACCGCACTGGCCCCCTGCAAATACTACGTGCGCCGCGCACCTTTGATCGGTTTTGCTTTGGAATGAACCAGCGATTCCAAGCAACACTGCGGTTAGGAGCAGCGGCCAACTCGGAACTTGCCAATGTCTACGTCGCGATGCTGCTGGGCCGCAAGATCGAGCTGAGCAAAGCACAAATCGAACGCTATCGAATGACTGGCACCATGCACTTTTTCGCGATCAGTGGCCTACATATTGGCGTAATCGCGACTGTGATTGCCCAATTCCTCTTGCTCATCCGTGTCCCGCGAACAGTTGCCCCATGGATCGGACTACCGCTGCTGTATTTGTATGTCGAAATAACCGGCGGCTCGCCCTCCGCCATACGCGCGTTTCTGATGGCGGCTTTTTTCTGGTCGAGCTTTGCCTGCCAGCGCCAGCGCTCGCCGTTATCTGCGCTCATGTGCTCCGCCATCTTCGTGCTAATCATCGATCCCAATCAACTCTGGAGCCTTGGCTTTCAGCTCTCCTACACGGTGGTGCTGAGCATATTATTATTTGGCTTACCGCTGCACCAAGTCTTAACGCATCGCTGCCAACCCTACCAGTGGCTGCCGGAACAAGACTGGAACGCTCGGCAGCGCGCCTATGCTTGGTCGCTCGACAAATTCCTGCTATTGTTTGCCATCAGCTTCTCTGCGTGGCTAGCGAGCACACCGCTCAGCGCGGGACTGTTCGAGTTCGTCGCGCCCGGCGCGATTTTACTCAACATGCTGTTGGTCTATTTAGCCGCCATCGTCATCAGCGGCGGCATCATCTCTCTGGCCTGCGCCAGCGCCCTGCTCACTGGCCTCGCGGGATTCGTTAACCACTCGGCATGGCCGGTGATTTACCTAATGGATAACATGATAATCTACTGCGCTCAACTCCCTGGTGCCATCCTGCCCAGTGAAGGCTTCTCAACTGCGTTCAGCTATAGTGCGCTGTGCCTTTATTTTGCCACACTATTGTGGCTGCATCGCAGCGCGGCGCGATTACAGAGCCATGCCATGTGGCTGCCACCCCTTATCATCATCAGTATCGTTGCGACCGGGCTGGCGGTGATTAATTGAAACCAATAAAAATGGTAGGGGCGAGGCTTGGCACGCCCGCCGTAGCTAGAGCTCTGTCAACCGAGGATCAACGGGTGCGCCAAGGCGCACCCCGACATGACTGCTCACCCTTTACGATGCGCGGCACTCAGCAAGGAGGCTGTCTCACAAATAGAAATATAACGATTTTCGACGTCATAATCGTAATCTTACTCATAATCATAATCCTAATCCTAATCCTAATCCTCTAGGCGAATCCGTAAGGTCTTCTATCACAACGTTTCGATTATGATTACGATGAAGAGTAAGATTAAGAGAGTAGCAGCCACATGTAAGCAATTTACTATGTCTGTGGTATTTTTGAGACAGTTTCGCAAGTGAAGGCCCTACGATTCAAACGCGACTCAAATCGCTGCCACAGATTCAGACAAAAAAAGCCCGCTGCAATACGCAGCGGGCTTTGTTAGAAATGCGATCTGAAGTCAGCCCGCGTCTTAGCGACGGCGAGTGAACTTGTTTTGGAACTTCTCGACGCGACCAGCGGTATCGACGAAACGCTTCTCACCAGTAAAGGCGGGGTGCGAATCAGCAGTAATATCGCAAATTACCACTTGGTAATCAACGCCATCGATTGTTTCAGTCTTACTACCACGCATAGTGGAGCGAGTCAGATATTTAGTGCCAGTCGAAACATCGACGAAGGCAATAGGGTTGAGCTTTGGATGAATATCAGCTTTCACAGTAGTGTCCTTTCGGAGGGTTCGAGCTATCCCTGACGCGCTTTAAAGCGAGGGTTAGACTTGCAGATTACGTAAACGCGTCCCTTGCGGCGAACTACCTGGCAGTCCGGATGACGGTTTTTGAGAGATTTAAGAGAAGATACAACTTTCATAACAAGAAAAGATAGAATTGGTGAAAGAATGGTCGAGCCCCGCCCCTGTCAATGGCAAAGACGGAAATAAACCGCCTAATTTCAGTTCATCGAAAGGTCATCCGGCTCCTCCGCGAGCAACTGCATCTCAGGCCCCTGCTGAGCAAGTATCGCGCGCCAAACAGCCAAGCCCTCAAGCAACTCTAGTTCAGGACTTAAGGGACACACCAGCCACGCATCCACCTCGATCTCGCCCTCCAGTTGGCCGTCGCCCCAAGCGGAATGGCCAATAAAGCCGCGCAGCTCGAATTCGGGGTCGTCTTTCAGGATCTGGCGGGCTTTATCCTCATCAATCCCGAAATAGAGCTTAAAGCTGCCATCGGCGCTAGACCACTTCCACGCCACTAGAATCATTTGATCACTGCCCACGGGACCGCCTTCGTAGAGTGGTACTGCGGCAAAATCGGAGTCGGCCAACTCGGAATCATACTGCCCTAGCGTCTGATTCAGTGGCCGATTGACGATTACCCCCAATGAGCCCTCTTCCGCCGAATGGCCGGTCATCAACACCACCGTCTGCTTAAAATGCGAATCCAGCAGCGATGGATGCGCCACCAACAAAGAGCCCGCGAGGTGCAACTCTTCATCATCCTGACCACGATCTGGTATCAAACGCATAGCAAAATTCAATTATAACCGCTCTAAGCTGACTCCACTCTCAGTGAGTATCTCCTTCACCAGCTCATCATTACGATAATCACGATGATACTTGATACAACCAATTCCTGCCGCCGCCAAGATTTTGGCGCAAATAATACATGGAAAGTGTGTCACATATACCGTGGTGCCTTCAAGCGAAACGCCACGCCGCGCCGCATCGCAAATCGCATTTTGCTCGGCATGCACCGTCGCCTGCTCATGCCCATCACGCACGCGCGAGGCATGCGGCGCACCCGGCAAAAAGCCATTATACCCCGCCGCGATGATCCGGTTTTTTTGTGAGCCGCCGGAGACGATCACGCAGCCCACATGCAAGCGATCGCAACTGGAGCGCGAGGCCATCAGCAAGGCCGTCGCCATGAAATAGGTATCCCAAGACGGTCGCTCCCCCCACGACTCGGTCAAGCTCTCGAGCTGGTTCAACATAGTCGTATCGCTCAATGCAGCAGCGACCGGTGGCTGATATTCGTTACTCATAATAGATTCATTTATTGCTCGGATCGTCGCGTTCGCAATCGTGAAGTTAGCCTGCGCTGCAAGCTACCAAGGAAATACTTCAATAGAAAGATAGCCTTGTGGTAATTGACCAAGCACCTCTGGGCGACGCAACCACTCATCCGCAGCACGATCGAAGTCCGCATTCCCTGAGGATTGACCCAGCGTCGGTACAGATAATGCCAGCACCCTGCCGGAGGCACGTAAATAATACAACACCGGCCGCTCCACCGAGGACGAGGTGGTGTAGCTCAACTCCGCGGGGATTGACAACCGCCGTGCGACCAGCTGCCCCACAACTGATACTTCCGCGATCGGCGTGACCTCTGGGAATCTCGCGACCGGCCGCGACGATTCCGTAACGCCTGAGAAGAAGCGCCAAAAGCGCGACGCCAATAAATCGAGAGGCTTATCCACCGCTATATTCTGAGGCACTAAAAAATTCGACGGTTGCAGTTCACTGAGCAACTGAATCTCCGGCTCAAACTCGGGAAACTGCCCCTGCATTCGATCTCTCGGATCAACCACCATCGCTTGTGAGGCATTCCAGCGGGTCGGAATAAACAGAGGGGCGGAGTCAAACAAAGCGGCCAACTCTTCCAGTTCACGATCATTTGCGAGCGAACCAGCCGAGACGTATTCCACATAAGGCCGGGTGGCGACTCGATCAGGCAACGGACTGGAAACCACTCGAAAAATCAAAAAACCAGCAAGATGCAGCGCCACACCGAGCAACAAGCTCAGGCGCAACAGCGGCGAAATCATTTCTGGTGAACGCGGTGTCGCGGGCTCAGACAGCTGGGAAGCGGGCGACATCACAATACGGGCATGAATACGTTACTACCTTGTTGCAGTGCATCCCCAGGAATCAGCTCCAGTACCTCCGGCACCTGATCCCCCGCAATCTGCACCTCAGTAAATCCGGCACGTTGAGCCATGCGGCACAAACCCAAAAAAAGTTGCAGCTCCATCGAGGCATCCGCCTTGACCAACAAAACGGCATTCTGCTCGGTGCGATCTTCTAAATGTCGACCAAACGCCTTCTCCACCGAACCATGCTCATACACACTTCCGTCAAAAAACAACATCCCGCCATTACCGATCGTCAACACCGCCACTTCAGCAGCATCATGCTGCAGACGCAGGTCTGTCTCAGGTAAATTCACCCGCACGCCCGGCAACATCACAAATCGTGTGAACAATAAACTAATCAATAGCGCCAATACCAATAAATCCAGCACTGGAATCGCATCGATCTTGATCTCAGGACGCTTCAATCGCTCCAACAAACCGAACGACGCGGTAAACTCAGCGGTCGGTGCGGTTAAATTACCGGCAGGCTGTTGTTCAGGCGCACTCATTGCTATACTTCTCCCTCCTCGGTCGGCGCTGCTACTGTTGCCGCTCCGACCGTCAGAAACTCATGAATGTTATGTCCCACCCATTCAAAATCGTGCACCAACGCACGCACACGCCCAGAGAGAAAGTGGTGCGCCAAAGTCGCCATGACCGCAATCGCCAAGCCAGAAGCTGAAGTAATCAAAGCCTCCGCGAGCAAGCGACTAAACTCGCCGCTATTGCCACTGGAGGCTTCGAGTTGATACAGCGCCTGCAACGCCGCAATGACCGTGCCGAGGAAGCCCAACAAGGGTGCCGCACGAGCCAACGCCGCAATCGTGCCGATGCGACGCTCTAATACCGGGATCTCAATAATCGCCGCAGACTGAATCGCAGTCCGAATACTCGCACTCGATTCGCCATAATGCAGCAATGCCGACTTCACGATACGTGCCATCGGCCCCGGCGTATCTTCGCACAGCGTCAAGGCCTCAACCAAACGTTTCTTGCCCACTAGATTCTTAATTCCGCTCAAGAAATCCTCGGTGCCGATCTGGCCCTTGTGCAAGAACAAGGCACGCTCAATAAATAACACAAAGCCTAACAGGCTTACGAAAAGCAGCGGATACATGACGGAGCCGCCTTGTAGAATGAATGTCTGTTGCAAGTAATCCATGGAATGATTTTTCTAAATATAGCGTGCGAGCTACTCTTCGACAACTGGTAATCGATCCGCACGCGATTGCGCAAGCGTTCGACCGGGTAAATTATAAGCGACCATCTTGCGATAGACCCGCCGCGCCTCCGCCAGTTGGCCCTGAGCCTCCAAGCCAGTGCCCAGTTGAAGCAGTGTCCGCGACATCCAATAGCGCCCCGTCACGCCCAAGCGAATCGCATTCTCAATATCCAACAGAAAGTCGTTTGCGACCAAAGTAAAAACGACTTGCGCTTGATCGAAGGCCTCGTGCCGCAGCAATGCAAAGCCCCACTTGTAGCCGACTTCCGCCTGATAGTCGATCGGCAGGTTCGGTAAGTCGATTAAACGCTGCAACGCTTGCGCGACATTTTTCAACTGCTCCGCATCATTCTTGGCCAACGCTAGCATACAATCCGCCCGCGACAACTCAGCCACATAACGACGTGGATGCTCGGGAAATAAACGAATCAAATTCTCATAAATAATTTGCGCACCCGCAAAATTATTCATTTGTCGAAGCAGGTCTCCCTGCTTCAGACGCGATGAGAAAAACAACATATTCTGCGGGTAGCGCTCGGTCAGATCATAGTGCACGCGCACTGCCTCAGCGAAATACTGTGGGCCTCGACGTTCACAATACAAAGCCGCCTCAAACAAGGCCTGTGCCGCTAGCTCACTCGCTTCATATTGCGAAGCCAACTTCAGCAACGTCTGTTGAGCCGCCGCAAAGTCATCAATCGATGCATAATAATTCGCCTCAGTCAGATACGAACGCTCTGCAGCTGAGCTCTCAGCGTAACCGGTGCGCAAGCCGCTCAGCACCTCCATCCCTGCAGTCGAATCGCCCAAGCCAATCAAAATATCTCCCTGCAGCAGTAGCATTTCTGTGCGCAATAGGCGCACTTCGGCAGGACTCGGATCTGATGCCCCCGCAGGGAGTGATTCAATCCGGTTCAGCAGCGTATCGACACGCGCCTGAACCGGCGCTGCAGCACCGACCATCAACGACAAGCGCGCCTCCAACCAACGGAAACGCAAGTCCAGCGCAACCGGCACCGAACCGTTGCCATCTTCTGCAAGCAGTAATCGCACCCGCGTCAAGGCCGCCGCTAACTCTCCGTTTGCCTGCAAGGCCTGCGCCACATTCCACTCCGCACGCCAACGATCCGACACCGAGATACTGCCACTAAAATCCGCCTCATCAATCAGCTGCAAAGCCGCCTCAATCTGTCCAGCCCGCATCTCTGCAGTGACCAAGCGTAAGAAAAACTCTCCGTCATTATCCATCCCCACACCTTTGTAACGCGCAGCTTGATAAAAATCGATCGCATTGCGGTAATCCGTGTTCAAGAAATAACAGTCCCCAATCAAGCGATTTAACACTTGGCGCTCGTCCACACCCTCCGCCTGATCACGCAACTGAATCAAGAAATCCGCGGCCGCCCGATATTGCGCAGGCGTGCGCTGCAGCGCGGCATATGCGAGCAAGCGATACACATTAGTAATCTCGCTCAAACCAGGGAACTGCTCTAACAAGAGTTGTGCGTCCGCTTCCGCTAACGCCGTCTCACCATTAGCCAACGCCAATTGACTGCGAATATAATACATCTGGCCTAGCAATGGATGGGACTCGGACTCGGCAACCATCACATTAAGAAAAACAGTCAGTTCATCTCGTTCCGAAGGGCTGCCCGCGCGTGCCAACAACTGTAATGCGACCGCCATTACCTCACGGTTTTTTCCTTCACGCAGCAAACCACGCAACGCATCACGGCAACTCAAGGTGTCTACCCCATAGAGCATGCCCTTTAACAATAATAATTGCTCACGCTCGCGGCTAGCATAGCCAGACCGCACATTTGCCAACTCCCCAGCAATCAGCTCAATTGCCTCTGTATTACGCCCCTGATTATGCAGAATCACCGCATACTGCCGCACATACGGATAAGCTGCGGGAGTACCCCTCAAGCGCTCGAACTGGCCACGCACCTCTGCCGCTAGTGCATCACTCGCAGGCGCTCTCAAGATCTCTTCGCGCAAAATCAATCCAGTAAAAAACGCCCGCTGCGCCTCTGAAACTGCCGCCGCACGTGCTTGCTGAAAAGCAGCTGCCACTTGATCGGTTCGACCGGCAAGCTCCGCCTGCAACCCGCGCAGTACATACAACCAAGGCAACTCCTCTGGCTTCAACGCACTCTCAGCGACATTGCCAAGCGCCTGAGTTAAGGACTCTTGATCGATATTGCGACCATTGCCATACGCGCTCACCCCCAGATAGAGATAATACAGATCGCGGCGTGCCTCCTCGGGCACCGACAGCAAGGCCGAACGGGCCGCCACGAAACGGCGTTGTGCAATCAGCGAAGCCGCCAACTGGATCTGCAAGTCCACCACATCGTTTGCGACCACTCCCGGCAGCGCCAGTAAATCTAGATACAAGCCCTCGGCTAACACCGCCAATCCGGCATTCAACGCACGATTCGCCGCATCCACCTTCCAATCAAACAACAGCCGCTGCTGGGCATCCAGCACATCGGCACGATCCGCCAACAACGGCGCTTGCCCCTGCACACTAGGCACAAGTACTAAGAGCAAGAGCGCAGCCACAGCACCCTTTCGCTTTAATCGAGAAATAACAGCAAAGTTCAACAACATGTAATTCGTGAATGACAAAGTGTCTCGCCACAGGTTGCAAAAGGATTTTCACCCGATTGTGCAAATGAAGCCCTAGTTCTAGCATTCAAGACAGAGCTTACATACATAAATACCCATTCTCCTACCCGTTAATGCAACTATCGTGTGGACTAATCCGTAATTTTTTATAATTTATACAGATGACATGAGGTCACAACATGCTCCACACTATTTCATCATTTTTTAATACGAACGAGCCCATGCTCGTTGCGGCGGCACTTGATGCATCCCCCAAGCAACTAAAGCGTCTCGGGCTGGCCATCTCAGCTGGCGGAGCAAAAGGACTGGCACATGTCGGCGTCATCCAAGTGCTGGAAGAAAACAACATCCCGATCGCGGCAGTCTCTGGCTCCAGCATGGGCGCTTACATCGGCGCGCTCTGGTGCGCAGGCTACAAAGGCCACCAACTTCAGCAACTCGCCGAAGAGATACAAACGCCCAAAGTGATGCGAAAACTCTCCGACCCTGCCATCCCTCCATCGAAAGGGCTCTTCCATGGACGCAGAGGCAAAGCACATCTACGCAGATCCATTGGCGACATCACCTTCAAACAACTGGCACGTCCGCTCTACGTGGTCACCACAGATATCGACACCAATCAACGTATTATCTGCAACCACGGCAAAGTGATCGACGCCGTGCATGCCAGCTGCGCCATGCCGGGGGTCATCGTGCCGGTCAACTACCAAGGCCATCGCTGCGTAGACGGTGGCGTCGTCGATCCCGTGCCCATCTCCATTTTGAAAAACCGTGACGACATCGACGCAGTGATCGCGATCTCAACCATCCCGAGCTTTGAAGAAATCGAGCACTGCACCATCGATACATTTAAAAGACCCAAACGAAGCCGACTTCGCAGAGCACTGTCCCATTTACTGCGCCCTATCAACCTACTCGCCCACGGCAATATCATCGACACCTTCGTCAGCTCATTAAAGGCCTCGCAAATTCGTATGGCGCACGAGTCCTGCAAGCACGCCGACATCGTCATCAAGCCGATCTCCTACCTAGGCCACTGGTATGACTACCACGAGTATGACCACTTTATAAAAATCGGCCGTCAGGCCGCCGAGCAAGCGCTCCCCGCGATCCGCGCATTGCTCGACTCCACACCTTCCAATGAACCACAGGCAAACCACATGGTGGGAAACAGCCTCAATTGATGAAATCCATCACCAACAAGCTTTAATACTCACCCATTTCTTGAAAAGCCGCGTGCTCCCATTCACGCGGCACTATCAAAACATGTTTCAAGCCGCAGGCTTGAAGGCAGAGGACATACGCAGCACCGACGACCTCGTTAAAATACCCTTTACCAGCAAGGCTGAGCTCAGCGACACGCGCGACTTCGTCATCGTCCCCGACGAAGCGATTCTAAAAAAGCAATGGAGCACTCGAAGGCTAGCGCTACGGCATGGCCCGAAGTCAGCCAAACGATTACTCGAACGTGAGCTACGCCCGATCTTCATGACCAGCACCACCGGTCGCTCCTCCGCAGCCGTGCCCTTCTTATACACCCAACATGACCTGGATCGACTCGAAACTAGCGGTCGCCGACTCATGGAAATCTGCCGTTCTAAACCAGAATATCGGCACATAAACGCCTTCCCCTTCGCCCCGCATCTCGCCTTCTGGCAGGCGCACTACGCAGGCCTCGCGTTCAACACCTTCAACCTCTCCACCGGCGGCGGCAAAACAATGGGCACCGACGGCAATGTCCGCGTCATCTCGAAGCTAAACCCCGACGCCATCATCGCGATGCCCACCTTTCTTTACCACATGCTACAGGAAGCCTCCGAGCAAAACGCCGACTGGACGCGGCTTAAAACCCTCGTCCTCGGCGGCGAAAAAGTGCCCGAAGGCATGCGCCGCAAACTCCGCAAGCTATGTGCAAATGTCGGCGCAGAGCAGGTCGCCGTCATGTCCACTTATGGCTTCACCGAAGCCAAAATCGCATGGAGCGAATGCCTCGTCCCCGAAGGCCAAGCCTCGGCGGGGTTTCACATCTATCCCGACATGGGCTTTGTCGAAATCATCGACCCCGCGTCAGGCCAGCGCGTGCCAGACGAGCAACCCGGCGAAATCGTATTCACCCAACTTGATGCCCGAGGCTCCATCGTCTTGCGTTACCGCACCGGCGACTTGATCGAGCACGGCATTACCCATCAACCCTGCCCGCACTGCGGCCGCACCTGCCCACGATTACTCGGCAAAATATCCCGCGTGTCCGACATTCACCATCTACACCTCGACAAGCTCAAAGGCACACTCGTCGACTTCAACCAACTCGAACACCTCATCGACGACACCCCCGGCGTCGGCGCATGGCAGCTCGAAATCCGCAAACACAACGATGACCCGCTCGATGTCGATGAGCTCATCGTTCACGCGGTCGGCCTCAACGGCAGCCAAGATTTAGAAGCCTCCATCAAGCGACGATTTCAGCAAAAAGTCGAACTCATGCCCAACGCCATCGAACTCCACACATGGGAAGAGATGCGCAAGCTGCAAGGCGTCGGCACCGAACTTAAAGAACAAAAAGTCATCGATCACCGACCAAAAGGAGCCCAACTATGAGCAAAGAACTCGTCATCATCGCCGGAGTGCGCACCCCCTTCACCCGCATGGGCACCGAACTTGCTAGCCTCAGCGCTAGCGACCTCGGTCGCCACGCAGTCGCCGCCCTGCTCGACCGCACCGCACTCGACCCCGCCGAACTATCCGAAGTGATTTTTGGCTGCGTCGGTCAACCCGCCGACAGCGCCAACATCGCCCGCGTCATCGCTCTGCGTGCGGGCGTGACCCACCATGTGCCAGCTGCTACAGTCAACCGTAACTGCGCCTCTGGCATCGAAGCAATTACTTGCGCACACCAACGCTTACTCGCCGGCATGGGCGACCTCTTTATCGTCGGTGGCGTCGAAAGTATGAGTAACTACCCACTCATTTATCGCCACGGCGCAGTCGAGCATTTCACCGAACTGGCCAAAGCTAAGACACTGAAAGAGCGAATCCTCGCGCTCACACACTTTCGCCCCGAAGACTTCTCGCCCCTCCTCGCACTGCAACTCGGGCTCAGCGACCCCGTCTCAGGATTCAACATGGGAGAAACTGCCGAAAACCTCGTGCGCGATTTTGCCATATCACGCGAAGCCCAAGACCACTTCGCCGCTCGCTCACACGAGAAAGCATTTGCCGCACAAGCCGAGACCCAAGCAGAAATCACCGCCGTACACGCCGAAGGTTTGGCCATCACCGAAGACAACGGCATGCGCAGCGACTCCACATTTGATAAACTCAGCAAATTGCGTCCCGTGTTCGACCATAAGACTGGCAGCGTCACTGCTGGCAATGCCTCTCAAATCACCGACGGCGCAGTCGCCCTACTAGTCGGTTCCGAGGCACGCGCCGAAGCACTTGGCATCGAGCCGCTCGGTCACCTAGTCGATTACGCTTACACTGGTTGTGATCCGGCTCGCATGGGTCTCGGCCCAGTCAAAGCCATCGCAGCCGTCAATGCCCGCGCTCAACTCTCGCTCAACGACGCCGACCTAGTCGAAATCAACGAAGCCTTCGCCGCCCAAGTGCTCTCGGTTCTCAAAGCCCTCAAAGAACCCGCATACGCCCAAAAGGCAGGACTCGACGAAGCACTCGGCTCAATCCCCGAAGCTATACTCAATCCACGCGGCGGCTCGATCGCCATGGGCCACCCCGTCGGAGCGACGGGCGCGCGACTCGTCCTCAGCGCACTCAACCAACTCAAAGCCAACCAAGGCCAACGCGCCCTCGTCAGCCTCTGCATCGGCGGCGGCCAGGGCGCAGCCCTCTGGCTCGAACGAACTTAGTCTTACTCTTAATCAGCCATCAGCCATCAGCCATTTAAAAATGAAAAACCTACAACTTAGCACACAAGACGGACACGCCACACTCATCTTTGATCGAGAAGGCTCCAGTGCCAATATATTCGACTTCGATACACTCAACGAGTTGCTCGATACGCTCACACAGATCAAAAATGATAACTCCATCAATTCACTACAACTACGATCTAACAAACCAAACATCTTCATCGCCGGAGCCGACATACACGCACTCATGGCGTCCACCCTCGGCGAACTCGCCGCAATGATCGATCTCGGCCACGAAGCCTTTCAAAAACTCGAAGACCTACGCATACCAACCATTGCCACGATTCATGGTGCATGCCTCGGCGGCGGCTACGAGCTCGCACTGGCTTGTGACTGGCGCATCGCATCGGATGACAAATGCACCACAATCGGCCTCCCCGAGACAAAGCTCGGCATCCTGCCCGCTTGGGGCGGTTCTACACGGCTCCCAAAACTCATTGGCTTACCACAAGCACTGCCGCTCATCCTCGGCGGCAAAGTGCTCAACGCCAACGGAGCCAAGATCAAACGAATGATCGATGACGTCGTGCCCAAAGAGCACCTCGATCGCGTCGCAACGGAGTTTCTCAGCAGAGGTCAGCGAGAGACTACCGAGCACCCCGTCCTACACAATCCAGCATCTGTTCGCTTGATTGAAGCACAAGCACGCAAGGATATCATGCAACGTACCCGCGGCCTCTACCCCGCACCTCTCAAAGCATTAAAAGTCGCCTGCCAATCTGTTTCCCTCACCCCAGCAGTCAGTTTCCGTAAAGAGCGCGACACCGTCATCGAACTCGTATCTCAACCCGAGACCGCACGACTCATCGATATTTTCTTCCTGAGCGAAAAGGCCAAGAAACTTAGACTCCCCGATGTCACACCACACGAGTTGCAACATCCCGTCGTCCTCGGCAGCGGCATAATGGGCGCAGGCATTGCCTACTGGCTCAGCGCGCACCACTACCCCGTGCTACTGCAAGACATCGACGGCAACGCACTCGCCAAAGGCATGGTCCAAATCGGCGATCAATATAGTCAAGCCGTCGCACGCCACTTCACCAGTAAAGCAGAAGCTCACAAGAACTTTGATCGCATACATGCCAATGCCGAAAAAATACCCCTGCATAATCGCGACCTAGTGATCGAGGCCGCCGTCGAAGACCTAGACATCAAGCAGCAAATATTCGCCGAACTGAACACACGCTGCTCCGAAGACTGTATCCTCGCCACCAATACATCTGCACTACCGATCCATGAGCTGGCCGAGGTCGTCACCAATCCGGGGCGTATCATCGGCCTGCACTTCTTTAACCCAGTGCCACAAATGCCACTGGTTGAAATCGTGCGCGCACCGACCACCTCCGAACAAACCTTAGCCACAGCGATTCGATTCGTGCAACGCATTGGCAAGATCCCCGTGGTGGTGAAGGACTCGCCGGGATTCTTGGTCAACCGCATTCTAGTCCCCTACCTCCTTGAGGCCTGCCACATCTTCGCCACTGGCATTGCACCTGAGCAGATCGACGAAGCGATGCTCGACTTCGGCATGCCGATGGGGCCACTGCGCTTACTCGATGAAGTCGGCCTCGATGTCGGCAGCCATGTCGCCGAGACGCTCATTGCAGCTTATCCAGAGCGCATGTCCATGCCGCCACTTCTCAATGAAATGATTGAGAATCGTCACCTCGGTCGCAAGAGCGGCAAAGGTTTTTATAATTACGACTCAAAGACACCGACGCCCAACCCTGACACACTCGCACTCCGTCAAAACCGCATTGCCCCCGATGAGCCGATCATCGATCGGCTCGCTCACCTCATGTCCGAAGAGGCGGCCCGCTGCCTCGACGAAGAGATCGCAGACTCACCGGCGAGCATCGACTTCGCGATGGTCATGGGCACTGGCTACGCCCCCTTCCGCGGAGGGCCACTACGCTACGCCGATGCGACTCATCTCTTACGCCCCGATTTCTACCCCGCACCAAATCGAAAAACAGGATAAGTATCCACCATTCAACCCTCCAGCCTCCTCTCTAAAGCCTCAGGCCTCCTCACCCTCAAGCCCCCAATACCATGACTCAAAAAACCTCAAATGATTCGCTCATCGACACTTCTAAGATGTCTCGCAGCCAACGCGCTTCACTGGAAATGGCCGAAGGTTCGCGCGACCAACGCGCACTGAGCGGTTTCGCCGCGTCACTGTTCGACGGCCACCCCGAATTTGTAGATATCACCCCCTTCCCCGAGCAAGCGACCGAAGACTGTGATCAAGGCAACGCCTTCCTTAAAAAGCTGGATCGCTTCTTACGTAACCGAACCGACCCCGACACCATAGATCTGAAAGGCGAAATCCCCGACCATGTGATTAAAGGCCTCGGCGAACTCGGTGCATTTGGTATCAAAATTCCACACGCCTATGGCGGACTCGGGCTCTCACAAACCAACTACTCCCGCTCCGCAATGTTACTAGGTCGGCACTGCGGGAACCTCGCCGCACTCCTCTCCGCACATCAGTCCATCGGCGTGCCTCAACCGCTGCTGATGTTTGGCACCGATGCGCAAAAAAAGAAATACCTACCGCTGTTCGCCAAAGGCCAAATATCCGCTTTCGCATTGACTGAACAAGAAGTCGGCTCCGACCCCGCGCGCATGCAAACCCATTCCGAACTCAACGAAGCCGGCACGCACTACATTCTCAATGGCGAAAAGCTCTGGTGCACCAATAGCCTGAAAGCCTCGCACATCATCGTCATGGCGCGCACCCCGCAAGAAGGCAAACGCCTCGCCACGACCGCATTCATCGTCGCGATGGAAGCCCCCGGCGTCGAGATCGTCACGCGCTGCCGCTTCATGGGCTTAAAAGCACTCTACAATGGCGTGCTCCATTTTCACAACGTCGAGGTGCCCGTGGAGGATGTCGTGCACGAAGTCGGCAAAGGCCTCAAAGTCGCTCTCACCACCCTCAATACAGGACGCCTCACTTTGCCCGCCGCCTGCACTGGTATGATGCAGCGCTGCCAAGAGATCGTGATTCGTTGGTCTAAGCAACGCGAGCAATGGGGGCAAGCCATCGGCAAACACACAGCCATCGCAGCCAAAATTGCCGACATCGCAGCCGATACATTCGCCACCGAATCGATGGTCCGCTACACCTCCTCACTCGTCGACCACGACAAGTACGCCGACATCCGTCTCGAAGCGGCAATGAGCAAACTCTGGGGCAGTGAAGCCGCATGGCACACGATCGACCAAACCATGCAGATCAAAGGCGGCCGCGGCTACGAAATCGAGAGTTCACTAATTAAACGCGGCGAAGTGGGCGACCCGATCGAACGCATGATGCGCGACTGCCGCATCAACACCATCTTCGAAGGCTCCAGCGAGATCATGCGCCTCTTCATTGCCCGCGAAGCACTCGACCCACACCTGCGCAAAAGCGCTGCCGCACTCGATAGTCGCCAAACGAAATCGACTCGCCTACGCACCGTTTTCGAAGCCGCACGCCATTACGCGAAATGGTATCCGAAGCAATATGTGTCCAACCGAGTGCGCGTGCCAAAGGACTTCCATCCCGCGCTCTATGTTGAGCTCATTCGCATCGATCAGCTCAGCCGGAAACTCAGCAGGCAGCTCTTCCATAGTATGCTGCGCTACGGACCGAAACTGGAAAAGAAGCAACTCCTGCTAGGCCGCCTCGTCGACATCGGCACCGAACTCTTCGCCATGTCCTGCGCCTGCGCCCGCGCCAACCAGCTCAACCAAGCATGCGAAGCACGCCACCAAGTCGACCCCGAGCACAACGACCCCGACCACTCCGTCGAAACCGCGAAATACATCTGCTCCCGAGGCCGCCAGCGCATCGCCATATGGATGAAGGCACTGCACAACTCCACCGACCAGAGCGGCTACCACCTAGCGCAAAATCTAATGGAAGACCCCAGCGTGCATTAACACGAAGGACTCATTACTTCTTCTGCAACGCCGATCAATAAGCTCGCGCATAGGGATCTTTCGAATCCTCACGAAAGCGCCGCTCCCAGATGCTCCAGTCTTTGCCTTGCTGGCGACATAAGTCCTCAGAGAAGACCATGCAAAAGCCCTCCATTTCCCAGTCGTCGACTAGGGATGGCCGCTGCAAATGCCCAATCTCATGCGCTAAGAGCAGATAAAACTCAGCATGGCTCGGCGGCACTGAAAAATAAAACGCAAAGATTCCAGCCTGAGCATCGACAATTTGGTGAGCGAAAAATCTTCATTAATTGCGTAGCCGTGTCCGTTTCGTTCTTCTTAGACTGGCGTAACAAGACCTCATTCACTGTAAACTCTAAAGGGCTATGCTCGCGGCGTAACAACTGCAAACCAGCGGCTAGGAACTGCTGCACTTCCGGGTCATCTATCGTCTGATACAACTGATAATATTACACTGCAGATGGCTTCTTAGGCAACGAGTGGCAGCCCACCACTAAACAAGTTATACTCAGTAAAATAGAAGTATAGAATCATTTAACATCGCTCAATTAACAAGCTACTTCCGCCCCAAAACAAGCAACAGGACAGTTTCACCGATCACCTTTTGGAAATAAATCAGCAAAAATCATCCACGACCGAATTTTCCAATGGGCATAGCGCGACACACGGATCGGACTCAGAAACTACCACCGATTGCAGCCTTGAAGGCGAAACGTAAGCAATCGAAACCGGTGCCGCGGTGCCGACCCCTTGGTGCGGCTAAATATTCGCCCAGAATAAGCGCTTAGGCGTAAACCATACGCGCGCACTGGTCGCAAAAATGCGGCTCACCGGCATTTTGCGCACCGCGTGAGATCTCATTGGAGACTCGTAAATGGCAACCGCCGCACTTCTGTGCCTCGATTGGCGCCAAATACGGCGCACGTTTTACCATTTTCTTCACACGATCATATTGTTCCAAATAGTCCACATCGATGCCGACGCGGGACTCCGCGACCTCCTCGCTGGCTGCTGCCACCGATGCATTTAAATTTCCCTCTCGCTCGGTGAGCAGGGCAATTTCTTGCCGCTGCACTTCGATACGCACCAGTATCACTGCTTTATCGGCCTCAAATTCTTGTTTGGCAGTGTCGATATCCAGCATCAATTCGATCTCGCGCTCTTCGAGCGTCGCAATATCCGCCTCGGTCTGCTCGATTTGATGGGTCAATGCCTGATACTCATCGTTCTTCTTCACCTCGACCTGCTGCGTGCGAAAGCGCAGCAAAGCGCCCTCCTTGACCTGAACATCGACATCGATTTCCTTGCGTTGGAGTTCCTTAGAGATCAGCGCCTGGCGAGCGGCCTCGATATTAGCCTCCTCCGACGCGATTTCGGACGCAACCATTCCTCGCTCTATCGGAATACGAGCAAGGTCTTGCTTGATTTTTAGCAACGATACATCGCGGTATTGAACAATAAGAAGTTTTTCGATTTGCGGGTCAGCCATAAGATGAGATAAGACTATTTCAAAACGGCCTTCAACGCAGAGCAACCTAAAAGACATGACAGACGATACTTCTCTCCAAGATCAAATCGATGACGCCACCTTTGACTTTACCATCGGCGACAGCAAGGTGGCGCTGAGTAAACTGACTGCGCTCAGCGCCGCAAACCCGAATTCGTTCGAAACCTGGCATGCACTGACTGAAATTTATTTTTCTGAAGGGCGCTTCGACGATGCCCTATCAGCTGGAGACCAAGCGCATGCGCTCAAACCCAACGACATCCACATAAACACCAGCCTCTCTCGAATCTGGGTCGAACGCGGTGATAAAGATAAAGCGGAATATTACGGCGCGCAGGCGCGGATGCTTGGCTGGAAAGACGAGCTAAAATCGCCCCCCGAAAAGGATACTATTTAGCGGCATTGACAGCCGATAAAACGCTCCTCTAAAATCGACCACAACATGGAAGACGTAACATACACGCTTGAATTTGAAAAACCTCTGCGCGAGCTAGAGAAACAACTGATCACACTCAACCAGGTCTCGCAAGAGTCCAAGGTCGATGTGAGCAACGAAATCGAAGCGATCAAAAAGAAGATCGATAAAATCAAGGTCGATATTTACTCGGACCTCACTGCTTGGCAACGCGTGCAACTATCACGCCACCCAAAGCGCCCCTACTCACTCGACTACATTGAACGTGTATTTACCGACTTCGAAGAGCTTCACGGCGATCGTCGCTTTCGCGAAGACGCTGCCATCGTCGGCGGCCCCGCGTTTATTGCAGGCAAGCCTGTGATGGTGATTGGCCAACAAAAAGGCCGTAACACCAAGGAAAATTTACTCCGCAACTTCGGTTGCCCACACCCGGAAGGCTACCGCAAAGCGATGCGCCTAATGGAAATGGCTCAAAAATTCGACATGCCAGTCATCACACTTGTCGATACTCCGGGGGCCTACCCCGGTATCGGCGCAGAAGAACGCCACGTTGCCGAGGCGATTGCCGTGAACATTCGCGACATGAGCGCACTGAAAGTACCAATCATCACCATCGTCATCGGTGAAGGTGGCTCTGGGGGAGCACTAGGAATCGCGGTAGCGGACGAAGTCATGATCTTTGAAAACGGCTACTACTCGGTCATCTCCCCCGAAGGCTGTGCGGCCATTCTCTGGAAAGACCGTGCGGCCGCGCCGATGGCAGCCGAAGCATTGAAATTCAGCCCAACGCACCTCAAAGGCTTTGGCGTCGTGGATCGAGTCCTGCCCGAGCCTACTGGCGGCGCACATCGCGATCACGATGCCGCGGCAATCACCATGAAAGCAGCTATCCTCGAGTCACTTGAAGTACTCGAAAAGAAGAGCCTCGAGCAACTGCTCAATGACCGCTATACCAAGTTCCGCAATCTAGGCCAATACGCAGAATCAGCCGCTTCATAGCAGCTATTGTTAGTAAATAAAAATCCCCGTCAGTGATCTGCTGCGGATTTTTTGAGTCTATCGTAAGTGGCAAGAGCAGCGCTGTAGTGGTCAGTGGCAGTTGGTAAATCTGGCAATCACGTGTCGAGCATTCAGGATCGAGTTAATCGGCAATGCCACCCGCGGTGCTTAAAACACGAACGCGTTTCCAGTCATCGCCGGTGCCGCGTTTTTAGTTCAACAACGGACAGCTACCAACTCACTCGGAGGCCATCGTAGGCGAGCCGAATATTATCCGGCAAGCTGGCCTCCGTCGCCTCGTGATCGACCCGATACGTCATATGCGTCAGAAACGAGAGGCTCGCATCCATCTCTTTTGCAGTCTGAGTCGCTTCAGCCACAGTCATGTGCGAAGGATGTGGCTCTGTGCGCAGGCCATCTAAGATCACCACATCGGCACCCTCGGCAAGCAAACGCGCCTCCTCGCCGACTTCTTTGCAATCAGTATAATATGCAAACGATTTACCCGTTTCGGCTTCTGTAAAGATCAGCCCTAACACCCGCATCGGACCATGCGGAAGATAAACCGACTCAATACTACCACCGGGAACTTCAAGCACCTGCGGCATTTCTTCCAACTTAAATGCAGGATAGCCCTTAATCATTGGCTTATCTAAAATTGCGTATGGAAAAATCTCACGTATCCGCTGCAAGCCTTCCGCACTACTATAAACAGGCAACGCAGTGCCGCCGTTTAGATCGCAGAAGCGGCGCAGGTCATCCATCCCCAAAATATGGTCAGCGTGTGAATGTGTTAAAATAAAGGTATCAATCTGCGTCACCTCATTCTGGATACATTGCATGCGAAACTCCGGAGCCGCATCGACTTGGATGTGATGCCCACCCATCTCAACATGAATCGAGGTGCGCGTGCGCCAGTTCAGTGGATTATTCAAATCACAACCCCCTTTTGGGTGCGCAATCATCGGAACCCCCTGTGACGTCCCTGTGCCTAAAAATAGAATTTCCATAAAGATCAAACACTGTGACACTTGTTGCCTGCTGGCAACCGAGTATCTCAGTGCCACACTGGAATTTAAGTCACACTAATCGGTGGCCTCTAGCGCAGGATCGGCAAGATCGAGATATACCATACGATGGTCACTACCGAGCAAGACGCCTGGGATGTCAACGATATGGCCATCGCCAGCGACCACCTCTGGCATCAGTGCCCCCGAAACGACAAATCCATCGACCAAAGAGTAAACGACCTGCTTCTGGTAAAAATACGTCCACTGCTCACCACGCGAATCTGAGGCCGGCACCAAAGCACCAATATCGAAATCACCCTTCCGATAAAAACGACGCAATGTGGAACTTGCCGGATGATCATTAAAGTCCCCGACGACTACGAAGTCCGTAATACCTAGATCATAGCTACGCTCGATAATTCGGTTGCGGCAGGCTTCCGCCTCGCGCGAGCGCCGCTGCTGCGATTCTGGGTCTGCCTTCACATCCGACCAACGACTTTTCAGATGCACCACAAAGAGCTTAAAGACACTGCCGTCTGATCGCTCAAAAGAGAGTTCCAACAGTCCGCGTTTTACGCGTTTACGGCCATTTTGATATTTAAAGTCCAGATCGCTGTGCTTGACCACTGCCGCAGGTGCCAGCTTTGAGAGCACCGCCACATGCCGCACCTGATCCACACCCTCCAGATGTATGGCGTATGGATAATGCACGCCCTCTTGGGCTAAATCGGCTCGCAGTTCCTCGAGAAACGGCAGTGTCCCAATCTCCTGCACTGCCAAGATGTCCGGCAACGCCTGCTTTATAACTTGGCGGATAATCTTCTTATCCGCTTCAGGCTTGGGATAGGAGGGTCGCCACACTGCGTCGACATGACGATCCATCACCAAGTAGTTGTTCAGATTATATGTGGCCAGACGAATGGGCTTTGCATCAGCGGACTGCAGGCAAAAGACCGCAGCAAGTAAAAGACAGCATTGACTTAATACGAATCGCATAAGCCTGAAAAGGTAGCACTTAACTAGCTATCAATCAATGAGCTTTCGCGTTCTAATAATGTCGGATGTGAATAATAGAAACGGCTATAAATCGGATGCGGCGTCAAGTTACTCAAATTCTCTTTGTGCAACTTACGCAGTGCACGAATCAAAGGCTCGGAGGAGTCCATAGCATCGCGGGCAAAGGCATCCGCTTCATACTCATGCTTGCGCGACCAAAGGCTACTAAAAGGCGATAGCCAAAAAGTGAGCAAACCACTCAACAGCATAAATAGCAGTAACACGGGCACAAACTGCTCAGCTACGGCTGTACTAAAGTGAAATGCCTCAGCCAGCCAAGTGCCTCCAGCCAGCCAGCCAAGTAATCCAAACATAGCGAAAGTGGTGATCCCTGAAAGCAGTATCATCTTCGGAATATGGCCCATTTTATAATGTCCGATTTCGTGAGCGAGTACCGCCTCCAGCTCTTCGTGGCTCATTTGCTCGATCAATGTGTCATACAGTACAATACGGCGAAAACGTCCGAATCCTGCAAAAAACGCATTCGAATGGCCCGAGCGCTTACTCCCATCGATCACTAGAATTGTTTGGGCCTTAAAGCCAGTCCGCTCAGCCAAAGCAAAGAGACGATCCTTTAGCTCCCCTGCTGCCATCGGCTCCATCTTATTAAATAAAGGCATAATAAACATCGGATACGCGACCACCATCACCAATTGGAACAGGAAGAAAACCGTAAAGCCCCAGACCCACCAAAGATCTCCGGCACTCGTAACGAGGAAGATCAATAACGCGAGTAACGGATAGCCGATACCAAAGCCGAGCATGAAACCCTTCACTTTATCGACGACCCAAAGCTTCTGCGTACTTTTATTAAAACCGAAACGCTCCTCGATTCGAAAAGTGCTCCACCACTCGAAAGGCATGCCCGGCAGCCCTAATATCACCGCAATCAGAAACAGAACTAATGTCTGCCCCCAGATGCCGAAGCCGAAGGTCGCGCTCAAACTTGTATATAACCACGGCAGCAGGCCAGACAGCACGACTACCGCCAGAATGATCGAGTCGTAAAAATTGCTCACGAGGCCGAAGCGCGTCTTAGCCTCCGTGTACTCGATCGACTTCTGATAGGTCGGTAGATCAATAAAGTCACTAAAGCCCTTTGGCACCGCCGCTGACTGGCGCTTCACATAGCCCAAATTAAGCACATCCAGTAGCGTGCTGGTAGCGTATTTAAGAATAAGAAGGGAAATAAATGCAATTAGGATAGTATTCATCGAAGTGCCAACAACACAGACTTTACCGCAAGGGGTAAAGCAAATCCTTAGATGCTTTCAGCAGATCCGCATGCCCAATAAAAAACCCGCGACACTACGGTCGCGGGTTCTTGAAAAGTTCGATCGTAATCGGATCAACCCGTGAGTTGCTTAATGATCTCAACGATGGGTAGGAACAGCGCGATGACGATGAAACCGACCACGACCGCGAGGAACACGATCATCACAGGCTCGATGATCGATGTAATACCGGACACTGCATTATCCACGTCTTCGTCGTAATTATCTGCGACACGGTTCAACATCTGAGACAGCTCACCGGTCTCCTCACCCACATCAATCATGCTAGTCACCATATCTGGGAAGACTTTCTCACGGCCCATCGGCGCTGAGAGCGATTCACCGTCCCGCACACTGTCGTGGATGCGAGTCAGCGCATTGGTGTAAAATATATTACCGGTAATATCCTTCGTAATCGTAATCGCTTGAAGGATCGGAACACCACTGGAAAGTAGCGTACCGAAAGTGCGTGTAATACGAGCGATATTCACCTTGCTGACCAGATCACCAATCTTCGGAAGGTTGATTGCACACCAATTAAAGGCCTTCGAACCGATATCAGTGCGCAGAGCAAACTTCACGGCAAAAACAAGTGCGACGATCAAGCCCAATGAAATGAAAATATTATCGCGCAGGAAGTTACTAATCCCCACCACCAATTGAGTCGGACCAGGCAATGCCGCGCCATCGAGCATATCATCGAAAATAGCTTGAAACTTAGGTACCACTACGACCATCAGGAGGACGACGATCGAAACAGCCACACCGACCACCACGATCGGATACACCATTGCAGATTTCACCTTCTTTTTGGTACGTTGCGCCTTCTCCATGAATCCCGCCAGACGAGAGAGCACCACATCGAGCACACCACCCGCCTCACCGGCTTTAATCATATTTACAAATAGGCGGTCAAAAATCTTAGGATGCTGAAGTAAGCCATCAGAGAATGTGTTACCAGACTTCACCTGATCGGCAATTTGCTCCAGGCACGCCTTAAAGCGCAAGTTCTTCTCTTGGCGGATCATCACCTCGATCGCGCGCAGCAGCGGCAAGCCAGCTTGCAACAAAGTCGCCAATTGGCGCGTGAAAGTCGTCAGCTCTTCTGGCTTGATGACCTTACCAAAATTCATACCAACAGACTTCCCTTTAGTCTTAGCGACTTTTTTTGCCTTCGCAGACGATTTGCCGCCTGCGGCAATATTTGTCGGCATCAAGCCCATTGCGCTTACCTTAGCGCTCGCATCGTCTTGACTCTCAGCATCAATAGAACCGGTCTTTTGCTTACCATTCTGATCAATCGCAGTGTATTTATATTTTGCCATGGGGATATGTAGAGGTTAATAGATTAAGTATATTTCAGAACTTCTTCGATTGTAGAATTGCCGTCGAAAATAGAACGCAGTCCATCATCACGCAAGCTGCGCATACCCTGCTCAAGAGCTTTCTGCTTGATCGCAAGGGTCGGCGCACGGTTATTAATTAATTCGCGAATCGCATCAGAAGCGATGATCATTTCAAACAGACCGACGCGACCACGATAGCCCGTATTACTACATTCCGGGCAACCTGCACCGTAGAAGAAGTCTTTCTCTGCAATCTCGAGCGGATCGATGTCGAGCAACTCAATCAAATCATGTCCAGGCTCATACGCGGTACGGCATTTTTTGCATATGCGGCGCACCAGGCGTTGCGCCAGAATCGCCTCAAGCGAGGCTGATATTAGAAAAGGTTCGAGCCCCATATCGATCAAACGCGTGACTGCACCCGAAGCATCATTGGTGTGAAGCGTGCTCAATACCACGTGACCTGTGAGCGATGCTTGCACCGCAATCTGCGCAGTCTCTAGGTCACGGATTTCACCGATCATAATCTTGTCCGGATCTTGACGCAAGAAAGCGCGAAGCGCGCGCGAAAAGTCCAGCCCTACCTGATGATTCACCGCAACCTGCATGATGCCGTCAATCTCATACTCCACCGGATCTTCTGCAGTGAGGATCTTGGTTTCGACACTGTTCACCTCGCGAAGTGCGCTGTAAAGTGTGGTCGTCTTACCCGAACCTGTCGGACCAGTTACAATGAAAATACCGTTCGGACGATTTACCAGATCACGAATCGTTTGCAGGATATCATCCGGCAAACTCAAGGCTTCGAGGTCGAGATTCACAACCGACTTATCCAAAACACGAAGTACCACACTCTCACCAAATTGGGTCGGCAGGGTCGAAACACGTAAATCAACGGGACGTCCGGCAATAGTCATTTTAATACGACCATCCTGTGGAATACGCGATTCCGAAATGTTCATATTAGAGAGCACTTTAATCCGCGAAATAACTGGAATTGCGAGGCTCTTTGGCGGTGGCGCCATTTCATAGAGCGCACCATCGATACGATAACGAATCCGGAATTGATCTTCAAATGGCTCAAAGTGGACGTCCGATGCCTGATCCTTAATCGCCTGCTGCAAGACTAAATTCACAAAACGAATGATCGGCGTCTGATTCGCCATATCGGTCAAATCCAAGTCGGACAAATCATTTTGTGCTTCCTCAAAACTATTACCTAGGTCACCCAGGATATCATCAATTGAGGAATCTTCTTCGCCGTATGTCGCAACAACAAGGTCATCAATCAGCTCGGGGTCGCAGACCACAATCTGAATATCCTTATTCAAGGAGAAGGTCAGATCGTCAATAATACTGGGATTGAACGGGTCTTTTGCCAGCAAAGAGATCGAGGTCTCATCGGCGGAAAAAGGCACCACGGCATACATACGAGCGGTACTGGCTTTCAGCACCGAGGCCACTGCTTCGGAAATCGAACTAGGCATCACCTCCTCATAGGCATAGCCTAGAAAGTCGGCGACCGCGGTCAAAAACGCACTGCGCTCAACCACGCCTGAGTCAATCACGGCATCAGCTAGTGACTTACCAGTGTGCAAGTGCGACTCATTGAGCTCCTCAAGCTGCGCGAGATCGAGCAACGCTGCGGACTTAATAATTTCGTATACGGTATCGTTATGATCTTCAAACATCAGGGTATCTGGGCCGCAATATTGCAGCTTACTTATGAATTTGTAAATTTGGCGCCATTCTCGACAAGCTTGTCGCGCATGGCATCGGGGAGTTGTGATTTTGCCAGAGCTTCATCTGCATCAATCAAATCGCGATTGTACAGACTAAGTAAGTGCGTATCTAAACCAATCATACCATGAGCAGCACCGGTTTGGATATCAGAATTAATACGGTAAGTTTTATTCTCGCGAATCAGCTGTGCGATCGAGTTGGTCATTACCATGATCTCGAACGAAGCGATACGCCCACCACCGATCTTCTTACACAAGACCTGCGAGATCACCGCAACCACAGACGACGCCAGCTGCGTGCGAATCTGATCCTTCGTCTCTGCTGGAAACGCGTCGACAATACGGTCAACGGTGCGCGCCGCGCCGGTCGTGTGCAAAGTCGCAAAGACTAGGTGACCCGTTTCCGCCGCACTGACTGCAGCTTCGATCGTTTCAAGGTCTCTCATTTCCCCAACAAGAATCACGTCTGGATCTTGCCGCAGCGCACCGCGAATCGCGCTGGAGAACGAGGCCACATCGCTGCCCACCTCGCGCTGAGTCACGATGCATTTTTTATGCTCATGAAAATACTCGATCGGATCTTCAATCGTAATGATATGCCCATCATAATTCAGATTAATCCAATTCACCATCGAAGCCAAGGTCGACGACTTACCCGAACCTGTCGGCCCGGTGACTAAAATCATACCTCTGGGACGGCTAATTAACTCTTTAATCTGATCAGGAAGGCCAATCTCACGGAAGGTAAATAAATCATTTGGAATCTGACGCAGCACTATACCGAAAGCGCCCTTGGCACGTAGCACACTTACACGAAAGCGGGCCCGCTCCATGTAAGCAAAACCAAAGTCACAGCCACCGCTCGCCTTCAACTGCTCCTGATTAGTCGATGAGGTGATCGCCTTCATCAAGTCTTCAGTATCTTGAGGTGTCAGCTTCTCACCCTCAACCGGCATCATACTACCAGACATGCGCAATGTTGGCGCCTGATTAACCTGTAAATGAAGGTCAGATGCACCCTGATCTACCATCAGCTCTAGCAGATCATTCATTTCATAACTCATAGCGTTATCTTGATTAAGGTAGTAGTAGACAGAAGATAAAAAAATTAAACAGGCTCAGCGACTGTCGAATGGAGGACTTCTTCTGGGGTGGTGACACCCGCAATGACCTTACGAATGCCGTCTTCACGCATTGTCCGCATACCCATCTCCTTGGATTTGTTGCGCAGCGCCACGAGGCTGGCATTTTCATAAACCATTTGTTGCAACTCTTCACTCATCGTAAACATCTCGAAGACGCCCACACGACCGCGGAATCCAGTCGAATTACATTTAGGGCACCCCTTGCCCAACATAAAGTTCGCATCCAATGCCTGATCAGAGCGAATCCCCAGAGAGCTCAAAAGCTTTTCATCCGGAGTGTGCGCTTGCTTACAATTCGGGCAAATACGACGCACCAACCGCTGCGCAAGCACCGCGCGTAAAGCAGCAGCGACAAGGAAAGGCTTAATACCAATATCCACCAACCGGCTAATCGCACTCGGCGCATCATTGGTATGCAGCGTGCTAAACACCATGTGCCCAGTCAGCGCCGCATTAATCGCGATTTCAGCAGTCTCTTTATCACGAATTTCCCCGACCATGATGATATTCGGCGCCTGACGAAGCATCGAACGCAATGCCGCAGAGAAAGTCATACCCACATCGCGACGCACCTGCACCTGATTCACTCCAGGCATCTCGTACTCGACCGGATCTTCGACAGTGATAATCTTGCGATCAGGATGGTTGATGCAGTTCAGCGCAGAATAAAGCGTGGTTGATTTACCAGAACCCGTTGGTCCAGTCACCAAGAACACACCGTCTGGCATCGCAATAATACGCTCAAAAGTGGCTTGGTCATCGCTGAAGAACCCGAGCTGTGGCAAGCCTAAGTTCAGGCCTTCTTTGTCCAAAATACGCATCACAATACTCTCACCGAACGCAGTTGGCAGGGTCGAAACACGTAAATCGATCACCTTTGGCCCGACCTTAATATTAATACGACCGTCCAAGGGCACGCGCTTCTCCGCGATGCTCACATCGGCCATCAGTTTGATACGTGAAATAATCGAGGGCTGCAAACGCTTGGGCGGATTTTCCACCTCATGCAAAACACCATCAATACGGTAGCGCACACGAAAGCGCTTTTCCAAAGGCTCCATATGAATATCCGAAGCACGACGTTTCAACGCCTCCGAAATCACCATATGCACATAACGAATAATTGGTGCTTCGTCTTCCCCGACATCGCCTTCCTCGCCTGTCGGCAAGTCAAGATCATCAACGCCCACTTCTTCTAGCCCAGAGAACATGCTGTCCACTTTATCAGCCTGCGCCCCATCATAATATTGGTGAATCGCTTTTTCGATGTCTTCAAGCGGTGCCACCCGACAGGTAATCGAACGCTGAATGACATGACTGATACTATCAATCGCATCCATATCGAGGGGGTCACACACTGCCAACTCAACTTCGTTGTCGTCGGCTTCGAGCGGAAAGACCTTATAGCGATTCGCCAGCTCGTAGGGCAAGAGCTCCAACGCTTCAGCGGAAACGCGCACATCTGCGAGATCCACGACATCCATGTTAAACTCCTCCGCGAGCGCTTGAGCGATCTGCAGTTGAGTCACTGCATGCTCAGCAACCAGCAATTCCACAGTATCCGTATCCAGATTACCAGCGCTCGGTTGCTCAGCTGCCTTTGTGCGCGCTGCCTGGATCGCAGCGGAATCGACGATGCCTTTATCAATTAATAGTTGGAGAACAAATTCGTCAGCGGAAGTCACAAGGTTTAAATGGGGAGGAGGTGGGGAATAAAGTAAAAAACTATCGAGAAACACTCATTAAGAACTCAGCGTTGGTGTTGGTCTTCTTAATGCGCTGAATGAGCATTTCCATAGCATCGGTCGACGGTAACCCTTTCATTGCTCTGCGCAATGAATAAATCTTTAGCATTTCATCGGGATGATAAAGCAATTCTTCCTTACGCGTGCCACTCTTATCCATGCTTAGTGCCGGGAAAATGCGCTTATCAGAAAGACCACGGTCTAAATGCAGCTCCATATTGCCAGTGCCCTTAAACTCTTCGAAAATCACTTCATCCATCTTGCTGCCGGTTTCAACCAGCGCAGTAGCGATAATCGTTAAGCTGCCGCCGCCTTCGATATTACGCGCAGAACCAAAGAAACGTTTCGGTTTTTGCAAGGCATTGGCCTCCACTCCTCCAGAAAGAATTTTTCCGCTACTTGGCATCGTGGTGTTATAGGCACGCGCTAAACGCGTGATCGAATCGAGTAGAATTACAACATCACGGCCCACTTCGACCATACGACGAGCCTTTTCGATCACCATTTCGGCGCAGTGGACATGGCTTTCTGCTGTCTCATCAAAGGTAGAGCTGATCACCTCACCTGAGACTTGACGGCGAAAATCTGTTACTTCCTCAGGTCGCTCATCGATCAACAGGATGATCAAATGTGAATCCGGATAGTTTTTCTGGATCGAATTAGCCATGCCCTGCATCAGTACTGTTTTACCCGTGCGCGGCGGCGCCACAATCAGACCACGCTGGCCAAAGCCAACTGGCGTCAAGCAATCCACCACCCGCATCGATAGGTTGTCCGACTTCGATTCCGTGTCCGATTCCATCAAAATACGTTCAAGCGGATAATAAGGAACACCCTCCGTGAAGGGCACGATCTCGCTTAGCGTCTTAGGGTCACGCCCCATCACATCATTCACGCAAACCACAAACGGGCAGGACTCATTCTCACGATGCGGATGCAATTGAGCGGTTATAATATGACCACGCTGCAAGCCGTAATGTTCGACAAAAAGCTGCGGCACATAGGCGCAGAGCGCCTTGATGCGATAGCTATCACGCTCATACACCAGCAAACCACCTTCGTTATCTTCCAACGGCTCAAAGATACCAACCGACGAAATGCAGACCTTTTGCTCACCCGCCTTAGCAATGAGCGCATTCAACAACTGATCACGATTCGGCGCATACGGCGTTTCCACCGCGGCGGCTGCGACTTCGTCGCGAAGCTCAGGCAGGCCCATGTCGTAGATACGATTAAAGTCGAGCCCCTCACCCTCGCCCGAGCGCAAATCGGTCGCCAGTTGCAGCGTCTCCTCGAAGTTCTTTAGCACTTCAAATTCGAGCAATTCACCATATTCGATTGGAGAGTCTTCCTCGCGAGCACGCTTCTTTTTATCCTGCCAACGGCCCTTGCCCTTTTTTTTCTGATTTGGCTGCCCACCTTGAGCACCACCCTTATTTTTAAACTTACTATTACGGCTCGGACGTTCGCCGCGATCATTCCTAGGTTCGCCACGGTCATTCGGACGCTCGCCACGGTCATTCTTACGTTCGCCGCGATCATTGCGATCACGTCGTTGATTACGGCCGCCTGATTCATTGCGATGCCCACGCGACTTGCCGTCTTGGGGCTTACCGTCTTGTGGCTTATCCTCATTCGGCTTTGCGCCGCCCTGCGAGGACGCCCCACCCGACGACACTTCGCCCTGAACATTGCCCGAGGCAGATTCTTGCGGTGATTCCTTGGGCGGCTCGGCATCATCCGAGGACCAAACTACTCCAGTCTTACGCGTACTGCCCGCAGGCACCTCTGATGGCACAAATGCTTGCTCCACACGTGGCGCAGGCGACTCAACACGAGGAGCCGAGGCCGCGGCAAACATATCTGGCTGCTGCGGCTGTTTATCGGCCGCTGGCTTCGCGACTTTGCGAGCGGTTTTTTTGGTGGCCTTCTTAGCCGCCTTTTTGGCCGCTTTTTTAGCGGCAGTTTTCTTTACGGCACGCTTAGCTGCGGGCTTAGCTGCGGGCTTCGCTGCGGGCTTCGCAGGACGCTTTGACGCATCCTCGAGAGATGCATTGGCAGTAACAGAGGGTTTAATTTCGTCTTCAGAGCTCATGGGCTAATAGTGCGCACTTAGTGCGGGTTCTTTGATAAAGAGGCGACGCTTTGCATTCAACCGACATGCGGGAACGAACTAATGCGTATGGGTCTGTGCGATTAATCGCTTTGTTTGTTGTTTTAAAAATTCAAGGCTGCCTGTATTTGAGATCACACAATCAGCGCGTCGGGCTTTCTCCTCGAGGGGCATTTGGTGGTGACGACGCTGTGCAATCTCATCTCCCGAGTAACCTCTGTGAACCATACGGCGTTCAACCACATCGGCAGGACAAATAATACAGACAATCAAATTAAACCCAGTTTCAAGCCTTTTTTCAAACAGTAAAGGAATCTCCACTAGCCAATCAGCCTCTGGCGCACTCGAAATCGCCGCCTCCCATGCTTGCCGAACCAATGGATGCAGCAACGCTTCCAACCATGCCAGCTCCTGCGTATCTGTAAAAACGCGCGCTGCCACCGCCTTGCGATCGACCGTGCCATCCGCATGAAACACCGCCTTCCCCCAGTGCTCATTCAGCGCCGCATGCACCGCCGCATCACTTGCGAGACAGTCACGCACCACGGCATCCGTCTCTATGGTGCGCCAACCCGCATCTACGAAAAACTGCACCACGGTCGATTTGCCACAGCCGATACCTCCTGTAAGTCCTATTTTCAAAATTTCATTGATCGTTCCGTATAAACATTAAATAACGTAATAAGGCGTAGACAGTAACGCAAATTTGTTCACATTCATTTTAGAGGAAATTATTTAACGATGCTAGGAATCACACAGTCCGCCGCTTTAGTTGGAGTCGATGCCCACTCGGTTCAGGTAGAAGTGAATACAGGTGAAGCGGGGGAACTCAAATTTATTTTAGTCGGCCTGCCCGACGCCGCGGTTAAAGAATCGCAGGACCGGGTCTTCTCGGCAATGGCCAATAGCGGCTTTCGCACGCCCGCCACCCGCACCACGATCAATCTCGCACCTGGCGGTCTGCGCAAAGAAGGCCCCGCCTACGATCTACCCATCGCGATCGCCATTCTGGCTTCAATGAATAAATGCCGAGGAGATCGCCTCAACAACTTCCTGATCGCCGGCGAACTCAGCCTTTCAGGACAGACCCGCCCGGTGCGGGGCTCACTCGCCATGGCGATGCTGGCCCGCAAGCTCGGCAAACAAGGCCTCATAGTGCCCGCCGAGTCTGCCGACGAAGCCGCACTAGTCAAAGACATCGAGATCTATCCCGTACGCAGCCTCGACGAAGCCGTGCGCTTTCTGAATGGGGAGCGCGATATTCTTCCCGCGAAATCTCGCGACAGCAGCTTTTACCAGGCACCGCCCGAATCGCAACGGACTGATTTCTCGGAAGTCAAAGGCCAACACGCCGTGCGGCGCGCCGTCGAGATCGCCGTCAGCGGCGGCCACAACCTATTGATGATTGGCTCTCCCGGGTCTGGTAAATCGATGATCGCCAAGCGTATACCCACCATCATGCCACGCCCCAGCATCGATGAATTCCTCGAGATTCTCAGCATTCAATCCGCCGCAGGTACTACACTGAGCGATGAAAATCGCTACTTCCAACGGCCATTTCGTAGCCCGCATCACACCATTTCAGATGTCGGCCTACTTGGCGGCGGCACCATCCCTGGCCCCGGCGAGATCTCTCTGGCGCACAACGGTGTGTTATTTCTCGACGAATTGCCCGAATTTAAACGATCAGCCCTGGAAGTGCTGCGCCAACCACTCGAAGACGGCAATGTCACCATCTCCCGCAGTGCAGGTAAGATAAACCTGCCCTGCTCGGTGATGATGGTCTGCGCAATGAATCCGTGTCCGTGTGGATATACCGGCGACAGTGCCCGCGAATGTCGTTGCTCCGTCCCGCAAATCCAGCGCTACCGCTCGAAAATCAGCGGCCCACTGCTCGACCGTATTGATATACACATTGAGGCACCGTCGCTGCGAATAGAAGAATTACGCAGCACTAAACCTGGAGAAACTTCGCTGGTAATTCGGAAACGCTGCGAGGCCGCCCGCACCGTACAAAACGCACGATTCGCCACCAATGCCAATGCCTCGACGCGCTGCAATGCACGCATGTCGCACTCTGAAATTCGCAAACACTGCGCCATTAATAAAGCACAAGGCGACCTGCTACAGCAAGCTATGGAGCAACTGGCACTCTCCGCACGCGCCTACGATCGCATCTTAAAAGTCGCGCGGACTATCGCCGACCTTGCCGGCAGTCAACAAATCGACACAGCGCACTTACTCGAAGCCATTCAATACCGCAGCTTGGATAGAAATTTGTTCTATTAACTGCTCTTAAGGCAAAAGCCTGCAGACTACACTAACAGCAAAAAAATCACCTAATTGGATTTAACGTCTTGCACTTACCGAATCATCGCCTAGGAAATCAGCCATCAAGCTTCAGGAGAGATGGCAGAGTGGCCGAATGCGGTAGTCTTGAAAACTATTGAGCCGAAAGGTTCCGGGGGTTCGAATCCCTCTCTCTCCGCCATTTTATTCACATGAAAACAGTCGCTATCATCGAAGATTAGACGGCCATCTAAGAAATGCTGCTTTAGGCGTTTTTCGATAACGAAGCCTATTAAGTGGTGATTAAATGCGACGATGGCTTGCAAGGCTTTGAGCAATGCATCGAGCAAAAGCCAGATTTCGCCCTCCTCGATGCGATGCTACCGAACCTCAACGGCACCGGAGTTTTACGTCGATTCACGACCGAAATCCCCCGAGACACGCGTTCTCATTTCAACCAAGCATGAGCACAAAATTCTCCAACTGACGGCTGAAAGCAACAGTACCCGAGGCATCGCGGCTCAGTTAAGCACAGCGTCAAAACAGCCGAGAATCACCGTACCAATCTGATGCCCAAGCTAGACCTGCACGACCTTGCTAGTCTAACGCACTGCGCAGTCAAAAACGGCTTGGTGGTCGTGGACAACCATTAAGCCTGCTCGACACTCGAGTCCAGCGCTGCCCGTAGCCGGTCTACCAAAATATCGACCAACTGCGGATGCTCGCCTAGTAACGGCGTGCGTACTGTCGAGCGCAGTGTCTGCTGCGCGATCAGTCCGTCACAAATCTCCGCGACATCTCCACCGGCCCCAGCATGGCGGCCTGGCAACAAGAAGAACAGTGCCACTATCACATCCGCGCCGGCCCATCCATCCAGCTGCGCAACTCGCTCCAGCAGTGGTTCGTTAAAATCATACTCGCTCCCCTCACGTCGTTCCATCGAGCACGCTGCCACTGCCGCGACTTCGGTATGCAGCAGCACCGCAAGTTGACCTGCCACCGCGTTACGCACCTGATTCACCACTTCCGCAGGTGTGCCATGATCCACCAGCGCAACTCGCGGATGCGACAACCCCGCAGCCTGCATCGTTAGCCGCACATTGTCCGCAAGCATCTCAGCGAGACGCATATCCGGAGCAGCGAAGTCCACACCTGCTAACGTATCGGCAACCACCACCTGCAATTCCGGAGCCGACACCCGCGCCTCCGCGATCAACTCTGGCAAATAATCTGTAATCGCTCGGCTCGGCCCGAGGAACAGTGGCACAAAAACAAATTTTCGCGCCCCCGTTGCGATCAATCGCCGCAGCGTCGGCTTTACCACCCGCGCAGCGACACCACCCAACTCCGATGCCGGTACTTTACTCGAGTGCAACAAGCTAACCGGTTCGACCTTCAACCCGATCCGCTCCGAAAGTTGCGCCGCTAGGCCACGCAACGCGAAAACTGAATCGGCACGAAGCGAACCATTATCAATTAGAAAAATATAGGGAGATGTTGTCATTTAAAAATAGCAGATGCCATAAACGATGCGACTGAGCCAAAATAATACCAACTAGCAAAGGAAAATGTTTGCGCGTTACAAATCATACTAACAGATTCTTTAACTTATGTATAAGATGTTACGATTTGCCTTTCCTTTAATTCTTGCTGCATTCGTCCTTTCTGGTTGCCAGAAACAACCACCCACCACGACCACAGACAGTGCCATGGGCAGCGGTTCTGAATTCGGCAATGGTGATGACCTCATCCCATCAGGTATGGATTCAGACTGGGGCAACGACCTAGAGCTCCGCGACGGCGACAAAAGCATCGACCTCGCAGAAGGCACTTATAACGGCCGTCAGATGGTACGCGGCGTACTTCAAGACGTTTACTTCGGCTTCGACTCTTTTTCCATCTCCTCGTCCGAGCGCTCGAAGCTTCAAGACGCGGCCGAACATCTCGCATCCAACCCAAGCGATGGACTCCTAATCGAAGGCTACTGCGACTGGTATGGCACCGAAGACTACAACCTCGCACTAGGTGATCGTCGCGCCAACAGCGCCCGCGAATACCTCGACACACTCGGCGTCAGCGGCGATCGCATCGATACGCTCTCCAAAGGCAGCCTCGAAGCGACTGCCGGACTATCCAAATCCGAGTCAGGCCAAGATCGTCGTGATGAGCTAATCATCCTCAAATAAACGGGAAATCTTTAAATACGAAAAGGCCGTTCATTTCGAACGGCCTTTTTTTGGTTTATACTCCAACGATTTCAGCATTCACTAAGCACATGCCTCACCAAGCAAACACCTCCGACTCCGCACAACCGGCATGGTCTGAATTCGGCCAACGCCTCTGTTGCGGTAGCGGCATTGGCGAACTGATGGACGACCTAGGGCACGCGCTCGCAGCAGGTGGCGACAAGATGCACATGCTCGGCGGCGGCCAACCCGCCCACATCCCCGAGATGGATGCACTCTGGCGCAAGCGGATCGAAGAGATCACAGCCACACCAGGCGAACTGGAACACATGCTCGGCAACTATGAGCCGCCAGCAGGCTGCACCCGCTTTCGCCAAGCCATCGCGAATCTCTTCCGCAAAGAGTTTGGCTGGGAGCTCAGTGCCGATCACGTCGCCATCACCATGGGAGGGCAAAGCGCTTTCTTCTGTTTGTTCAATGCTCTAGGCGGACGCTTTGCCGATGGACAGCAAAAGAAAATCCTACTGCCACTGGTCCCGGAATATATCGGCTACGCAGATCAATCTGTCAGCGGTTCATTATTTCGCAGCGTCAAGCCTCGCATCGAGTATAGCGGCGAACACGAATTTAAATACTGCGTCGATTTCGATAACCTAGAAGTGACTGACGACATCGCCGCGATTTGCGTGTCCCGCCCCACTAATCCGACCGGCAATGTATTGACCGACAACGAAATCGCCCAGCTTGCACAACTCGCCGAGGATCATGGCATCCCGCTGATTATCGACAACGCCTACGGCGCGCCCTTCCCCAATGTCATTTTCACCGAGGCCACACCCATCTGGAATGACAACATCATCCTAACACTCAGTCTCTCCAAGCTCGGCTTGCCCGGCACCCGCACCGGCATCGTCATTGCCAAACCAGAGATCATCAAAGCCGTCGCCTCGATGACCTCGATCATGGGCTTGGCCAACACCAACACCGGCCAAGCGATCGCGCAACCACTGATAGAAAGCGGCGAAATTCTACGCCTCAGCAACGAAGTGGTGCAACCGTTCTACCGCAGCAAATCGGTCCAAGCTCAAGCATGGGTGCAACAATATTTCGACCCAACGCTCGATTACTACATCCACCGCAGCGAAGGCGCACTCTTTCTCTGGGCATGGTTCAAAGGCCTGCCAATTACTTGCCGCGAACTCTACGAACGCCTCAAAGCGCGCAACGTCCTCGTCGTGCCGGGCAGCTACTTCTTTTTTGGTCAGGACGACAGTGATTGGAAGCACCGCGAGGAGTGCATCCGGATCAACTTCACCATGCCCGAAGAAGACGTTCAAGTTGGCATCCGCATCATCGGCGAAGAGGTCTCCAAGGCCTACGCAGAAAGCTTACAGATACCGCCGCACCTAGATTGAGCCACCAAGATGGACGAAGCAATTCGGCAGCTCTGCAAGACCATCGCGAGCGATGTCCTATCTTTGCTTCGAGGTAGTGCACCCAGTGAGATTGCTGCCTAAATAATGTCTCAAAAATATAAACGCGTAGCTTGTAGCAACGGCGCTCTGCCGCCGTTTCATCTATGTGTGGTAAAAATACAATCAACCCAGGCAAACGCCTCCACAGAGCGAGGCGACTACAGCAAAAAATACACTCCTGGATTTTGAAACAGACTCCTACCGCATCTCTGCGAGACCATCGCAAGCGATGTCCCATCTCCACTTCGCTACGTTAAACCCACTGCGCGGGTTCTTCATCCCAAATTCGCGGCGCTCATAGCCGGCACCTCTTCGAGGTGGTGGGCCCGGTGGGATTTGAACCCACGACCAAAGGATTATGAGTCCTCTGCTCTAACCACTGAGCTACAGGCCCGCTTGGAAAGTTTTGAACAAAAGGGGGTTTATCTCGGCGCGTCGAACTTTTTCGCAGAGGACTTCTGTCCTTCAGACATTGCCTTCAGCAATGGCTGATTATACATGCCGCGAAAAACGTCAGAAAAATCAAGCACAGGATGATTGGCTGACTTTAGTTTAACGAATTTAACTGCAGTCAAACCGAGCGCCACCAAGGCACTCGGCTAGAGCAATGCCGCAAACGCTTGAGCCGCCGCCTGATAGACTGAGCTGCCTGCTTGCGGCGTGATCGTGCTGCCCACCTCGGGTTGGCAGAAGCGGTGCTCGAGGGTGCCGAGGTCACAGCCCAGACTGTTCGAAGCCGCGCGCATCGCTGCCCCCAAGCCAACGGAACCGCTGACTAAGAGACGCTGCACTTTGGCTTGAAAAATATCGGCAATGACTTGCGCAATCGCATCATTTTTCGATGCGCCACCGGTGAGATAAATCACTTCAGGCTGTAACTGCATCCAGTCCGTGCGCTGTTTCATGTTAAGGAACTGCCCTTCAACGCAGGCACGTACCGCGCCATCAGCGTCGGCCCAGTTTTCGAATGCTGCGCTACCTTTCAAAATCGGTGCAGGGAGATCCACCCGCGGACTGGTTTCGGGGCGAAAAAACGGCAGCATGTAATTGCCATCATTGCCGCTGGGCGTGTTGGCCAAGGCTTGCGTGAACTGATCCCAGTCGTAGTCGAATTTGTCTTTCACTGCTTCACGGGCGAGTGAGCCGTTCACGAAGCATTGCAGCGACATCGAGCCACCGCTGGGATTACCGAAGACATGACCGCAGCCAGCTGGGTCAGCGACGACGCTCGGCATAGCGGCGAAAAACGTATCGGAGGTGCCGAGCGAAACGACCAGCTTACCAGGGCGACTCGCGCCCATACCGACGAGGCTGCTTGGGTTATCACCGGTGAAGATCGTCACCGGCACATCAGCAGCAAAGCCGTATTTCTTGGTAAAGTAGTCGCAGAGGCTACCAGCGATTGTGCTGCCAGGTTTAACAGCAGGAAGCTTGTCAAGCAGATCGGGGGCCGCTGCTTCGAGCAACTCTGAGTCCCAATCCCACGTGTCGATGTTGACTAGGTTCATCCCTGCCCCGTCGCCGGTATCGATCGGTGCGTCGGCGCCGATCAAGACACTACAGAGGAATGAACTGACCAAATGAATACGCGCCGTCTGCTCATAAGCAGCTGGATCATTTTTATAGAAGCGGCGTATTTGCGGTCCGGTGAAGCGCTCGATCGCAATCGAGCCGGACTTGGCACAAACAATATCCTCGCCGCCAACGGCAGCAGTCATTTCGTGACATTCCTCACCCGTAGAGCTGTCCATCCAAATGGGCGACGTCGTGCGCGATAGAGTCGGCGCGAGTTGCTCCGCGAGTGTCTGATTCTCGGCGAGTGTATCAATCGCGGTGAACCACTGGTCGTTTAGATACACGGAGCCGTGTTGCTGACCAGCACCGGATATCGCCCGCACCTTGGACAAATCACACTGTCCTTGAAGCTCGTTGAGAAGTATTTCAAGCGCGTCGAGCCACATGCGCGGATCCGAGTGCACCTCGCCATTTTCGCCACCAGGGATAAATCCGGAGGGTGCGTTATATTGAGGCAACTGCTCGCCGAAGTTGACGGATGCTTCGGCGACAATCGAGCCGCTATCAACGTCAATAATCAGTGCGGAGCAGCTTTGCGTAGAGGAATCGAGACCGAGTGCGTACATGTGTTAGTGAACGCACTTCGTGCGTAGTGAGAGTGATGCCGCGCTACACGCGGAGTGAAAGTGATATCGCGCTACGCGCGAAGTGAAAGTGATACCGCGCTAAGCGCGGAGTGAAAGTGAAAGTGAGAGGTGAAAACTGAAAGTGAGAAGTGAAAGTGAGAAGTGATCGTGCCGAGTGATTAAATGCGCTAAAGCTGTTTAATCGATTAGCTAAATAATGGAGGGCAATGCTCTGTCATTGCCGCACGTAAGTGTCGTTGATATCAGTGTTTCTGTAATTCTTTCTAGCTTAGGCGGCAACGACGGAGCGTTTCCCTCCAACAATGACCGTGCCACGCGCGGAGTAAAAGTGATAACATCAGAGCCGCACTCTTCACTACCACTCTCACTACGCACGAGATGCATTCACTCTAAAAATTCGCTCAGCGGGTTTTTAGATGAATTCGTTCAACAAGTTCTCCATGCGCTCTTGGCGGCCACTTCCTAAGATCGGCTCTGGGTTGGAGAGTGCATATTTCTCAAGCTCTTCAAAGCCGACTTCACCCGCTTCAACTTTCGCACCGATGTCTTTATCAAAGGTGCTGTAGCGAGCGTGGACGAAGTCACTCATGCGACCATCCCTGCGGATTGCTGCGGCGACTTTGAGTCCACGAGCGAATGCATCCATACCACCGATGTGGGCGTGCATCAGGTCGATCGGCTCGTGTGATTCGCGGCGACGCTTCGCATCGAAGTTAAGTCCACCGGTGGTGAGACCGCCCATCTCAAGGATGCAGAGCATCACTTGTGTGGTCAGGTAGATGTCTGTTGGAAACTGATCAGTATCCCATCCGATGAGTTCGTCACCACGGTTGGCGTCAACGCTACCGAGCATGTTCGCATTGTTACAAACAGTGAGCTCGTGCTCCATCGTATGCCCCGCAAGTGTCGCGTGGTTGGTCTCGATGTTGAGCTTAAAGTGATCCATGAGGTCGTATTCACGCAGGAAGTTCAGGCAAGCAGCTGAATCCGAATCATACTGGTGAGTGGATGGCTCGCGTGGTTTTGGCTCGATGTAAAATGGGCCTTTAAAACCGATTTTCTTAGCGTGATCAACTGCCATATGCAGGAACGCGCCGAGGTGGTCGAGTTCACGCTTCATGTTGGTATTGAGCAATGTGGAGTAGCCTTCACGCCCGCCCCAGAAGGTGTAACCGAGACCGTCAAGCTCGTTGGTGCATTCGAGTGCCTTCTTTACTTGCGCAGCTGCGTAAGCATAGACCTGAGCATTCGGTGAGGTCGCACCGCCTTGCGAGTAGCGAGGGTGTGAAAAAAGACAAGCGGTGCCCCAGAGGAGCTGCACGCCTGTTTCTTTTTGCTTTACCTTTAGTTTGGCAACGACTGCGTCGAGCGCGGCGTTGGATGCCGCCAGGTCGTTCAATTCCGGAGCGATGTCACGATCGTGCCAGCAGTAGTAATCGATGCCGATCTTATCGAGGAATTCAAAGAAAACATCGACGCGAGACAGTGCATTTTCGACTGAGTTGCTGCCGTCATCCCATGGCATTTGTGCAGTGCCGCCACCGAAAGGGTCGGCCAGCTCATTACGCATCACGTGCCAGTATGGAGCCGCGAAGCGCAGATGATCCTTCATTGACTTGCCGTCAACGAGTTCGCTCGGGTTGTAATGTTTAAACGCTAAGGGGTTTTTAGAAGAAGTGCCCTCAAATTGAATTTTATCGCAGTCGAAATAGTGCATAATTTTGTCGGTTTTACTTTGAATGTGTACTAATGAAGACCGCATTATAGCCTAAATCAGATCCAGCTCAAACCGTATATTGCGTATATGTTCTGTTGATATGCGCCATCTGCTAGTATTTAAACAAACCCATGGCAAAACAAATAGCGATTGTAATGACGGAGGTATTTCTGCGGCGCTTAACGCCGTCGTTGATACCATTCGTTCGTCGCCAGCATGACTTTCGCATTGTTAGTATTCATCGCCCGATTGAAGAACTGCGCGATTTGTTAACTGAACTAAAGCCCAGCGCACTGATCACCGAATGGCTACCTGAGGTAACCGAGGCACTACTGGAACTACGACTACCAACCGTCATTGCCGATACCGACGAGCACTACCCGGGAGTCACCAGTATCGATGTCGACGATTGGCAGGTCGGTGCTGAGGCGGCGCGCGCATTTGCGCAGGCCGGCTACCGAAGCTTCGCCTGCCTCGGTAATATGACCCCCTATTCCAAACAACGCATCGAAGGATTTCGTCGCGAGCTAGGCGATCAGGTGGCATTTTCGATGCATCAAGAAGATGCATTCAAGGAGGCACGCTACAGTGAAGACTTTGCACAGCCTCATCCTGCACTGCGTGCATGGCTGGAATCGCTACCGAAGCCGGTTGGCATCTTTGCCGTGCATGATCCACTCGGACGATTCCTATGCGGTGCCTGTCGAAGAATGGGGATTCGGGTGCCGCAAGAAGTCGCCGTGATCGGCGCCAACAATGATGCACTCGTGTGCGGATTAAGCTACCCGATGCTTTCAAGTGTGTCGATCCCATGGGATACAATCGGCGAAGCGGTCGGCGAAGCCCTGCGCGCTTTACTCGCAGGTGAGGCGCCTTCGCCCCAACCCATCCGGGTGCCTTCAGGTGGAGTCGTATTACGCCATTCCGCGAATCACCTTGCAGTCGAAGATCCGCTCTTGCGGCGCGTTATGTCTTATCTTTCTGAACGCATCCAAGACCCCATTACAATCGACCGCCTATGCGCCGATTTACGGATCGCTCGCCGTGGCCTAGAAAAGAAATTTCGAGAATACTATCAGTGTACACCTTGGGAAATGCTTTGTCAGCTCAGAATCACCCGCGCAAAACAGCTGCTGTCTGATACCAACCATCCCATCTCGATGATTTCCGAACTCTGCGGATTTAACGATCCCGAGCGAATGGCAGTGGTCTTTAAGCGAATCGAAGGCATTGCGCCCTCAGTATTCCGCAAAGGATCCATGGCACAGTCATCCAAACGGCAACGTCTGTAAAAGAAAGGTGCTGGGGATTCCGCGCCTAACTGGTCCGCAGAAGGCACGGCATCGATTGCCGCCGATAAAAACACCCGCAGTGTCATAGCGTACTTTTGACAAATCTTCAAATACCTCCACAGTGTGGCCATTATGCCCGATACATCTGATCAAAAATCGCTCGACTCATTTCGCTCTTCGCTAGATGCCACTTACGAATGGCCCTGCCTCTATCCGTTTAAATTTATCGTCCCCAAAGCACACACGGAAACAGTGCTCGCACTTTTTGCCGATGATCCAGTCCGCGCCAAGGAGTCTTCCAGCGGTCGCTTCACTGCCTATACGATGGAGATGCAGATGAACTCCAGTAATGAAGTGATCGCGATCTATCAGCGCGTCACGCAGATCCCAGATGTGATCTCACTGTAAGTTTAAAGCCATTTGGAATAGATCTCAAGCGACTCCGCTCTCAACCCCATGCGCCAAAAATCACTCTCTCACCTCGCCCATGCAAGTTACCTGTGCCTCGCCAGCCTCTTTGGCTTGGTTGCTTGCGCCGAAAACAACCCAACTCCGATAAAAACCACTATGACAGACCCTAATCAAACTTCTCTAGAAATCGCCAGCTTTGGCGCTGGTTGCTTCTGGTGCGTCGAAGCTGTATTTGAAAATCTGGACGGCGTGCATGCGGTCGAATCCGGCTATATGGGTGGCGAAGTCAAGGATCCTACCTATCGCCAAATATGCACTGGCACCACAGGCCACGCCGAGATCACTCAAATCACTTTCGATCCTGCCGTAATTACGTATGAAACACTGCTCGACTGGCTGTGGCGCTCACACAATCCGACCACATTAAATCGCCAAGGTGCGGATAGCGGCACCCAATATCGCTCAGTTATTTTCTATCACAGCGATTCCCAGCGTGCCAGCGCCACGGCGTCCAAAGCTGCCGCGCAAAAGGATTTCGATGCTCCAATCGTGACTGAGATCACCGCAGTCGAGACCTATTACCCCGCAGAGGACGAGCACCAAGATTACTACCGATTGAATAAATCAGCACCGTACTGCCAAATGGTGATCCGCCCAAAGTTAAAGAAGCTCAACCTTGAATAATGGCGGCCGATTGGTTTTACTTGCAACTAAATGGCTGCCAACAAACGCGCAAAGAAGACTCTCAGCTCCGCTCGCAAGCGAAACACGCCGCGCAAACGTGCGAACTCAAAATCGGCTGCTCGTAAGCCGGTCCTGACGAAGCTGCGCTTTCTGCTAGTGCTTGGAGTGGTCGCACTCATTGCAAGTTACTATTTTGGCTCGTTTGCCTTACGCGCACAGATGGAGCGTACTGCGATTCAAGCAATTAATCTCGTGCGCTCGCCAGAATGGCTACCGCGCCCCATCACCAGCCTACTGAACTTGGCCTACGATACCATCCCCGGGAGTCAGGGACTCGTAGTCGAAAGCGGCGAACTCAGACACGAGGAAACGCCGCTGATTGCCGGTCTACCAAGATCGAACTCGCCCGTCCGAGTGCTCCGCAATAAAAGCTACATCAACCTGTTCAACGAAAAAGAACGGCAAACGACCTGCATCGCATTCAAGCTCAGCGATCGTGATCGCCAAGACGTGCCGATTCCCGACGATTTTTTTGAAGACCCACGTATTAAGCAACTGCGCGCTCGCGACCTACGCTTAGGACAGTGGCAGCCTCAGACAATCGCACCAGCACAAGCGCTGGCGGCGGAGTTTGGCGCAATCGGTGCCAACGAATCGTGCTTAGTGACGAACCTGGCGCCGATGTCGGCGGCATTCAGTTCAGGCTTATGGCAGCGCCTCATGTACGAAATCACGATCACCTATCCGCAACGTTTTGGCGAAACATGGATTTACCTCGGCCCGGTGATGCGCACGCAAAGCTCCAATCTCGATTCTGGCGTGCCAATTCCCGATGGTTTTTTCGCGATCGTATTTGACCAAACCGAGGGGGGCGGTCTACGGGCGATCGCCTTTCTGCTGCCTCAAGACGCCACAGATACGAAACTGCGTAATTACATCACCTCGATTGCCCAAATCGAAAAACACACGGGCTTAAAATTCCTACCCGAAGTCGATTACCATGCGCAAGAAGTGCTCGGCTCGGCAGTCAGTCCGCAACTTTGGTAGCACCAACGCGACAGTTCTGTCAGTAAAGGAGCGTGGGCGACCCGCCCACGGCACAATGAGAAAAGTGGGCGACCCGCCCACGGCACAATGAGAAAAGTGGGCGACCCGCCTACGGCACAATAAAAATAGGTGGGCGGGTCGCCCACGGCACGATGAGAAAAGTGGGCGGGTCGCCCACCCTCCTGAAAAACACTCCAGCCCACCATCTTTTCAGCAGTACGACGTTGAAAAAATAACAGTCCTTCATAGCGTTACTTCCATGCCACACGAGTTTTTTAATCCTGGGTGCGAAGTCGAGATCCATGGCTCGGACTTGCCGCACTGGCAGCAAGGTGAAGCACTTCAATTCGTCACCTTTCGACTGAAGGACTCGCTGCCACAGGCGAAGCTGCGCGAATGGAAAAATCAGCGTAATACATGGCTGCTAAAACATCCAAAGCCTTGGGATGACGCCACTCAGGCCTCTTACCATCGTGAATTTACCGTGATCTTTGAGCACTGGTTGGATCAAGGCTATGGCAACTGCTTGTTGAAAGGAAGCGTACAACGACAGATCCTGGAGGCGGTACTGCATCATGACCACGGCACGCGTGCCGAATTTATCAGTTGGGTCATTATGCCAAACCATGTGCACCTGTTGTTCCGACCGATGTATCCGATCAAAGAGCTGCTCCGAAACTGGAAGAGTATTAGCGCAAAGCAAATAGGCAGCGGCTCGCTCTGGCAGCGAAACTACCGCGATACGGTCCTGCGTAACAGTCGACACTTCGAAGCCGTGGTTCGTTATATTCGAAACAACCCCGCGAAACTCGCAACTGGCGCGTTCACCCTCTGGGAGAGTGAACGCGCCAAGTCAGTATAGGAGCGTGGGCGACCCGCCCACGGCACGATGAAAATAGGTGGGCGGGTCCGCCCACACTCCTTTGCCAAACCGACGCAAGTGGGCGGGTCGCCCACACTCCTTTGCCAAACCGACGCAAGTGGGCGGGTCGCCCACGCTCCTTTACTAATACGACTTCGCGAAAATCACGCGTTTACCGGGCTTGCCAGTAAATACACAGGCCACCTCTTCCTTCAGCGACGCATTCGGAATGCAACGCACCGTGACTTTGTATTGCTTCGAAATCTGGTCTTCGAGTTCAGGCTCACAGCAAAAGCCCATCGAAGCAAAGCCACCGTGGATCTCTGGCTCTTTTTCATTCTTCGGCGTGAAGAATTCGACAAACTCCGCCTCTGTTGTGATGTCGCGCGTGTGCTCCTTGCGGAACTTCTTGGCCTTGGCCAGCATCCCGTCTTGCATCTCATCCAGCAGGCTCGCGATGTTGCCGACAAATTTATCTTTTCCAAGTGATTGCTTATCCTTGGGCGCACGGTCGCGGCGACCAACCATCACATTGCCAGCCTCGATATCTCGTGGTCCGACTTCAACACGAACGGGAATGCCCTTCTTGATCCAGTTCCAGGCCTTTTCACCACCACGCATGTCGCGATCGTCAAACTCAACCTTCACGGGCGCACCCATGTAAGTCTGCCCTTCGAGCGCTTGCTTCAAGTCGAGGCAGTAATCGAGCACTTCCTCACGGGTCTCTTCCTTCGGTGTGAACGGAATAATAACAACATGCGCGGGCGCAATACGCGGCGGCAGCACTAGGCCATCGTCATCGGAGTGCGTCATAATCAAGCCAC
>TARA_B110000208_G_scaffold35538_1_pt1 | contig 49097 bp, 50 predicted proteins | sample TARA_B110000208 | Tara Oceans TARA_B110000208 (sample SAMEA4397426) | marine metagenome | biome: Polar Biome; feature: [SRF] surface water layer (ENVO:00010504); material: water (ENVO:00002006), including particulate matter (ENVO:01000060) such as... | depth 5 m
TCAGCGGCCCCAGCGAATTCACGAGGCGGGTCTAAATCTTCAATACGGACTAACCAAGTGCCAGTTTTAGATTTCGCGTCTAGATAACTGGCTAATGCGGCAACCAGTGAGCCAAAATGCAAAGGCCCAGTAGGGGAAGGAGCAAACCTGCCTATGTAGAGATGATCGCCGCCATCACTACTAGGAAGATTTGGTGAGCCCAATTTCGATTTGGTTAATATCATAGGCCAGCTACTTTCGCTGATCGATGAAATGACAAAAAAATAGCAGCTAGCTTCCTAGCTGCTTTTCTTTGATTTCGTCTAAGGTCTTGCAGTCGATGCACTTGTTAGCAGTAGGGCGTGCCTCGAGCCGGCGTATACCAATTTCAATGCCGCAAGAGTCACAAAATCCATAGTCGTCTTGAACTATCAATTCGATGGTGCTGTCGATTTTTTTAATCAACTTTCGTTCCCTATCTCGAGTCCGTAGCTCTAAGCTGAACTCTTCTTCTTGGGTCGCACGATCAGCAGGGTCGGGATAATTTGCTGCATCGTCTTGCATATGATGCACTGTCCTATCGACTTCTTGCATTAACTGTTCGCGCCAGTCCAGCAATATCTTCTTGAAATGCTCTCGCTGTCCCTCGTTCATATATTCTTCGCCTTTCTTAGGCTTATACGGAACGAAATTCTTTAAAACTGGTTGAGATTGAGCGCTACTCGTCGTAGACATGATCTCTAATGCCTCAATAAAACGGAGCTCGGGTTTTTAAGTCTCTAACTTTATTAGAAGCTAGTATTGCCGGGCTGCGCATTTCTGTAAGTTACACCTTTACAAAAAGGTGGGCTAAAAAAGTAGGGTAATCTGAGGAATCTAGCTTAGAAATAAGCTGATTTTCAGAAACGCGGGTAAGCTACCAGATTCTTTAGAGGGATGCTATGAAAATTACGATTATCGCCAGTCTTTTGGAGACGGCCTAGCTTTAGTAAAATCAGCTCAACTATAGTGTATCGTATAGAGTCTTAGTATCTGTTACTCACCTTAACTGTTTTTTTGATCAATCAACTATGAATAAACTTTCCCCTACTATCCAACACGTCAGCGCATTTAAAGTGATGTCAGTTATGCAGCGTGCCCGTGAATTAGAACATCAAGGTCATAAGGTCATTCATATGGAAGTCGGAGAGCCTGACTTTAGTTCTGCTGAACCCATCATAGAAGCGGCCAAAGTGTCTTTAGATCGCGGGTTTACTCAGTACACTGCGGCCACCGGCATTATTGAGTTACGTCAGGCTCTAGCTGGACATTACCAGAATCAATACGGGGTGGAAGTTGATTACCGTCGAATTTTGATCACACCAGGTGCCAGTGGGGGTCTAACATTGCTAGCCAATATGTTAGTGGGGCAGGGGGATGGAGTGTTGATATCAGACCCAGCTTACCCCTGCGTTCGAAATTTCATCCATTTAATGGCCGCTGAGCCACAGCTTATGCCGGTAGATGTTGAGCAAAACTTTCAACCGAACTTGCAAGATTTCGAGGCGCACTATAGAGACAATACCTGTGGTCTTTGGTTGGCATCTCCTAGTAATCCTACGGGAACAATCATATCGAGAGAAAGTTTGCGCGAGGCTTCGCAGTGGGCCAGATCAAAAGATTTACATCTTTTGGTCGATGAAATCTATCATGGGTTGCACTATGTCGATGATATGCCAAGTGTACTGGAGGTTGACCAATCTGCCTTCGTTGTAAATAGCTTTTCTAAATACTTCGGGATGACAGGTTGGCGACTAGGTTGGATTGTAGTTCCTCCAGAATATGTAGAAACAGCGACTAAGCTTGCCCAAAACTTATACATTTCTGCCTCATCGATAGCGCAATATGCAGCTCTTGCTGTTTTTGAAGACAAATCTAAGGTTATTTTTGAACAGCGCCGAACGGCGTTTCGTGAGCGCCGAGATTATCTGGCAGATGCATTGGACAGTCTTGGCTTTGTCGTGCCAAGTTCGATTCAGGGCGCGCTTTATATCTACGCGGATATATCCAAATTTTCCGATGACTCAGAGCTTTTTTGTAAAGAGCTTTTAGAAGCCCAGCAGGTGGCTATAACTCCAGGTACTGACTTTGGTCATTACAGAAGCACAAGCTTTGTTCGCATCGCTTTCACTACCTCCATGGAAGATCTGAAGCTCGGAATAGAGCGGATTAGGAGCTATCTTGGTAGTTAGGATATTGCCGCGAGGAGGGGTGCGATACTGTGAATCTTAAAGGAGGTCTTGAGCGTGGCGTATTAATTAAGCGATACAAGCGATTTCTAGCAGACATCGAGACCAGTAAGGGCAAGCGCATTACAATTCATTGCCCAAATACCGGTGCTATGACCAATTGCCAAGAACCTGGCAGTAGCGTTTGGTATTCCACTTCAGAAAACCTAAAAAGGAAATACCCTAACACGTGGGAATTGGTTCAAGCAGTGAATGGGCCGATGATCGGGATAAATACAGGGTTAGCAAATCATCTGGTAAAAGAAGCCTTAGTGAGCGGGACTATTAGTGAATTAAGTGGTTATTCGTCGATTCGCAGTGAAGTTAAATATGGAGAGCAAAACAGCCGAATAGATTTTCTTGTTGAGTATCCAGACCGATCGCCAACCACTAGTTGTTATGTCGAGGTGAAAAATGTAAGCCTTTGTGTCGGCGGCGGGGAAGGAATCTTCCCGGACGCTAAAACTTTAAGAGGCCAGAAACATTTGCAAGAGCTGATGGCGATGAGCGCTTTAGGCCATCGGGCGGTATTGGTGTTTTGCGTCCAGCACAGCACCATTACAAGTGTAGGACCGGCTGATGCTATTGACCCTGAATATGGTAGGTTGTTGAGGCAAGCTAAGGCAAGTGGGGTGGAACTGATCGCTTTTCAAGCGTCATTCGATATTGGCAATGCCAGCATACGGTTATGCAAACGTTTGCCGGTCTTGCTGTAAAGTCCTGAACTCAAACCCTGACGCTGGTTTGCGTCCTGCATCAGGCTTACTATTACAGAGGTGCCTGCCGTTTTAGATGTTTTTCCTCTACCATCATGGCGCTGTTTTCTAGAGTAAACGGAACGGCTTGCAAGTATTTTCCTTTGCAAGGACCCATGAGGCAGTGACCATCTTCTATTTGGAAAAGCGCGCCATGGGTGGAACATTGAATTAGCGCAGCGTCCGAGTCTAAAAATCGGTTTTCCTCCCACTCAAGTGGGGTCCCAAGATGTGGGCAGCGATTCCAGTATAAGAAGAGCTGATCATCTTTTCTCACCGCAAAAAGATGCTGATGATCAACTTCAATACCTACGGATTTGCCTTCTTCGAGTTCGCTGCTGTCTAAAATATTTATCATTCGCTAAATGCTCGCTTTAAATCATTAATCAAATCATCAATCTCTTCAATGCCCACTGAAAAACGAATCATCGAATCAGCGATCCCCATTGACGCTCTGCGCTGGGCTCCCATTTCGAAATAAATAGTGTGAGCAACAGGAATAGCTAACGTGCGATTGTCTCCTAGATTGCTCGATGAAACTATATCTTCCATTTTATTGAGGCAATCAAAACAATCAACACCTTCGGCCAAATCAATGCTAAAGATGGCGCCGTAGCCTTTAAAAAGGCTGCCGGCTCGATCGTGTTGAGGGTGGCTAGATAGGCCCGGGTAATAAACCTTATTCACCTTGGCTTGAGTTTCGCAAAACTCTGCCAAAACTTGTGCGTTTTTACAAGCACGATCCATTCGCATTGGCAGGGTTTCTGAGCCGACGGCTAGGTGATGCGCAGCTTCTGGGCCTAAGGAAGCGCCTATATCGCGCAAGCCTTTTTTCTTGATTTGGGTTATACCCCATAAACTAGGGTCGCCTCTACGATAGGTGTCATAGATATTGTCGAACACGGTCCAATCATAGTTACCAGTTTCGGTAACGACGCCGCCTAAAGCGTTGCCGTGGCCTCCTATATATTTGGTCAATGAGTTTACGACCAAGCTTGCACCTATTGACTTAGGATTAAACAGATGCGGCGAGGTCATTGTGTTGTCGACACAAAAAATTAAGCCTTTGGATTCGCATATTTTGCCTATTCCTTGCAGATCAGCAATTTGGGTGGCGGGGTTAGCAATCGTCTCACTGAATACCAGCTTGGTATTGGGTCTTATGGCTGCTTCAATCGAGCTAGCGTCTGTGGCATCTACAAAGCTCACCTCGATGCCTAGACGCTGTAAGGTCGCAAAAAAGCTATTAGTATTACCGAACAGGAAGGCGCTAGATACTATGTGATCACCACTTCTGAGCAAGGCAAACATAGTCGATGATATTGCTGCCATTCCTGTCGCAAAAGCTACGCTGGCAAGGCCGCCTTCCATCAGTGATATACGTTTCTGAAGTGCAGTGACAGTCGGATTTAGCTGGCGGCCATAGTTATAACCTTCGCGCTTTCCCTGAAACACTTCTGCCAGATGGCGAGCGTCTTCATACCCATAGGCCACTGATGGGTGAATAGCCTTGTGCAATACGCCATGCTCAGGCCCGTCCTTGCGGTCGCTATGTAAGTTGGTTGTGATAAAGCCTTTCTTAGTCATATTCTTCTTCAAGTCTTTGAATTTGTGAGTAAATGCGCGCGCTTTTATACACCAGTCAGAATCCGATTGAAAGGTCTGCTAAATTACGCCAATTCTTTTAAACATAGGTTCAGTTGTCAGCGTTGATCAGTTTTACCTTGGCAGCTTAAGCAGTGCGCCGCTTCAGGCTGGATCTCCAGACGCCTGAATGGGATGGGCTCGTCACATTTTCTGCAGTACCCATAGTCGTCTTTGGACATCGCATTCAGGGCAATAGCTATTTTTTGTAATTTTAGTTTGGCCGTCCCACGCGTTGATATTGCCATACTTTGCTGCTGCAACGCGTCTATGCGCGAAACGCGACCAACGGCAGTTTGATCAAGTGTCACTATTTCAGCCGCTTGCTGACTTATCTCAAGCTGTTCAGTTAGTTCAAGCTGGTGCAGAAGTAACGTATTTGTAAGTGTAGTTTTTTGCTCGTGACTTAAATTTCTCACAATATTTTCTCGCGGGGTATTTTGCTGTTTAGAATTCCTAGCTAGGGGTTTAACAAATCAGCGAACAGTGGGCTGTTAAAAACAAGTTCGTTAATTTGGTTCATCCTCTCCAAGTACTGTTCACTTGTTCTGTCTTGGTAAAGCTCGGCAAAATCTGATTCTGAAATTCCGTCTCTGTTGTTGCCGATAGTTGGCATATATTCACTTTCAGCTTTGACCTTAATAATCCGCGTCTGAAGACGCTTAGCTGTCTCTGAGTTTTTGGTTCCGAAGGACGCTAAATTAACCCCGACGGTATTGGCCGTGAGGTCAGAAAAGGAGAATCCACTGCGATAACGTGCGTCGTATGCCTCTTTGGTCGTCGATAGCATAGCAGCCAGATCGGCGCCTGCAGACGCTGTAATCGAAGCTATGGAAGCAAGATGTTTAGCCAGGTCCTGCCTTCTGAGGAGTCTCACCTCGATGGCTTTGGCGTCGGTTACTGAGCGGGATATGCTGTTGCCAACAAAGCGCTCTATTTCTTCTCCGTTAACGTAAATGGCAAGAGCTTGAAATGCCGCTCGGTTTTCAGCCACCGCATTTGAGCCCAAGTTTGTCCGCGAGCGTGCTTCGGTAAACAGGGGAACTAGGAGGCTATTTAGCGAAATGGCACGAATATCCAGTGGTGTGGCAGTAATGATTTCTGCAATCAGCTGATAGTAGTGAGCCACCCTCATGCGATCTTCATCGCTAACAAACAATTGTTGGGTCTGGTCAGCGAGCGTATTCATCAGCACCGGGTCCCACTGCAATGTCACTTGCATTCGCTGCGGATTGACAACAAGAGACTCAACGTTTCCTATTAGCGAGTTGATATCAGTAAGGGCTAGGCTGGAAGAGTTTATGTCTGATTCTACCCTGCCGATTAGAAGGGCGATGAGCATGTTCGGCATGGGCAATCCTCCCAAGCTCAATTTGCTTAGTTGCAGCTTATTGCCATTGCTGCTGAATTGACCTTCGATATTTAAAAATACGGGGACGCCTGCAAGGTCAAACCCTATCGATGCATGCGTATTGACTGTGTCATTGGCAAGGGTCAACTGGGCCGCCCAATGGCCTTTTAGATTGGCGGTGGAAATAGCGTAGCGAAGCAGAAGATTCATTTGGTCTGCATTCAGAGAGATGTTTTGCTGGGATACCGAGTAAGTTGAGCGGGGTGCATTTTCCAATAACATGGATTCTATTTCAGAAAGTTCGGCGGCAGAGAGTGGGCCTCCCACTGGCACTCTGGCATCTAACTGCAATGCAATAACCAAAATTATTACCGGGACACTAAACAACATCGCGACGAGCGCGCTGATTAGGAGTCGCAGTAATGTGGATCGTGACTTCGCCATAGAGTGTTTATTCAAAGGTGCAAAAAGGACCAAAATCAGTTGGATGATGCCGATATTAAGCAAAAAATGCTAACTGACATTGATTTTACTGGCAAAATGCCAGTTTATAACTATAAAGTATGATTAAAATATGATTAAAATATGACTGAAAGCATAGTTTATACGATATAAAGCCTAGAAAACTTGTAGTTCGAAAGCTTGGCGGTACTATAAAATCGAGTCGTAAGAATTTTAATGCATCATTTAAGTTAGGAGAAGGTCATGACCGCAGTGGTACCTGCAATTAGCATAGTCAGTCTCGCAAGAATCAGAGCAATCATAGCCATATCTATGTTGCTCGTTATTGCTTCTTGCGCATCTAGTGATTCGAGAGAGGCGGAAATTGCAGTTCAAGAAGCAGAGGTAATGACGGCTGAGGCAGAAACTGCTCGACTGGCTGTAGAAGCAACGAGGGAGCAGGCTGCTCGGATTAGCAGGCAGTCAGACGAGCAAGAAACTGAAGAAGCAATGCTTCAGGCGAGGCGAGATCGAGTGGAAGTCCGCCGCGCAGAGAGGGAGCGAATTAAAATGCAAGAGGCAGAATTGCAAACGGAACAAGCGGCGAAAGAGCGGCAGATTCGGCAAGCGCGTCAGCAAGAAATAACAGCTTTTGCGGTTCGTAGACAGGCTAAAATGGATCGGATTGCAGAGTTAGAATTGTTGATCTTGCAAGCAGGGAATGAGTCAGGTGCTGATGAGGCCTCAGTTATGGCTCTCAATGAAGCTGTTAATGTGGCTGAGGATTTGCTAAATGTGCTGGCCATTGAGCAAACCAAATATGAGGATACTGATTCCTTTGGTAATACAGTAGAGCCGCTGGCAAAAAGTCTAATAGCCGAATTAGAGTCTCTAAAAAATGAATTAGTTAGGCGATCGCGCTCTCAATAACGCGTAACGATGCAAAGCAGGGGTCAAAATAGTAATGAGTGGTAATGATAATATTGTTGATTTTGAATCCGGCAAGCTCATTCACATCGATAAGCTTAAGGTTATTCGGGTCGAAAAAATGCGCAAAGCATTTAGCGAAGCCCGCGGAGAGCTTAACCTCAATCCTAAAACTAAGAGTCAAAAACGAAGACGTACTACAGCTAAGAAATAGCTTCCGCCTCTCTATATCCAGTTCCAAGAACCAATCCCCACCCCCGTCTTTATTTCATCGGCTAAAATTTGAAAATTTAGACGCCAAGGGCGGCTTTTTTTGTTTCACGCATTATGGTAAAGTGCGCGCCTTTAATTTTAACTAACCACTTAGGGGTCACACTTAGAATGGGGATTACACTCACGGTTTCTACCATTTTGGCGCTGTTGGGCTTGGCCATCGCTTTCTTTTATATGAAGAAAGTAACAAGCATTCCGGTTGATTTGGGCTTGAATCCAGAAGAAAGCAAAAAACTCAAATTTATTCACGGAGCTATTGCCGAAGGCGCGATGGCTTTTCTTAAGCAGGAATATAAGTTCCTAGCTATCTTTATGGTGGTGTTTGCAGCTGTCATCGCTTTATTGATCGACGATAGCCATACCCCGGACATAAGGGAAGGCGTTTATACCGCTATCGCTTTTTTGTTTGGCGGTGTCATCTCTATCGCATCCGGCTACATCGGAATGATAGTAGCCACACAAGGCAATGCTCGAACTACTGTCTCAGCTCGAAATAGCATATCTAGTGCATTCGAAGTGGCGATAAATTCTGGCGCAGTCATGGGCTTTGCTTTGGTCGGTCTTGCTGTCTTGGGTCTGGTAATTGTTTATGTAGTAATGGCCTATTTATTGTCGGACTTGGGTCCTGAAAACAATCATATCCTAATGGAAGTAATTGCAGGCTTTGGTCTGGGCGGATCGACTATCGCTCTATTTGCGCGTGTTGGCGGCGGTATCTTTACTAAAGCGGCGGACGTCGGTGCTGACCTAGTTGGTAAAGTGGAGAAGGGCATTCCCGAAGACGACCCACGTAACCCTGCGGTAATCGCTGATAACGTTGGTGACAACGTGGGAGATGTTGCGGGTATGGGTGCTGACTTATTTGGCTCATGTGCTGAAAGTACGTGCGCGGCAATGGTCATCAGTGCTGCGGTTTTTGCCTATGACCCTAATGCGTTACTTTTCCCTATCTTGATTAGTGCTGTTGGTATTCCAATCAGCCTTATTACCAAGCTTATGGTTGGTGTTAAAACTGAAGAAGATGTGGCTCCTGCCTTGATGAAGCTGCTAATCATCTCTAGCGCACTTATGGCGTTCGTTATGTATTTCTTCACGATGGCGCTTATTCCAGAGACATTTGAACTTGCCCCTGGCGGTGAGTCTTATACTAACATGGGTGTTTATCTTTGCTTCTTAGCGGGGCTTGTATCTGGGCTCGCGGTTGGCTTGTTGACTGGCTACTACACATCTGACAAGTATGGTCCGGTTCAAGAAGTGGCCAAGTCATGTGAGACTGGTGTAGCAACAAACATCATTTATGGTTTGGCTTTAGGGTATAAGAGTACTGTTCTACCTTACTTATGTATTGCGATTTCCATCTTTATATCGTGGGAACTGGCCGGCATGTACGGTGTCGCTATTGCTGCTCTTGGAATGCTGGGCACATTAGTAATAGCTTTAACAATCGACGCCTACGGCCCGGTTGCTGATAATGCTGGTGGCATTGCAGAGATGGTAGGTCTGGATAAAGAAGTGCGTCGTCGCACAGACATATTAGACTCCGCGGGTAATACCACTGCTGCTATTGGTAAAGGTTTTGCTATCGGCGCGGCAATTCTGACATCGTTGGCACTGTTTGCTGCATTCATTACTACGGCTTCTAAGCTGAGCGGCGCACCTATTACTATGAGCTTGCTCGAGCCAATGGTATTCACAAGTGTGTTTGTAGGTGCAGTTATGCCTTTCCTATTCTCAGCAATGACGATGAAGTCTGTGGGCAAAGCTGCTTTTGATATGATTGAAGAAGTGCGTCGTCAATTCAAAACAATTCCTGGCATCATGGAAGGCACCGGAACGCCTGACTACGCAGAATGCGTGGCTATTTCTACCCGTGCAGCCCTGCGTGAAATGATAGCTCCGGGTGTATTGATTATGGGTGCCCCGTTGTTAACTGGTTTCTTGTTCGGAGTTGAAGCGGTTGCAGGTTTGCTTGCAGGATCTTTAATCACGGGTGGAGTACTTGCGATTGCTTCATCAAATAGTGGTGGCGCTTGGGATAATGCTAAGAAATATATCGAAGCTGGCAACCTAGGTGGCAAAGGCTCCGAGGTGCACATGGCAGCGGTTGTTGGCGATACGGTTGGCGACCCATTGAAAGATACTTCTGGTCCTTCATTGAATATTTTGATAAAGCTTTCAGCGATATTGAGTCTTGTATTTGCGCCATTCTTTGTTCAATACGGTGGCATATTGCTATAGCAATAAGTTAGAACCAAAAAAGGGGCCTAATGGCCCCTTTTTTATTGTTTGGAATTTGTTCTAAAGGTCTATCCTGCTCTCAAAATGAAACAATACCCATTCTTTTGTATCCGTGGATACATTCAAATTTAAATCCGTCCAGCTTGTCGTGACACTCTCAACGCACTGATAGATTCGAAAGGAGTTTGTGTTCTCTATGATCAAATTTCTAACAGAAGGGTTTAATGTGTAGTTTGAGACTTCAACCAATCTCCAGTTCCCATCCATAGTTCGCTCAATACACTCATCGCCCGTTAGTAAGTCTATATACTCAAACTCTGTGTCAGCATAGCCCGCAGCAGGCACTTCTAAAGCCATGGGTAAGACTATTGGCACAATATCGTCAGAGGCCTTACTAAATGTAATAGTATCAATTCTAATAGGGCCATCAGTTTGGTTGTGGGCTACAAGCCTCAAGCCATCGTCTGTATTTTCTCCCCAGGCGGAAGAGTAGAAGGCAAACTTGATCTCTGATTCGTCTTGAAGCTCAGCCGCGGCAGTAATGCTAGCGAGGCTAATAGCTATCAAGGTGGTTCCAAGACTTCTTAGCATGGAGTTTTGTCTCTCTTTCTGTCGGTTAATGCGCTACATTATTTCATTTTGGGTTAGATTCTAGCGGTCAAGCTGGGGAATTGTCATTCCTATTTTCTTTTGAGTGGGGATAAATCATAATCTTGTGTGCTTTCAAGGGGCCAGTTTTGCCCTTCCAACTTCATGTTAACTAAAAATAGGCCCTAAGTTTGAGTAATTTGGACAATGTTAAGCACGTAATTTGTGTTGCTTCTGGAAAAGGGGGTGTGGGTAAATCAACCACGGCCGCAAATTTGGCAATAGCCCTTTCTCAGATGAATTTGAGAGTAGGGCTTTTGGATGCGGATATTTATGGCCCCAGCGTACCAATTTTGATGGGTGTCGCTGTCGGAACTCGGCCGGAGATTAAAAATAAGAAAATCATGGTGCCAATCAAAGCGCATGGCATCGAATGCAATTCGATGGGTTTTCTTGTCGACGCTCAAACTGCTATGGTTTGGCGAGCTCCAATGATTCTGTCGGCATTTAATCAGATTATGAATGATACTGAATGGTCTGCATTGGACTTTCTTATTATCGATATGCCTCCAGGAACGGGAGACATACAGCTAAGTTTAGCTCAATCGACCCGGCTTAGTGGAGCAGTCATTGTCACAACTCCTCAAGATATCGCTTTGGCAGATGCAGTGAAAGGCATTGAAATGTTCAAAAAGGTGGGCGTGCCTTTATTGGGCGTAGTTGAGAATATGAGCATGCATGTTTGCACCAATTGCGGTCATGAAGAGGCGATATTCGGAGAAGGGGGTGGCCTCAAACTTGCCAGAGATTATGAGGTTGAAGTGATCGGTAGACTTCCGCTGGATTTGACTATACGAGAACAGACAGACAGTGGGTTTCCTGTGGTAGCATCAAATCCTGAGAGTGCAGTGGCAACAGCATATTTAAGCCTCGCTGGACGCGTCATAGAGCAGGTGGAAGCAGTAGCAGAGTCGGCTAGTGCGGCGCCAACATTAACAATAACAGACGACTAACAAGTCGTACGACTAATTTATTTTACTGGGGTATGACTTTTGGATGCTGTAAATGATTTTCTGATTTTTATTGATGGTTATTTGGGAAGTGCGATTTGGTTTCCTGCTTTATTGCTTTCTGTTGGTATATTTTTCACCTTGTATCTGGGCTTTCCACAGATTCGGTATTTTAAGCACGCGATTGCCGTTACTACTGGCAAATTCGACAAGGCAGGGGCAAGAGGTGACACGACTCATTTTCAAGCGCTAGCAACTGCCCTTTCAGGAACAGTGGGAACCGGGAATATTGGGGGTGTCGCTCTGGCTCTCCACTTAGGTGGCCCCGCTGCTCTTTTTTGGATGTGGATGACAGCATTTTTTGGCATGACCAGTAAATTTGTAGAAGTGACTCTCTCGCATAAATACCGTGAACAAACAGCAGATGGAACAATGGCTGGTGGCCCCATGTACTACATGGAGAAAGGTCTTAATGCAAAATGGCTAGCTGTCATCTTCGCTATGGCGACAGTGCTAAGTTCATTCGGTACCGGCAACTTACCCCAAATCAACAGTATCGCAGCGGGTCTAGAAAGTACTTTTTCCATAGAGCCGATCGTTACCGGTGCAGTGTTATCTGTTCTTCTTGCATTGGTCATAATTGGCGGTATCTCTAGAATCGCAAAAGTTGCGGCAGCGATTGTCCCCACCATGGCGATAATCTATATGATTGGTGCTTTTGCCGTAATCATTCCCAATATAGGTAATATTCTGCCTTCTTTCGTAGCAATATTTAGCGATGCGTTTACCGGTTCGGCGGCCACCGGGGGGTTCCTTGGTGCAACATTCGCTTATGCTTTTGACCGTGGCGTAAACCGCGGACTCTATTCAAATGAGGCCGGTCAAGGTTCCGCACCAATTGCTCACGCTGCTGCAAGAACAGAAGAGTCAGCAGATGAGGGTATGGTATCAATTCTAGAGCCTTTCATTGATACCATAGTGATTTGCACGATCACCGGTTTAGTGATTCTGTCATCGGGTGTGTGGATGGAGAAATTCGACAATGAATTTCAGCGGGCGGATATGCGCTTTCTATCGGGAACCTATACAGAGTCAAGTGAGGCCGATGTCGGGGAGCTTTTTTCTTTCCTCAATGGCGATGATTCAAACGCGCAGGACTACAGTGGAGCCATCACCCTTGTTAATGGAGTTGCCACTAATAGCAGTGATTTTACGCTTATTAGCGCAAGATCTTTTGCCGAGGAAGTGCGTTACCTTAAGGGAGATGAACCGATAACTGGGCAGATTTCTGTCTCCGAAGGCAAGCTGGAGGACCCCTCAATAGCGGTTTCTGGCCTGTCTTTACTTCACTCTGTTCCCTTAACCACTATGGCCTTTACCAAAGGGCTATTTGGAGATTTTGGTAAATACATTGTATCGATAGGGTTGCTGCTGTTTGCGTTTTCGACTGCGATAGCTTGGTCGTACTACGGGGACAGGGCCATGACGTATCTTTTAGGACCTAAATCTGTGTTGCCTTATCGAGTGGTGTATGTGGTTGGCTTTTTCTATGCCGCTTTTGCTGATACGACTGTAGTTTGGAACATTTCCCTGATCACTATTGTCCTCATGACAGCGCCGAATTTATTCGGCATATTGTTCATGCACAAGGAAATGAAGCAGACAGTGAAGGAGTATTGGGAAAAGACCGATCATGGTAAGCACAAAACTTAGCCTCTCCCCTTTCTCTTAATTAGAAGGCCCGAAGGCCACTGCGAGCTAGCTAGTTCGCAGTGGCCTTTTCTTCGCCTGGTAGACGTATATTTTCCACAATTTCTTGAACTTCCTCAGGCGCATCTTTAGTAAACATAAAGACTCCATACGCGCTTATCAAATTCAAAATGGTTCCCATTGTCCCAATACCCTCTGGTGAAATGCCAAACAACCAACTCTCGGCATTGTCCGCGTTTGGGTTTAAGAATCTAAAGTAGATGATGTACGCAGCCGTAAAGCTAAAACCCACTACCATTCCTGTGATAGCACCTTCCTTGTTCATCTTTTTATTAAATATGCCTAAAACTATTGCAGGAAAAAATGATGCTGCAGCCAATCCGAAAGCAAAGGCGACTACTTGAGCGACATAAGCTGGTGGATTGATACCAAAGTATCCCGCCACCAGTACTGCAAAGAATATTGATATTCGCGCATAACGCAGCTCCTGTTTATCTGTAATAGCTGGCATAAAGGTGCGTTTTAAAAAGTCGTGGGCAACAGAAGTGGAGATTACGAGCAGGAGGCCTGCTGCAGTTGAGAGGGCCGCAGCTAGGGCACCGGCGGCAACCAAGGCAACAACCCAATTCGGTAGTCCTGCAATCTCAGGATTTGCCAGTACCATGATGTCTCTGTTTACTGTTAATTCATTGGTTTCTGGATCGCCCACATATTGAATTAAGCCATCACTGTTCTTGTCGTCAAACACAATTAAGTTTGTCTTTTCCCATTTGCTAAACCACTCAGGTACTTCGGAGTATTGGGCATTGCTTACTGTGTTGATGAGGTTGGTTCTCGCGAAAGCGGCCACCGCAGGAGCCGTTGTGTACAAAATGGCAATAAACACTAGTGCATAGCCAGCTGATTTTCGTGCATCTCTGACATTAGGTACTGTGAAAAACCGAATGATCACATGTGGCAATCCGGCAGTGCCGAACATCAAGGCGGCTGTGATAAAGAATACGTCTTGTGTGCTGCGCTGACCTTCAGTATAGGCGGCAAACCCCAAGTCTTGACCCAATCCATCCAGACGGTCGAGCAGGTAGCCGCCACCGAATGCTTCGGTGAGTTCCGAGCCAAATCCAATTTGAGGAATAGCTTGGCCTGTCATTAAGATGGAAATAAAGATCGCAGGAACCATGAAGGCGAAAATTAGCACGCAGTATTGAGCGACTTGGGTATAAGTAATCCCTTTCATTCCACCTAAAACAGCATAGAAGAAGACGATCGCCATGCCGATAACCACCCCAGTCGTAATATCGACTTCAAGAAACCGAGAAAAGACGATTCCGGCCCCTTGCATTTGGCCGCATACATAGACAAATGAAACGACGATAGCGCAGAAAACAGCAACCAGCCGAGCGGTTCGTGAGTAATACCGGTCACCAATAAAATCTGGGACTGTAAATTTTCCGAATTTGCGAAGATAGGGGGCTAGCAGTAAAGCTAACAACACATAGCCACCTGTCCAACCCATAAGATAGAAAGCCCCGTCCCTTCCGAGAAAAGAGATTAAGCCCGTCATTGATATAAAAGAGGCGGCCGACATCCAATCGGCGGCGGTAGCTAGTCCATTGGCAAGTGGCGGTACGCCTCCGCCAGCAACATAAAACTCATCTGTTGAGTCAGCCCTAGACCAAATAGCAATGCCTATATACAGGCCAAAGGTTAGAAAAACGAAAATGTATGTCCAAATCTGTACGCTCATTTCGACTCTCCGCTGTTTGCATTTTTGTCTTTGTCTATTGCAGCCGCATAGCGTTCATCTAACTTATCCATTAAATAGATGTAAACGAGGATAAGTATAACGAATACGAAAATTGAGCCTTGCTGAGCTATCCAGAAGCCTAGTTTGAAGCCGCCAAATTGGATTGTGTCTAATGCGTCTACAAATAAGATTCCACAGCCAAAAGATATAAAAAACCAAACTGATAAAAGTGAGAGGACAATACGTAGATTACTCTTCCAGTAATCTTTTGCGTGTTGATTAGGCATGATGGGGCTCCGCGGAATTGTTATTATTGGGTTAAGGAGCTGAAAAAAATGTATTTAATTCCAATAAGTTGCTGAATTAAAAACAAATTTCCAAACGCCAACGATGTTATCACTTTACAAATTCAGGGTATAGCTGCCGGTTATCTGTCACGTGAAGTTAAACCGCTGCGCCTGCCCCTTGTCTATTCGATGTTGTCAACTAGACTTAGGGAAGCGAGTTACAGTTTTTAGATCTTGGCTAGAAAATTTTGAGCTGCAAGGTATTGATGAACAATTCACTTTTAAAAACGTTACACCAAGCACATTTAAGCGTGTTGCTGGGTTTCTCGTTAGCAATTATCGCCGCTATGACTGCATATTTTACCTATAGTGCCGACGTAGAAAGCCCAACGGGCACCTTTAATGCGGCTGACCTTATATTTATCACACTAGTTGCTATCGCCGGGCAGTGGGTGATTAGTGTGGTTGTAATTCAACGCCTAAAAAAAGTATTGCTCAACCATACCGAAAAAATTCATGATTCTAATGCTGATCTGAGACTAAGCGTTAACGCTCGAACCACAGATCTTGAGCAAGCCACCGCTGATTTACAAAAATCACTACAGGCTAAAAGTGAGTTTTTGGCGACTATGAGTCACGAAATCCGTACGCCTATGAATGGAGTTTTAGGGATGTCTCAGTTACTGGTTGAGACTAACCTTAGTGAGCGCCAGCGCCGCTATGTGAGCATTATTAATGCTTCCGGAAAGGCCCTTTTAGAACTCCTGAATAATGTGCTTGATTTCTCGAAGATCGAAGCAGGCAAAATGGAGCTCGAAAATATACCTTTCGATCTACAGAGTTTGGTGGATGAGTGTCTGGATATTTTTTCGTTAAAGGCACATGAACGAAAGGTTAATCTTTACGGTGGGCTTTCGCCAGAGACTCCAAGAGTTCTTTATGGCGACCCAACGCGTCTTCGGCAAGTCCTAGTTAATCTTATTTCTAATGCTGTTAAGTTTACATTCGATGGTGACGTGTCAGTTCAGGTCGCTGTATGCCAAGGTGAAATTCTGGCTTTGAATAGGATAAAACTTCAGTTTTTAGTAAAAGATGAAGGTATAGGGATGGATGAGCAGCAGCAGAAAAAGCTGTTTAAAGCATTTTCGCAATCAAATTCGTCAACCACTAGAAAGTTTGGAGGAACTGGTCTAGGGCTTGTGATTAGCCGCCAAATACTGCGCTTGATGGGGGGGGATATTAAGGTTGAGAGTCAGTTGGGTGAGGGGTCTGTTTTCGGCATTGAGCTAGAACTAAGCGTGCTTGCTGAGAAGGCAAGGGCGATTTATAGAGTTGCAGAAACTTCACTCAAAGGAATTGCCGCACTTGTAGTGGAGTCCCCTAGCGCCGCTAGATTATATTCTCAGCAGCTGAGTCATTGGGGAGCCGGAGTTTATTCGGCAAGTAGTCGGTCGGAGGCAGTGGAAAAAATTAAACTAATACCAGAAAATCAGGTTATTCAGATATTAACCGCAGCCACTTTGGTAGATGGCAGCGGACTTGATTTAGCTGAAGACGTTGAACGCCAGTTTCCAAATAGGGAATTTCAGATTATGGTAATTGCACCTATAACGACAGACTGTATCGACTCACCTCCGCCGGGGATACATAAAATATTAGAGAGACCGGTAACCTCTAGCGCCCTTCATCAGGCGGTAATTCGTGCGTCCCTTGCCCAGCCTTTAAGTTATTCGACTGCAGTATTATCGCCTGAACGTCAAGATTTTGGTGATATCAGAGCTTTGGTGGCTGAAGATAATAAAATAAACCAGTTGGTTATTAACGGCATTTTGAAGAAATTTAACATCACTCCCATAATCGTTGAAGATGGAGCTGATGCGGTGAGTAAAGTGCAGGCAGGGGGTGATGGATTTGACTTAATTCTTATGGACTGTGAAATGCCAGTTATGGACGGGTGGGAAGCTGCAGAAATGATTCGCGCTCGCGAGATGAACAAAAAAGTGTTGAAGCCTGTAAAAATTATAGCGCTAAGTGCCCATGTTATAGAAGATCCAAAAAAGAGGGCGATCGCGTCAGGTATGGATTGTTTTGTCTCCAAACCCGTCAATATTGATTCGGTAGGAGAAATCTTGCATGAATACTTCCCTCGCCCCGTTGAGCCTGAAAAGGACGATCAGGGCTCATTTTCAGGAGGTAGTGTTCAGTGATTCTCACTATCTCCCTCACGTAATAGGTCTTGGGTTTTAATTTGCAAGACACGCCGCTTCGCTTCATTCGCCCGCTGAAATTCTCTGTGTAGTTGCCTTAACTGTTGTCTGTCTAATTGAAGGTTCTTGAGCAGAACTCGATTTATCCCTTCATCGCCATTTTCAAGAATATCTTTTGCTTGCTGTTTGATTTCTTTCTTTTTTTGATTTTTGTCAGTCTGGTAATTAGACGACAGTACCCTGTCCAGTTTTTGTGTTATCGATTTCACATCACTGTCGCGCATAACTCTGCCGATAAATTGAAGCTGGCGGCGCTTAGCCTCATTGCTATTGGGCAGCCGATTATATTCATGAATCACAGCAAAGGCTTCTTCGCTCAATGGCAGTTCATTGAGTTGGGTGTTTGTGAGTTCAGTTAAGCGTTTGCCTAGCGCCTGCATTGCATCGGCTTCACGTTTACGCTGGCTCTTGCTAATGATGCTTTCTTCATTTTCAATATTCATGATACATAGAAAACCTGTGCTAATCCGAGGAATGCTAGAAAGCCTACGGAATCTGTTACTGTTGTTAGTGCTACCGATCCGGCTAATGCCGGATCAATATTAATCCGTTTCAAGAACAGGGGTAAATAGGCGCCGGCTAGGGCAGCGATAACCAAATTAATCATCATGGCCGAGGCAATGATGCAGCTAAGCTGGATATCTTGATACCAAAAAAATGTAACTAAGGAAATCACCAACGCCCAAAGCAGTCCATTGAGAGCGGCTACTCCTAGCTCTCTGGTTAATAACCAGCGACTATTAGAGGGACTGATATGACCGAGAGCCAAACTACGTATAACAAGGGTGAGCGTCTGCGTTCCTGCGACGCCACCCATATTCGCGACAATGGGCATGAGCACTGCAAGATATACCACTTGATCTAAAGTATCTTGGAAAAGATAGATGACAAAGGATGCAAAAACCGCAGTCATCAGGTTGACGCCAAGCCAGAGAGCTCTTCTTCTCGCTGTTTTGAACACCGGTGCGAAGGTGTCATCTTCCTCATCTAGGCCGGCCATACTCATCAATGAGTGCTCAGCGCTATCCCTGATGACATCAACCACGTCGTCGATAGTGATTCGGCCAAGAAGCTTGCCAGTTTCATCGACTACGGGTGCAGAAACCCAATCGTGTTGCTCGAATAGCTGAGCCACCTGAGTAGCGGGCATATCAACCCTTATGGCTTCTATATCCTCTCTCATGATCTCTCGTACAGTAGTTTGAGGGTCGGATACCAATATGTCTCGCAGTGGCAATATGCCCAAAAATTGGTCTTCGCGGCTAACAACTAGCAGATTGTCGGTCATTTCCGGAATGCGATCATGTCGGCGTAGATAGCGCAGGACGAATTCTATAGTGTGATTTCGACGCACTGTAATAGTGTCCGTGTTCATCAACCCGCCAGCGGTATCCTCATCAAAGGCAAGTATGGTCACCATTCGATCGCGGTCCTGCTGATCCATAGCTTGTAAAACTTCCCCGGTGATTTGAAGTGGAAGTTGTTGCAGTATGTTCGCTATGTCATCGGTTTCTAGTCCCTCGGTCAGCTCAAAGACTTGGGCTGCATTGAGTTCACTGAGGATATCGTTCTGCAAATCTTCATTAAGGTACTGAATGACCTCGCCTTCAGACTCCTTGTCTACTAGTTGCCAGAGTACGCTTCTCGTTTTCGGAGGCGAAGACTCAAGGAGGTGGGCAATGCCAGCGGTTGGCAGGGTTTTAAGCATTTGCCTAACTTGATAAAGGGAGCCACTATCTAGAGCTTGGTTAAGCTCAAAGACTGGGTCTTTATGAGTTTGAGAATCGTTAGGTTGAATCATTTTCTGCTCTTATTGAACACACTAGCTAAATTGAGGTCGATGATTTGCAGCTATACTTAGGCCCAGACGGCTGGAACGGCGCAATTCTACAGCTATTTGTAGTACAAAAGAAATCTCTTGATTGCCACGAGCTAGCGTAGTTAAAGGCGATATGAGCGGATCGGCACGCTATTCTGATTCGTCGAATCTATCGGTTATAAGGGTTTTTATGGCTTGCATTGCCTGCTCTTCATCGCGGCCTTCTATTTCCAGTTGCAAGACTGTTCCTTTAGTGGCTGCAAGCATCATTAAAGACAAGATACTTTTTCCGTCAACCATTTTTTCCTGGCCGATTTTTATCGTGCTGCTAAAGCTGCTGGTTAGGGTGACAAGTTTAGATGCTGCTCGAGCATGCAGCCCCGCTTTATTTATTATTTCAATGTTAGCTTGCAGCATTGCGATGGTCCTATTTTTAGTCTAATTCGCGTTTATTTAGATTGGGTCAATCTAGTTCGCGATGACGAACTTGCACATTATTGATTTTCTCAGCGAACCTTTGCCCTAATTGTTCGCATATATAAACAGACCGGTGTTGGCCTCCAGTGCAGCCAATTCCTACTGTCATGTAGCTGCGGTTGTTACTTTCAAATGAAGGTAGCCATTTATCCAAATATTGAGAAATGTCGCCTAGCATTTCGGCGACTAGAGGTTGTTTGTCGAGATATTCAATTACAGAAGTATCTCTACCAGTAAGGCCTCGCAGCGACGTGTCCCAATAAGGATTAGGAAGGCATCTGACATCGTAGACTATATCGGCATCAACTAAGATGCCGTTTTTGAATCCGAACGACTGAAAAGCCAAAGCAAGACTCGTATCTTTATTTTCCACCAAGCGACTCATGATGGTATCTCTGAGGTCATGCAAGGACATGCTGCTTGTGTTGATGGACAGAGTTGCCATAACTGAGATCGCTTCAAGCAATTCAGATTCCTTGTCGATCGCTTCCTTTAATCCAATGCTTTCGGAAGTTAATGGATGCTTTCTTCTGCTTTCGCTAAATCGTTTTAAAAGCGTCTGGCTGTTGGCATCCAAAAAGATGACTTCAGTTGAGAAGGATTGCGCCTCAAGGCTCGATATAATGCTGGGAACTTGTTCTAGATCCGATGAGATATTTCTGGCGTCAATGCTCACTGCTACGTTGGGCGTCCCAATGGCTCCAGAGGCTACCCTTTTGGCTAGTGCAGGTAGAAGGCTAGCAGGTAAATTATCTATACAATAATATCCCCTATCCTCAAGGATGTGGAGGACGGTACTTTTTCCTGATCCAGATCTGCCGCTGATAATTGTGAGTTTCATATGCGCTACCTCAGGCATTTAAGCCTACTGATTAACTAGCATAGTGTCGATTACTGCTGCTGTTGCTAATAGGTAATTGCGATATTGTATAGATCTTCAGAGTCTTGAGTATTTCTCAATGTGTAGCAAAAATCATTATCACTGAATAATCTGGCGAGCCCCGCGAGTGTTTGTATATGTTCATCTGTTTTTTGTTCTGGTACGATCAAAACGAAAATTATATCCACGGGACTATCATCAATAGAATCGAAATCGATCGCTTCTTTCAATGTGATTAGCATGCCTACAATATCCGAGCAAAATGGAACGCGACAATGGGGTATTGCGATTCCCGCACCGATTCCAGTACTGCCTAACTGCTCTCGAGCCATCAGAGAGTTAAAAATATCTCCAGCGTCCAATTCGCTGCTTGAATTCGAAAGATATTCACCGATCGTTTTCAAAATACGTTTCTTGCTACTGCCCTCTAATTGGCAATGACATCTAGCCTGACTTAAAATTTTATCCAGTTCCATTACTACTTTCTCTTCAACCTCTTATTTAAAATGGGCTTGCATCTAATTTTGGCGACCAATTACATTAATCAACTAGGCGCTTTCGTTCATTCGATGGAGGAATCGACAGTGATTCTCGGTACTTTGCGATGGTGCGCCTAGCAACGTTTATACCTCTCTCTTCCAGTAATGCGGTAATTTTACTATCACTTAGTGGTTTACGTACATTCTCAGCTGCAACTAATTTTTTTATAATTGCGCGAATAGCGGTAGATGAGCACTCGCCTCCGCCTTTAGTGGACACATGACTGGAGAAAAAATACTTAAGCTCAAAAATGCCGCGGGGAGTGTGCATGTACTTTTGTGTTGTGACCCGAGAAATTGTTGACTCATGCATACTGACAGCCTCTGCAATATCGTGCAGAACGAGGGGTTTCATGGCTTCCTCGCCATATTCTAGGAACCCCTTTTGATGTTCGACTATCCGAGTTGAAACTTTCATGAGGGTTTCATTACGGCTTTGCAGACTTTTAATAAACCAGCGAGCCTCCTGTAAATTATCGCGCAAATAGTTGTTGTCATTACTCGAGTCGGCACGTTTAACGAGAGATGCGTAGCTGCTATTTATCCTGATTTTCGGCGCAGTTTCAGGGTTCAATTCGACCTTCCATTTGCCCGAATCTGATTGTTTGGTAACGATCACATCGGGAACAACGTAGGTAGTGGTGGGAGGAGAGATTGCAGACCCTGGTCTCGGATCGAGGCTTTCTATCAACGCAATGGCTAGTCTAAGTTCAGGTTCTTTTAGCTTAGTTCTACGCATCAGCTGAGCGTAGTCTCGGTGACCAAGTAGCTCTAAATGTTCACAAACTATTAACTTAGCATGAGTTACCTGGTTAGCTGAAACAGTGCCTTCAAGGTGGTTTAATTGAGTTTCTAAGCATTCAGAGAGATTTCGATATCCAACCCCTAAAGGATCAAACTGCTGAATGCGGTGGAGAACAGCGGTCACCTCATCGAGTTCAATTTCCAGTTCGGCGTCGAAACCTGAATGGATTGACTCGACATCAACTGTCAACATACCGTTGGCATCAATAGCATCGATGATTGCAAAACCAATGGAGAGGTCTTTCTCAGACAGCGGCGTTAGATTGAGCTGCCAATGCAGATGATCTTGTAATGTTTCCTCTGCGGCATTTCTGGATTCGAAATCGGAAGATTCTGAATCAAATGATGACGAAGAGGACTGACTGTTAGAATAGGTATCATCCCAATTGCTGTCGACGCCTGATTCTGATGCGATATTGTCTTGCCAGTCAGATTCATCGGAAGTCTGATAGTCGTTATCTGAAACTTCTTCTGAGGGCGCGGTGTCACTCTTTACTTCCTGCTGTGTATTAGAGTCCGTCTGAAGATCTTTAGTTTCATCATCTTCTATTAGCTCTAGCATTGGGTTTGATTCTAGCGCCTGATGGATTTCTTGCTGTAAATCCAGAGTCGATAACTGAAGTAGTTTTATCGCTTGCTGAAGCTGAGGTGTCATGGTCAGTTGCTGACCAAGCTTGAGCTGTAACGATAATTTCATAGTGTTAGTAGCTGATGCGTTCTGCCCAGCTTAATGCCGAACGATAAGATAAGTTGTATCGATTATAGCAAATATCATGCCTGTTTTAATAGCGGCGTTTATCTGCCAGATAAAGCAGCTTATTTTGGTTTTCTGAGGCAGTGCTTAACTGGTTACGGTTCTTTTTTATTTTTAAGCTACTGATAAACCTTGCTAATTTTCGAAAATAGCGTGAGTTTCTAGCTTCGCCAAAGTCGGTTTAAAGACAGTATCCGGAGATGGGGCATTTTGTTACATGCAGGGGTAATGAGCGCGGTTGAAAGGCTGGACGGGCTGAAGCGTTAAATTCGAAACTGTTCGCCCAGATAAACTTCTCGAACCTTATCATTGCTTATAATGGCATTTGCATCACCTTCAGCGATTATTTTGCCTTCACTGACGATGTAGGCATTCTCACAAATATCGAGAGTTTCTCTTACATTGTGATCTGTTAGCAGTACACCGATACCACGTGCCTTGAGGTGCTTTATTATCTGCTTAATATCACTCACTGATATAGGGTCCACCCCTGCAAAAGGCTCGTCCAGTAAAACAAATTTAGGATCAGTTGCTAGCGTTCGCGCTATCTCTGTTCGGCGCCGCTCGCCACCGGATAAGCTCTGGCCTTTGTTAAGGCGGATGTGGCCGATATTAAATTCATCGAGTAACGATTCCAATTTAAGGTGCCGTTCTGAGCGACTAAGGTCTTTGCGAGTTTCAAGGATGGCAAGGATGTTCTGTTCTACGGTCAATGTTCTAAATATTGAAGATTCTTGGGGCAAATATGAGAGCCCGTAGCTAGCTCTTTGATGGATAGGAAGGTCTGTCAGATCGTGTGTGCCAAGTTTTACGCTGCCGCCGTCTGCGTGTACCAAGCCTACAATCATATAAAAACAGGTGGTTTTACCCGCGCCATTGGGGCCTAGCAGACCGACGATCTGACCTTGTTCAATGCTAACTGAAACGTCTCTAACTACCTCGCGGCCCTTGTAGCTTTTGGCGAGGCTGGATGCGACAAGCATAAAATTTCTCTTTATTCTGGCTGATCTGTTTGGCTAAGAATTCCCGCGCACGGGCCGGTTGCTTTTCTAATCAGATCAGTGTTCGGTAAATATACGATAGCAATGCATTTCATAGTTGAGTCTGGCGATTCAATGAGAGCATTGCCTATCAGTTCAATGATTGTGTCACCGCTTGAGTCTTCGGTAGTGAGGACTATCGAGTCGCTAGTGCCGCTAACCATGGCATCGTCTGAGTTAAGCTGTTGTTGATAACTTACTGGGGTCCCATATACCGTGGCCTTGATTAATTCTTGAGTGGGCTCGTCAAACTCAAGTATTGCGAGATCACCGAGAATTTCTAAAGTCCCCTGTGTCAGCACAACATTTTCAGAAAGGTTCAAAGTGCGAATATTGTTTGCCATGGTCATTGTGAGTTCACCGTCATTTCGGTAACCAAAGTCCTCACGTACGCTACTGTTTTGCGGCTCTTCAGTGGCATTGACTAATATTCCCAGCCAGGCTGTCGAAATGGCTAAACTAAAAAAAGTGCAGAATCTAGTTAGGAGGCGGATATTCATAAATTCCTCTTACATCGCGGTGAAAAACAATTTCATCAGACTTCAAATCAGCGTCCATACCAACTGCGCTTTGGCGTATGGAGCTGGTTACAACTTGGACAAGCTGATCTGTCATTAAAGTTTCTAATTGTGGATTAAGCATAAGCTTTTGGGTTGTCATGACAGTCCGATTACCAAAGTCATCTAAACTATAGACTTCGACATTGCCAGATAATTCAATAGTGCGCATTTCTTTGCTGTTTGCCATCGATTCGGGAGAGATCACGCCCGTGTCTGCGAGCAGGTTCCAACGCGACTCACCATTTTGAAATAAGCGGACAAAAGGTTTGTCTAACTCTGTTGAATTGTCGTTATATTGAACTTGCCGATCTGCTTGAAGAGTGTAGTTGATTTCACCGTTGACGTCATATATCACTGTGTTAATGCCAACCGAGTAAGCATTGAAATCCAGTGCTTCTGCTTTGTTGGTCGCCTGTGTCGTACTATCGGGTATCAGTTGCTTGTAATTGACGGCAAAAGCAGTGATCAGAAGGACTGAGATAGCGGTGATGATAAGTTTTTGCATGTCTTTGACGCTTGCGGATAGTGCTAAAAGCTTAGCATGAATAGTATTGTAGCAAAGCGTCCTAAACGCATTGGTCGAGCAAGGCTTGATAAAGCCCTTGAGCTTTCAACAAATAGTCAGCAACTTCCCTCACAGCTCCTTCACCGCCACGGCGCTGGGTGATGAGGCTAGCTGCAGACTGCACATCTGGGTGCCCATTAGGAACCGATGCGCTCAGCCCAACTGCGCGCATAACAGCAAGATCTGGGAAGTCATCCCCGACATAGCAAATTGCAGCTTTCTCTATGTTGTTAACAGCCAAAATCTCTTCTAGGGCGATTAGTTTATCTTCCCTTCCTTGCACAAGGATTTTGATTCCCAGGTCGCTGGCCCGTTGTTCGACCAACTTTGAGGTTCTTCCCGTGATTATGCCAACTTGAATGCCAGATTTAATCAGCATCTTTATCCCATGGCCATCTAGGGTGCTGAATGATTTGAATTCTTCGCCAGAATTAGAAAATAGCAGGCGGCCATCAGTTAGGACGCCGTCGACGTCCAAAAGTAAAAGCTTGATCCCGCGTGCTGCTGATGCACAGATGTCGTGTTGTTGGTTATAGATCACGGTTAAACCACCTTTGCTTTAAGGAGATCATGCATCTTGACGAGCCCTACTACTTCGCCGGCTTTATTTTTTACGATTAACACATAAATATTTGATTCTTCCATTAGCTTCACAGCTTCAGCGGCGAGAACATTTTCAGAAATAGATTTGTAGCTAGGTAAAATAATTTCACTGATTTTCAGCTGCTGTATATTTTTGCCTGCGTCTATTGTTCGGCGAAGGTCGCCATCTGTGAAAACACCAACTAAATCACTGTTCTCATCAACCACAGTGGTCATGCCAAAGCCTTTCTCACTCATCACAGCAAGTGCTGCAGATAAGCTGCTGTCCAACCTTACGGACGGGATCTCGGTGCCGGAATGCATGACGTCTTTCACTTTTACCAGCAGGCGCCGTCCAAGACTGCCGCCGGGATGGGACATCGCGAAATCGTCACGAGTGAAGCCGCGGGCCTCAAGTAGCGCCATTGCAAGGGCGTCACCCAGAATCAAAGTGACGGTGGTGCTGGAGGTGGGGGCCAAGCCAAGAGGGCAGGCTTCTTCATTAACACTGGCGTCAATGTTGGCATCGGCGGCCAGCGCTAGTTGCGAAGATTTGTTGCCGGTAAGTGTAATTAATTTAATACCTTTCCTTTTGAGAACCGGTAAAAGGGTTGTGATTTCTGCCGTGTTCCCAGAATTTGATAAAGCGAGAACAATATCATCACCCGTAATCATACCTATATCTCCATGGCTTGCTTCTGCTGGGTGGACAAAGTAAGACGGAGTACCAGTGCTTGCAAATGTGGCTGCTATTTTATTTCCAATATGGCCGGATTTTCCCATGCCTGTGACAATGACCCGGCCCTTTGTATCAAGCATCATTTGGCAGGCTGTTACGAATGTGCTGTCAATCCTATCAGCTAGCAACGAGGTGGCTCGGTTTTCTATTTCTATAGTCCGTATTGCACTTTTGATAAAGGGTGATTGAGGAAACGACTTTTTAGGCATGGATAATTGCACCAAGATTACAAAGGATAGTAATTGTTTGTTGGAAGTTGAACGACCAGCTTAGCTATTAAGCTGAAACATCATTACCGTAAACCAGCCGCAGTAGATTGACAACAACCCGACACCATTTAATCGGCTGATTGAAGAGTTTTTCTTAATTCCACGGTAGCAAACTAAAGCCAGTAGGAGGGTAAGGAGTAATACTGTTGAGTAATCTCTGTAGAGAAGTGCTGCCTCAACAGGGCCGGGGCTTAGAAGGCCGGGGAATGGTAATACTGCCAGTAAATTTAGAATGTTCGATCCAACAATATTGCCAATGGCTAGATCGTGGTGGCCTTTGAGGACGCAAGTCACAGAGGCCGCGAGTTCCGGCAAACTGGTACCTAGAGCGACAATTGTGAGTCCGATAATTCCGGTAGAAACATTCAGTGAGTCGGCGATAGACGTGGCTGCCGCCACCAGGGCTTCAGCGCTTAATACCAAAAGCACTAAACCTAAACCTAGATAGGTACCTGCTTGAGCATAGCTTACTTCGGGTAAATCGTCGGTCTGAGCCTCTGGAACCGCGTTGGATTTTGCTTTCTTTCGAAACAATTTGTAACCGAAGTAAAAAGTTATGGTGATCAAAATGATGGCGTCAAATGCGCCTAGGTGAAGGTCTAATAATAAGGCGCCGGTCACTAACGTAACCATAATCAGTGCAGGTATTTCCTTGTCGATCAGTGACGCAGGGGGTTTTAGCGGGCTGATAATGGCGGCTATTCCGAGCGCCACTCCCACATTAAACATGTTCGATCCAAGGGCGTTTCCAATCGCTAATTCTGGCTGCCCTTCCCAGGCCGAGGCAGCAGAGGAGAATATCTCAGGTGCAGATGTTCCGAACGCGACTATAGTGAGCCCGATCATTAGGGGAGAAACACCCCAATTTCTGGCGAGCGCAGAAGCGCCGAAAACAAACTTGTCTGCGCCCCAGATTAGACCGATAAATCCGAGGACAATGATGAAGGTATCTAGGAGCATAAGTCGTAGAATTCTGTCTGACTTCGAGGAAGCAGGCAATTAGAATGGTGTTTGTAGTTGTTTGCAAGTAATAATTTATTGAACTGGGCAATTCATGTAAACTTAGCTCTTCTTATATCGACTCAGCCTTTGTCGATTTCAGCAGGTTATCATCACATTCTCAAGATGATACTTGGATAAGACGTCATTACGCCGGAAATACAATTCCGCTTAACAGGCTTGTTTTAAATCCGTGCCCGCGGCGGGTCATGTTCTGTAAGACTTATTGGGAGGTAAGTACATGAAATTATTGATTAAAGTTTTAGGAATGTCAGCGCTGCTAGGTTTTTTGTCTGGTCCGTTACTGGGGCAAGATAAAACAGCCGTAGAGACCGCAGAATTAGGCGTTCAGTCCTTACTGGATACAGCGGCAACGTCGAAGGAATTTTTTCTAAGTGATCGAGATCGTTATTTTGGGGAAATTGAAGCCGTCCTTAACAGCTTCGTTGATTTTGATGCTGTTGCAACAGTGGTGATGAATCGCTTTGCTGGCTCAGCAAGTGAGGCTCAGACACAGCGATTTGCAGAAATCCTTAGAACTACATTGACCCGTTTTTACGGAGCTTCGCTGGTATCTTACAACGGCGAGAAATTGGTGTTTCTTCCCCCGGAGAACCCAAATTCTGACCCGAGAGCGGATACAATAGTGGGTATGGAGCTGCAAGGTGATATGAGTTTAAAGCTGCAGTATCAAATGTTTCTAAATGAAGATGAGGAATGGAAACTTAAAAACCTAAGTTTGGCTGGTATTAATCTGGGCAGACAATATTTCACTCAATTTTCGGCGCTTATGTCCCAGTACGATGAAGACATAGATGCGGTTTTGGACAACTGGAAGTAGCATCAGGAGTTAGACGTTGGATACAAATAAAATAGAAGGATTACTTGAAGGCCATTTTAGTGGCGATCAAATTACAGTGAATGGTGGGGATGGCAAATACCAAGTGTCTATTGTGAGTGCTTTTTTTGCAGGGCTAAATCAAGTAAAACGACAGCAAGCCGTATATAAGATATTGAATGAACATATCGCCAGCGGGGCAATTCATGCGGTTTCAATGCGCCTTAAAACCTCTGATGAAACCTAATCGATTGGGCTACTTACTTTAGGACGACTATGGATAAATTACTAATCACTGGCGGCGTTCGGTTAAACGGTGAAATTCGCATTGCAGGCGCAAAAAATTCGGCTTTGCCAATTCTGGCGGCTACATTGCTTACTAGAGATCCCGTGCAAGTTTGTAATTTGCCCCACCTATATGACATCACCACGATGATCGAGTTGCTCGGCTGTATGGGCGTGCAACCGGTAATCGATGAAAAGTTAAATGTTGAAGTTGACAGCAGTACGATCAAGCACTTTAGCGCTCCGTATGAATTGGTCAAGACCATGCGAGCTTCCATTTTGGTGTTAGGTCCTCTACTAGCTCACTATGGAGAGGCAGAAGTAGCGCTTCCCGGCGGTTGTGCAATCGGCAGCAGGCCCGTCAATCTTCATATATCTGCACTGGAAGCAATGGGTGCGGATATTAAAGTTGAAGACGGTTATATCAAGGCTTCAGTCGCAAACAAATTAAAAGGTGCTCACATATTCATGGACTTGGTGACCGTTACCGGAACTGAGAATGTCATGATGGCAGCCACCCTTGCCACTGGCGAGACAATTATTGAAAATGCCGCGAGAGAACCAGAAGTTGTAGATCTAGCAAATTGTCTAGTTGCAATGGGTGCCAAGATAAAAGGTCAAGGTACGGATACGATTGTTATTCAAGGGGTGGAGAAGCTTCATGGGTGCAGTTACTCAGTAATGCCTGACCGCATTGAAACAGGTACCTATTTGATCGCAGCGGCGGCAACGAGAGGTTATATTAAAGTTAAAGATACCCGGCCTAATATTTTAGAAGCTGTGTTGAGTAAGCTAGAACAAGCGGGCGCCGATATTAAAGTAGGCGAGGATTGGATTGAGTTGGATATGCACAATGAGAGGCCTAAATCCGTGTCACTAAGAACTGCGCCATACCCGGCTTTCCCGACGGACATGCAGGCGCAGTTTACAGCACTTAACGCTGTAGCCTCAGGTACTGGTTCGATAACCGAAACGGTCTTCGAGAACCGATTTATGCATGTTCATGAGATGAATCGCATGGGAGCATCGATTCAGGTGGAAGGCAATACTGTGATCGTAACTGGCGTTGAATCGTTGAATGGAGCGCCTGTTATGGCAACCGATTTACGCGCCTCTGCCAGCCTAATTATCGCCGGTTTGGTTGGGAAAAATGAAACCATCGTAGACCGGATTTATCATATAGATCGTGGCTATGAATGTATCGAAGAGAAGCTGCAGCTTTTAGGTGCCAAAATCAAACGTCTTCCTTCTTAGATATGATCTAAGCCTGATCGTAATCCCGTATACATAGAAAATAAGCCAATGAGTAGTTCCGAACTTGTAATAGCATTAACTAAAGGGCGTATTCTTACAGAGACACTTCCTCTGTTTGAGTTAGCGGGAGTTATCCCTGCAGAAGACATATCGAAAAGTCGCAAACTACTGTTTGATACTAATTTGGCCCACGTAAAATTGATGGTAATCCGCGGGGCTGACGTCCCAACCTATGTCGAATTCGGAAGCGCTGATATGGGGGTTGCCGGTAAGGATCTTATATTGGAATATGGGTCTGAAGGATTCTATGAGCCTTTAGACCTAAAAATAGCGAGTTGCCAGCTAATGACAGCCCAGCCAGTCGGCGTAAAAGCTAAGACTGATCGACTAAAAGTGGCTACAAAATTTACTAATATAGCAAAACGTTATTTTGCCGAACAGGGTCAACAGATTGAGCTCATTAAATTGAATGGGGCATTAGAACTAGCGCCATCGCTAGGTTTGGCTGACACAATTGTTGATATTGTAGATACTGGTAAGACACTCAAAGCTAATGGCCTAGAGCCCAAACAAGTCATTGCTGAAATAAGCTCTCGAGTTATTGTCAATAAGGCCTCGATGAAAATTAAGAACGCAATGATTAGAGAAATTCTAGAAAAACTCCGAGCCGCAGTGGAACTTTCACAGTAGTTTTTATTTTTAATTCATCTCAGCGTTCGCTTTAAATCCTATGACTAGTAAAACCACTATTCGCCGAATTGCCACTAATGACCCGGACTTCAAAGATAACCTTATAGGTATATTAGACCGGGATATGTTGATAGCAGAATCTATCACCAGCACGGTCAGTGATATCCTTAAAAATGTTCGAGAAAGGGGCGATGAAGCCTTACTTGAGTATACAAAAACCTTTGATAAATTTGCAGTTAGTAGTATCGATGACCTGGTCGTCGGTAGAGAGCAAATGGAAGAGGCGCTGGCTAGTATCGGCAGCAGCCAAAGAGAAGCGCTCAGCGAAGCTGCCAAGCGGATTCGCCATTACCATGAGAAGCAAAAGCAGGGTTCTTGGCAATACCAAGAGACCGATGGTTCTGTGTACGGGCAGAAAGTTACTCCCTTAGAAAGGGTCGGGGTTTATGTGCCCGGAGGTAAGGCCAACTATCCTTCATCCATGCTTATGTTGGCAGTCCCTGCTCAAGTTGCGGGTGTCAAAGAAATCGTCGCCACGGTGCCTACCCAGCCCGGAGCAGATGGGAATTTAGTATTTGCCGCAGCAGCTCTAGCGGGTGTTTCGCAAGTGTTTACCGTTGGTGGTGCACAGGCGATTGCTGCGCTGGCCTATGGCACTAAAACTATTTCTAAGGTAGATAAAATCGCGGGGCCAGGAAATGTTTACGTGGCTGCTGCCAAAAAAATGGTTTTTGGTGAAGTTGGAATTGACATGGTTGCTGGTCCGTCTGAATTAACCATTGTTTGCGATGGTGAAACCGATCCAGACTGGATAGCAATGGATATGTTCTCCCAGGCAGAACACGATGAACAAGCCCAATCAATTTTAATCTCGACGGACAAATCCTATATTGATCGCGTGCAAAAAAGTATAGATACGCTTTTGCCGACTATGGACCGTCAGTCAATAATCAGAACCTCCCTCGAGCAACGTGGAGTTTTTATTCACGCCCAAGATATTGTTGACGCGGCTGACGTGGTTAATGAAATAGCGCCAGAGCATCTTGAATTGTCGGTGGCTGAACCCAACGCCATGTTGGATCTGATCAATAACGCAGGCGCGATTTTTCTTGGCCGCTATACAGCGGAAGCTCTCGGAGATTACTGTGCCGGGCCGAGTCATGTTTTGCCCACTTCGGGCACTGCTAGATTTTTTTCAGCGCTTGGGGTTTATGACTTTCAAAAGCGAAGTTCGGTAATACAATGTTCTGCGATTGCCGCTCACAATTTAGCGGGTATTACCTCAGAGCTTGCCATGAATGAGCATTTGCAGGCTCATGCATTATCTGCTGAATATAGAATTATGAGTAAAAAATAATTCCGTCATTGTCTGCGAAGATATTTTGCCGGAGGGGTCTTTGGGGTGGGTCGCCGAAAACTGCACTTATCTATTTTTGTGATTATAGGTCGATTATGACCGCTTGCCCAAAGCCGAGAGTTGTTGGGAAGGCGACAGTTTTTCCTTCTCGATAGACTTCGATCTCAATAGTATCTCCTGGCTTTTTCGCACGAATTTCCGTCACTATATTTTGTCCGTCGATTACATTGGTATTGCCTACTCGAGTGATTACATCGCCTGCTCTAATTCCGGCTCGCTGGGCAGCGCCGCCATTGTCGACGTTTTCAACCAGCATCCCTCGGATGTTGCTGACCCCAAAGAAAAGCTCGCTGGATTGTTTGTTTAATGCCTCGCCAGTTAGCACTCCAAGATACCCGGAATTGGCTGCGATAGCACCAGATATCATGTCCATGGTTGCCGTAATTGCTAAGCTTGAAGGCGTTGCAAAGCCTATTCCTTCGAAGTTACCTGACTCCGAAAAAATAGAAGAGTTAACGCCAAGCAATTTGCCATATGTATCAATAAGTGCACCCCCAGAGTTTCCTGGGTTAATTGCAGCATCTGTTTGCAGTATGGATGCTGATTGGTCTGGGTTTCTAGTAATAGCACTTACTATCCCTTGTGAAACTGACTGACCGATATTTCGAGGGTAACCAATAGCAAAAACTACATCTCCGACTTCCAGCTTAGAGACGTCTGCAATTTCTATGGCATCCAAGTCGTCGAGGTTTATGTGAAGAATAGCTAAGTCATTGGCTTTATCCCAGGCGACCACCTTCGCAGGGGTTCTTCTGCCGTCCTTGAGGGTGACTTCAGTATTAAAGGCGTCGAAAAGAGTGTCGACGACATGGAGATTAGTGAGAATAAAACCGTCTGGGTCAATGATAATGCCAGAGCCAAGACTCGCCCTTTCTTCCAGTAAAAAGTCGACTCGATCTACTGTTGATCTCGCAACTGAGCCAACATTCAAACTGGTAGCATTTATGCTCACAACCGAGGGTGACGCCTTGGCAATAGCCGAGGAAAAAGACAATGTAGGCTGCGGCTGCGATAATTCAGGTGCGGGGGTGCTTAGCAAGCTAAGTCTCTCAAGTTGCTGGTATTGGATAACCACGACAGCAATCAAAACGCCACACACTGTTGGCCAGCTCAAATAGTTAAAAATTTTTGCTAGTCTATCCATTGCTTAACCTAAATTTCCTCTTAACTGATTATGCTATTATGAACGGATGGTAAACATACAGTGTTGCGCAGGGAGATTCCAATGCCAGTAAGTCTAAAAGAGCTTAACTCAAAACTTAATACTTTGCTGCTTCCTGAGCAGTTTAAAGATTATTGTCCTAATGGTTTGCAAGTGGAGGGACGTGAACAAGTCGCTAAGCTTGTCAGCGGGGTGACAGCAAGCCAAGCGTTAGTTGACGCCGCAGTTGTCGCTAATGCTGATGCAATTCTAGTGCATCATGGTTATTTTTGGCATGGAGAAGACCAGCGAATTAAAGGAGCTAAGCGAAAGCGTATAAAGACATTGCTTGAGCACGATATTAGTTTGTTTGCGTATCATTTGCCTTTGGATGTTCATCGGGAGTATGGAAACAATGCCCAGCTAGCAAATTTGCTCGGGTTAGAGGTTGAGGGTGATTTACGAAAGCAAAACAATCATCCGTTGGTATTGATAGGTAAGCTGCTACAGCCGCTGGCTTATGGCGAGTTTGTTGAGCTATTACAGTCCAAGTTAGGTCGGCGTCCACAAGCGATTGAGGGGTGTTCGGATAAAATAAAGACGATAGCCTGGTGTACTGGCTCAGCGCAAAACTATATAGATCTGGCTATCGACGCAGGTGTGGATGCCTATCTCACAGGAGAGATATCAGAGCAGACATTTCATGCGGCCAAGGAATCGGGGATACATTTTTTCTCAGCAGGTCATCATGCGACAGAGCGATATGGTGTCCAAGCTGTGGGACGCTACCTGGCAACTGCACTAGATATCGAACATCAATTTATCGATATAGATAATCCTGTGTAAAAGTCTTCGATGTTGTTAGATAATTCCTTCAGTGCGCATTAATTTAAGCACTTCGTCTAAGCTTTCTTCTATTGACAAGGCAGAGGTGTCCAACTCCAGCCTAACATTGGCTGGTGGCTGATAAGGGAATGAAAGGCCCGGAACGTCATCAGATTTTGAGCTCTCATAAGCTGTGTAAAGTCCACTAGGGTCCCGCTGCTTACAGATTTCCAAGGGTGGATTCAAATAGATAAAGTAGCAGTTATCTGCACCGATTATATCTGCTGCATACTCGCGAGAACCTTCACTCGGGGCAACGAAGGACGCACAACAAATTAGTCCAGAATCATTAATAAATTTTGCTACATGAGCGCTTCGTCTTAGGTTCTCAGCGCGGCCGTGAGCAGTGTTCGGTAAGCCTTTGCTAAGCCCTAATCGCATGGTTTTGCCATCGAGTACAGTGCTTACCCGGCCTTTATCGAACAGTCGCCTTTCTAGGCCGTGCGCTAAAGTAGATTTACCCGAGCCTGATACGCCAATAAACATGATTGTTGCTGGCTTTTGACCGTAACGATAAGCGCGCTCCTTTTTGCTTACATGGGGGCGGACAGTTTCAACAAAGCGATCAGTGGATGGTTGCTGGTTTTCTATCACTCCAGCGCCAACTGTGACGTTACTGAGCTTATCGATAAGGATAAAATTCCCCGTGGCTCGATTATCTCTATAACCATCAAAGCTCACTGGCTGATCGAGTTCAATCTCTGCGAGGCCTATCTCGTTTAATTCAAGACCGGGGGCTGGGATTTTCTCAAGGGAGTTCACGTCGATTCGGTGCCTAAAACTCTTAATTGAGCCTTGGACGGTTCGGGTTCCCAGTTTGAAGTCATATTGCTGACCCGCCAATAATGATTTTTCAGTCATCCATACTAAGACGGCCTCAAAGCTGTCAGCAGTCTGAGGAAGATTGCCCCCGTGAACAATGGTGTCTCCCCGACTGATGTCAATTTCATCCTCGAGGGTTAGGGTGATGGCCATGGAAGCATGGGCGATCTCTAACTCTTCGTCATAGGTCACAATCGACTTGACGGTGCTTTTTTTAAGAGAGGGCAGGACAGTGATTTCATCGCCTTTGCGGACCACTCCCGATGCGATAGTTCCGCAGAATCCACGAAAGTTAAGGTTAGGCCTGTTAACGTATTGGACTGGCAAGCGAAAGTCTGTGTAGTTTTTATCCTCAGCGATTTCAATGGACTCAAGCATGGACATAAGAGGTAGGCCCGTGTGCCAGTTCATGTGTTTGCTAGGATTAACAACGTTGTCACCATTAAGTGCTGACAGAGGGATGAATTGAAAATCTGCTGGGGCGAGCTTCTTTGAAAATTTAGTATAGTCTCTTTTTATTTTCAGAAAAGTGTCTTGGCTATAATCGACCAAGTCCATTTTGTTGACAGCAACAATTATGTGTTTGATTCCAAGAAGCGACGCTAAAAAGCTATGTCGTTTAGTCTGGGTTTGGACGCCGTATCTCGCATCAATAAGGATGATTGCAAGATCGCAGGTGGACGCGCCGGTCGCCATATTTCGTGTGTATTGTTCATGCCCTGGAGTGTCAGCAATGATAAATTTTCGTTTTGCTGTTGAAAAGTAGCGATAAGCAACATCAATGGTGATGCCTTGCTCGCGCTCTGCCTGCAAGCCGTCTACCAAAAGTGCCAAGTCGATATCGTCACCCGTTGTACCCGACTTCACGCTATCCTCTTGAATGGCAGCTAGCTGATCTTCATAGATCATTTTGGCATCGTATAGCAGTCTGCCGATCAAGGTGCTTTTACCGTCATCCACGCTTCCACAGGTGAGCAATCGCAGTAATTCTTTGCGTTCATGTTGGGCAAGATAGGCGTTTATATCAGTGCTAATGAGTTCTGATTGATGGGACATGTTATGGGTAAATTTACCTTAATAAAAAAGTGATTAAGCGTTTTTGCTTACGTTAGAAGTAGCCTTTGCGTTTCTTTTCTTCCATTGAACCAGCTTTGTCCGAATCGATCAGACGGCCTTGTCTTTCTGAGCTTGTGGTTAATAGCATCTCTTGAATGATTTCCGGCAGAGTCGTTGCAGTTGACTCCACAGCGCCTGTCAATGGATAGCAACCCAGCGTTCTAAATCGTACAGTCTTAGTCTCAATCTTTTCCCCGTTGCCTATGGGCATGCGGTCATCGTCCACCATGATATCAACACCGTCGATATTCACTATTGGGCGCGGTTTGGCAAAATATAATGGGACTATATCTATGTCATTGAGGTGAATATATTGCCAAATATCTAATTCAGTCCAATTCGACAAAGGGAAAACTCGAATACTTTCGCCCTTATTTACAGCGCTATTGTATATATTCCAGAGTTCTGGTCTTTGATTCTTTGGGTCCCAGCCGTGGTTTTTGTCGCGAAAAGAAAACACCCGCTCTTTTGCGCGAGATTTTTCTTCATCTCGGCGAGCGCCGCCAAATGCGGCATCGAATTTATGCTTATCCAATGCCTGTTTAAGGGCTTGGGTTTTCATTATATCCGTGTGCTTGGCGCTGCCGTGAGTGAACGGGCCAACACCTGCATCCACACCTTTTTGATTGGTGTGAACGATAAGATCCAGGCCAAGCTTCTTGACGTGCTTGTCCCTAAACTCAATCATCTCTCGAAATTTCCATGTCGTGTCGACATGTAATAAAGGAAACGGCGGCTTGCCGGGGTAAAATGCTTTTAGCGCCAGATGTAACATTACGGCAGAATCTTTTCCAACCGAGTATAACATGACGGGTTTGTCGAATTCGGAGGCAACTTCACGAATAATATGAATGCTCTCTGACTCTAGCTGTTTTAAATGAGTAAGTTTGTAATCAGGCATCTCTTTTCAGTATAGGGTATTGGTTGATTTGCTGAGGTGGCTGTAAATAGCGATCATACCTGCAGGAATGTAGTGCTTTTGCTCAATAAAGCAAGAGTCTCAGATCGCTGTGTCAAGGTAACTCTGACAAGCTTCTGCGTCGACTAATCTTCGTCCAGAGTAGATTTAGATTTGTCTAGCCCAAAGCCTTCTGATAAAGCACCTTTCTGCTCTGGATCTTGCTTTGTGGCATAATCTTTGGGTGGGATCAGACTGCTAGCTTTCTCCTCAGTACTAGTTTCGAATACGGCGTCACTGTCGGTAGGGAGAAGCTTGCTTGCAACTTCAGATGGGCAAAGATCCTGCGCGCCAGTGGCTAGATGCTGATAGACCTCTCGGTAACTTTGCGTCATGTGCTGGACTAATTCGGCAGTCATGCTGAAATGATCACTCACGTTATTCTGGTACTCGCCGTGAGATTCTTTTAAGTTGCGAATTTGATTTTCGAGTTCCTGGACTCTAGACGGACTTGCGTTCATGCGACTGGCGAGAACTACACCTATAACAACGCCTACTGCAAGACAACCGACCGCAACTAACCAAATCATGTTCTTTAACACCTCTTTAAAATAGTGACTTTTTTTGAATACTTAAGTTATGTAGCCAAGTATAACCTAATTCAAATACGGAGCTATACACTGATTGAACAAACTCTTTTTTAGTTAGCCTATTTAATGGCTTACAATTGCTGCAAATTCGCCAATAGTGACTTTGATGCAAAAACCGACCTAAAATACCTAAATCATCCTCGCAGTTTTTTCGCGGCCGATAATAGATTAGCAAAAGTAATGTATTGAGAGTTAACAGTATGGCAAGCATGAGCGGTGGAAAGGTGATTTTAATTGACCTCACCTAAGCAAAAATACACCGACGATCTAGAGTCCGGGCTGATTGTCTTTGATGCCATGCAGGAGCAGGTCGTGTCGCACTTGCAGGCCCTTTTCGATGAGCTTGTCGTTAACGGAGTTAGCAAAGAGGCTAAGAATTCTGGGCTAAGTGGGTTGTTAGCTGGTTTATTGTCCAGGAAAAATGCGATTGATAAAGGGACTAATGGGCTTTATATCTGGGGCGGGGTAGGGCGAGGAAAGACATATCTGATGGATCTGTTTTTCGACTGCCTGCCGTTTAAACAAAAACAACGTACTCATTTTCACCGGTTTATGCAGTTCGTGCATGGGGAGCTGACTCAGCTGCAAGGGCAGAAAAATCCTCTTGATAAGCTTGCCGATCTTATTTCCGGTCAATCGAGAGTTTTATGCTTTGATGAATTTTTTGTATTAGATATTGCCGATGCAATGATTTTAGCTGGTTTGCTCGATGCGCTATTTAAGAGGCATGTGGTTCTCATCGCTACGTCTAACATTAATCCAGATGGTCTATATGAAAACGGCCTTCAGCGGCAACGTTTTCTGCCAGCGATTGAGCTACTTAAGGATCATACGACAGTAATCGAGTTAGCGTCAGGTTTAGACTATCGGTTGAGGAGTCTGGAGCGTGCAAATTTGTATTTATGCCCAATTACAGAGAAAACAGACACTGAGTTAAGCGCTAAATTTGCTGAGTTAACTCGGATTTCAGCTCCGATAGGGGAGGGCGAAGAACTTATAATACTGAACAGGCCCATAAAAACCCGCCGCTGTGCCGGCGACATAGCGTGGTTTGAGTTTGAAGAGCTATGTGGTGGACCGAGAAGTGCGTTTGACTATATTGAATTAGCGAAGCTCTTCCACACAATTATTATTGGAAATGTGCCCGCTATGGGTGATGAGGAAAATGACAAGGCTCGAAGATTTGTAAGTCTGATCGATGAGCTTTATGATCGCCGAGTGAAATTAGTCATAAGTGCAAGCGCTAGGATCGACAGGCTTTACACAGGGCTGGGCTTGGCTTTTGCGTTTGAGAGAACCCAGTCTCGACTTCTGGAAATGCAGTCTCACGAGTATCTTGGCTACCCGCATTTGGGCTAGCTTGTTTGGGCGGTGGGGGCTTGGTTTAGATTTCCTGAATTTAGAAACTGATTTCGCTTGAACAATCACCACCGCTTCGGTAGTATTCGCGCTCCTTAATGCAAAGCCACGAATTCAACATGAAGACATACAGCGCAAAACCACAAGAGGTAGACCAGAGCTGGCTGCTCGTTGATGCCGAGGGCCTTACACTCGGCCGAATGGCACAAGCTATTGCTACTCGTTTAAGAGGAAAGCATAAGCCAGAATACACGGCTCACGTCGATACAGGCGATTTTGTCGTCGTTATCAATGCTGATAAAGTAAAAGTGACCGGCAACAAAGCAAAGGGCAAGATCTATTATTCTCACTCAGGTTTCCCGGGTGGTTTAAAGTCAATGTCATTTGAAAAGTTGCAAGCTCGAGAGCCAGAAAAAATCGTAAAACTTGCTGTCAAAGGCATGTTACCAAGAACTCCGCTAGGCAGAGCTATGTTTAAAAAGCTTAAAGTCTATGCTGGGTCGGATCACCCGCATGAGGCTCAACAGCCTGCAAGCGTGAATCTCTAATCCTGAAGAGGCCTTAAGAAGCAATGTCAGCAACTCAATATTACGGCACTGGTAGACGCAAAACTTCCACAGCTCGGGTCTATTTGACCAGCGGGGATGGTAGCATCACAGTTAATAAACGGCCCTTAGACGGTTACTTCGGGCGTGAAGTGGCTCGAATGATTGTTAAGCAACCACTTGAACTTGTAGAGATGACTGAAAAGTTTGACATCAATGTTTCTGTGCGCGGCGGCGGTAGCTTCGGCCAAGCTGGAGCGATTCGTCACGGTATTACACGTGCCTTGATGGATTACGATATCGAATTGAAGCCTACATTACGCAAAGCGGGTTTTGTTACACGCGATGCGAGAGAAGTAGAACGGAAGAAGGTTGGTCTTCGTAAAGCACGTAAGAAGCCACAGTTTTCCAAGCGCTAGACTCGCTCTAGTCATCGAAACGCCAACTTGTTGTCTGAGTTTGGCGTTTTTTTGTGTCTGTAAAATACAAATTTATTCAATATTATCAAGCGGATAGCTATTAATTGGCATCTTGCCTAGCTTGAATAATTTCCAAATATTGGCTACTATTGGCTGGATTTGCTGACCGAATTAAGACTGCCGCGCTTGTCAAAGAACGCGGCCTTCAATACCCCGCCTTAGAATGGCTCAGCCTTTAGTATTTTTCTTATTCTCAAGGAGAAGAAGCGGTGACAAACGACAGTAAGAATGCTGGCCGTAGACGATTTTTAGTTGGATCAACGACTGCGATGGGTGCCATCGGCGTTGCTGCAGCTGCAGTACCATTTGTGGGTTCTTGGAACCCAAGTGCTAAAGCGCGAGCAGCCGGTGCGCCGGTGCGTATCGATATTAGCCAATTACAAGAAGGTGAGATACTTGGCCCAATCCCCGCTTGGCGAGGAAAGCCTATCTTTATTATTAAACGTACTGACGCAGCGCTAGCCGCCCTCGGTGAGAACCTCGATCAACTGACCGATCCAGACTCGGAAGATCAAGAGCAGCCTGAATACGCTACCAATGAGTACCGGTCACGTTCTCCGGAACTACTCGTGTTAGTGGGCCTTTGCCCGCATTTGTTTTGTTCACCCACCCCTCATATCGAACTCAGACCCCAGCCGTTTGATGAACAATGGCGTGGAGGATTTTTCTGTCCTTGTCACGGCTCACGCTTCGACTTGGCAGGTCGCGTTTATAGTGGTTCACCGTCTTCCAGAAATATGCAAGTGCCGCCTTACTCGTATGAAGGTGAAAATGTGTTGGTGATTGGTGTTGATGGGGAGACTGCAGCATGAGTGATATGAGCGGCAACAGCGAGTTAGACACAACCGAAAAGCCTGGCAAGGTTGTTGGCGGCCTAATTGGCTTGAGAGATTGGGTAGACGCACGTCTACCCATTGTGAATGCTTGGAAAAAGCATTTGTCTGAATACTATGCACCGAAGAACTTTAACTTTTGGTACTACTTCGGCGTTCTGTCAATGGTTGTGCTGGTAATTCAACTGTTGAGTGGAATCTGGCTAACAATGAATTACACGGCCAGTGCTGAAGCGGCATTTGCGTCGGTAGAGTACATTATGCGGGACGTTGAATACGGCTGGTTGCTTCGCTATATTCATTCCACGGGTGCCTCGGCATTCTTTTTTGTAATCTATCTTCATATGTTCCGTGGCCTAATGTATGGCTCTTATCAAAAACCTAGAGAATTAATCTGGGTGTTTGGCATGGCTATTTATTTTGTGCTGATGGCAGAAGGCTTCTTGGGTTATGTATTGCCTTGGGGACAGATGTCATATTGGGGCGCGAATGTCATTGTGTCACTAGCAGGAGCGATACCTGTTATAGGGGAAGACCTGCTCGTTTGGGTTCGAGGTGATTTTCTAATTTCCGGAGCCACGTTAAATCGATTCTTTGCTCTGCACGTAGTGGCGCTTCCAATCGTTTTACTGGCGCTGGTCGTCCTTCATATTTTGGCCCTTCATGAAGTGGGTTCAAATAACCCTGACGGTGTCGACATTAAGAAGAACAAAGGTTCTGATGGGGTCCCTCTAGATGGAGTGCCTTTTCATCCTTACTATACCCTCTATCATGATTTAGCTGGCATAGTGTTGTTCTTGTTTGTTTTTTGTGCGATTGTTTTCTTTGCGCCAGAGATGGGTGGCTATTTCTTAGAAATCGCTAACTTCCAAGAGGCTAATCCGCTCAAGACGCCTGAACATGTGCCGCCGGTTTGGTACTACACGCCATTCTATTCGATGCTCCGTGCAGTGACGGTGCCGTTGTTCGGCATAGATGCGAAGTTCTGGGGCATGTTGGTTATGATCAGTGCAATCGCGATTCTTTTTGTTCTGCCTTGGCTGGATAAAAGTCCGGTGCGATCTATGCGCTATAAGGGTTGGTATAGTCGAATAGCACTTCTGTCGTTCATTGTGAGCTTCCTCATTTTGGGTGTTCTCGGTACGCAATCGGTCAGTCCTGCTAAGACATTGCTGGCCCAGATTATGACCATCGTTTATTTTGCTTACTTTGTGGCAATGCCTTGGTACACAAGAAAAGAAGTGACAGCGCAGCCACCAGAGCGTGTGACTGGCAGGTTTATAACGATTCCGCAGTTATTAGGCACACTTTTGCTAATTATTGCTTTAGTCGTAATACCGCTTATGTTCACCAATGAAGCTCAGGCCTCTGAAGCTGGTTTGGAACTGGAGCATGTAGAGACTTCTTTTGACGATAAGGCATCACTGCAGCGCGGTTTCAGAAACTACATGAATTACTGTGTAAGCTGTCATGAGCTTGGATATGCGCGCTATGCAAGAACAGCCGACGATTTGGAAATCCCTCACGATTTGGTGATGGCAAATCTTGTTTTTGATGATGCCTCTGTTGGTGATTTAATCGAAAATGCGCTAACTGAAGACAATGCAAAGCAGTACTTCGCCGCAGTGCCGCCAGATCTAACTTTGGCTGGAAGAGTGCACAGCGCAGATTGGCTTTACTCTTACATGAAGTCTTTCTATAACGATAGCTCTAGACCTTTAGGCGCCAACAATAAGATTTACGCAAACGTTGGCATGCCTAATGTACTTCATGAACTGCAAGGTGATGTAACGTGTGATGATCATGGTGCGGATGACCCTACTCAATGTGATCTTACTCATGTGCCTGGAACAGGCTCGATGAGTGAGGTTGAGTTTGATGAAACGGTAGCCGACTTAGTTAACTTTATGTACTACATCGGAGAGCCAGTTCGTAGCAGACGCCAAGAAATTGGTATTTGGGTTTTAGCATTCTTGGCAGCCTTGTATGTGCTAACAGCTTTATTAGGACGTGAATTCTCGAAGGACTATCACTAAGCTGATTGTTTCGAGTCGCTAAAAACAACATTACAATAATACAGAGGATTCACTATGGGTGTGGTCGCTAAACGATCTTCCATGACTTTTTATTCAGACGGGACTAGTCACTATAGTCATCGCGTGCGCATAGTTCTTGCCGAAAAGGGAGTTACTGTAGAAACCATAGATGTCGATCCAGATGAGAAGCCAGAGGATTTATCTACGTTAAATCCCTACAACACGCTGCCTACTTTGGTAGACCGTGATTTGGTGTTATATGAAGCGGATATCATGATGGAATATCTTGATGAGCGCTTCCCCCACCCACCTTTGTTTCCTGTATACCCAGTAGCACGAGCTATGAGTAGGCTTTGGATTTACCGGATCAGGCAAGATTGGTGTCCTATGGTCGATGCGCTTATGGCGAACAAAGGTACTCCTGCTCAGTTGGAAAAAGCACGTAAGGACCTTCGCGATTCTCTTGTCTCTATTGCTCCGATTTTTGGTGAAAAGCCTTATTTTATGAGTGATGAATTCACTATTGTAGATTGTGTTGTGACTCCGATTCTTTGGCGTCTTCCTATTATGGGCATAGAATTGCCCGTAAATAAGACGACTAAGCCATTGATCGATTACCGCGATAGATTGTTTGAGAGAGAATCCATTTTGGTGAGCCTCTCCGAGCAAGAGAAGGAAATGGTTTAGACTCTATTCCAGTAAACATAGGTGCCCGGACATGACGATGACTTCAAGCCGTCCTTACATTGTTAGGGCGCTTTATGATTGGATATTAGAGAACGATTGCACTCCATACATTTTGGTCAATGCATTCGATGACGACGTTCAAGTACCTCTTGAGCACGTTAAAGATGGTCAGATTATTCTGAATATTTCCCCTTCCGCCGTACAGGCGCTGATGGTCGAAGATCAGGCGCTGGAATTTGAAGGTCGCTTTGGCGGGATTTCAAAGCTAGTATATGTGCCAATGCGTGCGGTTATGGGCATTTATGCCAAGGAAAACGGGCAGGGTATGATATTCGATGCCGAAGGATCTCTACCAAAACCTCCAAGTCCAACTAGCACAGACTCTAACGAGAAAACGGCTGGCAAGCGCCGTTCAAATAAGCCATCCCAGCCTGGTTCCTCTAAACCAGCTTTAAGGCTGGTTAAGTAGAAGGCGTCATCATAGGAGTTTAAGGATTAATCTAGAAAGCAATCTAGTTGATATACTCAAACACCTTAACTACCTTAGTTACCCCAGAGACATTGCGAGCTAAGTTTGCAGCTCTATCACCTTGTTCTTGACTAATAAGTCCCATCAGATAGATGGAGCCATTCTCTGCGATGACTTTAATTTGATTTGATGGGACTTCTTTATTCGTCAACATAAGGGTGCGGACTTTGGCCGCGACCCAGGCGTCATTGCTTCTAGAGAGCAGGCTGGTTTTGCCCGAGACTTCCATTTCATTGTGTATGCGTTTGATTTTGGAGCTGGCTTTACTGGCAATATCAGTAGCCTTAGCTTTTAAACTTTCAGATTCAGTTTGGCCGACGATTAACACTACGCCGTTATGGCTTACGATGCTGAAATTCGAACCTTTAAATGCAGGTTCTTGAGATTTCATGTTAACCGCCACCTTGGTTTCGATAGATTGATCTTCGACCACCGCTCCGGCGGTTCGCTCTGTTGGATCTTCTCGAATTCCAGCTTCACCGGTAGTTTCTACCAATATGGCCGTGCAAGAGTTCAATGCCAATAGGCAAGCAAAAAGAGCTATAAGGTGGAGTTTCATGCTTCTTCTCCAAAAAGTTTGGTATCAATGAAATCGCACAGGCAGTGAATCACCACTAAATGAACCTCTTGAATTCTCGCTGTGCGATCGGAAGGAACTCTAATTTCGACATCGGGGTCTTCTAGTAATGGGGCCATTGTCCCGCCATCCTTTCCGGAGAGCACCACTATCAACATGTTTCGCTCATGAGCGGCTTTCATAGCCTCCATGACGTTTTTTGAATTCCCGCTAGTGGAAATAGCCAGCAACACATCACCATCTTGACCGAGCGCCATTACTTGTTTGGAAAAGACCTCGTTATAGTCATAATCATTAGCTATTGCGGTAAGGGTTGAGCTGTCAGTAGTTATTGCAATTGCAGGGAGTGGTGGGCGCTCTTGCTCAAATCGATTTAATAATTCTGCTGAAAAGTGTTGAGCGTCACCGGCGGAGCCGCCGTTACCGCAGCATAGAATTTTCTTATCGTTTAGTAGTGCATTTACCATTAACTCACCTGCATCAAAAATAGGATCGATTAGGGTTTCAGCAGCACGCTGTTTGGTGGCTATGCTGTCAAAGAAATGGTTTTGTATTCGGTTGTGATTAGACATGTAATGAGTGTCCAGCAATTAATGACGACGTACCAGTTCTATCGGCCAATTTGTTCAAATTGTTACTCGTTGAAGTGCGTAGTTTGTCTTTAATAGACAGGATTTTGAGGTAATAAGTTTTAACTAAAGGCATTCTCAACCCAAAGTATTTCTTCAGGCCCTTGATCATTGCTGGGGTGTATTCCAACAACATCAAAACGGCAGTTAAATTTTGTGAGCTTCGGGTGCTTCAATAAAAAATGTGAAGCGGCCAGTCGAACTTTTCTTTTTTTTGCGGTGGTTATCATTTCTAACACATGCCCAAATTCAGAGGATTCCCTGTATTTCACCTCTATAAAAACAACGGTCTTTCCGGGACACAGCATGACAAGATCGAGCTCACCATAGCGGCAATAGTAATTCGCGCAAAAGTGTTTTAAGCCTGCTTTTTCCAGATGAGATCGTGCCAACTTCTCGAAATAATCGCCACGTGTTTTAGTGCTGCTGAAAGTGGTTTTATCAACCTTGATCGTCTCGGAGAAGATTAGCGACTGAGCTGCGTGGAAGGTGCTAGGATTTGGGGCGCGCCATTTAGGAATTGCGCAGCAAGTAGTTGCCGCTGAATCTCTCTATCAGAATTCATCGTTAACACCCCGGTAGCTCCGCCCAGAGCGTGCAATTCAAGCGAGCTAAATTGCTTAAGCCTGTCATGGAGGCGAAAACTGTCGATTCCCATGGCGCGAAGACGCTCTAATGGTCCTGCTGTTCTGCGAAAGCTGTTACTAACCTGCTTTTTAAAAAAATTCGATTCTTGCAATAGCCATGGAGCATCTAGAAATATTATGCCATTAAGATCATTGTTAATATCTGCATTGTCGGAGCCATCGTAAATAGAAGGATAGGCAATAACCGGTAAGGACTCGGCAAAATAGAACGCTAGAGTTGGCCGTATTTGCCTTCCTTGCCGGGGATTGGCAATTAGGTAGATAAAGTCTATGTCCTGCCTTCTTCGTGGAACGAATTCGATTTTATCTCTGGGCAGTAAAGCTCTTATTTTTTTTGCTCTGTCTTCGCTGCTATCTATCGCCATCGATTGTTTTATTATTTCTGCGTAATCGCTGCCGCTATCGAAGGCTGACTCAGAAACAACCGTGCCTCCCGCTGTATTCCACGCTTTTTCAAATAATGATTTCAGTCGCTGATAGTCGCTGCCGCTTGGCGTTATGATCGCGGCATTTTTGAAGCCAGCACTAGTCGCTAGCTGTGCTGCCTGCTCGATTTCGTTTTCCGGGGCTAAGCCAAATTGAAAGAAATTCTCAGGACCAGAGAAACTGTCCTGGTCGGTGTAATTAAGCGCCAGGGTGGGTACCGGAAGCTTAGGCAGCCGATGCAGTTGGTTAACCAGCTCTTTATCCAGAGGCCCTATGATTAAGTCGGCGCCATCATCCACGGCTTCATCATAAATTGGATAGATATTTGTCACGGCTGAACTATCATAAAACTTTATTACTGGGGCCCCAAGATTGGCGTCGATACTTAGGTAGTAAGCGCTTAAAAACCCTTCCTGGATTGCCTTACCTGCTTGTTCTTGCAAAGGCAAAAGTAAGGCTACCTGTCGAGGCCGTAGCTCCCAGTTTTGTTGAAGCTGAACTAAGGGGTAAGGTAGGATGCGAGCGGCATCATGGCTTGACCATACTCTGCGCCATTGTTGAATTGCATCGAGTTGTCCTCTGATGCTCAATTCTTGGTCGGCAACCGCTTTGGCAAGTTCTATCCACCCTCTGGTTGTGTAGTTCGGTGCTGAATTGGCAAGCGTGGAAAGCTCGGTGTCGGTGATCTCCATCAAGGCATCCCATGCCAAATCATGAAAATCTTGCTGCGACTCATTGTTTGTCAATTCTTCGGTATTTCCAACGTAGCTGCGAAAAGCATCAGCAGGACGACCAAGAAGTAAGTATGTGTTCCCGAGAAGTCGGTGGAATTGAGAGTGCGTGTTGCTTGAGTTGATGGGTAAAGATTCAGTTAAATATTGGAGTGCTAATTGAGGGTTGTCTTGGCTGTTGGCAATGTTGGCTTTGGCTATTATTAAGCGCTGTTTTAGTTCGGGCGGCAATGTTCCGCGGAGGTTGCCCGAGTTAGATTCGAGCTCGGCCTGATTGAGCGAGCCTTGTTCTAGTAAGAGCTCTATAGCTGAAATGCGAAACCTAGCAGCATCTGCCCCTAGGCTATTTTTTGCGCTCGCTAATAGCTCATCAATACGCTGTGATGTAGACTCTCTTTCCATTGCCGGCTGTTTGACAGTCGGCGGATTGGAAGCGCAGGCTGCAATCAGTCCTAATATAAAAAGTATCAATACGAGTTTTTGATTTTCTATTTTAAGAAAAAATTGGTTATTGTCTTTGTTGGGCAAAATTTCACTATCTCGCTAGTTGTAAGTACTACATCTAAAAGGATAAACCATGAACCCTACTGGGGCAATAAATTGCCCAAATCACCCGGTAGCTATTCTTAATTTTTTTTCCAAATTTGAATATTGGCAACCCATGAGGCACCGAAATTGTGATTAGTGCAGGAACTCTCTATGTTGTAGCGACGCCTATTGGTAATTTGGATGACATATCCAGACGTGCGATTGATACGCTCCAGGGTGTTGATTTGATTGCGGCCGAAGACACCCGCCATAGTAAAGCTCTCTTGGAAAAGATAGAAGTAAAAACTCGGCTAACGTCTTACCATGATTTTAGCGATGACTCCGTGGCCGCTAGGTTTTTGGATAAGTTGCAGCAGGGTCAATCCATCGCACTTATTTCGGATGCTGGTACGCCGCTTATTTCCGACCCCGGGTTTAAGCTTGTGAGGTTGGTCCGAGAAGCTAATATTTCGGTGATACCCATTCCGGGAGTAAGCGCTATCACTGCAGCTTTGTGTGTGGCAGGTTTGGCCACCGATCGATTTTGCTTTGAGGGCTTTTTGGCAAGCAAGCAGGGCGCCCGCGAGCAGTCTCTAAGTCAGCTCAAGTATGAGTTGCGGACAATGGTATTTTACGAGTCGCCTCATCGAATTGAAGCTATGTTGGCAAGTGTAGTGTCGGTTTTTGGTGAAAATCGGCAGGTATTTGTTGGTAGAGAGCTTACTAAAAAGTTTGAATCCCACTTCTTGGGTTCTGGCGCAGATGTTTTGGCTTGGCTTCAAGCTGATCCAAATAACCAGCGAGGCGAGTTTGTTGTCATTGTTGCCGGTTGCGACAAAGATGCGCAGCAGAGCCAAAAGCAGGAAGTCGGGTTGAAGTTGGCACTGCAGTTGGTGTCAGAGATGTCGTTAAAGAAAGCCGTGGCTTTGGCAAGCGATGTTACTGGAGCTCGAAAGAACCTCCTTTATGCCGCTATGATTGAGATAAAAAATTCAAGCGGTGATGCTTAAGGTTGTTGCTTAGTTACCTAATCTGAATTAACCTGCGGATGAGTCAGCTGGGCAATTGCTGTTTGTTTACTTTGTAAGTCGTTTTACGGCTATCGAGGTGGCAAATGGAGGAAAGTCCGGGCTCCGCAGAGCAGGGTGCCAGGTAACGCCTGGGAAATGTGAATTTACGGCTAGTGCAGCAGAAAATATACCGCCCAACATTACAATTTTTCGGAATTGGTTGGGTAAGGGTGAAAAGGTGCGGTAAGAGCGCACCGCGCATCTGGTAACAGTTTGTGGCAGTGTAAACCCCACTCGGAGCAAGGCCAAATAGGAATCCTTTTTTGCTGCTCGCAATGGATTCGGGTAGGCCGCTAGACACCTGTGGTGACGCAGGTTGCAGATGAATAATTGTCCTCGACAGAACCCGGCTTATAGGCTGACTCACCTCTAATTCTGGCCTTTTAAGGCCCTTCTTAACAAACTACATTAATAGTTAGGCCTACGGCATTGTTTTTACGATGCTTAAGCCTGTTGCAAAAACCTCGTCCTAGCGAGTTGCCCACTTTTAGCGGCATTTTCGCCGAAATTCTTG
>TARA_B110000208_G_scaffold105725_1_pt1 | contig 46040 bp, 51 predicted proteins | sample TARA_B110000208 | Tara Oceans TARA_B110000208 (sample SAMEA4397426) | marine metagenome | biome: Polar Biome; feature: [SRF] surface water layer (ENVO:00010504); material: water (ENVO:00002006), including particulate matter (ENVO:01000060) such as... | depth 5 m
ATCGCAATCGCTAATCCATAGTGTTCAGCAATCTCATTAGCATAGCGCCCTTCCTTAATATTGCGCTGAAACTGATCAATAGCGACTTGCGCCAAACCTTGATTGGCGCGTAGCTTTGCACGAACAAAGTAATAGCCCAAACTTGATTCCACTTGTTTGTAAGGCATATTCACCACACGGTTTTCTACATCAGAAATACGTTCAGACGTCAGAGGGTGCGTCCGCAGAAAGCTAGGCGAACTGCTATCTACAAAGCGTGAGCCTCTCTGCAATGTTATAAAAAATGCGGTCATGCCTCTTGGGTCAAACCCTGCATTTTTCAACACACTTAAGCCAACTCTATCAGCTTCTCGTTCATGCTCTCGCGTATAGTCTAGCTGCCGTTGTATCCCTGCTGCAGATGAAGCACTTAGCGCACCTGAAGCCAGCTCTGGATTAGTCCGTGCAACCAATAAAGCCAATGCAATCCCTGCGATATTCTTAAAAGTATCTGTTTTTTGTTTGGCTAATATACGTGCTAAATGATGCTGCGTCACATGGCCAATTTCATGGCCTAATACACTGGCCAACTCGGACTCGGAGTGAGAAGCTAAAAACAAGCCCGTATGCACACCAATAACGCCACCTGGCATTGCAAATGCATTAATTGACGGGTCTTTCACCACAAAAAAGTTAAAAGACTGTTGCTTACCATCACTAGCTGCTGCTAAACGATTGCCTAGTATCTGCAAATAGTCCGCGATTTCAACATCTTGCAATACCTCATCGCTAACAGCCACTTCTCGTAGAATCTGTGCCGCAATCCGCTGTTCATCCTGTGCTGACAAGATGGTTTGCGAATAGTCTCCTAGCTCAGGCAAGTCGCTATGTAAAGCATCTGGCAAACGAGTATTTATATTTATCGCATCTAGATCAGTAGACTTCGTGTAAGGCTTGCCAGATAATGTTTTTTCAGCGAAAACAGGGCTAGCGGAAAATAAGCCTAAGCTTAATAATACGAATAATGAGCGTAGCATTTAAAGTTTGTCATGTTATTAGTACTGATATGATAATGCCTTTAGGTTACAAGTTCGCATTAAGTCGATAATGGGACAAAATAAATAGGTTAGTAAAATGAATAACTTGGAACAATTAACGCATTTTGACAATCAAGGCCAAGCACATATGGTTGATGTTGGCGACAAAGCGCATACGCGACGCATTGCCGTTGCCAAAGGCAAAATCAGCATGCTAACCAGCACATTGGCACTCATTCAGTCAGGTAGTGCCAAAAAAGGTGACGTCCTTGGTATTGCGCGTATTGCGGCGATTCAAGCCGGTAAAAAAACGGCTGATTTAATTCCACTATGCCACCCAATCAGTCTGAGTAAAGTTGCCGTTGATTTTGAGGTTGATGAAAAGAATAGCCGCATTAGCTGCACTGTGACGGCAGAAACCACGGGGCAAACTGGTGTTGAGATGGAAGCACTGACTGCGGTGAGTGTAGGCCTACTAACGATTTATGATATGTGCAAAGTCGTTGATCGCGGCATGACCGTGAGCGACATTCAGTTATTAGAAAAGCAAGGTGGAAAATCAGGCCATTGGCAGGCAACGAAATAGTTAAGTTGAAGAAAGCTAGCTGGCCTTCATCAGCCTGCCATCTAGTTAGCCTTGCCTGTCAGCAAATATATTTCTGCAGCAACCAAGCCTTCTGGCGAGCCGAGTAATACAATCACATCGCCTTCACCAAACAGAATATCAGCTCGAGGTGAAATATCTGCACGCATGTTAGGGCGGCGTAGATGCTGTATTTCAACATCAAAGTCAGTTAAATCAACATTGCGTAACAGTCTTTTATTCACATAAGCATTTTTAGACAGCGTCACAGGATGCAACCTTAATTGCTTAGTATCGCCAAATTCACCAGCTTCATCGGTCACACCACCAAAGTACCCTTTGAACATTTGATAGCGCTCTTCACGGAAAAGTCGAATCCGCTTCACAACACGCTTAAGTGGCACGCCAAGAATAATCAGTGCATGCGAAGCTAGCATTAAGCTGCCTTCTAATACTTCAGGCACCACTTCAGTTGCACCCGCCTGTCTAAACTCATCCATATGTGTTTCATCGGTTGTGCGCACGATAACAGGTAGATTTGGATAAATTTCTCGCGTGACATGTAATATCTTCATGGAAGAACGCATTGCGGCATAACTAATAATCAACGCTTTTGCATGTCCTGCGCCCGCCGCTTCTAATACAGCACTTCGGCTTGCATCACCGTACATCACATGCTCACCAGCGACCGCTGCCTCATTGACACGGGTTGGATCAATATCTAATGCGATAAAAGGAATGTGCTCCTCCTTTAAAAATCGCCCAAGGTACTGCCCACTTCGCCCATAACCACAAAGGATGACATGACCATTTAGCTTCTTACCAATCTCTTCCAACTCAACTTCTTTACGACTAATGTTCATGATGTAGCTTTTGGCTAAACTTCGCGCGATGCGGCCGTTGTACTGAATCACAAATGGCGCAATGATCATGGATAACAAGCAGGCAGATAACACCAATTGCAATTCAGCACCGCCAATCAAGCCTCGGCCTAATGCCAAAGTCAAAATTACAAAACCAAACTCGCCCGCCTGCGCCAGTATGACGCCAGTCCGAATGCCAACACCCACCTCGAAACCGAAAATACGGACTAAAATCGCAATCACAACGGCTTTAAACAACACAAAAGCTAATAACAAAGCCGAAACCAATGCAATGTTATTAATCAAGTAATTGAAATCCAGCAGCATGCCTACGCTGATGAAAAACAAACCCATTAAAATATCGCGGAATGAGGCAATATCGGATTCCACTTGATAGCGATAGCGCGTCTCTGAAATCAACATCCCTGCAATAAAAGCACCCAGCGCATAGGATAGGCCAGCTAAGTTAGTTGCAAATGCTAATAACAACGTCACCATTAATACATTCATCACAAATAGTTCACGAGAACGCTGTCTCGCGACTAAACCAAACCAAAAGCTAATCACGCCCTTACCAAATTTAAATAAGATAAATAATAAAACGACCGTTTTAATAAAAGCCCAGCCAAGCAATGTCGCCAAATCGGCTGATTCTGCACTTAATGCGGGAATGAGCACCAAAATGGGAATAACGGCTAAATCTTGAAACAACAAAATGCCAATACTCAGTCGACCATGGCGAGAGTTCAAATCAACGCGTTCCATCAATATTTTAGAGACTATCGCGGTAGAAGACATGGTTAAGGCTGATGCCACAATAAAGGCGACCGTTAAACTAAAGCCTGCTAACCAACAAGCACCCATTACTGCCACCATGGTAATCACAACCTGCGCACCGCCTAAACCAAACAGTGTCTTACGCATCGCATACAGCTTAGGCAAGCTAAACTCTAAACCGATACTAAACATCAAAAAGACAATCCCAAATTCAGCTAAATGACGACCAGACTCTGTATTCGGCAGCAAGGCAAAGGCATAAGGCCCAAACAAAACACCGACGACGAAGTAAGCCAGCAACGGTGGCAAACGCAAGGCACGGAAAAATGCCACAAATAAAACAGAGCTTGTTAATACTAAAAGAATACTGGCAAGTGAATTAAACAATGATCACCTTTCTAAATGTGGTTTCTGCGCAAATCATAGCAAATGATGTGATTAATGCAAAAATTGTGCCTACTTATCTTTATTTATGCCAAATTTATATCAAACCACGTGTATTTTGCTTTATTAAGCAACGATTCCCTTTTATACTAATTGTATATGAGCACTGAGTTACTGCAAAAAGAACAGCCTTACGTATCAACGCGCGAATCACTCACGCTTGCGCGCAAGGTGCTGCTGACTGAAGCAAAAGAAATTGAGGCTCTCGCTTCAAACTTAGATGCAAACTTCGAAGCGGCTATCTCACTTATTCTACATTGTAAAGGCCGCGTTGTCGTAAGTGGCATCGGTAAATCTGGGCACATTGGCGGCAAAATTGCTGCTACGTTAGCAAGCACAGGTACACCAGCCTTTTTTATGCACCCAGCCGAGGCGAGCCACGGCGATCTTGGCATGATTACTGGTGATGATGTTGTCATTGCATTATCGAACTCGGGTGAAAGTGACGAAATACTCAATATACTGCCAACCATCAAACGACTCGGGGCAAAAGTCATTGCCATTACTGGTAAAAAAACATCTACTTTAGCCAAGCAATCTAATATCCATCTGAGTGCAGAAGTCTCTCAAGAAGCATGCCCACTAGGGCTTTCTCCAACAGCAAGCACGACGGTGGCATTAGCACTTGGTGACGCACTTGCCGTTTGTGTTTTAGATTGTCGAGATTTTTCAGCAGAAGATTTTGCTAAATCACACCCAGGCGGGAATCTTGGCAGACGCTTAATCACACGTGTTAGCGATGTAATGCGCATGGAGGATGCCATTCCTTACGTCATGGATACTGCTCTCTTATCAGAGGCACTGATTGAAATGACACAAAAAGGCTTAGGCTTTACCGCCATTGTCGACCAACAACACACTTTAGTTGGCATTTTTACCGACGGTGATTTGCGCCGTGTTTTTGCCAGTGGTGAAAACACACAATCAGCAAAAGTGACCCATGTGATGCATGCTAATCCAACAACGATTGGTGCACAGAAATTAGCAGCCGAAGCCGTAGAGTTGATGGAACATCATAAAATCAATGGCCTACTGGTCACAGATGACCACAACAAGCTAGTCGGTGCATTTAATATGCATGACTTGTTAATAGCCAAAATTATTTAGCGAAAACTCAGAATTAATTCAATGGAAAAGAGAAGCAGCTTGAGTGACGTAACAGAGGCAGTTATCGCCCGCGCAAAAAAAATCAAAGTCATTGTTTTTGATATTGATGGTGTCATGACCGACGGCGGCCTCATGATTGGTGACGATGGTCAGGAATATAAAATGTTCCACGCACATGATGGCTTAGGCATGAAAATGCTCAATAAAACGGATGTCAAAATGGCCATTATCACTGGGCGAACCTCTAACGTAGTGTCGATTAGAGCAGAGACCAATAAAATCGAACATTGCTACCAAGGAGTAGAAGATAAAAAAGTGGCCTTTGATGATTTAATTAAAAAGCTCAATATTCAACCAGAAGAAGCGGCATTCATGGGCGACGATATTGTCGACATTCCGCCAATGCGAGCGTGCGGTCTAGCGATTAGCGTCCCAACAGCGCAAAGCCTGGTTAAAGAATATGCGCACTATGTTACGAAGAACCAAGCGGGTAAGGGCGCTGTGAGGGAGGTTTGCGAATTAATCATGAAAGCACAAGATACCTATGACGCGGTCACCCGTCGGTATTTTGAGTAACTAAGCATTCAGTAAAGATGCAAAACCGTACAACCGTTTTATTCCCACTCATTTTAATGGGATTCATGGCGCTCATTACTTTTTGGATTAATAAAGCAGTTGAACAGCAAGGGTCTAGAATTGACGGCAGCCAACGACATGACCCTGATTACACAATGGAAAATTTTGTCACCAAACAAACAGATAAGGATGGCAACTTAAGTTATATATTAAAAGCGGTAAAAATGACGCACTACCCAGATGATGATAGTACTGTCTTGGAAGAACCAAAATTTACACAGTACACCAAAGATAAGCCTTATACTAAAATTGGCGGTGATCATGGCAATATTTCTAGTGATGGAGAGGAAGTTGAAATATTGGGTAATGTCGTTGTTGTGCGAGATGCCTATGATGACAAAAGTGAAATGCGCGTACTAACGGATAAACTAATCCTCTTTCCTGACTTGGAATTAGCAAAAACAGATAGGCCAGTGACACTTACACAAGCCTCTAAAACCATCATTCATGCAACAGGGATGATTTACGATAAGAACAAACAAACATTCAAACTACTTCATAAAGTCAATGCACACTATGAAAGACCCAAAAAATAATGACCCATATTGCTAGCAATCACCCATGTGTAGAGAGTCTAGTTAGAAAACCATATCAAAAACATGGTGAAATAATGTCGCTCTTTTTTTGCACATCCCTCTTTCTGACCAGCCTTTTCGCAAGCTCAGCTGTATTTGCTGAGGCCGCTGATAAAGACAAGTCAATTGAGCTTGAAGCAGACAGCCTGACTGTTAACGATGCGGCACAAACCAGTACTTATCTAGGCAACGTCATCTTAACGCAAGGCACACTGGTGATTCATGCAGACAAGCTGGTCGTACTCGAAGACAACAGCGGCTTTGGAACTAGTACCGCCATCGGCAACCCCGCCACATTTAAACAAAAAAGTGAGGGCAAAAATGAATATATGTACGGCAGTGCTCAACGTATTGAATACGATGGCCGTATGGATAAAGTAGAGCTATATACAAAAGCTTGGGTTAAACAAGGCGAAGATGTCATGTATGGCGACTACATTAGTTACGATGGGAATGCAGAGTACGCTGAAGTCAAAGGTGGGGAAAAATCTGAAAGTGCTGGGCCCTCAAGTGGCAGAGTGAGAGTCATCATTCAACCAAAAGATGACAAAGAGGAAGATGCACCTCCAGCTAACGTCAAAACACCTATGACGATTAACAAACTTAAATTAAGCGATGAGCTTAATAAGCAACCATAAAAATGAAAAACATATGAGTGAACTTGTTGTAGAACACCTTAAGAAGTCCTACAAATCACGCACGGTTGTGCATGATATGTCTCTACAGATTAAGAGTGGAGAGGTCGTCGGCTTACTTGGGCCTAACGGCGCAGGCAAAACTACCAGTTTTTATATGATTGTGGGCTTAGTTCCTTTAGATGCTGGCAACATTACTTTGGATGGTAAAAATCTGAGCAAGATGCCTATTCATTTACGTGCCAACATGGGACTTGCTTATTTGCCGCAAGAACCCTCTATCTTTCGTAAGCTATCCGTTTCAGAAAATATCATGGCAGTACTGGAACTACAGAATTTAACTGAGCCACAAAGACAGGCCCAACTAGAGTCGCTTTTACAAGATTTACATATTCTGCATATCCGTAACAATGCAGCCGTCGGTTTATCTGGTGGTGAACGACGACGTGTTGAAATTGCGCGTTGTTTAGCAAAAAATCCTAGCTTTATCTTATTAGATGAGCCATTTGCAGGCATTGACCCCATTGCCGTGCTGGACATCCAAAAAATCATTCGTTTTCTCTCCTCACGCAATATCGGCGTATTGATAACTGACCACAATGTGCGCGAAACCTTAGGCATTTGTGATCGCGCCTACATTGTCAATGCTGGCTCTGTATTTGCATCTGGCAGCCCAGCAGAAATCGTTAACAATGAAGATGTGCGTGAAATCTATTTAGGCAAAGACTTCAAACTCTAAATTAGAAAAGAATCATGAAACAAGGTTTACAACTCAGAACATCGCAAAACTTAGCGTTAACCCCTCAGTTACAACAATCGATACGCTTGCTACAACTTTCTACACTTGAGCTGAATCAAGAGCTTGAAATAATTTTGCAAGAAAATCCTCTACTGGAACTTATCGAAGAGGATGAAGATAGTGAAGCAAGTAATGCAGAGTCATCTAACACTGAAACAAGTAATGATGAAGCTAGCGACAATAATGCTTCCACCAAAGATGCGGAAGTCAGTGAGCAGGAGTCTGCAGCAGAAGCGCCTATAGCAGATGACGACTTCAAACAAAATCATTTTGATGAAGACTATGAAGAACATGGCAGCGCCAGTAATTGGGATGAAGGCAGAAAACAGAACAATAATAACGATGATGACGATGATAGTTTCACGCGGCAAGAAGCGGCCGTAGAGAACCTACGTGATCATTTATTGGACCAAACAAAACTACTCTCGTTGTCAGAGCGTGACCAACAGTTAATGTTGCTACTCATCGATAGTATTAATGAAAATGGCTATCTAGAATCTTCTTTAGAAGACATCATAGAATCACTGCCTGAAGAACTGGAAATTGAGTTTATTGAACTAGAGATAGTATTGAAACATGTACAAAACTTAGACCCCGTCGGCATTGGTGCAACCAATTTACAAGAATGTATTTTGCTACAACTCAATGTCTTACCTGATAACATTCCCGATTTGGTATTGGCTAAAATCATCGTAAAAGAACATTTACATGTGCTTGCTAATAAAGACTTTAATAAATTACGCAAGCTCACTAGCTGCAGCGAAGAAAGCTTAAAGAGCGCGCAAACACTCATACAGTTACAGAATCCACGGCCGGGTGCTGGCTTTGCGCAATTCAGTCCTAATCACTTTATTCAACATGAAGTCACTGTTAAAAAAACAAAAGGAATTTGGGTCGCCACATTAAACGATGGTGTCATGCCTAAGTTACGCATTAACCAAATGTATGCGGATATCTTAAAACGTAATCGCGAAAATTCAGGTCAATATCTACAAAGTCAAATGCAAGAAGCACGTTGGATGATTAAAAATATTCAGCAACGCTTCTCTACCATTCTGCGCGTCTCACAAGCTATTATCGACAAACAACGTAACTTTTTCGAGCAAGGCGAAATCGCCATGCGCCCATTGGTATTACGCGAAATTGCAGACGAATTAGAGCTGCATGAATCGACAATTTCAAGAGTGACGACACATAAATACATGCTCACCCCGCGCGGTATATTCGAGCTTAAATACTTTTTTGGCAGTCACGTTGCCACCGAATCGGGTGGTGAGTGTTCTGCCACCGCTATTCGTGCGCTCATTAAACAATTGGTGGCCGAAGAAAACACGAAGAAACCATATTCTGACAATCAAATTAGCGAAATACTCGCTAAGCAAGGAGTTGTCGTTGCTAGGCGTACGATTGCAAAATATAGAGAGTCTCTGCACATCCCACCTGCAAATTTACGTAAATCTTTATAACAACGGTATAAAAGTAGTAAACTAGATTGATTACATCGGCTCTAAAAGGTGTACACTAAAATTGTTTTATATTTTTTACTTGCTCAGTTTTATTAAAGTAAAAACTGAAAAACAAACTTAACAAAAGGATCTCAATTATGAACTTACAACTAACAGGACACCATCTAGAAGTCACTTCAGCTTTAAGAGAATATGTAGAAACAAAACTAGAAAAGATTGGCAATCACTTTGATGATGTGATTGATGTAAAAGTAACCCTGCGTGTAGAAAAGCTTGCCCAAAAGGTTGAAGCAACACTACACGTGCCCGGGAATGATTTACACGCTGAAAGTAGCGATGAGAACATGTATAGCGCCATCGATATTCTGACGGATAAACTTGACCGACAGGTGTTGAAACACAAAGAAAAAAATAGTGACCATCATAAAGTTAATGGCGCTGTCAAACACCAAATAATTAATTAATCCAACAGACATTAGCTCGCTTTTATATTGAGGGCCATTTAGAATCACCTCAAGTGTTAACTCATCCAGACTTAACACTTGGGGTGGTTACAAACACCGCCACACCAACCATTCCACAATACTGTTAGATTCTGCAGAGAATGTTAAACTAGCTCCTTAAACAGTTTTTAAGGTTGAAAGAACCAATATCGTGCATTTAATCATCCTCACAGGACTATCAGGCTCTGGTAAAAGTGTCGCACTGCGCGCATTGGAAGACAGTGGTTTTTATTGTATTGATAATTTGCCCGCGACCATGTTACCACTTATCTCACACCATGTTGAGTCTGCCCAATATAGCAAAGTAGCCATCAGCATTGATTGTCGTAGCGCTGGCTTAGAAACCTTCCCAAGTGCGATTGAACAGCTAAAGGCGGGCGGCAATCAGGTGGATGTATTGTTTTTAGATGCGAAAATAGAAACACTCGTTAAGCGGTTTAGCGAAACCAGGCGCAAACACCCGTTAAGTAATGGCGAAACAACCTTAGCCGAAAGCATCTTGAACGAACGTGCATTATTAGGCGACTATAGCGATCTTGGTCATCGGATTGATACCAGTAACATTAGCGCCAATACGTTACGTAATCATATTCGTGAATTTACCAAACACACGAACAACAAAATGGTGTTGCTGTTCACCTCTTTTGGCTTCAAAGAAGGCATCCCACTGGATGCAGACTTTGTGTTTGATGTCCGCAGCATCCCTAACCCGCATTACGATACAGCCTTACGTCCGCTTACTGGCAAAGATGTTGCCGTCATCAACTTCCTTGAAAGTGAACCAATAGCATTAGATATGCTAGCGGATGTGAAGCAGTATGTTCAAAAATGGCTCTCCAGTTTTGAGCAAGATAATCGCAGTTATTTGACGGTCGCTATTGGCTGCACTGGTGGACAACACCGCTCTGTTTATTTCGTTGAGCAACTAAGCCGTCATTTCCAAGACTCTGAATACAAAGTCATTATTCGCCATCGAGAACTCGATAGGAAAACAACGCCATGATGCTAGCCACTTGAATTTTAATCTTGTTGTACCCACATAAGCATTATACAACCTTAGGAAATCAGCATGTCAGAAGTAATCACAGTCCTAAATAACGACGATAAAAACCTTGCCACCATCACCCATTTGTTTGGTACCGTATTTTCATTTATTCCTGCACAACTTGTTTGGCTACTCAAAAAAGAGAGTAATGCCTACCTTGCTAACCAAGCCAAAGAAGCGCTTAATTTCCAAATTACAGTTGCGATTGCCATGTTTGTTTGCGGCTCCATCATATCTTGGGTGTTAATCGGCCTAATGATGTTGCCAATGGTTTGGCAAGCCAATATTGTTTTTTGCATTATTGCCGCTATCGCTACTAGCAAGGGTGAAACCTATCGCCACCCATTATGTCTCCGTTTAATCAATTAAAATTTTAATTTAAGGAACAACTTTGTCATCTAACCCATTACTCTACTTTTCTGGCTTACCAAAATTTAATGAAGTAAAACCTGACCATGTCAGTCCCGCCATCGACAGTTTAATTAGCGAAGGTCGCGCATCGGTTGAGCAACTCGCCACGAGTCAAGAAACACCGACTTGGGAGAACTTTGCGATTAAGTTAGAAGATCATAGCGAAAAGCTAGGACGTGCTTGGGGCCAAGTGGGGCACATGAATTCGGTGGTGAATAGTCCAGAACTACGAGAAGCTTATAACGACAACTTGCAAAAGTTAACTGATTTTGGCTGCGACTTGTCGCAAGATAAACGCTTATATGCGAAATTTAAAACCATACAAACGAGTGTAGACTTTAAAAATTTAACGCCTACACAACAAACCATCATCAACCATGAAGTGCGCGACTTTAAACTAGGTGGAGCAGAGCTACCAACCGACCAAAAGGCGAGATTTAAAGAAGTTTCGGAGCGGTTGTCGAAACTCAGCAGCAAGTTCGAAGAAAATATCATGGATAACACCAACGATTTTACCCATACCGTTGAGACAGCTGATGCATTGGCAGGCTTACCTGCCGATGTCATAGAAGCCGCGGCAGATGCAGCAAAAGTAGCAGGAAAAACTGGCTATCAATTCAGCCTGCACTACCCTTCTTATTTGCCAGTGATGCAATATGCGGAAAATCGCGCACTACGCGAAACCTTATGCCGCGCTTTTTCAACACGCGCTTCAGAGCTGAGCAAGCCAGAATGGGACAACACCAACTTAATTAACGACATCCTGAAACTCAAAAAAGAAGAAGCCAACATGCTGGGCTTCAAGAACTTTGCGGAGCTGTCACTAGCCACCAAGATGGCAGATACACCTGAACAAGTGTCTGAGTTCTTAGACACTTTAGCGCAACGTGCTAAGCCTTATGCAGAACGTGATATGAAAGAACTCACCGCGCACGCTAAATCCTTAGGTTTAGATGACATGCAAGCATGGGATGTTGGCTATGTGGGCGAAAAATTACGCCAAGAAAAATATGCGTTTTCTGATCAAGAGGTGAAGCAATACTTCCCAGAAGAAAATGTATTGGCTGGCTTATTTAAGGTGACGGAAACCATCTTTGGCGTCAAAGTACAAAAAGCTGAAACACCCCTTTGGCATGACGATGCAGCCTTTTATGTCATCAATGACCAAGATAACAATCCAATTGCTTACTTTTATTTAGATTTATACTCCCGCCAAAATAAACGTGGCGGTGCATGGATGGATACCTGCATTACTCGTCGTAAAACTGCAAAAGGTATTGAACTGCCAGTGGCTTTTCTCACGTGCAACTTCTCAGCACCTGTAGGCGATAAACCAGCTTTATTCACACATGATGAAGTGACAACCATGTTCCACGAGTTTGGACACGGCTTACACCACATGCTGACACAAGTGGATGAGTATGGCGTATCAGGTATTTCAGGTGTGGAATGGGATGCGGTTGAGCTACCAAGTCAGTTTATGGAAAACTTCTGCTGGGAGTGGGAAGTACTCAGCAACATGACCTCACATGTCGAAACTGGCGAACCATTACCCCGTGAATTATTCGATAAAATGATCGCCGCCAAAAACTTCCAAGCGGGTATGCAAATGGTCAGACAAATCGAATTTTCACTATTCGACATGCGCCTACACGGTGACTTTGACCCGAATGGCAAGCTGTCCGCTTTAGATGTCGTCGAACAAGTCCGCGATGAAGTCGCTGTCTTACGTCCACCAAAATGGAACCGCTTCCCGAATAGCTTTAGCCACATCTTTGCAGGTGGCTATGCAGCTGGTTACTACAGCTACAAATGGGCAGAAGTCTTATCTGCCGATGCTTATAGCTTGTTTGAAGAGCTAGGCGTATTGTCAGAAGAGGCTGGTAGTCGGTTTAAGGCTGAAGTTCTGGCTAAGGGTGGTTCTAGGCCTGCTATGGAATCGTTTGTGGCGTTTAGAGGTAGAGAGCCTAGTATGGATGCGTTGTTGAGGCATAGCGGGATGGGTTCATAATATAAAGAAGGAGTTATCAATGTCTACTAAATATGATGGCAAGAAGGTATATAAAAGTATGAGCGCATCACAGGCAGAATTTGAAATTAGAGGCAATAAGATACATAAATGCATGAGTGCCTCGCAAGCAATTTATGAAATCAGATAACAAATTTATCAATACTATTACCACCTCGTAGCTGAATATATACCAAGTCGCTTTTCGCCTTTAGGCGAAAAACAATGCAGATAAAGAGAACTATATTTGGTGTATAACATTACTGCCACCCCCCATCCTAACCTTCCCCCTTAAAAGGGGAGGGAATCCAAATGCAGATTTAGGTGATATGCTTTCATCTTAAATTCAAAAGGTTTAATGTATGCACCGTCCATCTAAAGAAGAAATCAGAGCCTATCCTCTATACACTAAGCTTAATCTTACTGATATTAAATTAGTTGAAAACGAAGCAGATGCAAACGAAGCATTAACTGCTTTAAATAACGAAGCTAGACTTGGTTTTGACACTGAGACTAAGCCGACTTTCCGTAAAGGCCAGGTAAGCGCGGGCCCTACGTTAATTCAATTATCAACATCCTCAAAAGCCTACTTATTCCCCACACGATTTGATGCAGCCGTTGCAGCCGCTAGATCAATATTGAGCAATACTAATATTACAAAAATTGGTTTTGGTATTCGTGATGATATTAAAGAGCTTCGCAATAAACTCGACATCGATATTGTGAACACTCTCGATTTATCAATCGCACTAAAAAACCTATCTGGCGAAAAGAATTCGATTGGTGCACGAGCAGCCGTTGCCATGGTGCTAAAGCTGCGCTTAGGGAAAGGTGCGCAAACTTCTAATTGGGGTGCTTATCCACTACAAACAAGTCAGATTCAATACGCTGCGAATGATGCACACTCTGCTATTTGTATTGCAGAGAAACTTGGCGACTTGCTGCAGGAAGCAACTCCACCAGCCGATTAACGCTATATTGATTTTGACCCATATATAACAGCATGATAAAGTGAGCTCCATTCAAACACCACTCGAAACAGACACATGAAACTCGCTACTTGGAACGTCAACTCTCTAAAAGTCCGCTTACCGCATGTATTAGATTGGTTGGCAGAAAATCCAATCGAGGTGCTGTGCTTACAAGAAACCAAGCAAGAAGACATTAAGTTTCCATACGACGAGCTAAAGGCCGCTGGCTATAACGCAGCCCATAGCGGCCAAAAGACTTATAACGGTGTGGCGATTTTGAGTACGCATGAAATGACGCGTGTGCAATATGGCATTCCAGACTTTGAAGATGAACAAAAGCGTGTAATTAGTGTGACGATTGATGGTGTACGTGTTATTTGCATCTATGTCGTGAATGGGCAAGCCGTTGATTCTGATAAATATGATTACAAAATGCGCTGGCTTAAGGCACTCAGTGCTTGGCTAGTGAAAGAGCTCAAAAAATATCCAAACTTGGTGATATTAGGTGATTACAATATTGCGCCTGATGATAGCGATTGTCATGATCCAGCCGCATGGGAAGGTGAGATTTTAGTTAGCCCTAGAGAACGAGATGCCTTTGAAGAGCTGCTAGAAATGGGTTTGCATGATAGTTTCAGAATGCTTAACCAAGAGGAAAAGCAGTTTACTTGGTGGGATTACCGCATGATGGGCTTTAGACGTAATCGCGGCATGCGGATTGATCATATCCTCGTGAGTGATGCACTGAAAGAAAAATGTGCATCCTGCATCATTGATAAAGCGCCTAGAAAACTAGAACGCCCGAGTGACCACACCCCTGTTGTACTAGAAGTGAATCTATAAGACGATTAGCGACAGCTAGCCTTTAATACTCACGCCCAGCTGTTTAAGTTTGCGATACAAGTGAGTACGCTCTAAACCAGAAATTTCAGCCAACTTACTCATATTATTGTTGATCAATTTCATATGGTGTTTGAAATAATAACGTTCAAATTCATCTCTTGCTGATCGCAATGGTTGCACTAAATCAATGGGTAACACTTGGTCAGTAGACTCTACAGCACCAATAAACTGCTCTAGCATCCGCACAACATCTTCTAAAGTAATTTTCTCACCAAGGCTAGTTAACATCAGGTTCTGAACAACAGCCTCTAGCTGCTTTAAATCACCTGTCCATTCCGTATTGCGCAAGGCATTAAGCGCCGCCACATCAAAGTGTTTATAAGTAATACCAGAAGACTCTGCAAGCACGGCTGCCATGGCCAACACAAGCTCTGGAATATCTTCACGGTGATCATTCAAGCCAGGTACTTTTAAATGGGTGTTAGCGAGCAATTGTACTAAAGACTGCTCCAGCTCTGCATGCTCAGCCAACTGCGGTAGGCTATAGATTGTCGCACAAATAATGCGCACATCATATTTACTGGCATTGGATAGTAAAAGGCTTAAGCCTTTTTGCTCCGCAACCGACAACGCTGTCAGCTCCTCAATAAAGATAATGCCTTCGCGTGCTTTCTCTAACAACGCTAATGGCGCAGTTTTTAATTTTTCATTGTCTTCTAAAGAGAGCCATGGGGTACCTGCCTCGTGTAAAAAATGTCCGCATAATTCAACACTGCCGCCTTTGTTGCCCATGAGTAGCAATGGTGTTGAGCTGCGCGATATTTGCTCCAACCTTTGCTTAAGTTCATTGATCACTTGGCTCTTACCAAGGCTAGCTAAATTCATTTCTGTTTTAGGTAAATTTTCCGCATGTAGCAATGCTTCATTCACCGTTTTTAATAGCTTCTGTAACGCGATTGGTTTTTCTAGAAAATCAAACGCACCGATTTTCGTGGCTTCTACCGCCGTATCAATCGTGCCATGCCCTGACATCATCACCACAGGCATATTCAACAAACCTGCATTGCCCCATTCTTTCAGCAAGCTAATGCCATCACAATCTGGCATCCAAATGTCTAGCAATACTAAATCAGGTCGTGCAGACAGCCGCGCCTCACGAGCGACTTCTGCACTCTCAGCGGTAATCACACGATGCCCTTCATCTTGCAGAATATCGCTTAACAATTCGCGAATGCCGACCTCGTCGTCTACAATCAAAATATTCCTAGATGTCATATTGATGCTACCTTTTCTCTGTACTATTTTTACTTCGATTATGTTCTTACTTCAGTGTCGCTAATTACAAGTATTATGACTTATTTTTCGAGTCGATTTTCTGTGCTCCCAATTCCGCCAACGATTCTTTTAGTGGTAATTTTATGCTGACACAAGCGCCACCGGTAGCATTATTTGTAATGGAAATCTGCCCCAAATGCTCTTCTACCATTTTCTTTACTATTGCCAATCCTAAACCAGTCCCTTTTGCTTTTGTCGTCACATAAGGTTCATAGGGGTGCGCGAGTATTTGCTCGGAAAAGCCCTGCCCATTATCACTCACCATCAATACAGTAGCATTATTATCTAAACTCGTTTTAACGGTGATTTTTGGTTCAACTTGGCCTTCTAATGCATCTTGTGCATTCTGCATTAAATTATGCAATACCTGTCGCAACATTGTCGAGTCACCTAGCAGGTCAGGCATAACTTTTGCTAAATCATAGGTGATATCTGCATGTGAGTGTTCATACAAGCCAGACACATCTCGTATTAACTGATTTAAATCAATATTTTTCATACTAGCTGATGGTGCTCTTGCGTATTCACTAAACTTATTCACCATAGACTTTAGCGCGTCCACTTGACTCACAATCGTACTCGTTGCACGCGCTAGCATACGCGCATCTTCTACACTTAGCTTATCAGATAATTTATGCTGCATACGCTCAGCAGACAGCCGAATCGGTGTTAAAGGGTTTTTAATCTCATGTGCCAACCGTCTAGCAACCTCACCCCAAGCAGCATCACGCTGCGCTTGTGCCATGGTGGTAATATCGTCAAACACGACAACAAAGCCACTATTGGCATTGGCTGGCATCCGTGTTGCCCGCACCGATAGCAACTTCTTTCCTGAAGGCCCTAGCACTTCCAACTGCCGACTCATCTCTGCGCTCACTTGACCTTCATCAACGGTGAGCTCAAAGTGCGTTTGTATCACTTTAATAAACTCGGCAAGAAAAGGGTTTTCAACTGCTATTTTCGACAGATTTTGATTTTCGTATTGTGCTAAATTAAACCCTAAAATATCTTTTGCCGCCAAATTAAACGTACGTAGCTCGCCTTTACGATTAATCGCTAACACACCCGAAGATAAATGCGCCAACGTTGTTTCTAAATAACCACGAGCAGCCTCTAATCGTTGATGATTTTGCTCATTCGCTTTATTAGCATCCCCTAGCTGACGCATCATGCTATTAAATGACTTCACCAGAACACCAAGCTCATCATTGCCATGTTCTGGCAACATTTTGCTGTAATTACCATCAGCAATCGTTCTGGTACCCTCTGCCAACACCGTCAATGGGCGTGATAGCCTGCGACTCAGCACAAAAGCAATCGCCAAAGCAGAAAGCATGGCTAGCATCAGCACCAAGGTCAACGTTAGCTTAAAAACATCTTTAATAGAGTTGCGGCTATAAGAAAGCTCTTGATAATCACGATACACATCTTGCACTGCTTCTGCTGTGTTTGACAGCGATTTAGGCACGGGTTGTAACAACTGTAAAATCAATGTCTCACCAGTTAGTTCTTGCGAGTTAACTGGCACTAAAACCCGCAAATACAGCCCTTTATCAGGAATGGGCTCTACTTTACCGACCAATCGATATTGCGCTTGCCGCAATTGCGTCACACTTGGTAGTTCTGGTAAAAAACTTGAAGCGTCAGCACTTGAGACGGCCATGATACGCCCACTTGGCGACAACAATGTCGCATCTTGTATCCCGGAGCGTGCCCGCAAATCATGCAATACCCTGTATTGTAAAAGCCCTGGCTGCAATGCCAATGTCGTCGCCATGCTTTCTGCTTGATTTTCCATATCATCAAGCAGTGTATCTAATGCACGTTGACCCAAACTTAAGCCACCATCTAAGGCCGCTTCTACTTTCACATTAAACCAAGACTCAATAGAGCGCGAAAGAAAATTAACAGAAACCAAATAAACAATTAATCCTGGAATAATCGCCATCATGGCAAACGCACTCACCATGCGTAAATTAAGGCGGCTACCCACCACCTGGTTTCTAATGCTTTTATATAGACTTTTAATCTGAAAAGTAATGAGCACTACAAGCAAGGTGGCAAGAGCGATATTCAAATAGAGTAGAATTTTATAATAATCGCCGACTACCGCTGTATTCGCACTAGCTAGTGATAGCAAGTACAACAGGACCAAACCCAACGCCGCACTAAAAAAGACGATATATTTCATGCTACTGATTCAAGATTTCTGGCAACCATTTGACTTTTGGTTTCCATACAAAATCTTCAGAAGCCAAGTGCCAATCTTCAGACCGAATCGCTTCCACTTGAATTGCCTTAGGCAACCGACTATCATCTAAATGCATACTCAGTATCGCTTGATAGCCTCTACCTTTTTCAATAAGAGCCCGCTCAAATACATCCCAATCATAGAGCTGAACTAGCTCTATCATCGCTTCTCTTAAAATCTCATGTGAAGTTTGTCGTTCGCTTTGCTTGACCAAGTATTGTCGACTCAAGGCATGGTAACTAACCGTAATCCGGGTTCTCGTTTTAACAACAACTTTATCAAACCAAAATGCCCGTGGACTAACCAGCTTAAATTCATAGACGAATTCGACAGGAACACCTTTGTTAATGGCCTCTTCTACTTTTTCACCAAGCGAAATTTCTAAATCGGCATTCAGTATATAAGCTTCGCCCGACGCTTTTAAATCCGCACTTTTAATGATGACATGATGATCGGATGCTGAGGCCAGCAAACAGGTCATCATGAAAGCAAAAAATAAACTAACTTTTTTGCAACAATGCATAAAAGAATCCATCATGGGTCTTAGCTGGAACCAGCTGACCTTGCTGAATATTAATACCTTCGATTCTGTCATCCATTAGCTTCAGTGGCAGTCGTGTTGCATCAGGGTTTAATTTGATAAATTGATCAATTTGCTGCTGATTTTCTTCAGCAAAAACTGAACAAGTTGCATAAAGCAATTTACCGCCTTTTGCCAATAAATGCCACAAATTGGCCAAAATGGCCGCTTGTTGTTGCGTAAAGGAGTCAATATCTGACTCACGGCGCAACCATTTAATATCCACATGCCGCCGCACAATACCTGAAGCTGTACACGGTACATCCGCTAAAATACGGTCAAATGGCTGTTCACTCTTCCATTTAGCAGCGCTTCCCAACTGCAAATCTGCCTGCAAGTCTAATCGCGTTAAATTACTAGCAACACGCTTCAAACGACCTGCATCACTATCTAACGCAGTCAGTGCTAAATCACTCAACTCCAATAAGTGACCTGCTTTTCCGCCTGGGGCGCTACAAGCATCTAATACGCGCATATTAGGTGCTATATCCAACAAATGTGCCGCCAATTGTGCACCATAATCTTGTACAGAAACAATACCATCTGCAAAGCCAGGCACTTGTTCTACTGCGATTGGTTTGGTGAGGATGACTGCCTCACCACCTAAGGTTGTAACATCAATGTCCTGACGTGCTAGCAGCTTGGCATAAGCTTCCGTAGTTGATTGTTTCGCATTCACCCGCAACGTCATTGGTGGATGTGTATTACCGACTTCTAAAATAGATTGCCAGTCATTAGGGTATTGTTTCTTGAGCTTATTAATCCACCACTTTGGATAAGAATAAAGCGCCACTTCTTCTGTTTTTAATTTTTCTGAAAGCACTTCTTTTTGTCGTAAGAAGTTACGTAGCACGCCGTTGACCAAACTTTTTGCCCAGCGTGGCTTAGCATGCCCCGCCGCTTTTACGGCCTGATTAACCACCGTAAAATCATCTGCCTGATCATGCAACAATTGATAAAGAGCAACCAATAATAGAGCATTAATATCAACATTACTGAGTGGCTTTTCTAGCAATTGCGTTAAGTAAGCATTTACTTCACCATAAAAACGTAAAGTACCGTAACTTAAATCCGCCCCTCCACCTTGTTGTTGCGGTGTCGATTTAGGAAACACATCAAGTGCATCAGGCAGTGCCAAGGTAAGGTTGCGCCCAGATAGAACGTCTGCTACGGCCATGGCGGCAATTTGTTGTGAAATATACAAAGAAACCTTTCAGTTTTGAATAGCTAGGATTTTACTGCATATCAACCCACTCAGGGAAAGACACTGCATAGGCGCCACCGAAAGTACTCACTTTAAATGAGCTAGCTTGATAAACTAGTAATGATTGGCCATCTCTAACAGCCTTCTAACACGTTCTTCCGTTTGCGGATGTGTGCTAGACAAGCCTTTTAGACCTTTACCTGACAATCGATTAATAATCATCATCTGCCCAGTCTCCGGGTGCATTTCAGCCGTTTGGTTAGGCACTTGGCGCGCAAAATTTTGAATTTTTTCTAATGCACTAGCGGGGGCTTTAGGGTCTTTGCTAATTTCAGCACCCACTCTATCCGCTTCATATTCCCACCCACGTGAAATCGCCATTTGTATTAATGATGCTGCCATCGGCGCCAAAAACACCGCTAATAAAGCTACTATAGGGTTGCCTCCACGCCGCCACCCATCGCACCAAATCGTGCAAAAGAAGCAATCGCGCCAGCTACAGTTGCGGATATGGTAGAAATCAACGTGTCACGATGCTTAACGTGTGCCACCTCATGTGCCATGACACTCCGTAATTCACGCTCATTTAATGCCTGCATAATACCTGTGGTCGCTGCTACGGCTGCATGCTCTGGGTTTCTACCTGTGGAAAAAGCATTGGGCTGCTCATCAATGACATACACCCTAGGTATAGGCAACTTAGCATTTTCTGCCAGCTCTTTTACCATACTGTAGTAACCATGAAACGCTGTATTATATGACATGATTTCTTGCGCGCCATACAATTTCAGCACTGCCTTATCTGAGAACTAGTACGCATAAATATTAATCGCTCCTGCCGCCGCCAACGCTAGCACTATCGCGCCAATGCCTCCGATAGATCGGTCTATCGTGCCAAACAGTGTAGTGAGCGCCGCCATCAACATGAATGTTTTAAGCCAGCTTCCTAACATACCCAATCTCCTTTAAATGCCAACTGTACCAATATTGGATTAATCACCAGCAAACTAAACCGCCTACTAAAACCGCTTATTTAAAAATCTCACCAACTCTCAAGTGTTGCCCTTGAATAAACTGCATCGCATCCTGTCGTTTTCCACCAGGCATTTGCAATGCTTGGATACTCAACACTTGTTGCCCACAGGCCACATTGACTGCCTGACCCAATGCTATAATTTCACCCGCCTCTGCATGCTCTACTCTTTCTACATGCTCTTCTAGCACCGTAGCAAACCATATTCGACAAGTGTTACCTCTAAATTGTGCGGTGGCAACAGGAAATGGATTAAATGCTCTAATTTGACATGACAACTCAACGGCTGGCTTTTTCCAATCCAATACTGCTTCGGCTTTTTCTACTTTATGTGCATAAGTTACAAGCGACTCATCTTGTTGCTCAGCAGCTACGTGCCCCGTTGCTTGCAATGTTTGCATGGCTTCGGCCATCAATAATGCGCCTTGCTCACTAATCACATCATGCAAAGTCTGTGTTGTGTCGGTCTCTAAAATCGGAATGGCTTGTTTACTAATCATGGCACCAGCATCTAGCTTTGGCACCACTTTCATAATGGTCACGCCTGTCTCCGCATCCCCCGCTAAAATCGCGCGATGGATCGGTGCTGCACCCCGCCACCGTGGCAGCAATGAGCCGTGAATGTTGTAACAACCTTTTGTTGGCATGTTGAGTACTGAAGTAGGAATAATGAGTCCATAAGCTGCCACAATCATCACATCACACTGCACTGCGGCTATTTCAGCTTGCACGTCTTCTGGCTTTAATGACACTGGCTGATAAACCCTTAGCCCATGTTGCACAGCCAATTGCTTGACTGGACTCGCACTCAACTTCATCCCACGTCCGGCTGGCCGGTCTGGCTGCGTCAGCACCATCACAATTTCATGGCCTGCTTGAATGAGCGCCGCTAAAGCTGCAACTGCGAACTCAGGTGTCCCTGCAAATATAATTTTCATATGTCTGGCTATATCCTTGGCCGCTTAATCCGCATTTTTTTCAAATTCACGCGCCTGTTTAATCAGCCTCTTTCTAATACGGTTGCGTTTCAGTGGTGACAAATATTCGACAAACACTTTGCCAAGCAAGTGATCTATTTCATGCTGGATACAAATCGCTAAAAGATCGTCAGCACCCAAGGTGAACTTTTTTCCATTTTGATCCAGGGCTTCAACCCTCACATTTTCTGCGCGTGTTACCGTCTCATAGACGCCAGGAACAGACAAGCAACCTTCTTCATACTCAGTTAGTCCGCTTTTTGCAACAATCTTAGGGTTAATGAACACCTGCAAATTATTTTGCTCTTTCGTGGTATCAATCACAATCAGTTGAATATGCTGATCAACTTGTGTTGCCGCCAAACCTATACCTGGTGCGGCATACATGGTTTCTGCCATGTCTGAAACAAGCTGTCTAATCTCATCATTAACTGCTAAAACTGGTTTTGCCACCGTATGTAAACGTGGGTCGGGATAATTTATTATCGTTAAGGTTGCCATATCGTTATCTATTTTGCCAAAAAAACTTTATTTTTTAATGAATTACGTGATAAGTTTAACGTAACTTCTCGGATAAATTCTGCTATTTTACTGAGATCAGTCAATGTATAAAAAAATCTGCATCGCGTCATTATAACGCTGCTTGTATTTACTTGCTTAAGCCTTAATGTTGTTGCTGATGAAATCCAACTAAAAAAGACCACCCTTATCGCCATATTGTCGCTAAAGGCGATACACTTTGGGATGTTTCTGGCAAGCTTTTAAAAACCCCGTGGTTATGGCCAAAGCTATAGGCGATGAATCGCGATGAAATTAGAAATCCACATTTAATTTACCCAGATGATGTTGTTATTCTTGATTTAAGTGGTGCCTATCCAAAGCTTCGCTTATTACACGAAACAGTCAAATTAGAGCCAGCAGCACGTGTTGAAGCATTAGTAAAAGAGGCTATTCAAACGATTTCTCCTCACGTCATTACCCCATTCTTAACACAGCCTTTATTAAGTGAAAATGAACACTTAGCCGCGGCACCTCGCATTATTGCGGGCGCTGATGATCGCGTGATCATGAGTCCAGGCACCCATGTTTATATTAACGAAATCAAGGAAGAAGATGGTGAGAACTGGGACATTTACAGACCTGGTGTACAACTAGTTGACCCAGATAAGAAAGAAGTGCTGGGAACAGAGGCTATTCATTTGGGTGGTTTAAACATCACCCGCTATGGTGCAGCCGCATCAGCTGATATCTTCACAGCAAAAGAAGAGATTTGTGTAAAAGATCGCTTAGTCATTGCACCTGATGAAATACGAGGGCAGTTTGTTCCTCACGCACCAGAGAGCCAAGTCAAAGGTCGTATCATTCGCATCCACGATGGCGTTTCTGCTGGTGTTGCAGAAGCAGGCCCAAACTCAGTGGTTGCAATCAACCTCGGCTAGCAAGATGGATTGGAAGTTGGCCATGTGCTTGCTATGAGCCGCTATGGTCGTATCATTACGGACCCTGAATACAAGAAGCCAAAATCCAGCCAAAAAGTACCCGCTATAGAAGCTGGCCAAGTTAAGTTGCCAGATGAACGTGTTGGCTTGCTCATGGTATTTAGAGCATTTGATCGTGTTTCTTAGGGTCTTATTATGCGGTCATCTAATGCAATTTACACATTGGATGCCGTGCACACACCGTAAAAAAACATTAAACTAAAACTAAAACTAAAAATAACAATGATTATAAATGGAAACCATCCGAGCATATTCTGGCGGTGCTGCATTTTGGATTGCGCTCAGCCAGATTAAAGGAAGTAGTCAGCGCAGAAATTGCATCCACGATCAAGCAGGGGCTAGATATTGGCGCTATCCAACCAACGCTTGATTGGCTTCAAAAAGATAACACTCACCTAGTTATTTTAGCTGACAAGACATACCCACAATCCTTATTGCAAATCAGCAATCCACCTGCCGTACTATATGGCATTGGACATTTGCGTTGGTTAAACCATCCATCAATTGCCATGGTTGGCATCCGCAATGCATCACCGTAAGGTGAAAGAAATGAAGAAAATTTTGCAGAAAATTTATGCACACAGGCCTTATGTGTAGTAAGCGGAATGGCATTAGGGATTGATGGTGCAGCCCATCGTGGTGCATTAAAAAGCAATGGTGCCGCTATCGCTGTGTTCGGAACAGGTCTCGATATTGTGTATCCAGCCAAGCATAGGAACTTAGCACACAAAATAGCTGAGCGAGGTCTTATTCTTTCCGAATTTCCGCTAAGCATGCCATCTAAAGCAAAGAATTTCCCACGCAGTAACATTCTGATTAGCGGCTTAAGTTTAGGCTGTTTAGTGGTTGAAGCCAATTTGATAGCGGCTCAATGATTAGTGCGCGTTTAGCCTCTGAACAGGGCCGTGAAGTTTTTGCTATCCCAGGCTCCATTGATTCGCCCGTCTCTAAAGGCTGTCACCATTTAATTAAACAAGGGGCTAAATTAGTAGAAAGTTCGACTGACATCCTGGAAGAGTTAAAACATTTAGTGCCCGAACAACAATCACGCAATGTCGAAGCTAAAAGTGATGAAATAACGTCCGAGGATAATAGTTTATTAAGCGCCATGGGTTTTGATGCCATTAGCTTCGAGTCATTACTTAAAATATCGAGATTGACGGCAGAAGCACTTTCATCCATGCTGATGGTGTTGGAATTAGAAAGCAAAGTCACCACGCCAGCAGGTGGTCATTATCAACGTCTTATATAGTCAGGAAAATATATGTTTGAAGTTTTAGTATTCATGTTCAAAAATTATTTTGCCAATCAAACGATACTAGATGATGCCGAAATGGAGCAGGAGCTGTCAGAGGCTGGGTTCGAACAAGATGACATCCTAAGTGCATTTAACTGGTTTGAATCAATGAAGTCTACGCTGAACACACCTGAATTGGATTACGCTCACGCCAAAACAGCGATTCGTATTTTCACTGCCAATGAGTCAAAAAGAATTGATACGGAAAGCTTGGGATTCTTAATTTTCCTACAACAAGCGAACGTGATTAATGATGTTGAGCGTGACTTAGTGATTGATCGCGCTATGGCGCTCAATAGGACGAAAATCAGCATTGAAGAAACGCGCTGGATTACCATGATAGCGCTGTGGAGCCAAGGACGTGATAAAGACTACTCCTTTGTGGAAGACGCGCTATTTAACCCGCGCGGCTCTACAATACAATAATTCAACCACTCAGCTTAACGCGATAAATTACTTTTTACGCATTAAGCCTGCATCATTAATGATGGTAGTAATCGTTGCTGCTTGATTTAAGGTGTAAAAGTGGAAGTTTGGCACACCAGCTAATAACAACTTTTCACACAGTTCACTCATCACGTCCGTGCCAAAAGCCCTTAATGAAGTTAAATCATCTCCATACGCCTCTAAGCGCAAACGTAACCAACGTGGAATCTCTGCACCACAAATACCAGAAAATCGCGCAAGCTGTGTATAGTTATAGATAGGCATAATCCCTGGCACAATCGGCACACGGATACCCGCTTTATAGCAGCTTTCTAAAAACTGGAAGTAAGCATCTACATTGTAAAAATACTGTGTAATCGCAGAATCTGCACCTGCATCCACTTTACGTTTTAGATTGTCAATATCATCAGCTGCTGAACGTGCTTCAGGATGAAATTCTGGGTAAGCTGCGACTTCTATATGAAACCAATCACCCGTTTCTTGGCGAATAAAAGCCACTAAATCCACCGCATATTTAAAATCACCCGTACTGACTTCGCCTGATGGCACATCACCACGTAATACAACCAATCGCTTAATGTCTTTTTCTTGATAGGCTTTCAGGAGTTCTACAATTTCTGCTTTGCTAGATGAGATGCAAGAGATATGGGGCGCTGCTTGATAACCTTCATCTTGTATTTCAAACACTGTATCCATCGTTCGATCCCGTGTAGAGCCGCCTGCCCCAAAGGTAACAGAGAAGAATTCTGGTTTAAATACAGCCAGCTTCTGACGCGTTTCACGTAAGTTAGTAATGCCACCTTCTGTTTTTGGTGGAAAGAATTCAAAACTTAATGATGTTTTTTTCATATTGATACTCAATTCAATTTCTTCGAGATGACCTCTTACCCAGGATAAGGTTAGCCAACACCCAAGCAACCATACTATAAGCGAGCGCGCCTATGATGCCTGCAAACACCGTTCGCACTTCAAATCCTTGCAGATAATGCCCAACACCCCAAAAGAGAAACCCATTAATCACGATGACAACAACCGCAACCAGCCCGACATCTAACCCTGTCACATGGATATCAGGGATGAGGTAAGCTACTAGCAACAATGCCAATGCATTCAGCACCCAGCTAAGTAAAACCGCATCCCCGACTCCAATCTAATAAAAATAGTGCGCTAAATGAATAGCGCAGTATTAACAATGTGACTAGTAACGATAATGCTCAGGCTTATAAGGGCCTTTAACATCCACGCTAATATAGTCAGCTTGCTCTTGAGTCAATTCAGTTAGCTCAGCATTCAATTTTACCAATTGCAATCTAGCTACCTTCTCATCCAAGTGCTTCGCTAAGGTATAAACACCCAGTGGGTAATCTTTTGTTTTAGTAAACAACTCGATTTGTGCAATCGTTTGGTTAGCAAAACTAGAGCTCATCACATAACTAGGATGGCCAGTGCCGCAACCTAAGTTCACTAGACGACCTTTAGCAAGTAATGTAATACGATTACCATTAGGGAAAATCACTTGGTCGACTTGTGGTTTAATTTCATCCCACACATATTGCTCTAATGAAGCAACATCAATTTCGTTATCGAAGTGACCAATATTACACACAATGGCTTGGTTTTTCATGCGAGTCATATGGTCATGATTAATCACATGGTAGTTACCTGTGGCTGTGACGAAAATATCGGCATGCTCACAAGCATATTCCATCGTTACAACGCGATAGCCTTCCATCGCTGCTTGTAATGCACAAATCGGGTCAATTTCTGTTACCCATACTTGAGCAGATAAAGCGCGCAATGCTTGCGCAGAGCCTTTACCCACATCACCATAACCAATCACAACAGCGACTTTACCAGCAATCATCACGTCAGTTGCACGCTTAATCGCATCCACTAATGATTCACGACAGCCATATAAGTTGTCAAACTTAGCCTTTGTCACAGAGTCATTTACATTAATCGCAGGGAAAGCTAACTTACCCTCTTCAAACATTTGGTATAAACGATGGACGCCTGTTGTGGTTTCTTCCGTTACACCTTTGATTTCAGCGATACGTGTTGAATAAAAATTAGGATCTGTTTTTAGTTTTGCTTTAATTGAATTGAATAAGCAAATCTCTTCTTCTGAACCTGGGTTATCTAAAATAGAGATGTCTTTTTCTGCATCTTGTCCGATGTGCAATAGCTGCGTAGCATCACAGCCATCGTCCAAAATCATGTTTGAGTACTGTGGATTACCATTTGCATCATTCGGCCAGTCAAAAATGCGATGTGTGTAATCCCAGTACTCGTCTAATGTCTCACCTTTAATGGCAAAAACTGACGTGCCACCTGCAGCAATTGCAGCAGCAGCATGGTTTTGTGTTGAATAGACATTACATGATGCCCAACGCACGTCAGCGCCTAAATCTTTCAATGTTTCAATCAGCACCGCTGTTTGAATCGTCATGTGAAGTGAGCCCGTAATACGCGCACCTTTAAGTGGTTGCGCAGCGGCATATTCTTCACGAATCGCCATTAAGCCAGGCATTTCGATTTCAGCAATCGCAATTTCTTTACGGCCAAAATTGGCTAAACCAATATCAGCAATGATATAGTCTTGATTAGCTACAGTATTCATATTCTTCCTTTAATAAATGAAAACTGAGCAAGGAAATTAAGTCTTTGGAAGCAAAACGCTCACCTTTTAGTTTCCGTGCTCGCACAGTAAAAAGTGAACGTAGTTAATACAATTCTAAGCCTGGGAGTATGGGAATACCCTCGCAACGTTCCTCAGAAGGATAATATTATATCGCCAAATCTATCATTTGCAAAAAATTAGACACTGGCATCCGCCCAGAGCGCACCTATATTATCAAACACAAGCTAAACTGATTTGAAAAAGAGGGCTTTTAGCTCTCTTTTTCACCTACCTAACCAATAACAATCTACTTTTTAAATTCCTGCTGCCGCCTTCAAAGTTGCCGCCTTATCTGTTCTTTCCCATGTAAACTCTGGCTCTTCGCGGCCAAAGTGACCATACGCTGCAGTTTTAGCGTAAATAGGGCGTAATAAATCAAGCATTTGTACAATGCCTTTAGGACGTAAATCAAAGTGCTCTCGAACCAATGCGGTGATTTTTTCATCAGCGATTTTACCCGTGCCATAAGTATCAACCATGATAGAGGTTGGCTGTGCGACGCCAATGGCATAGCTCACCTGCACTAAGCATTTATCTGCCAAGCCTGCGGCTACAATGTTTTTAGCGACATAACGGCCTGCATACGCTGCTGAACGATCGACTTTCGTAGGGTCTTTACCAGAGAAAGCACCGCCACCATGTGGAGCCGCGCCACCGTAAGTATCCACAATAATTTTACGGCCTGTTAAACCACAATCTCCTTGTGGCCCACCAATCACAAAACGGCCTGTAGGGTTAACCAAATACTTAATATCACCTTTAATTAAATCTTGCGGCAACATTGGTTTAATAATCTCTTCAATCGTTGCCTCTCGAATGTCCTCTAAAGTCATATCTGGCATATGTTGTGTTGAAATTAAAACCGTATCAATTTTATGTGGCTTACCATCGACATATTGAACAGTCACTTGTGCTTTTGCATCCGGCAATAACCAAGGCAAGCTACCATCTTTACGTAATTGCGCCTGGCGCTCCATCAAGCGATGGCTTAACCAGATAGGCAATGGCATTAAAGATGGCGTTTCTTTAACTGCATAACCAAACATTAAACCTTGATCACCAGCACCAATCTCAAGCGGGTCATCGTGCGCAGCATCAACACCTTGTGCAATATCAGGTGACTGCTTGTCATAAGCAACCATCACGGCGCAAGACTTATAGTCGATGCCGTAATCGCCATTATCATAGCCAATACGTTTAAGCGTTTCACGTGCAACTTTAATATAGTCTACGTTTGCAGTCGTCGTAATCTCACCAGCTAATACAATCAAGCCAGTGTTAGCTAACGTCTCAGCTGCAACACGTGCTGTTGGGTCTTGTTCTAGGATAGCGTCTAAAACACTATCAGAAACTTGGTCTGCTAATTTGTCGGGATGGCCTTCAGAAACAGATTCTGAGGTAAAAAGATATTCGTTCATTGTATGCCTTGAAAATAAAAAGTTAATAAATATGGAGAAATCTCGCATTAACTAAAGGCTAAAGCTAACGCATCAGAACACCGGGCTTAACATTGTAGATGAATTTATGTTGTACATATACAAATATTTACCGTGCGCACATACTAAAGTCTTTCTCAATACAGTATTATCAGCAGTATGAAAGTTAACTTTACGAAAATGCAAGGTATAGGCAATGACTTTGTTGTCATTGATCGTGTCACAACATCCATCACATTAACCACAACGCAAATCCAACATATTGCCAATCGTTTCTTTGGTGTAGGTTGCGACCAGCTGCTCATGGTCGAAAAAAGTGACACAGCCAATGTCGACTTTCGCTATCGAATTTTCAATGCGGATGGTGGCGAAGTAGAACATTGCGGCAATGGTGCGCGCTGCTTTGTGCGTTTTGTTGTTGATAAAGGATTAACCAAGAAACATCAAATTACTGTTGAAACAGCAAGCGGTATCATTATCCTTAAATTACAACCAAACGGTGATGTGGTGGTCGACATGGGGCCTCCAAACCTTGAGCCAGACAGCCTGCCCTTTTTAGCCGCACAAAGACAGCCGCAATATACACTGCGTCTCACCGATGGCGTCATCCCAGTATCTGCTGTTTCCATGGGCAACCCACACGCTGTGGTGTTGGTCGATAATGTAGAAACCGCTGCTGTCAGTAAGCTTGGTCCTCAAATTGAATCCCACTCACAATTTCCTCAACATGTAAATGCTGGGTTTATGCAAGTTGTCAATTCGCATGAAATCAATTTGCGGGTTTATGAGCGTGGCAGTGGTGAAACACTGGCTTGTGGCACGGGTGCATGTGCCGCGGTGGTCAGCGGCATCCAATTAAACTTGCTACAATCCCCCGTATTAGTGAATATGCGTGGGGGGCAGCTGCAGATTGAATGGGCGGGTGAAACACAATCTGTAATGATGACAGGCCCAGCAGAAATTGTCTTTGAAGGCCAAATAGAGCTGTAAAAATAGCTTTTGATAAAAATTAAAATTGAATATTAGGATTAACCATGCAAGAAGATCAAATCACGGCTTATTTACAGTCCCACCCAGAGTTTTTTGAAAAAAATGCTAACTTACTCGCCGACATTCACCTACCTAGCCCGCATGGCAATGGCGCCATATCTCTCGTGGAACGACAGCAATTAGCACAACGTGACAAAATAAATGCCTTGGAGGAGCGCTATGCTGAGCTAGTACTCAATGCGCAAGATAATGATCAAATCACCAATAAATTGCACCAATTTTTTGTACTATTGCAAAAAGCCAAAAGCTTTGATGTTATTGAACAGCTCATTAATCACAAACTCGTTGAAAATTTCAACATTACGGATACCTGCCTACGCATTTGGGCAAGTCCAATTGACAGTAAAGATGCTGGCAGCCTTGCCTTCTCAGCAACGCCTGAATCGACCCATACCTGGGTCAATGATATTCAAGCTGTATATTGCGGAGAATCACCGACCAATATTAACGTTGATGATTGGTTTGTTACGCCGGCCAACTCCATTGCTGTAATGCCTCTAAAAACCGAATCTGTTTATGGCTACTTAGCTCTCGCCAGCGAAGAAAAAGGGCGTTTTCACGTTAGCACGGGCATAGACTTTTTACAAAAGCTAGGTGGCCATATCAGTGCCGCGTTATCTAGACATGTCGTAGAATAACAATGTGGATTTATTAGCTGAGTATCTTAAATTTTTAAATTTTGAACGCGGTTTAAGCCCGCTAACAAGAGAAAATTACGCTCGTGATATTCAACAACTCTTCAAACTTAGTGATGATACGGCTTTAAAGGACTTACAAAGCACCCATATCCGACGTTATATCGCATCGTTACATAGCAAAGGCCTTGGTGGTAAAAGCATTGCACGCTTATTATCGAGCTGGCGTGGATTTTATGATTATTTAGTGCAAAGACATGATTATCGCAACAACCCTGCAAAAGGTTTGCGCGCGCCAAAATCAGCAAAGACATTACCGCAAGCGCTGTCGATAGAGCAGGCTATCAAACTCGTTGATGTCAAAGGTGATGATGTACTTAGCGTGCGTGATCATGCCATTTTAGAGCTCTTTTACTCTTCTGGTTTACGCCTAAGTGAGCTGATCAATCTAAACATTGACCAACTAGACTTCACCGAAGGCACGATTATCGTCACAGGTAAAGGCAACAAAACGCGCATCGTCCCATTAGGCAACCATGCCGTTACGGCTATACAAAACTGGCTCAACCAACGTGCCTTGTTATTAAAAGACCAAGCAGAAAAAGCGGTCTTCATTGGCAAGCAAGGTAAACGTTTATCTGCCCGCAATGTGCAATACCGCATGAAAGCATGGGCGATTAAACAAGGTTTAGTCACCTCAGTACATCCACATATGTTAAGGCATAGTTTCGCTTCGCATGTGTTGCAATCCAGCGGTGATTTACGCGCTGTACAAGAGATGCTTGGACATGCCAATATTAGCACCACACAGGTTTATACACATTTAGACTACCAACATTTAACCAAAGTGTATGACATGGCACATCCTAGAGCCAAGAAAAAATAAAGCATTCCTCACCATACTTCTGAGGTTAAATGACAATTACCGCAACTCAATCATGGTTTTTATGTCACACTAATTATGGGAAAATAAATATAAATAAAAATATAAAAACCAAAATATCAATCGTTCACAAAAAGGATCACCATGACACATACATTACCAGCACTGCCTTATGCACAAGATGCATTAGCACCCCACCTTTCAGCAGAAACATTCTCATTTCACTATGAGAAACATCACAATGCTTACGTTGTTAACTTAAACAAGTTAATCGTTGGTACTGAGTTTGAAACTGCAGGACTAGAAGACATCATCAAAAAAGCGTCAGGCGGCATTTACAACAATGCAGCGCAAATCTGGAACCACACATTCTTCTGGAGCTGCATGACACCAAACGGCGGCGCAGCACCTACTGGCGCATTAGCTGACGCAATTAATGCTAAATGGGGTTCATACGATGACTTTAAAGCCGCTTTCCAAGCTTCAGCAGTTGGCAACTTCGGTTCAGGCTGGACATGGTTAGTGAAAAAGGCTGACGGTTCAGTTGATATCGTTAACATGGGCGCTGCGGGCACACCATTAACAACAGGCGACACTGCATTACTCTGTATCGACGTATGGGAGCATGCTTACTACATCGATTACCGCAATGCACGTCCTAAGTTCGTTGAGACCTTCTTAACAAGCTTAATTAACTGGGAATTTGCTAGCGCAAATTTCGCTGCTTAAGCTAAAGCAAGCGTTTCAAGAAAGACAGAAAAAAGCCAAGCCATCCTGCTTGGCTTTTTTACGTACAGCCTCCATTTAAATGATAAAAACTATCATTTAGGCTTCAAATAATGTAGCGTATGCGCCATGCTACAACGCGTTATTATCCATTTAAGTCTGATTTTATTATTTGCTTTCACGCAAATGGGCGTAGCTACACATGAAATTAGCCACTTAGCGGGTAGTCAAGAACAGCACCAGCAAGATCAAAACAGTACGGAAAGCCAGTGCGAGCAATGCCTCAGTTACAGCCATGCGGCTGTTGCAGACTTAGCGCCACTTTTCACCTTTTCTGTTACACCAGTTGAGCATGTTTTTACGGCCAGTGCATTTACTAGCACCTCATCTGCAAGCCCCTCCTTTTACAGTGCTCGCGCACCGCCAACCACCTTACAAAACTAACGTATTACGCTAGCCAGCAAACTTGCTGGATTAGCCTTATTGATTATTTTGTGAGGATTACCCCATGCTGTCTAATAGACAATTCTCGCGCGTACGTGCGACCAAACCCGATACTCAACTAAGTTGTGTATTTATTGCAGTAGCCACTCTTTTTACTGCACAAAGCGCTTTTTCTGCAGATAACACGATTGATGTCGCACCTGTTGCCGTTACTGGCAACCCGCTAGGTGTGGCCTCTGATGAATTAGTCACTCCCGTATCAGTACTAAATGGACGTGAACTCAGCCTACGCCGTGCAAGCACCATCGGTGAAACCTTAAATGGCATTCCTGGTGTTGCTGCAAATCAATTTGGACCTAATGCCTCCCGCCCTGTAATTCGCGGCTTAGATGGTGAGCGTGTTCGTATGTTGCAAAACGGTACTGGCATTTTAGATGCCTCATCACTCAGTTTTGACCATGCCGTGGGTGTTGATCCATTAATTATTGAACAGATTGATATCATACGTGGCCCTGCCGCCTTGCTCTATGGTGGTAGTGCTGTCGGTGGCGTTGTTAATGCGATCGATCACCGCATACCGACTGAACAGCTTGATGGTGTTCTTGGTCGTGCAGAAACGCGCTTTGGCGGCCCAGCTAGTACGCGAAGCGGTGTTGCTGTCATCGACTTTGGTAACGAACGATTCGCCGTTCACGTCGATGGATACAATCGAAAAACAGATGACTTAGACATTCCAGGTTTCGCTGTTTCGAAACGTAAAAGTGCTGCTGACGGGACGCCTCGTGAAAATAAAGGCAAACTGAATAATAGTAACGCTCAACAAGACGGCGGCGCTATTGGCACATCACTAACATTTGAAAATGGTTATATTGGTGCCTCATATTCTGTTCTTAATAACACTTACGGCACGACCTTCGTTGAAGATGGTGCACCAATTAGCATTGATATGGAAAGCAAACGCTGGGATATTGCGAGCGAGTTTACTGACTTAGGTGGTTTTATTGATCGCACCAAAGTAAAACTATCACACACTGATTACATGCATGTGGAGTTAGAAGGTGATGAAATAGGCACCACTTTCATGAATGACGGCTGGCAAGGCACTTTTGAAGTTGGCCATGCCCCAATTGGCAATTTAAAAGGGGTAGCCGGCTACCAATACATTAATACAGATTTTTCTGCTATTGGTGAAGAAGCTTTTGTGCCAGGTGTGTCGACTAAATCGCAAGCACTCTATGTCTATGAAGAGCTACCCATTGATGCACATAAAGTCACATTTGGCGCTCGCTTTGGTCGAGATAAGATTGATGCAGTGACAGGTGTTAACAAAAATTTCAGTCCTAACAGCTATGCTTTGGGTGGTATTTATCAGCTAAATAACACATGGTCAGTGGCCGCCAATCTGTCTCATAATGAACGAGCACCTAGCTACTTTGAACTGCTTGCTGATGGCGTCCATGTAGCAACCAATCAATTTGAGAGAGGTGATGTTAACTTAGGCAAAGAAAAGTCTAATGGCATCGATGCACAACTGCGCTGGAAACAAGGCCGGAATAGCTTCAGCTTCGGCGCCTATGCGACACGCTTTAACAATTTCATTGCGCTTACTAATACTGGAAATACGTTTATTGATGGTGCTGAGACCTTTGATATCAATGCCTTTAGCGCCGTACCTGCAATGTTTAAAGGCGTCGAGTTTGAGGGTAAATGGCAAGCAACATCATCACTAAGTTTAAATATGCGAGGAGATTATGTGCATGCAAAAGATACACGCAACAGTGACTATTTACCGCGTATTTCACCTGCTCGTATTGGCTTAGGTGCGGACTATAGAAAAGGCCGTTTCAGCGTGCGTTTTGATGCATTACATGCTTTCAAACAAAGTAAAACAGCCGCTAATGAGTTAGTAACGGATAGTTATAACAATGTGAGCGCAACCGCTGCTTACAAGCTGCCAGTTAGCCGATTGCATGTAGAGATTTTTGCCAAAGCAAATAACTTACTAGACGAAGAAATTAGAGACCACGCCTCTTTCTTAAAAGATGTTTCACCATCTGGCGAGCGTTCTTTACAGATTGGCGCAAGGGCTGATTTCTAGCCAATCATTGTTGAAACAACGATTAAGGGTGGCAATGCCACCCTTAATTATGTCAGTAGTATCAAACCCCAAGTCATCACAACATTCGTCAATGCCACAAACACCGCTGCACTCCCGATATCTTTAGCGCGTTTAGCCAAAGCATGGCGCTCTATTGAGACGCGATCCACAACGGCTTCAACCGCAGAGTTAAGCAGTTCAACAATCAGCACTAAAAACACACTGCCTATCATCAACACACGATGTAGCACTTCAGCCTCTAAAAAGAAAGCCAGTGGAATCAGCACAACAGCAAAAAACACTTCTTGCCGAAAAGCATCTTCATGTTTGAATGCGGCTTTAAAGCCCTCCAAAGAATAACCAAATGCATTCAATAAGCGGGGTAAGCCTGTTTTACCTTTGAATGGGCTTTCTTCATGCGCTTGCGCGTTTGAGTCAGTATCGTTCATCAATTTATCACCAAATAATGTTCTGCGCATTTTAACATGCGTTATTATGTTGTTTTATTGAATATATTAAACAGCAAAGGTTTTACACATGGCAAGAATGGTGAATTGTATCAAACTAGGTAAAGAAGCTGAGGGCATGGATTTCCCGCCTTACCCTGGTGACTTAGGCAAACGCATTTACGTAGGGGTTTCTAAGGAAGCATGGGCAACTTGGTTAAAACAACAAACCATGTTGGTTAATGAGAATCGCTTAAGCCTAGCTGACCCTGCTGCACGTAAGTACTTAACTGAGCAAACTGAAAAATACTTTTTTGGTGAAGGTGCTGATACGGCAGAAGGCTATGTTCCTGAAAACAAATAAGCGCATAATACTTAGATGAAAAAAATTATATTCATCCTAGTCGCCGTTTTTATGTTTCAGCACTTTTATAGTGGTGAGTTCAATATGGGTACAGGCCAAACTCAGGCGGCTGAAGTCAGACATGACAATGTCATTTTATATGCGACTTCATGGTGTGGCTATTGCAAAAAAACCAGAGCATTCTTAGCTGAAAACAATATACAGTACACAGAGTATGATATTGAAACAACCATACGAGGCCGTGATGGCCATGAAGCATTAGGTGGCGGCGGTGTGCCTGTGTTGGATATTAAGGGCAATGTGGTGCATGGCTACAATGTCAGAAAAATGTCGTCAATATTAAGGTCTCTTGATTTAATGTGACTGACTTCTAAAAACGACCGCCAATAAAAAACCCGCAAGCTGCGGGTTTTTTTATAAGCATATGGCTTATTTGGTGTAAGTTTTAACGCCATCGGCTGTTGCCAATAACAATACATCTGCTGAACGCGCTGCAAATAACCCATTAGTGACAACACCAACGATCTGATTCAGCTTCGCCTCAAAATCAACTGGATCGCTAATCGTTAAATTATGTACATCTAAAATCATATTGCCATTATCCGTGGTGAAGTCACGCAACTTAGGCTGACCACCTAGCTTAACAATTTCACGTGCCACTTGCGAGCGTGCCATTGGCAACACTTCTACTGGTAATGGAAATTTACCCATCACTGGTACAAACTTCGTTTCATCACAAATACAGATGAATTTCTTAGCCACAGCAGCAACAATTTTCTCACGTGTTAATGCACCACCGCCACCTTTTAACATATGTAGATGCTCAGTAATTTCATCAGCGCCATCAACATAAATATCCATACCATCAACGTTATTCAAATCAAATACTTCAATCCCGTGGCCACGTAAAAGCTCAGCTGTTGCTTCAGAACTAGCCACTGCACCTTCAATTTTGTGTTTAACTTTTGCCAACTCTTCAATAAAGTAATTAGCAGTAGAGCCTGTTCCAACACCAATAATGCCTTCTTTTACGTATTCAACCGCTGCTTTAGCAACCTGCTGTTTTAATTCATCTTGCGTATATGCCATTTTAAGTAAATCCTTAACAAAGTCTTTATAATGTAACCAAGCATAACTATACACTGCTCCGCAAAATTTAAACATGTCAAAACTTACCCTACAAGGCTATCTCAACAACATCGAAAACTCTCATGTTTATGATGTGGCGATGAATACACCGCTTGATTTTCAACCAGTTTTATCGGCTCGACTCGGCAATCAAGTCTTGCTTAAACGCGAGGACATGCAGCCAATCTTTTCTTTCAAACTGCGTGGCGCTTATAACAAAATGGCCAATCTAACGGCCGAACAACTGAGTCGAGGTGTGATTGCCGCCAGTGCTGGCAACCATGCCCAAGGCGTAGCATTAGCGGCACAAAAGCTGAACTGCCGCGCCGTCATTGTGATGCCAACCACCACCCCGCGAATTAAAGTCAATGCAGTTAAAAGCCGTGGTGCTGAAGTGGTGTTAATCGGCGATAGTTATTCAGATGCTTATGAACATGCAACGAAGCTAGAGCAAACTGAACAGCTGACCTTTGTGCACCCCTATGACGATCCTGATGTCATTGCGGGACAAGGCACGATAGGCATGGAGATTTTAGAAGCGCACCCTGAACCAATTGAAGCCATCTTCTGCTGTGTAGGCGGTGGCGGTTTAATTGCAGGTATTGCCGCTTACGTGAAGGCAAAGCGACCTGATATCAAAATTATTGGTGTCGAAGCAAAAGATGCTGAAGCAATGACAAAATCACTTAAAGAGCTGCAACGTATCACACTAGACCACGTCAGTTTGTTTGCCGATGGCGCTGCTGTTAAACAAGTTGGCGCACATACATTCGACTTATGTCAGCAATATGTTGATGAAATGATTGTTGTCGACAATGATGCAATATGTGCGGCCATAAAAGATGTGTTTGAAGATACACGTAGCATTTTAGAACCAGCTGGTGCGCTTGCTGCCGCAGGCCTTAAGGCCTACGCTGAACGAGAGGGGATTACTAACAAAACCTTAATCGGTATCGCTTCAGGTGCCAATATGAATTTCGATCGTTTACGCTTCATTGCGGAACGTGCAGAAGTTGGTGAAAAGCGTGAGGCTGTACTAGCTGTTACGATTCCAGAAAAGCCTGGCGCTTTTAAAGCCTTCTGCCGCTTATTAGGTGACCATAATATCACTGAGTTTAATTACCGTTATTCTAATACAAACGAAGCCCACATTTATGTAGGTGTCGCAATCCATGATCCAGCAGAAACTGTTGGTTTAGTTGCTGATTTAGAAGCGGAACATTTAGCCACTGTAGACCTCACCGATAATGAAATGGCAAAATTACATTGCCGCCATTTAGTCGGTGGACGAGCGCCATTGGCGATACACGAAGTGGTGTATCGATTTGAGTTTCCAGAAAAACCATATGCTCTGATGCATTTTTTAGACAAAATGGGCCACGACTGGAATATCAGCTTATTCCACTACCGCAATCATGGCGCCGACTTTGGTCGCGTACTAGTCGGCATACAAGTGCCGCCAGCTGAAACTAATGATTTTACCGATTTCCTAAACAGCTTAGGTTATCCATACTGGGATGAAAATGAGAACCCTGCTTACAAACTATTCTTAAGCTAATGCATGTCGTGTTTGTATTTAGCCAATGGTGTAGCCAGTGTTTTGGTTATAATCAACCACCTAAAACCCTTTGGCTATTTTAAGTCACTGTCTAATCACGCTAAAATTAATCGAACAACCAAGCATAGTTCTTGCATAATTACTCAGCTAGGCTTTATTAACTAGATCACACTTTGGAGAAAAAGAATGAAAGTTATACCAACCTTTAACAAAGCAAGCATCAGCTTACTCATGCTGGCACTCGTTGCTGGTATTGCTGGCTGTAGCCAAGAGCAAGCTACTGAAGCAGCAACAGACACAATGGCTGAAGAAGTTATTAGTGAAGCATCAAGCGGACTTGCCTATGTAACAAGCCAGAAATCTGATACTGCCGGCGTTAGTGTGATTGACCTTGCTACGATGGAAGTCGTGAACACATTTGACGTCAAAGCAGAAGGCCCTAGAGGCTTAGGCATTACTGAGGATGGCACGAAACTCATTGTTGCCACACGTGAAAACTCTAGCATTTCTGTGATTGATACAGCAACAGGTGAAGTGCTTCAACAAATCGAAGTGGGTAAAAATCCTGAGTTTGTTCGTGTAAGAGGTAACTTTGTCTTTATTTCATCAGAGCCAAGCGCAGTAGGTGGCCCTCCACCAAAACCTGGTTCAAAAGAAGCTGAAGAAGATGATGACGATGATGACAAAATCCCAGCGCGTATTGCGATTGTTGATTTAGCCAAAGGTGAGAAAATTAAAGAAATCGTCGGCGGCCCAGAAACAGAAGGCATTGAGTTTTCTGCTGACGGTCAAGAGATTGTGATTACCAACGAAGCTGACAACACCATCACTGTCCATAACATTGAAACAGGTGAGTTAGTGAAAACGATTCACACGCATGAATATGGCGATCGTCCTCGTGGCATCAAAGTATCACCTGATGGCAAAACATACTTAGCAACACTTGAATACGGCAACAAATTTATGGTGCTAGATGCAGACTACAACGTTGTACGTGTGGTTGATACTGGAAAAGTACCTTACGGCATTTCTTTTGATTCAACTGGCGAGCATATTTATGTTGCGGCCAATAAAGAAAAAGCACTGCAAGTATTTGATGCAAAAACTTACGAGAAAATTAAAGACATTCCAACAGGGAACCGTTGCTGGCACTTTAGTTTCACGCCAGATGAGAAGCAGCTATTACTCGCTTGTGGAAAATCTGACGCAGTCTTTGTGATTGATACAGAGAAACAAGAAGTCACAAAAGAAATTCCAGTGGCTGATATGCCTTGGGGCATTGTAACTTACCCTAAATCAATGGGTAGTTTAGATACTAAGTTTTAATTCACTTAAAGCAATTAAGGGAAAGCCTCGCATTGCGAGGCTTTTTTCCTAATAGCTTCCGTACAGTTAAAAGACTAACACTTCCCCTTTACCATCAGATCGCTATACTCATCAGGTGAAATCAAACCATGAAATTATGTGCATACCATGCATTTTCTTTTGGTATCATAAGTGATGTTTACAACATTAGGTTAATCGCATGGCGTGTAACGTTTTAGGCACCAATTTACAAGTGTGTGGATTAACACCCCTTACTGGATTTACGCGCACTGGCTGTTGCGATACAGGACCAGAAGATTTAGGTAGCCATACGGTTTGTGTACAAGTAACGGATGAATTTCTCGCATTCTCTATATCACAAGGCAATGATTTAAGCACGCCAAGGCCCGAGCATGATTTTAAAGGGCTAAAAGCTGGTGACCGCTGGTGCCTTTGTGCCGCACGTTGGCTAGAAGCCAGTCAGGATGGCTTTGCGCCGCCAGTGATCTTAGAGGCGTGTCATGAAAAGTGTTTGGATGTTGTCAGTCTAGCTGATTTGAAATATCACGAGCTACGTTAAAGCCCGCAGGTTTTGTATGACTGAAGTCAAATCAAAGAAAGTAATTTAGATTTTATCGATGTAAGTGCAAGGCGCTTGAACGGACACAGTACGATTAGTACGATGAGAGAACAGCAGCGCCGCAGTTGTATTGCTAAAATGAAAATTTATTTTCTCTGGTGTTACCTGAACCTTAATCCTGAACCTGTAAGGATCAGGTGGTAACAACTTAAGGCATTTTAGGTTCACTCACCAAGAGTCGCTTAAAAGCAAACTCAATTTAGAGCAATCGCACCATGCCTGATGAGTCGAAACCTATTGTGTAAACTAGTTCAAGGAATATTGATTCAGGCAACACCAGAGAAAACAAATTGAATGATAGAACAGAGATGTGACACGATTTTCATGAGTTAGCTTTGTTGATTACAGTAGTTTATTTTGCTCTGCAATGGCTTCATCAATTTGATTCTGCATTACGGTAATCCTACGCTTATAATCGCCAATGTCAACGCCGCCACTTTTTGTATTGAGCACTTCATGAGAGAGATTCAAGGCTGCCATCATTGCGATACGCTCTACACCCACCACCTTGCCAGAATCTCGTATATCGCGCATTTTTTTTTCAAGGTAGTCAACGGCATCCATCAGGCCCTGACGCTCCTCATCGGTACAGGAAACGGTGAATTCACGGCCCATAATTTGTACGTCTACTGACTTTGCTTTACTCATACGGCCTCTTCACCTTGTGGCAGTTTTTCTAATAGGCCTTCGAGCCTAACACTAGCTTGCGCCATCTTATTTTTTAATGCATCTGATTTCTCACGCAAGCCCTCGTTTTCCTCGCGCAGGGAACCGCACAAAGCAATCAGCTTTGATATTCTTTCTTCCAGTTCTTTTATATCGTCATCCATAGCCCCACTATAATTGAAAAAATCTATATTAGTCAACAGCTAACATGGGCTATTCAAAGTAAATTAACATAATTAACATTGTGTTGTATTCAAGTATTCGTTGTTTTTTCTTAAACATCCCTTATAATCGCCGCTGTTGTCAGGTGCCTTGTTGCTTTTCAAGTAACGAGGTGAAACTGGGAAATAGGTGAGTTAGAGTATATTTAATAAGTCCTATGCTGCCCCCGCAACGGTAAGTGAGTTTACATTTGATTTTGCAACCAGCCACTGAGCTTAACGCTTGGGAAGGCGCAAAATCTAATCTCACAAGCCCGGAGACCGGCCTCGCAACAACCAGCCTAATATTTAGGCGCGCTAGGAAATGCCGCGGGGTGCGGTAATCAAAAGCTGCCCTGTTCTGATTGAATCGTTGCCACTGCACCAATTCCATTAAACCGTAAGCATTTTTGTCTACTTACCCCTTCTGCATTCCCTAGTTTTAATCAACCATGCGGGGTCGCATGGCATTAGGGAAAAGTAATGAAAAAAACCATCATCGCCAGTCTTATCGGACTAACATTGTCACCAGTGACTTACTCTGCTGAAACTATTGCACTTGAAGAAGTTACAGTAAAAGCCAACCGCTTTGAGCGTAAGGACACAGAGACAACTTATGCTTCTGAAATTCACACATCGAAACAAATTACACAGTCTGGTGCTAGTACTCTTTTTGACTACCTTGCTCAACAGAGCTCTTTAAACTTAGGTTCAAACTTCGGCAACAAAGCCACCCCTTCAATTAACCTCAGAGGATACGGACAGAATGGTTTTCAAAATGTCGTCATTACTGTTGATGGGCAAAAACTCAATAACGTAGATCTTTCTCCACAATTATTAGTCGGCATTCCTCTTGGCAATATCGAGCGTATTGAAATTACTAAAGGGAGCGGTTCTGTCGTTTACGGTGATGGTGCTACTGCAGGTGCTATTCAAATTTACACCAAAGCTAAGACAGGAGTGACAACATCGACATCATGGGGTAATTTTGGGCAAAAGAATCATTATGTTAATGCAGGCATTTCAGAAAAGCATATAGACCTTTCTGCAAACCTTTCCCATGATAGCCATGATGGCTTTAGCAAAAAAGATGTATCTGGGCATAAAGACCAGTACACGTCTAATACACAGAACGTTAAATTAAGAATTAAACCAACTGAGCGCTTAAGCTTTTTAACAGAAGCAACCAGCTCACGTAATGACATTCGTTACTCGCCATCACTAACAGAGGCATTTTTTAAAGCCGACCCCAGGCTAAATGGTGGTAAGAACTATACGCAGCAAAGTTTAAACACCGACCAATGGAAGTTGGGAGCAGAGTACTACTTCACTGATAACTTATCAATGTCTGCAAATCACTTTCGTGAAGATAAGTTATCAGAATTCTCTAGTGGGTTTTTCTCAGATTACGATTACGAAAGTAACGACATTGCGCTGAAGTTTATTAACGACGTTGTATCTATTGCTGCTGGTTATCAAAGTTTTGATGGCGAGCGGAATGCTGCAAGCAATACAACAACTAAAGATAATAAAGCAATATGGGTTAACGGTGACTATAAGCCGCTATGGCTATCTGACGCACTTACTGTGTCAACAGGTGTCCGCAAAGAAAAAGTGAGTTACACATTCAATCCTGACAACGGCGCAGACTTAAAACAAAGCGAGAACTTAAGTGCTTGGGATATTGGTGCTAATTATCAATTCAGCAATACACTGTCTGCTTTTACAAATTATAACTTTGCATTTCAGACACCGGATATTGACCGTTTCTTTGCGCAAGATTTCTCTTTATGGCCAATTGTTACTACTAGCTTCAATGGCTTTATTCAACCGCAGCGCGCTAGAACAGTCAATGTTGGTTTAAACCATGTAGTGAGCAATAATCGTTTAAAACTGACTTTATTTCGTGCTGACCTTGATAATGAAATCTTTTATGAAGGTGGTGTGCTCGGCGGAAAGAATAGTAACTTAGATAAAACCCATAAGTACGGTTTAGAAGTTCAAGATACATTTGCTTTTAATGACCAACTAACGGCATCTGCCACTTACAACTACATCAAAGCTATCGTTGACAGTACGACCACATCAAATGGCACTTTAATTAAAAACAAAACCTTACCTGGCGTACCCGAACATAACTTCACTGGCAACCTTAATTACCGCTTCTTAAACGGTGTAAACGTTAATGTAAATCATGTTTGGCGATCAAAAGCATACGCATTTAACGACTTCCAAAACAATTTCAATCAAAAACAAGACAATTACGAAACAACCAACCTTGCTGTTAATTATGCGTATAAAAACTATACGGTTTTTGCAACGATTAACAATTTATTTGAAAAAGAAAATTCGACTCAAGTGAGAGATGACGCTATTTACCCAGTAGACTTTGTGAGAACGTGGCGCATTGGGATGAAAGCAGACTTTTAAGCTTCTTAGCTGCGGCAATACGAACCTTAATAAGCAAAGCAGCTTATTAAGGGTTACAATGCTGAGAAACTTAAATTAGTGTTGTTAATAACTCAATCAAATAAATGACACTTTAACTCTCAGAACTACTTAGGAGCCCATACAAAAATGCTAACCCTTTCTAAAACCAATCAAATCATCATTGGTGCAGTACTTGCAGCACTCGTATTGATTACACGTGGCGATCATTTTTCCGCATTAAACAACTTGCCTGCAGCCTCATTGGCTGTGTTTTTCTTAGCTGGTTTATATTTACGTCCTACTTGGGCTTTTGCTGCATTACTAGCAATGTGTGTTGGTAGTGACTTCTACGCTATCACTGCTGGCGGTGCCAGCAGTTTCTGCGTGACACCTTCTTATGGCTTCTTACTACCTGCTTACGGTACGCTTTGGTTAGCTGGCCGTTGGTTTAATAATCAATATAGCTTTAGCGGTAAAACGTTATTACCATTAGTCGGCAGTGTGGCTGTGGCCGCTTTTGTGAGTGAGTTATTTTCTAGCGGCGGCTTCTACTTCTTTGGTGGCCGTTTTGCTGACCCTACTGTTGCTGTATTCGGTGAGCGCTTAATGAAGTACTTTCCACAGCAATTAGAAGGCATTGGTTTCTGGCTAGTTACAGCGCTGATTGTGCATATTGTGTTTGTGCTCGCCAGTGCCGAAAGCCGTGCCAAAGCATAATGACTGACACTGGTAGAAATGCGCGTCACAAGGCGCGCATGGAACGTAAAAAAGAAGTCATAGATAAGTCCATCGAAAAAGCAGACCAAGAAAAAGGTCTGCTTTTAGTTTTAACGGGCAATGGTAAAGGTAAAAGCTCATCCGCATTTGGCATGATGGCGCGGTCATTAGGCTATGGTATGAAAGTCGGTGTGGCGCAATTTATCAAAGGTCGTAGTGATACGGGTGAAGAGGCTTTTTTTGCACAACAAGCGAATGTAGAATGGCATGTGTTAGGGGAAGGTTTTACTTGGAACACTCAAGACCGCGAACGTGACACCGCAACAGCGGTCGCTGGTTGGGAAGTAACTAAAGTTATGCTACAGAATCCAGATATAGCACTAGTTATCCTAGATGAGCTTACTTATCCAATCAAGTATGGCTACCTTGATGAAGTCGCCATACTAGCCGATATTGCGGCAAGACCTCCTCAGCAACATGTCGTTGTCACTGGTCGCGGCGCATCACAAGCATTCATTGACCTCGCGGATACCGTGAGTGAGCTGAAGGATGTTAAACACGCTTACCGTGCGGGCATTAAGGCACAAGCAGGCATTGATTTATAATGCCATGTCCGGCTGTATTTGCCTCAGTCTCTCGGCAAGATAAATCACTAACTGCGCAATTTTCACATCATGAGTCATAGTTACCCAGATCAAGATAAAGAAGCCATTTACAAAGTGATTGCAGAGCGTCGCGATATGCGCCACTTTTTGCCTCACCCCATTTCACCTGAATTACTAACCAAACTACTGCATGCAGCGCACCATGCCCCGAGTGTTGGCCTGATGCAGCCTTGGCGCTTTATTCGTATCAGCAGTACTGATATACGCAAAGCCATTCACCAGCAAGTGAATGAAGAGCGCGCTAAAACCGCAGAGGCCATCGGTGAATATGAAACCACTGCGCGTATGGCTGAGTTTATGCGCTTGAAGGTCGAAGGTATTTTAGATTGTGGTGAATTACTGGTTGCAACTTTATGTGACGATAGGGAGAAGCATATTTTCGGCCGCCGCACATTGCCAGAAATGGACTTAGCTTCTGTTAGCTGTGCGATTCAAAATATTTGGTTAGCCGCGAGAGCTGAGGGGATAGGTATGGGTTGGGTTAGCTTATTTGACCCAGAGAAACTCGCTATCTTATTAAAGATACCTAAAGGGGCAAAACCTATTGCCATTTTATGCTTAGGTTATGTAAATAATTTTTATAAAGAACCGATGTTAGTAGAAGAAGGCTGGTCGGAAGAAAAACCATTAGCTGAGATGTTGATGGAAAATCAGTGGGAAAGCG
>TARA_B110000208_G_scaffold31669_1_pt1 | contig 45165 bp, 37 predicted proteins | sample TARA_B110000208 | Tara Oceans TARA_B110000208 (sample SAMEA4397426) | marine metagenome | biome: Polar Biome; feature: [SRF] surface water layer (ENVO:00010504); material: water (ENVO:00002006), including particulate matter (ENVO:01000060) such as... | depth 5 m
CTGTTCAAGCTTACACCCTGACCAATGAAGAAATGAGTGCTATGGTTGGCGATGTGGACCTTAATGGCCAAGACATTGATTCTGTAGTCGCCAACTGGATGGCTAGTAACAAGAACCGGTGGAGTGGCTGGATCGCTAAATAAAATAGGCAACACTTGAAATACCTCAGGACTGGTGTCTGGTCCTGTGGTATCTACCATCCCCCTATAAATCGTTTTTTATCAATAAGATACACGCAGCTTTTGAGCCATATTAATAGTGCGGTATCAATAACCCTAAACACAGGTTTTTCACATGACCGGCCAAGCCAAATTTTCCTCTCATAATATGTGGAAACTTTACGGTCAAAGTACTGAAAGTTTTCTGGAAAAAAACTCACCCCTAACCTTAAATGTAATCACAACTTTTAGCTGTATTATGGCTAAAGGCAAAGGTGTCTTCGGTGAAATAATCTCAAACAGTACTAAAATTGCAGTTTTTAAGTCAGACTTACCTCTGGGTGTGGTGAACAAAAGTAGCAAGATCACTGGAAACATATTTAAAAAGAACGGAATTTCAGCTCTTTTTTGGTTTGAGGATTAGGATATGGGTATGGGTGTAATGCGGATTCCAAGGTCAGCCTTTATCTGGATTAGCCTATTTTTCATAACCCTTATTTTGGCCAACTATGGGAAATTAGTAGCCGATACTATTAGCATGAACTGGCTAGTTAAATACCCCAAGGTATGGGTATTCCCTCTCAAAGACTACGTTTCGTTAGCCATGCAGTGGCTCGTTGAAGACGCCACTTTTGGACTATTCACTTTTACTGAAGCAACCCGTGGACTATCTTGGGTAATTGAGCAGCCCTATAACTTTGTACGTGCCCTTCTATCCGAAGGCTTTGAACGGGGCTTAGGGAAAAGTGCGGTACAAGTGTTGCCACCCCTTAGCTGGTTAACGGTACTATCTGCTGTGATTGCCCTTGGCCACTATGCAAAAGATTGGACACTGGCTGCAATTGTTGGTGCGTGCTTTGGTTATTTGGCGATTTTTGGTCAGTGGGACAGCGCAATGATAACACTTGCGTCTGTCGTGATCGCCGTGCCAATTGGGGTGGGAGGCGGGCTGTTGTTTGGTATTCTGGCCTATCGCCACCATTGGTTTGGTCGCCTATTAAAGCCTGCTTTAGATCTAATGCAAACTATTCCAATATTTGCTTATCTTGTTCCAATCCTATTTATGTTTGGCTTTGGCCCAGTATCCGCCCTTGTTGCAACAGTTATTTATGCAATGCCACCTATGGTGCGTATTACCACAATGGCACTGCAGTCTGTTGACCCAGAAATTACAGATTTCGGATTAATATGTGGCTGCACACAATCTCAGATGACTTGGCGTATTCTTATACCATCGGCCCTTGGAAGCCTCATGGTTGGTGTCAATCAGGTAATAATGCTGTCGTTGAACATGGTGATTATAGCGTCGATGATTGGGGCTGGAGGACTTGGATTTGATGTATTGGCCTCACTGCGCCGACTGGATATTGGTGGCGGATTTGAGGCCGGCATCGCCATTGTTATTATGGCTATAGCAATAGATCGCCTGAGCCAGGCCTTCGCTGAGCGCAGCACTAGCTACGTGCACCCCAAAATTAGGAATAGGATATACCACCGCCATCCCCGCAGTATGATCGTTCTCACAGTGCTGATTTTCTCAATGGTAGTTGGTTTCTTTATCCCTATGTACCAACATTACCCTGAGAGCCATACCATCACTACTGGTGCATTCTGGGATGATTCGATTAAATATTTGAATATCAACTATTTCGATCAGTTTGAAGCGGTGAAAATATTTTTCCTTAAAAGTTTTATGTTACCTACAAAACGCTTTTTTATTGGTATTCCATGGCCATGGATGACGTGTCTTTTGGTTTTTATTGGATGGACGTTTGGTGGTTGGAAACTTGCTTTGATGAATGCGCTGATGACATTATTTATTGTTACAAATGGCATGTGGGCCAAAGCAATGATCACCGTCTATCTTTGTGGAGTATCTGTTGTAATTGCCTCAGTTATCGGTATTCCGTTGGGCATTTTGGCAGCTGTTAATAAGCGGGCTGGAAAAATCATTGGCGCTGTGATTGATACGTTGCAAACACTTCCAAGCTTTGTTTATTTAATTCCTGTAGTCATGTTGTTTCGTATTGGAGACTTTACCGCAATGATTGCCATTGTCCTTTATGCTCTGGCTCCAGCCGTACGTTATGCAGCCCATGGTATTCGCTCAGTTAGTTCCGAGCTAATTGAAGCTGGAATTGTGTCTGGCTGCACCCCAACACAAATTTTGACTCAAATTCGCCTTCCGCTAGCCCTGCCTAATATTCTTTTAGGAATCAACCAGACTATAATGCTAGCGCTTTCAATGTTGGTAATTACGGCGCTCGTTGGCACCCGTGACCTTGGCCAAGAGGTTTATATCGCTCTGACTAGAGCCGACACAGGACACGGTATTATCGCTGGACTTTCGATTGCCTTCATTGCGATTATTGCTGACAGGGTTATATCAGCATCTGCTAAAAATGCCCGTATTCGTTATGGACTGGAGACGACACATGGCCACTAATACGCCTTTGAATAGGATTAAAGCAATACCACTTTGGCACGGGGAAATTTCTGCAACTCCTTTGGCTGGCGGGATCACTAATGTAAATTACCTTGTGACCAACGGAGGTAAAAAATACGTGGCGCGTTTGGGCGAAGACATCCCTCAGCATCACGTCATGCGTTTTAACGAACTATCTGCTAGCCGCGCAGCTCATGCAGCAGGCTTATCGCCCGCTGTTATTTATACCGAACCCGGCATTACTGTTCTAGAGTTTATTGAGTGTGCAACCTATTCTCCAGAAGATGTTCGTAAACCTGAAAACCTGAAACGAATACTGCCGTTAATTAAGACGTGTCATTTAGAGGTGCCAAAACACCTGCGTGGCCCTGCACTTATTTTTTGGGTATTTCATGTTATTAGGGATTATGCAGCGAGCCTAAAAGATGCCAAAAGTTCCTACCAAACATTGCTACCTGAACTGATTAAAATGGGTAACCTGCTAGAAACTAATGCTGGCCCATTTGATATGGTTTTTGGCCACAATGACTTGTTGGCTGCCAACTTTCTGGATGATGGAGAGCGTTTATGGTTGATCGACTGGGATTATGCCGGATTTAATTCACCACTTTTTGACCTTGGTGGGCTGGCCTCTAATAACGAACTTAATGAATCTCAAGAAATATGGTTGCTGGAAAACTATTTTGAAACACCTATTTCATCGCAGCTACTGCACCGCTACACCGCCATGAAGTGCGCATCTTTGCTGCGTGAAACCATGTGGAGCATGGTGTCTGAAATGAGTTCTGACATTGCCTTTGATTACACAAGTTACACCAGCGACAATCTTATGCGGTTTCGTACTGCTTATAACAACTACAATCAAACATGAGACCCACTATGCATAATCTACCTAGCTCTTCCAAAACTGTCATTATAGGTGGGGGTATTATTGGTTGCTCAACCGCATACCATTTGGCCAAGATCGGCGTAGAAACCGTTCTGCTTGAGCGTAAAAAACTCACCTCTGGGACCACATTTCATGCTGCTGGTCTGGTTGGGCAATTGCGCTCTAACGCTAACATCACACAGCTTTTGGGCTATTCGGTAGAACTTTATAACAAGATAGAGCAAGAAACTGGGCTTAGTACTGGCTGGAAGATGAACGGTGGTTTACGCTTGGCCTGTACCAAAGAACGCTGGACTGAAGTAAAACGTCAAGCAACCACAGCCCACTCATTTGGGTTGGAGATGGACCTACTAACGCCCAAAGAAGCACTTGATCTGTGGCCATTGATGAATATTGATGACGTGATAGGTGCCGCATTCATGCCTACTGATGGCCAAGCTAATCCTTCAGATATTACTCAAGCCCTAGCCAAAGGGGCACGTATGGCTGGCGCCAAGATATTTGAAGACACTAAGGTTTTGGATCTGGAAATAGACAATGGGAAAATTAAAGCTGTCATCACAGAACATGGCCGCATTGAATGTGAAAAAGTGGTGGTGTGTGCTGGGCAATGGACTCGGGAATTCGCCAAACGGTTTGGTGTAAATGTGCCGTTGGTGTCAATGGAACACCAGTATATGGTGACCGCAGAAATTGAGGGTATGCCTAAGAACCTGCCAACCCTTCGAGACCCAGATCGTCTAACCTATTACAAGGAAGAGGTTGGTGGGCTGGTAATGGGAGGCTATGAATCAAACCCTATCCCCTGGGCAACTACAGGAATTCCTAAGGGTTTTCACTACTCTTTGTTGGATAGCAATTACGATCACTTTGAACAGTTGATGGCATTGTCCTTGGGTCGTGTTCCAGCTCTTGAACGTGTGGGCATCAAAACCCTGACTAACGGGCCTGAAAGCTTTACGCCAGATGGCAATTTTATTATCGGTGAGGCGCCAGAATTATCAAACTTCTTCGTGGGTGCGGGCTTTAATGCTTTTGGCATCGCCGCAGGGGGTGGCGCTGGCATGGCACTGGCAGAATGGGTGCATGCAGGTGAACCTCCCTATGATCTTTGGTCTGCCGATATTCGCCGTTTTGGACGTCCGCACTTTGATACGGACTGGGTGCGCACGCGCACAGTAGAGGCTTACAGTAAACACTACACAATGGATTGGCCACACGAGGAAAATCAGTCTGGGCGTCCCTGTCGCCAATCCCCACTTTATGAAACCCTAAAAGATCAGGGGGCCTGTTTTGGAGAGAAGCTAGGTTGGGAGCGGCCCAACTGGTTTGCTGATGCAGTGTATGGTGAAACTGCGCAGGATGTTTACAGCTTTGACCGACAGAACTGGTTTAACGCGGTAGGCAGGGAACATAATGCTGTTCGTAAGACTGCTGTGTTGTTTGATCAAAGCTCGTTTGCTAAGTTTTCCCTTAAAGGCCCTGATGCCTTGGAAGCACTTAGCTGGATCGCTGCCAACAATGTTGCCAAACCTGTTGGATCACTTATTTACACTCAAATGCTTAATGATCGTGGCGGCATTGAATGCGATCTTACCGTTGCACGTGTAGCCAATAATGAATATTACATCGTCACTGGAACGGGTTTCGCAACCCACGATTTTGATTGGATTACCCGAAATATTCCTGCTGGCCTCAACTGTCAGTTGTTTGATATCACCTCCTCAAACGCAGTGCTGTCGTTAATGGGGCCTACCGCACGTGACATTTTGCAACTGGTAACGAACGACGATGTTTCTAATACCAGTTTCAAATTTGGTACTGTGAAAACAATTAGCATTGCGGGCTGTCCAGTACAGGCCATGCGTGTAACTTACGTTGGTGAATTGGGCTGGGAACTGCACCTTCCCGTAGAATACGCCACAGCCGTATACCAAGTAGTTATGATAGCAGGGAAACATCACGGGCTCATCAATGCAGGTTACCGCGCCATCGAAAGCTGCCGGCTAGAAATGGGGTATCGCGCCTGGGGTTCAGACCTAGGTCCAGATCACACACCATACGAGGCTGGGCTTGGTTGGGCGGTAAAAATGGCGACAAATCAGCCCTTCAAAGGTCGTCAGGCTATGGCGTTGCAAAAACAGAACGGGGTTAAGAAAATGTTGGCAGGTTTTACAGTTAATGATCCAGATGTTGTTCTTTTGGGCCGGGAAACCATATACCGTAATGGCATACGCGTGGGCTGGTTATCCTCTGGAGGCTTTGGCTACACGGTAAAACAGTCCATTGGATATGGTTATGTCCGCGATCCAAAGGGTGTCGATAAGGATTACATTGAGGCCGGAGACTATGAGTTGGAAGTTGCCGCCGTCCGAATGCCCTGCAAAGTGCATTTAAAACCTCTGCTAAAGACCTCTATGAAGCATTAAGCACCGGTGTTGAATACAAGTTTAGACCAAGGTGCTATTGTTGAGTACTGTTACTTTAATACTCAGCCCTAACAACAGCTAAGCTTTTAAGTTTGAGGTTGCTTACAAGAGCAGCCTTTTAAGAGAAACCTTTTATGAACAATGTTTTATTCTATGCATCATTGATGCTGATTGCAGGTTTAGGTATTCCCGTAATGGCTGCGTTAAATGGAGGTTTAGGAACTAGGCTACAAAGCCCGGCATTAGCGTCTTCAATTTTACTCTTGGTTGGGTTTGTTATTGCCACTTTATATTTACTGTCATCAGCAGGTGTGCCCACTAAGATATTTGGTAGTGGTACCCCCTGGTATTATTACTTTGGTGGCTTTTTTGTTATGTTTTACATTATGACAATCACCTGGGTTGCACCAAAATTTGGGGTTTCAAATGCAGTGTCCTTTGTTCTTCTTGGGCAATTAATTGCCATGAGTGCTATTGATCACTTTGGTTTATTCGGTTCTCAGACCTACAGCATAGATACACGGCGTATTGCTGGGCTGGCGGTTATGGCATTAGGCGTATTTCTTGTGCTTGGTAAAACTCGGGATCTGGCAGGTTAAAGGTAACACACCATTTCATCACCCGAATGCTGTTAGTTCTACTAATGGTTGTAGAGCGGGTTATTCAGTGAGCAGCCAGTCTACAAAATGTCTCTTTGCTGGCAACATATCTTGAGCGTTGGCCTCTACTAGGTAATAGTCCCAATCGGAGGTTAGGCTAAAGGCGCTCAAAGCCGTGAGCATACCACTATCCACTAGATCGCCTACCAGAGCACCCCAACCTATGCCTACCCCTTGGCCTGCAATCGCGGCCTGAACCAAAAGGGTATAGTTGTTGAAGGTCAGTACGGGTTCGCTAGGGATTACTTGACTGCGTCGCTGGTTGAAAAATCCACGCCAATTTAACCAGCCATGACCCCCATCATCGCCTAGTTTTAATAGCGGCAAAGTGGCCAGTTTTTTGTGACTTTCTATGGGGCCATATTGAGCTAATAATGACGGGCTACAGACTGGAAAAACAGTCCCTATAGACAGAAGATGTGATCTGTAATTGCTGGGCTTGCCTTTGGCAAACACAATGGAGATGTCAGTGTCTTGTGCAGTGAAGTCTAGCTGGTCTTGCGAGGTGACAATTCGCACCTCTACTTCAGGGTGCAACTCACGAAATCGAGGTAGCCTAGGCAACAACCAAAATGCTGCAAACGCGAAATCAGTTGCAACATTAATGCACTGTCGTGAACGAGTTTTTTGCAGTCTTTCTAAGCAGCTTGTCATCTGTCCAAAGCCAGATTCAACAGCTTCATATAGTTGCTCACCGGTATCGGTTAGAACCACCCCTCGGTAGATACGCTTAAATAATTGTAGTTCCAGTTGTTGCTCTAGACCACGTATTTGTTGGCTTACTGCCGATTGGGTTGAACCCAGTTCTTTGGCAGCGGCAGTAAAATTTAAATGACGTGCGGCTACCTCAAAGATTAATAAACTTTGAGCCGAAGGCATAAACTTCTTTAATAACATTAGCTCACCTTATGGATTCATTAACTTTGACCTAGTTTACACATTTATTTTGACTGTTAAAATAGCCGATTCTCGGGTCTTCCAACTTTACTGGGACCTGGCAAAAAACATATGGAGCAAGGCCCATGTCCAAACAGAACACTATATTAATTTTCATGGCGAACCCAATGGCGCTTTGCTCGCCCGGTTACATTCAGACCTAACAACAGTGCTTGAGTATTAACTAAGATGAAAATTGAACAAGTGACACCTGCTATTGGTGCTGAAATATCAGACATTGATCTCAACCATCTTAGCTCAAAAGAGTTAGACGATATTTATGGGGCGCTAATTGAGCATAAAGTAATTTTTTTTCGTGACCAAGATCTAACACCAAAAGCACACTTAGCCTTTGCCAAAAGCTTTGGTGAGCCAGAGCCCCCTCACCCAATTTATCCAAGCATTGAAGGTTATGAAAATATTGTCTTACTAAAAAGTGGTGCTGGCAGCAAACCAGACACCAATGATTGGCACAAGGACATGACGTTTAAAGCTAACCCACCCTTCACCAGTATATTACATGCCATTCGAGTACCTGATGTGGGCGGCGATACCATGTGGTCTAACACCAACGCGGCATTCACTGCGCTGCCATTAATGTGGCAAAATTATTTAGCCGGCATGGAAGCGATACACGACATAGGCACCTTTAGAAATGACCTGTATTTTAAAGGTGGCATTGAAGCCGTGAACGATGGCCTTAAGCGCACTGGATCTGCAGTGCATAAGGTTGTTGATACTCACCCTGTGAGTGGGCTCAAATACCTCAATGTGAATCAATCGTTTACCCGTCATATTATTGGAGAAGTTCAAGGTGAGAGTGATCGAATACTGCAATACCTATACCAACATATGGCCAAGCCTGAGTTTCAGGTGCGTTTACGCTGGCGTAACAATACTGTTGCCATGTGGGATAACCGTATCACCCATCACTATGCAATCTCTGACTACTTGCCTAACGTAAGGCACATGCAACGGGTCACAGTGTTACACGATAAGCGCGAGCCGAAAGATGCGTCAAATTAGTTAGCGACCCACCCAATTCTATGACCACCCCTTTTATGCAGGTCCACTAGAGCACAACTTTTTAGTCTGGCACGTTTATTAAACAAAGCGCACTTGGACTGACTTTAACTGTGATGTTAAAGTTGGGTTTAATAGTTAAGTTGTCAGCGTTATCTGGAGTAGCAGATGAATAACCGAGCACTAGTCATTGATGTCACCCGTGGTGGATTTATTGAAAGTCGCCATCAAGTTATTGCTGTTATTAGTGATGCCAAAGGCAAGCGCCATAGCCAATGGGGTGATGTAGATCAGCAGGTGTTCCCCCGCTCTACCGCTAAACCACTGCAAGCGCTACCACTCATGCTCAGTGGTGCTGTGCAGGACCTTAACCTAAGCCAGCAACAAGTGGCGATGGCGTGCTCTAGCCACAATGGCGAACCTCAGCACAGCAATCTAGTAACCCAATGGCTTGACCAATTGGGCATGAGTTCTGAACATTTAGAATGTGGTAGCCATTGGCCTTTATATCAGCCTGCTACTGTGGCCTTAGCCCAATCTGGCGTGCAGGCCTGCGCAGTACACAACAACTGTTCGGGTAAGCACTGTGGTTTTTTGAGCTTTGCTCATCATCAAGGCATCGATCCAAAGGGTTATATTAACCACCAACACCCTGTTCAACTAGCAGTGAACGATGCGATGGGGCGCATGATGGACCTTAAAGTAGCAGACTACCCTATGGGTATTGATGGCTGCTCTATTCCTACCTATGCCCTGCCCTTACCTAGTTTGGCCATGGCGTTTGCTCGCTTTGGTACTGGTGAACAACTACCAGACGACTGGCAGAAAGCTTGCCACAGCCTATACCAGGCTATGGTCAATGAACCCTTTTATGTGGCGGGTAGTAAACGTCACTGCACTTATGTTATGCAAGCCTATGGTACTCAAGTGGCTTGTAAAACTGGGGCTGAGGGCGTGTTTGGTGCAGCGATACCGAGCCTTGGCTTGGGTATTGCATTAAAAGCCCTGGATGGCACTAGTCGCGCAGCAGAAGTGGCACTTAATGTGCTATTAAATCACTTGCACCTAACGCCCACAGACCCTCATTTTGAGCAATATTTAGAGCTGCATAACTGCAACAAAATTCATGTATCAAATGTGCAGGTGGCATCATAGAAGGGTAAGTAATTTTAGCGTTACAGCGCTAGCTTTTTCATAAGGCACAAAAAAGCCCATAGGCCATTACTTCAATGGCCTATGGGCTTTTTAAAAACAACTATGTCATCAAAGATTACTGGCTATTTGATCACACGATGCTTTGGCATCGCCAAATAACATTTTACTATTGTCCATAAAGAACAAAGGGTTTTGCACTCCCGCATAACCTGATGCCATACCACGCTTAAATACAATCACGTTTTTAGCGTGCCACACTTCCAGCACTGGCATACCTGCTATGGGACTGCCAGGTTTTTTCGCGGCGGGGTTAACCGTGTCGTTGGCACCTATTACAAGCACTACATCGGTGTTTGCAAAGTCTTCATTGATTTCATCCATCTCTAAAACGATGTCGTAAGGCACTTTAGCTTCTGCCAACAATACATTCATATGGCCTGGTAAACGCCCAGCAACAGGGTGAATACCAAAGCGTACTTCTACGCCTTGAGCACGTAGTTTTTGGGTAATGTCTTGCACTTGGTATTGCGCTTGCGCTACCGCCATGCCGTAGCCTGGGGTAATAACCACAGACCGAGCAGTGGTTAACATACTGGCCACTTCTTCGGCAGTAGTAGGCTGTACTTCGCCTTCTTCTTCGTCATCGCTTGCAATAGGGTCGTTACCAAAACCACCCGCTATTACAGAGATAAATGAACGGTTCATAGCCCTACACATTATGTAGCTCAAAATTGCACCAGAAGAGCCTACCAAGGCACCTGTGACAATCAACAAGTTATTACCTAATAAGAACCCTGCTGCTGCTGCTGCCCAACCAGAGTATGAGTTAAGCATAGACACGACGACAGGCATGTCTGCTCCACCAATTGATGCCACTAAATGCCAACCAAACACTAAGGCTATAAGAGCCATAATAACTAGGTAGGTGTCGTTGCCACCTTGGTTAACAAATTGCACCAGCATCACCGCACTGACCAGCAAAGCCAGTAAATTTAGCTTGTGGCGCTGTGGCAGGTTAAGGGCTTTGGATGACATAATACCCCTTAGCTTACCAAAGGCTACCACAGAGCCGGTAAAGGTGACTGCACCAATAAACACTCCCAAAAATACTTCTACCAAGTGAATGTTTTGCATTACTGGTGTAAGCACTTGAGAATGGTCTAGATAACTATTCACACCCACAAATACAGCGGCCAAACCCACAAAACTATGGAGTATTGCTACTAGTTCGGGCATTTCCGTCATAGCCACTCGTTTAGCCATGTAAACACCAATGGCAGAGCCAATGAGCATGGCAATAAGAATGTAGCTAAGGCCTGTGGTGAGTGCCATAACTTTTGGGCTTAACAAAGTAGCCAATAACGCTAACGCCATGCCTATGATGCCAAGCCAAATGCCGCGTTTGGCCGACTCTTGTTGGGATAGCCCACCAAGGGCCATGATAAATAATACAGCGGCGATAACGTAAGCTGTGATAACCATACCTGCTTGCATTGGTCGTCTCCTATTTCTGGAACATTTTTAACATGCGTTTGGTGACATAAAAGCCGCCAACGATGTTAATGGACGCGATGAGCACAGAGATCAAAGCAAGAATGGTGACAAGATTGAGCTCGTCACCTACCTGAAGCACAGCTCCCACAACAATAATGCCAGACACCGCATTGGTGATGGCCATCAATGGCGTGTGCAAGGCATGTTTGACGTTCCAAACCACGTAATAACCAATAATGCAAGACAACACAAACACTGTGAAGTGGCCTAGGAAGGCCACAGGTGCGTTTAGCGCTATCCAACCTATCAGTACAGCAATTGCTAGGCCTAAACCATATTTCACTGCCGCTGACATTTCCTGCTTAGAAGGTTCTATCGGCGCACTATCTTGCACTTTCTTTGGGGGTACTGCAGCCACTTGAATAGGGGGTGCTGGCCAAGTGACTTCACCATCCTTACTAATGGTCACACCACGCATGATGGGGTCTTCAAAATCGATCACCAACTGACCATCTTTTTCAGGGCAAAGCAGCTTTAGCAAATTTACTAGGTTGGTGCCGTAGAGCTGGGAGGCTTGGCTAGGCAGACGAGCGGGCATGTCTGTGTAGCCAATCACTTTCACTCCGTTAGCACTAGTGATCACTTTGCCAGGCTCGGTAAGGTCACAGTTGCCACCACCACCGGCAGCCAAATCTACAATCACGCTACCTGGGGTCATAGTAGACACCATTTCAGCAGTAATTAGCTTAGGTGCAGCTCTACCAGGAATCATAGCCGTGGTAATAATAATATCCACTTCTTTGGCTTGCTCAGCAAATAAGGCCATTTCAGCTTCAATAAAGGCTTTACTCATCACCTTCGCATAACCATCACCAGAGCCACTTTCTTCCTCTAATTCTACTTCTAGGAATTCAGCACCCATAGAGTTAATTTGTTCTTTTACTTCGGGACGGGTATCAAAGGCTCGCACTATGGCGCCTAAGCTACCGGCTGCACCCAATGCTGCTAGACCTGCAACACCTGCGCCTATAATCAACACTTTAGCAGGAGGCACCTTACCTGCAGCAGTGATTTGACCAGTGAAAAAACGGCCAAAATGATGGGCGGCTTCAATCACTGCGCGATAACCACCAATATTAGCCATGGAACTTAAGGCATCCATTGACTGTGAACGGGATATACGCGGCACAGACTCCATAGACATGGCAGTAATATTTCGCTGCGCAAGCTGCTTAAGCTGTTCTTCGTTCTGGGCAGGCGCCATAAAGCTGATTAAATGACCACCATTTTTGAGCAAGTCTAACTCATGGCAAGCTTGGCCAGGGTGCTCTAAAAGAGGGTTTACCTTAAGCACCAAATCACTTTGGTAAACTACTTTGGTGTTGGCGTTAATAGACGCTCCAGCAGCTTCGTATGATGCATCGTCAAAGTTAGCTGCATGGCCTGCGTTTGATTCAATACAAACATCAAAGCCAAGTTTTATTAATTGCTCTACTGTTTTGGGAGTGGCAGCGACTCGAGTTTCGCCCGCCATAGGCTCTTTGGGTATACCGATAAGCATGGAATTACCTGTGCGTGGGTAGAAAAAATCTAGCTAAAGGATTCGTGTGTTTTATTACAACCTAGTTAAAAAACTGGGCTGATATAGGTGTATCAACAACGCCGATTAAACGCAATAAAAATACTGCAAACAAATTGCATACTGAATATATACAATAAATTTTTATAAGTATAGGCATATCCAATAGATAAGGGAGAGTTTAAACTAATGCGTTAGTTTTTATCTGACGGCCAAAGTAGTTACAAATTCTACAGCTAAGCCATGCTACATACCGGCTTAGGCTTGTAACTACCTTGGTCATATTCCTAGCTACATGGCTTGATTTAGCACGGCCTGAAACAATACATTACACCCTGCGGCAAGGTGTTCTTGCTTGGCATCTTCAAGCTCGTTATGGCTGATGCCATCCTTGCAAGGCACAAATACCATTGCTGTAGGTGCAACACGGGAGATATAACACGCGTCATGGCCAGCGCCACTGACGATGTCACAGTGACTATAACCTAAATCGACCGCAGCTTGGCGCACTGACGCCACACACGAGGGATTAAATGGAACCGGTGGAGAGTACCAGATTTGTTCAAATGCCATGGTCAAGCCCTGGCTTTTAATAATGGCGTCGCAGCCTGCCCTTAGCTCCTCATTCATTGCCGACAAAGTAGCATCGTCAGGGTGGCGGATATCTACGGTAAAAAATACTTCTCCTGGAATGACATTGCGTGAATTGGGAAAGGATTGAATCAAGCCCACAGTAGAGCAAGCCAAAGGTGCATACTTTAAGCCTATTTCGTTCACCAAGGTGATCACTTTTGCGGCACCCACTAATGCGTCTTTGCGGGTTTTCATTGGTGTTGGTCCAGCATGAGACTCTTGGCCAGTTAACGTAACTTCATACCACCGTTGGCCTTGAGCATCTGTCACTACACCTATGGTGAGGTCTTCATGTTCAAGTATTGGGCCTTGCTCTATGTGGGCTTCAAAAAAGGCTTTAATTGGGCGCTCACCCATAGGTTCTTTGCCATCATAACCAATTCGCTTTAGTTCTTCACCCATGGTTAACCCATCTAGATCAGCGCGACTAAGGCCGTATTCTAAATCAAATACACCCGCAAAAACGCCAGAAGCAACCATAGCTGGAGCAAAGCGAGAACCTTCTTCGTTGGTCCAAACACTGGCTTCAACAGGCGCTCTGGTGGTGATATTTTGATCGTTAAGGCTGCGGATAACCTCTAACCCAGCCAGTACACCATAGACACCGTCAAACTTACCACCTGTGGGCTGGGTGTCTAAGTGACTGCCCATAACCACAGGAGCCATAGTGGGATCACTTCCTTCACGGCGAGCAAATATGTTCCCCATCTGGTCAATTTTAATGGTGCAGCCAGCGGCTTCGCACCAGCTGACAAACAAATCACGGGATTGTTTGTCTAAATCGGTCAACGCTAGGCGGCAACACCCGCCCTTTTCAGTTGCTCCAATTTTGGCCATTTCCATGAGACTGTCCCATAACCTTTGTCCGTTTGTATTGATATTAGACATTTTACCTTTCCTATAGTTATTGGTTGCTGCGCCTACCCTCGGTCTCACCTAACCCACGGGGTTATTTGGGTGTTGAGTCCAATTTTGATAATGGGCACTGACTAGCTCACCGGTACGGGCATCCACTTCTCCGGTATCAAGCTCACGTAAAGTAATGCAATTTTCAACAGGGCAAACAACAACACATAGATTACATCCTACACAGTCTTCATCCTTGACTTGGAAACCACGTTCTCCATTAATTTCAGTGCTAATTGCCTGATGGGAGGTGTCTTCACAAGCAATATGGCAACGGCCACATTTAATACAGGAATCCTGATCTATTTGCGCCTTTACCACGTAATTTAGATCCAACTTATTCCAAGAAGTTACCGTGGGAACTGCAGCACCAATTAATTGATCTACGCTGGTCATTCCTTGCTCAGCTAGGTAACGACTTAAACCATCAATCATATCCTCAACAATACGGAAGCCATAGGTCATTACGGCTGTACATACCTGCACATTACTCGCCCCTAAAGCCATAAATTCCGCCGCATCGCGCCAATCAGTAATACCGCCAATGCCAGAAATTGGAATATTATTGCACTCTGTATCCCGTGCTATCTCGCTTAGCATGTGTAAGGCAATAGGTTTTACTGCTGGGCCACAATAGCCTCCATGAGAGCCTTGCTGGCCCACAGATGGGGACATTTTTAGCTGATTGAGATCTACACCCATAACTGAATTAATGGTGTTGATCAGTGATACTGCATCAGCACCACCACGCACTGCGCCTCGTGCAGAGGTGCGAATATCCGTAATATTAGGGGTTAGCTTTACTATGGTTGGCAAATCAGAATATTGTTTACACCAAGCGGCTACCATTTCGACATATTCAGGCACTTGGCCAACAGCAGCGCCCATACCACGTTCTGACATGCCATGAGGGCAGCCAAAATTGAGTTCGATACCATCAGCCCCAGTATCCTCAACTCGCCGCAAAATATCTATCCAAGCTTGCTCCTCACAGGGCACCATGAGTGAGACCACAACCCCACGATCGGGCCAGTCTTTCTTGACTTGAATGATTTCAGCTAAGTTGATTTCTAGGTCACGGTCAGTAATGAGCTCAATGTTATTTAAGCCCATCAGTGTACGGTCTTTGCCGTGCCATGCACCATAGCGCGGGCCACTCACATTAACTAATGGGAGGCCTGCTTCGCCTAAGGTTTTCCACATAACACCACCCCAGCCCGCTTCAAAAGCTCGGTTTACGTTATAGGCTTTGTCGGTTGGCGGCGCTGAAGCCAGCCAAAAAGGATTAGGCGTTTCAATACCAATAAAATTGGATTTTAAGTCAATCATGATGGTCTCCTTTATGCTTGGCTTTGCGTTAATGTTTTATCAATAGATAGGGCAGCAAGTTTACCGTCTTGCACGGCACTTACAGCTAAGTCATCACTGCCAGCGACACAATCGCCACCTGCCCAGATGCCTAGTTGAGAGGTGCGCAATTCGTTGTCTACATCATATTTGCCACTGGTTTTGACAAATTCAGTGGTGCCCATATTAATGGGAGTTAAGCTCTGCCCAATGGCTTTAAACAACATGTCTGTTGGTGTGATATAGGTTTCATTTCCCTCAACATTAGCCTTTTTAAACTCAACACCAGTGATTGTTCCCTGCTCTATTTGCAAGCTAACAGGTTTAGCCCAGTGAGCAATATGAACACCTTCGTTAAGGGCAAATTCTTGCTCCTCAATACTGGCGTTCATATGTTCCTTACCTCGGCGGTAGGCCATAGTGACATTAGCTGCACCAAGGCGTTTAATTTGTATGGCGATGTCGATGGCTGTCATACCACCGCCAATAACGACTACATCCTGACCGACGGGCAGTTGCCCTAAATCTTTGGCCTGTCTGAGTTGATGAATATAATCTACCGCATTAAGTACCCCAGATGCGTCTTCTCCATCTAACTGTATGTCTTTACTAGTGCCTAAACCTACACCCATAAACACAGCATCATAGTTAGTTTGGAGTTCTGCAACACTAACGTCTTTACCTACTTTAATGCCATGCTTTATGCTAATTCCACCAATGGAGAGAATATTTTCAACTTCTTTTTGAGCATAATCCCCAGCCATTTTATAGGCGGCAAGGCCATATTCATTAAGTCCCCCAGATTTCTCCTGAGCTTCGTAAATAACCACGTCATGGCCTAAAGTAGCTAAGCGGTGGGCACAAGAAAGCCCTGCTGGCCCGGCACCCACAACGGCTACTGAATAACCAGTTGCAGCCTTACGCGTAAAAAATTTAGCACCTAATTCACTAGCCCGATCAGTAGCAAATCGTTGTAACAAGCCAATTTGAATCGGTCGATCATCTTCAGTATTTCTAACACAAGCGTCTTCACATAAGGTTTCCACGGGACAGGCTCTAGCACATGTGCCACCCATGATATTTTCTGACAAAATTTTCCCAGCCGCTCCTACTTCATTCTTTTCACTAATCATGCGAATAAAACTAGGCACATCAATATCTGTTGGGCATGCAGTCTGGCACGGCGCACCGTAGCAGTAATAGCATCTGTCAGCTTCAACTATAGCGCTTCGAGCATCAAGGGGGGTATGTATATCAGAAAAGTTAGTCTGGTAATCTGCTTCGCTTAGGCGGTGCCCTGCAGGCACAGATTGGCCAGCGCTGTTGGAAGTAAGTGCAGTCACAGTAGTGATCCTCAATTTTATTATTGGTAACACTTGGCAAAATTAAGCCAAAGCATTGCTAATGGGCTGCCATATGGGAGCCCAGAAAGTAATCCGTTCTACAATTTTGGTTTAGCTATCTCGGTCGACGGAGAATGGCGGATCCATATCTCGCATTTTTCCAATAGCGTCAAAATAAGGCGCAAAAGGCGGTCGTTTGATGTAATTACCTGCCCCACGCACTACGTTGAGCTTGCCGTTGCAATACACAAGCTTACCCTGACTAATGGTGTGGGAAGGAATGCCCGTCACTTCCATGCCTTCAAAAATGTTGTAATCTACATTTTGATGGTGAGTTTTAGCTGAAATGGTTTTCTTGCCCTTAGGGTCCCACACAACAATGTCTGCGTCAGAACCCTCAGCAATAGCACCCTTGCGTGGGTACATATTAAAAATTTGTGCTGCATTAGTGGAGGTTACTTTAACAAACTCATTCATGGTTAAACGCCCTGTATTAACCCCAGCATTCCACAACACCTCCATGCGATTTTCTACGCCACCAGTGCCATTAGGAATTTTAGTGAAATCATCTTTACCCGCCGCCTTTTGGTCTGCACAGAAACAGCAGTGATCTGTGGCAGTGGTTTGCAAATTACCCGATTGAAGCCCTTTCCATAGGGCATCTTGGGCTTTTTTAGGCCTAAAAGGAGGGCTCATGACATGGGCAGCAGCCACGTCAAAGTCTTTATTTTTGTATACCGAGTCATCAATCAAAAGGTGGCCAGCTAGTACTTCACCAAACACTCGCTGACCTTCGCTTCGTGCTCGAGTGACCGAATCTAGGGCCTCTTCTGTGGATACATGGACCAGGTACACAGGTGTCTTTAAGGCTTGGGCAATACGGATTGCTCGATTAGCCGCTTCTCCCTCTACTTCTGGAGGCCTAGACTGTGGATGGCCTTCTGGGCCGGTAATACCCATAGCCAACAGCTTTTTCTGTAGCTGATACACCAGCTCTCCATTTTCAGCATGCACTGTAGGCAACGCACCTAAATCCCACGCTTTGCTGAAACTGTTAACCAAAATCTCATCATCAGCCATGATGGCGCCTTTGTAGGCCATAAAATGCTTAAAACTATTAACACCATGCTCTTTTACTAAGGTTTCCATGTCTTGCGCAACACTTTCGTCCCACCATGTGACAGCCACATGAAACGCATAATCAGATACCGATTTTTCAGCCCATTCGCGCCATTGATGAAACGCTGACATGAGCGAAGTCCCTGGGGCTGGGATAACAAAATCGATAATACAGGTGGTGCCACCAGCAAGCCCGGCGGCAGTGCCTGAGTAGAAGTCTTCACTAGCTACAGTGCCCATAAACGGCAGTTGCATATGAGTGTGTGGGTCAATACCACCTGGCATCACATATTGGCCTGCTGCATCAATAACTTCAGTACCCCCAGGAACAGTAAGATCTGCACCAACTTTGGCTATTTTGCCATCAACACAGTAAACATCGGCCATAAAGCTTTGGTCAGCAGTAACAACTGTGCCACCTTTAATTAATAAAGACATAGTAAAACTCCTTAATCTTTAACACTTAATGGTGGACATTAAATAGGCCCTTCACTAAGTTAGTTGTTGTTGTTATTTAAGCGATACTCACTAACAAGTAATTAGAATAACGGTTCTTACTTCATTTTTAACAATGTTTTACCAAATGGTCAAGAACTAATTGACCCTTTGGTAAAATTTTATTAACAAATTAATACTGAGGAGGCTATTATAGGAATATCTAAAACAACCCCCTCATTGGTTTGCAAGTTAAGCTAATCGCTTAAAAAGCAGCATCCCAAACTTGGTGAGTCCAAGCACCTTTTGGCATAGAGGATATTACTGGGTCAGAACCCCCATTCATTAAGGTCTCAACAGTGCGCTGATAGTCAGCTGTCGATAACTTACCACCATTCATAGTGAGCTTATTAACCTCAGCCATCATACGACGCTGATGCTCTTCTGTTTGCGCACCCGTTTCATCGTTTTCTAAAACGATATCAGCAGCGGCATCAGGATTAGCTCTAGCCCATTCCCAGCCTTTCATGGAGGCACGAACAAAACGAGCCATCTTATCAACGAAGGCAGCATCTGCTAGGTTCTTTTCAAGCACATACAAACCATCTTCTAAAGTTGCTACGCCTTGGTCTTCATACTTGAAGTTTACCAATTCATCGGCATCCAACCCGGCATCAATAATTTGCCAGTACTCGTTATAAGTCATAGTAGACACACATTCTGCTTGTTTTTGCAAAATAGGATCTACGTTGAAGCCTTGTTTTAGTACACTAACACCGCCGGCGCTGCCATCAATAGCTAAACCCAACTTACCCATCCAGCTTAAGAATGGATACTCGTTACCATAAAACCAAACCCCTAATGTTTTATCTTTTAGGTCGGCTGGCGAGGTGATGCCACTGTCTTTACGACACGTGAGCATCATGCCTGAGTTTTTAAATGGCTGCGCAATATTAACTAGCGCTAAACCTTTTTCCCTGGACGCTAGGGCCGAAGGCATCCAGTCTACCACTACGTCTGCACCACCACCGGCAATCACCTGTGGGGGAGCCACATCTGGCCCACCTGGCTTAATCGTTACGTTAAGGTCTTCTGCATCATAAAAACCTTGATCCTGGGCTACAAAGTAGCCGGCGAACTGGGCTTGTGTTACCCACTTAAGCTGCAGGGTTACATCATCTGCCGCGTGCACTAAGCTGCTTGATGCAGCGAGGGTTAGCCCAGCTATTAAACTGCTTATCTTGTACTTATTTTTCATTACTTTACCTCCAACGGTTTATAAACGTTACTCTAAAAGAGCATATTCAATCATCATCCTACTTAATAAAAACTACTTTTTAATTAATGATGGGCCTTCCTGAAAGATGCGTGCCAAAAGGTGACCCGCCTTTCTAACAAAGCTAAAACACCATAAAATGTTGACCCAGCCAAAGCTGCAACGGCAATAGATGCCCACACCATTTCAATATTCATACGTCCTACTTCGGTAGATATACGGAACCCCATTCCCACAATAGGGGTACCAAAAAACTCAGCTACAATGGCGCCAATTAAGGCTAGTGTTGAGTTTATTTTTAATGCGTTAAAAACAAACGGAAGTGCGTTAGGTAATCGCAGCTTAAAGAAGCTTTGCCAGTAGGTCGCTCCATAGGAGCGCAGTAGATCTTTTTCCATAGCATCGGATTCACCCAGCCCAGCAATGGTATTCACCAGCATAGGGAAAAAAGTCATAATAACCACAACAGCCACTTTAGATTGCCAGTCAAAACCAAACCACATCACCATAATGGGTGCAATACCTACTATTGGAATAGCACTAACGAGGTTACCCACGGGCAATAAACCACGCCGCAGAAAAGGTATTTTATCAGCCACCACAGCAACGCTAAAGCCAACAAAGTTACCTAATAAAAAGCCTGGAATAACTGCTTTAATGACTGTTTGGTTGAAGTCTGCAGCCAAAGTAGGAATAGATGAAACAATGGCTTCTCCCACCACACTTGGAGCGGGTAACAGTACATGAGGGATAGCAAAGCCTATGGCTGCAAGCTCCCATAAACTGATAAACCATGCACCTAATAAGGCTGGAATCATTAAGTTAATGAACCCTTGTGCCTTATTACCAAAAAGTCTTATTGTTGCTAAAAATTTCATACTAGCCCAAACACACAGGCCTATGGCAATAACCAGCGACCAAAAGCCAAATTGTGTCTGCCCTGCAAGTTCGGCGTGTTTAACCACACTGGTGACTTGCCATAGCGCTATCAGCGTTAATGCAGTAACCAGAAACGCCCTAGGTAATAGTTGATTGACTAATGTAAGGCCTGCCAGAGCACATAGCGCCACTGTCAACAACAAGATCAACCAATCTAAATGCTGCCAAGCATTCACACCCATGGTTTCAGCTGAACTGGCTGCCCAAGGTAACGTAAGTGCCAACAACGAAAGCAGTAATGCTAAGCCACAGGACGAGCTTAAACGATGCAACATAGAGCTAGAGTTCATTACTAATCTCCTGTCCACCAGCGAGTCGGTAGCATACTTTGCGCTCAATTATGCCCAGTATAGAAACCAAACTGGCAGACATTACTGCAGCAACAATTAAAGACGCCCAGATGAGGTTTGTTTGGCCATAATAAGAACCAGACAGTAAACGCGCACCCAAACCAGCCTGCCCTCCCGTGGGCAATTCGGCCACTATAGCCCCTACTAAACTTAGGGCAATAGCCACTTTAAGGCTAGCAAACAGAAACGGCACTGCCGATGGCAGCCGTAAACGCCAAAACACCTGCCATTTACTGGCACTGTAGGTGTTTAATAAATCCACTAACATCGGCTGTGGTGAGCGTAAGCCCTTTACCATACCCACAGCGACAGGAAAAAAGCATAGGTACATAGATATGAGTGCTTTGGGGAGCAACCCACTAATGCCCATGGCACCAAAAACCACAATAACCATAGGCGCCAGGGCCAGTATAGGTATCGTTTGGGAGGTGATGATCCACGGCATCAAGCTTTTATCTAAGGTCTCAACATAAACGATACCCACCGCTAAACTAATGCCCAAGCCTGCGCCCAATACAAACCCCAAAAGAGTGGAGGACAAGGTAATACCTGCATGAAACACTAAGCTTCGTTTAGAGGTGACATTTTTGTCAATAATAGTAGTTTTTAATTCTGCTAAAATTTGGTGAGGCGATGGCAATACAGCTCGCTTCATGTTCCAGCTATCGGTTGCTAATTGGGTAAAACTCCAATCTATACCCTTTTTTTCATAACGATCAATAATTTGAGGGCTATTAAGGTTTATAGCACCCGCATACCAAATCATGATAATAGCTAAGATCACAGTAACTACTGGAATGGTAGAGCTAGGCTTACGCCCGATGCTAGTCGTCATAATTGTGCCCTGCTGCTAATCCAGCACGCACTCGCTGGGCAATAGCTAAAAATTCTGGCGACTCTCGAATATCTAAGGTTCTATCTGCAGGTAAATTACAATCAATAATGTCGATAATACGGCCAGGCCTTGGAGACATCACCACAATGCGGCTGGATAAGAATACAGCTTCAGGTATTGAGTGAGTGACAAATACGACAGTTTTTTTAGTTTGCTGCCATAAACGCAGTAACTGGTCGTTTAGATGGTCTCGAGTGATCTCATCTAGAGCGCCAAAGGGCTCATCCATAAACAACAGTTGAGGCTCCACACTCAGCGCACGGGCAATAGAAACACGCTGCTGCATGCCTCCAGAAAGTTGCCAAGGGTATTTAGCTTCAAAGCCAGACAAACTTACCAACTGTAAATATTCCTGTGCCAATTTTTGCCGCTGATCCTTGTTGTAACCCATAATTTCTAACGGCAGTAGCACATTGTCTTGCACCGTGCGCCACGGCAGTAGTGCAGGGGCTTGGAATACATAGCCATAAGCTCTTTGTTTACGCGCCTCAGCAGGCGACATACCATTGACTAGTACTGATCCGCTGGTCGGTTTCTCTAGGTCAGCTAACACCCTCATTAAGGTTGTCTTGCCGCACCCAGATGGACCAATAAAGGAAACAAACTCACCAGCATTGATGCTTAAATCCACGTTAGACAACGCTTTAACAACCCCATCTTTTGTGTGGAAGTCTAAACAAACCTCTTTAACCTCGACCACATTATTTGTCGCTGTGTTTGTGCTGGCTAAATTCAATGTAAAAGCTCCTTGTTATAATTATATTTGGTACAGGTCACTCATTAATTTAAATCAGTAAGTGGGGTATAGGTTTCTGGGCGGCGGTCTCGAAAGAACTGCCACCCATCACGCACTTCTCTCACCATATCCATATCAATATCATGAATCAATAATTCATCTTCTGTGGCGCTGGCTTGAGCTTCTATTTGACCACGAGGGTTTACGAAATAGCTGGAACCATAAAACTCGCCAATATTCCATGGCGCTTCTGTGCCAACTCGGTTAATAGCCGCAATATAAACACCATTAGCAGCTGCTGATGCAGGTTGTTCCAGTTCCCATAAGTATTTGGAGATCCCTTCAACAGTGGCAGAAGGATTGTAAATAATTTCCGCGCCTTTAAGTGCTAATGCCCGCCAACCCTCAGGGAAGTGTCTGTCATAACAAATATAAACACCGACTTTGCCATAGGCTGTGTCGAACACTGGCCAATTTGAAGCGCCCGGTTTAAAAAAGAATTTTTCCCAAAAACCACCCACATGAGGGATATGAGTTTTGCGATACTTACCAAGGTAGGTGCCGTCAGCGTCGATTACTGCAGCAGTATTGTAGTAAACCCCAGGCATTGCTTCTTCGTATATTGGTACGATAATAACCATCTGATACTTCTTGGCATATTCGCACATTAAATTGGTAGTGTGGCCGTTAGGAATAGCCTCAGCCGCGCTATACCAGCGCTTATCCTGGCTAGGGCAAAAGTAGGGCTGAGTAAAGACTTCCTGAAAACAAAGTATCTGTACGCCTGCCTCACCCGCTTTGTCAATTAATGGAGCGTGGGCCTCTAACATTAGGTCCCGGATTTTTTCAGGTGACATGCTAGTGTCACCTTTAAGGCCCATTTGAATTAGGCCAGATTTTATTATTGTCATGTACATCACCTATTAGGTTAGGATCATTAAATAGTGATAAGAATCAACTAAAGTGCAACTTGCATTGAAAATAAATTGATCACACTACCCTAACTTTTTAACAAAAATTGACCAGTTGGTCAATAGAATTATGGCCCAACTTCAAAAAAACCAATGAATCATTGAGTCTTATAAACTGGAATCTTTTAAGAAAGCTAGCCTTTCATATAACGTGTTTTTAGAAACTTACTTCGTATCATTTCTGTGAAGTCTGCATTGACTAATGCTATTATCGTGCCAAATTAAAAACTTTTATAAAACAGAACTATATGTAGCTTTGATGACCTCAGGAAAAATCTAAACGCACCATTTATAGAGCACATGTAATGGCCTTATGCTGTATTTTGCACCACTATAGCCCGTTATCTATAGGGCAGAAGCGACCACTATTCAATCGATTTCAAACACGACCTTCGGCTAGACGCAGACCCGCTTCTAAGGTAACTATTGCGCTATCAAATACTGGAATTCCAAGCTCATCACTGAGTTTTTCAGACACCCTCGCCCCACGCATATTAGTGCACATGATGAAAATAATATCAGGCCGTTTTTTAGCGACATCTCTAACCATTTGTGTAATTACATACTCCTCAATAGCGGCAAAATCACTACTGATCGAACCCCCATAATGCCTCTGAGCTAAGCAGGTAAACCCCATAGAAGCGTAATTTTTCATAATGCGTTGCTGAACATCAAAGGTGTAGGGAGTGACCAGCCCAAAGGTTTTTGCATTGCAGGCGTTAAAAAGTTGATTCATTTCAAGGGTGCAGCTGCCTGAAGGAATGCCTGTAGCGTTTTCAAGCAAATCACACAACCTTGCATCATGATCCGCACCAAGCCAGCTGGCTGACGTGCCACCCCAGACAATACTGTCAACACCTGCATCACAGAGTAATTGTGCCGCATCAATTTGTTTCTCCATACTGAACTGATCGAACGACTGCTGGTTAAGGGTCACATCAATGACCCTAAGCCGAGAGAAATGCGCCGTGGATTGGTTGTTGGAAAACAGACGCGCGGACAAGGGCTCAAGCACAGTGTTTGAGGATGGAATCAAAATACCAACGCGCTTTATAGTGTCGTAACGATGATTGAGGCTTGAATACGTCAAATGATAGACCGACGCGAAGCGATGCCGCCGTCAACAGTAAAAATGGACCCTGAGGTATAACCAGACCGAAAAGATGATAAGAAAACAATCAGATCTGACACTTCATGCTTATGAGCTGGGCGGCCGAGTGGGTAGTTTGCTTCTAACTGAGTAAATTTACTGGCATCACCTAGGTCGTTTGCTGCACGTTTTTTAAGCATATTGTAAATACGATCAGTATTTACTGGGCCAGGGTTGACGCCCACAACACGAATATTATCGTCTAAGCTGTGCCCACCAAGAGCCCGGGTAAACGCCATCAAACTAGCATTACCAGTGGTGCCCGCGATGTATTTTGGATCATATACCTCACCACCATTGCCAATATTGTTGATAATTACCCCCTCTCCAGCTGCCTGCATTTTTTTATAAAACAACCGGCACAAGTTGATGTATCCCATCACTTTAAGATCCCAGCCTTTACGCCAAGCGGCTTCATCCACGTCCCAAAGAGTGCCACTTGGAATAGCCCCAGCATTATTAACAAGAATGTCGACTTTACCTACACTTTCCGACAGTGCTTCACAAGCACCACTGAGAGTTAGGTCGGAGGGATGGCAGTTTACGGTAACTCCATGGGTATCTTGAATATGAGTTTGGAGTTGTTTAAGCTTATCAGCACTTCTTGCAGTGAGGTGCAAGTTCACTCCTTCAGATGCAAACACATTAGCTAAATGCTCTCCTATTCCCATGGAAGCGCCAGTAATTAGCGCTGTTTTTCCTGTAAGTTTTAAGTCCATAATAAAGCCTTTCAGTAGTCTTATTTAATGGAAGTCTAATACTGTTCGCCCTGCGGCCTTGCCTGCTTGCAGGTCGGCAAGGGCAATATTGACCTCATCTAGCGATCTAGTACTGATCACGCCTTTAATTTTTCCATTTGCTGCAAGTTGCAAGAGTTCACTCATTTCCTGCCGGTTTGACGCAGAGCTACCAATCACTTGCAGTCCACGCTCGATAAGTTCGTGGGCGTAAAAAGCAAGTTGATCGGCTGGAACGGCTGTCAAAACAATCTTTGCTCGTGGTTTACAAACAGCCAGCATTAAAGGCCAAGTAGCCCCAACTGGCGCAAAGTTAACACAGCCATCCGCACCGCCAAGAGCTTTAATCAATGCAATTGAATCGATATTGGCAACCACTACCTCATCAGCACCCAGCTTTTTAGCCGTCTCTAATTTATCCTGGTCGACATCGACCGCAATGACCCTCATGCCAGATTGTTTAGCAATTTGAATTGCGTATTGACCCAAACCACCAAGGCCAAATATTGCCACAGTATCACCTGCTTTAAGGCCTGATTTCTTTAACGAAGCGTAGGCTGCAGAACCTGCACACATTAAAGGTGCAGCTTCAATAGCAGATACATTGTTGGGAATAGCAGTGGCCCAATCTTGGCGAAGGCATACATACTCAGCAAAGCACCCACTCACTGAGTAGCCCGTGGCATCAAAGTCAGCGCAATAGTTCTCACCCCCTGTGTGGCACTCCCTACAGTGACCACAAGCACTGTATACGTATCCAATACCAACACGGTCACCAATGTTAAACCGACCGTTAGGTGTGCCTACTTCTACCACTTGACCAACCCCTTCGTGCCCCATAATTAAAGGCAGTGGATTGGGTGAGGCGTGATCCCCCCTATGAATGTGCACATCTGTAAAACAGACTCCACTAGCTTCAATTTTGACCAATATTTCCCCTGCTCTGGGGCTTGGGCGCGCAACAGTTTTTACTTCAAGTGGCGCGCCATATTCGGTCAACAACGCGGCTCTCATGGTTTTATCTGCAGGCATCACGCTTCTCCTTTTATTATTTGGTATACCAATAATACATATTTGGTATATTACACTAGCATATTATCTAAAATACTGCCTAGTAGTTTAATATTTTATCCATAGGTGCCAATTTATATCTGTAATATTATATTTGGTATACAATATTTAGAAATTGGTACTTTTATTTAAATCTCTCCATAGCGTATTAACCAAGCGGTTGTTACTTTATTAACCAGAAGGAAAGATAATGTCGAGCATCGTAAAAGAGTTTTTGATACCCGGAACAAACAAAGGCCTGTTTTATGGTGGCCAATTTCGCGCCTCAACATCAGGGTCTGAAATAACCGTTTTGGATCCCGCTAGGGGAATACCATTTACGACCGTACCTAATGGCAATGCTGAAGACATTCGAGCTGCCGTATCTGCCGCAAGCGCTGCATTTCCCGCTTGGGCGGGATTAGATGCCCTAGACCGCGGCAGATACCTTAGAGCGTTTGCCGAGATTATTAGGCAAAATATTTCATTGCTAGCAGTGCTGGAATCCAAAATAACAGGGCGGGCATTGCGTGAAATGAATGCACAAATGTCGCGTATACCCGAATGGTTAGAGTATTACGCCGGTATAGCTCCAGGTTTGGAGGGAGAGGCAAACTATGTCAAGGGAGATTATGTCACTTTGACTCAATACGAGCCATTGGGACCAACAGCCTTGCTGACACCCTGGAACCACCCTGTACTTATTCTGGTCAAAAAGCTGTCTGCTGCGCTGGCAGCAGGAAATACCTGCGTAATTAAACCCTCCGAGCTAGCCCCTGTCTCGGCGCTAGTCATCGCCGCTCTTGCTACTGAAGCTGGATTACCAGATGGCGTAGTTAATGTGGTCACTGGAGATGCCACAACAGGTGAGGCTCTTTGTATGGCTGACGACATTCACTTCATTGACCTTACTGGGGGCACTTCAACTGGCCGAAAGGTTGCAAGCGTGGCGGGCAAAAGGTTAATCAGGACAACAATGGAACTGGGAGGCAAAACGCCTGTTGTCGTTTGCGAAGATGCAGATATTGATGCAGCTGTTGCTGGTGTTTTGTTTTCTGCCTTCGTTGCATCTGGTCAAACCTGTGTTGCTGGGTCTCGCATTATTGTGCACGAGTCTATTTACGATGAGTTTGCCAAAAGACTGGCTCAAAGAGCAGATCAAATACGGCTGGGCGACCCCATGGACGAAAGCACACAAATGGGTCCCGTGATCTGTCGCAAATCACTTGATCGATGCAAAGCGTTTATTAAGACAGCAAAAGCCCAAGGCGCCAGACAAATTTCTGGGCTAGATCTTTTAGAGCTTGATGGCGAGTTAATTAATGGGTTTTATATACGCCCTACGGTATTTGCTGACGTTAAAGCAGACCACACTTTGTTTCTTGACGAGGTTTTTGGCCCCGTTATATCACTTACTAAGGTCAGCAATGATGAAGAGGCCATTAATTGTGCCAATGCAGGTGATTTTGGCCTTGGCGTTTCCATTTGGTCCCGAGATATTGGCCGGGCTCATAGATTATCAAAAAAAATCAGAGGTGGCGTCATCTGGCTCAATGACCACCATCGTAATGACCCTAGGTCTGTATGGGGCGGAGTCAGAGATAGTGGCTTCGGTAAAGAAAATGGTTGGGACGCTCTGCGCGCCTATCTGACAAAAAAATCTATCGTAATCCGTACTCAAGAGGGCTACGATGACTGGTTTAAGGATGGACAAAGGTATGGGTGATACAGCACCATGAGCGGCACAGAAAAGCGCAAGGCAAAGCTTATTGCAACTGCGATTGAAGCACGAATAATAAAACGTGAATTAAAGCCTGGAGACCGGCTTCCTGAAAGGTTACTTGCTGAAGAATTTGGTGTTTCACGAACCCCAGTGCGTGAAGCAATCAGGCAACTTGTTGAAACTCGATTAGTCACTGATAATGGCCGGCGTGGAGCGCTCGTGGCGTCCTTGAGCATTTCTGAATTACTTGATGCCTTTTTGGTTGTTGCAGAACTTGAAGGCCTTGCTGCCAGACAAGCAGCAAAGAGAATGCGCCATGAACAAATTATTAAAGCCTTCGATGCCAATGCCCTTTGCCAAAAGGCCGCTGCAGTAAAGGATACAGAAACGTTCAATGCTATGAATATGGTTTTTCATAACTTGATTATTGAGGGTTCACACAATGCAATGTTGCAGAGCCAGCTCAGCACAGCTCGTATAATTACTTTCCCATATCGGCATTATGTGTCCAGCTTGCCTGGCTACATGGCTCAATCAGTTGATGAACATGATGCTCTACTCAAAGCAATATCAAACTCCCAAGGGGACGCTGCTTACCAGCTAATGCGTGATCATGTTCGGCTTCAGGGGGAACAAATTGAAGATGTAATTCATCACCTAGAAAGGCAAAATAGTGGCACCACTGAATAATGAAAACCCCACTGCTGATAGTGCTAAAGCGCCCAAGAATTTTGTGAAAAGTTGACCGCTTGGTCAGTTTATGCTTAAGTAATCATTCAATAAAAATAAATTAATGTGAGGGTTGTATTATGAAGTTAATGTATTTAGTGTCAAAGGCACGCATGCTTATAGCTGCAGTTGCTTTTGGTTTGATATTATCACCAGCCGTAGTCGTTGCTGGCACTATTAAAGTGGCTGGAATTTTCACCCTACCGGTTGAACAACAATGGATAAGTCGCATCCATATTGCCCTTAGTGCAGCTGAAAAACGTGGTGAAATTGAGTATGTATATTCTGAAAATGTCTCCAATACAGACTACGAGCGCGTGATGCGAGAGTATGCTGAGCAAGGAGTAGACCTTATCGTTGGTGAAGTTTTTGGTCTTGAGCGCGCAGCTCGTAAAGTCGCTGCCGACTATCCTGAGACAGCCTATTTGATGGGTTCTTCTTTTGCACCACAGGCGCCAAACTTTTCTGTATTTGATAACTTCATCCACGAACCTGCCTACTTATCAGGCATGGCTGCTGGCGCAGTTAGTGAGTCAAATATAATTGGCATGGTGGGTGGCTATGCTATTCCTGAAGTTAATCGGCTAATGCATGCGTTTATGGCAGGTGCCCGTGAAGTCAATTCTGATGTCACTTTTCTAGTGAACTTTCTTGATAGTTGGTACGACCCCCCAAAGGCTAAAGAAAGTGCGTTTGCAATGATAGATGCCGGGGCTGATGTAATGTATGCCGAACGCTTTGGTGTAGCTGATGCAGCTGTTGAACGTGGTAAAAAAGCCATAGGCAACGTTATTGATACCGCCAGCGATTACCCTGGAACTATTTTAGCTTCAGCCCTTTGGCATATGGAAGCTACTATTGATACTGCCGTTAGTGCAGTAGCAGATGGCTCATACACTGCTGATGACTACAGCCAATATAGCTATATGGCACATAATGGTGGTTCCCTTACTATTGATAAAACGTTAGTGCCTGCCAATATCGTTGCTGCTATAGCAGCTAAAGAAGCTGCTATTCGCAATGGCAGCTTTGTTGTTACTATCAATGATGAGACTCCTGTATCAGATAATTGATATTGGGCTGTTTTGTGTATCAAAATCCTGTTGGGTGATTCGTTTCACCTAATGGGATTTTTTATCCCTCCTTCTTGCTAGTGGATGTTCCCTATGATCAATGACACGGTGCTTTCTCTCAATAAACTGAGCAAGCGATTTGGCACAGTGGTGGCCAATGAGTCGGTCACTATCAACTTAAAACGTGGAGAGATTCTGTCGTTGCTAGGAGAAAATGGTGCTGGAAAAACCACGTTAATGAATATGCTTTTTGGCCACTACATGCCAGATTCTGGCAGTATCCAAGTCGCTAACACACAAGGCCAACTTAAGCCTTTGACCTTAGGCCACCCTCAAGCCGCACTAGATGCCGGTATTGGCATGGTCCATCAACACTTTACCCTTGCGGAAAACTTATCTGCTATAGATAATATTTTACTCGGCTCTGAAAATTTATTTGCCTGGCGCCGTTCCATGGGCACTGCACGCGAAAAAATCAAAGATATCATGCATCGCACAGGCTTAAATGCCCCCCTTGATACTATCGTAGGTAAGCTCTCTGTGGGTGAGCGTCAGCGGGTAGAAATCCTCAAAGCACTGTATCGTGATGCGCGCATATTAGTCTTAGATGAACCCACAGCTGTTTTAACACCACAAGAAGCCGACACACTGTTTGCCAATATAGACATCATGGCTAAAGATGGATTGTCAGTAATATTCATATCTCATAAATTACGTGAAGTGCTGGCTTTTTCCCATCGTATCGCAGTGTTAAGGCATGGAAAAAAAGTAGGCGAAATTGCTACTAAAGATGCAGACGAGAAAATAATTTCTCAATTAATGGTAGGTGCTGATACACCAGCAACCCCACGCGAACCTCTAACGATTGGCGCACCAGTGCTTCAGTTAACTCACCTCTGTGCAGCAGGTACTAGTGCTCGCAGTAGCCTAGAAGGTGTAAATTTGACTGTGTCTGCCAGCGAAATAGTAGGCATTGCTGGCATTTCTGGTAATGGACAGTCTACTCTAGCCAAGGTGATTTCTGGTTTAACCAAGCCCACTTCAGGTGAACTTGCAATTGATAACCAACCGATACATAAATTTACGCCTACTAGCCTGCTAAAATCTGGGGTAGGCAGAATACCTGAAGACCGTCATCATGATGGTATTATAGGCGCGATGAGCGTGGCTGAAAACTTAGCAATTGAACGTCTGGACAGCAGTGACATTCAGCAGTTTGGCTTTTTACGTGATCAAGAACTCAAATTAAATGCTCAAAACTTAAGCCAAAAATATGATATTCGTGGGCCCGGTATTGAAGCTCAAACACGCTTGCTGTCAGGTGGAAATATCCAAAAACTCATACTGGCAAGGGTTTTTGAAGCATCTCCAAAACTTATTTTGGCTAATCAACCCACTAGAGGTCTAGATATGGGAGCTGCTAGCGAAGTAGGAAAACGACTGTTACAGGCACGTAAACGAGGTGCTGGCGTATTATTAATTTCAGAAGACCTAGACGAGTTACTGGCTTTGTCAGATCGAATTATCATCATGCATGACGGTGAGTTGCACGCGGCCCCAAGCAATAACCGAGCACAAATAGGATTACTCATGGCGGGAGAAGTCTCATGATTCGCATAGAACCTAGGGAAGCTCCCTCGCGCCGCCTAACCATTGGCGTCCCAGTTGCCTCTGCGCTACTTGCACTGTTGCTTGCAGCCATACCTTTGACCTTTGCAGGTGCCAATATAGTCGAGGCTTACCGGGAAATGGCTAAAGGTATCTTTGGCTCAATGTTCGCCTTTACAGAAATGCTTACCCGCGCAACCCCTCTTATATTTACTGGTTTAGCTGCCACTTTGGCATTCCGGGCTAAACTTTGGAATATCGGTGCTGAGGGGCAGCTTTACTTAGGCGCCATGGCCGCTGTAATTGTAGGAACGGGCTGGGTTGACGGCCCTCCCATGCTTTTAATTCCGATGATTTTAATTGCCGGTGCGTTGGCTGGAGCGCTTGGCATGGCTGGCCCAGCTTATTTAAAAACCCGTTTTGGTGCAGATGAGGTAGTGACCACACTATTACTTAACTTTATTATCTTAATATTTATCCAGATGATGCTCGAGGGCCCTCTAAAAGACCCTATGGGTATGGGGTGGCCACAGTCTAGCCCAGTGGTAGACAATGCTTTGTTGCCCCAGATACTGCCGCGTATGCGCCTGCACTATGGCTTAGTCATTGCTCTGGTGGCCGCTGTAATAGCCCACATAATGCTATCTAAAAGCGTATGGGGGCTGAAACTTAGAGCAGTGGGTGAAAATGCCGCCGCCGCTTTGCACGCAGGCATTGGCGTAAAACGGACTTTGATGAGTGCAGCGCTTATTTCTGGCGCGCTAGCAGGGTTAGCTGGTGTGAGTGAAGTAGCAGGCTTGCGCGGTTACCTAACCACCGATTTATCTCCTGGATATGGCTACACTGGCATTGTGGTAGCCATGCTTGCTGGATTGTCTCCTCTGGGGGTGGTGATTGCTGCGCTATTTATAGCCTCAGTATTTGTGGGAGCCGATACCATGAGTCGTGCCATGGGAGTGTCTAGCTATTTAGCTGACTTAGTGGTGTCCATGTCGCTAATCTGTGTCTTAATTGGTGGTTTTATTGCCCGTTTCACAATTAAGATGACGCCGTCAAATAAAAAAGCATCCGCCACAGACTCTGGAGCTGCGTAATGGAAATATTAGAAATCTTGCTCAGTGAAAATTTTTGGGCCGCTGCTTTGCGTATCGCAACACCATTAATTTTTGGCGTTTTAGGCGCTCTTATTTGTGAAAAATCAGGCGTTTTAAACTTAGGCATTGAGGGCATTTTTGCTGCTGGCGCTATGGCGGGATGGATGGCTGTTTGGCTGGGCGCGGGCTTGTGGACTGGGTTACTTTGTGCCGCTTTAACGGGGGCTTTTTTTGGCCTCATTCACGCCATTTTAACCGTGCCATTAGGGCTGTCACAGCACGTGTCAGGTTTAGGCATCACCATGTTTGCTACTTCGGTGAGTTATTTTACCTACCGCACTGCACTGCCCCAGGTGAGCAGCCCACCCCGTATTGAACCATTCCAACCCCTTGATATTCCAATACTCTCAGATATCCCTTTCTTAGGGCCGGTATTATTTCAACAAACAGCAATGACTTGGTTAGCGCTATTTTTGGTGGCTTTAGTATGGTGGGTATACAACCGCACACCCTTAGGCCAAGCTTTACGTGCCGTAGGCGACAACCCCAACGCCGTTGATGCACAAGGGTTGTCAGTCTATGGCCTGCGCATGGGGGCCATTGTAGCGGGTTCTGCATGCATGGCTCTAGGTGGAGCCTTCCTTACCATGTCAGCTTTTGATGCTTTTTTCTTCGGCATGGTCAACGGCCGTGGTTGGATCTGTATAGCTCTTGTTATATTTGCCAGTTGGCGTCCAGGAAAAGCTTTATTAGGGGCTCTCTTGTTTGGCGCTTTTGATGCATTTCAAGTACGCTTACAAACTGAGGTAGGAGCGTTTGTGCCCTCCCAAGTCTTCTTAATGGCGCCTTATATACTTTCGATACTTGCCTTGGTGATCGTTGCACGCCGTGCAGAATATCCCCGCGCTCTTCTAACACCGTGGTTCAAAGGACAACGCTAATGAATTTTGACCTTGTTATTAAAAATGCATGTTTACAGGATGGGCGCCGCAATATTGATGTGGCTTGCTCCAACGGTATTATAGTTGCTGTTAAGCCTAACATTGAAGCCTCCGCCACCCTGGTGGTCGATGCCAAAGATCAGCTTTTAAGCCCACCGTTTGTGGACCCTCATTTCCATATGGATTCAACCTTATCCCTAGGGCAACCACGCATGAACATGTCGGGCACACTGTTAGAGGGTATTGCATTGTGGGGGGAGTTAAAACCAAAGCAAAGTGTGGATGAAATTATTAACCGCGCCATACACTATTGTGACCTTGCCGTAGCAATGGGCATTGGTGCTATTCGCAGCCATGTAGATGTGTGTGATAACGAATTGAAAAGTGTTACAGCGATGCTTGAAGTACGTCGCTTAGTGGCCCCTTATTTAGATCTTCAACTAGTTGCTTTCCCACAAGATGGTTTATTACGTGATAAGAATGCCCATGAAAATCTTATTCGAGCACTGGACTTGGGCATAGATGTTGTCGGTGGAATCCCCCATTTTGAACGCACTGCCCAAGAGGGCACATTATCCATAAAGATCCTATGCGAGCTGGCAGCTGAACGCGGGTTGCGGGTAGATATGCACTGTGATGAGTCAGACGATCCCCACAGTCGCCATGTAGAAACCCTAGCTAGTGAAACCCTCCGCTTGGGTTTGCAAGGGCGAGTAGCCGGCTCTCATCTTACGTCAATGCACTCCATGGACAACTATTATGTTTCCAAGCTGCTGCCATTGTTAGCCGAAGCCGAATTACACGTCATTCCTAATCCACTGGTTAACATCATGTTGCAAGGTCGCCATGACAGCTACCCCAAACGCCGTGGTCAAACCCGTGTGCCGGAACTTAAGGCTGCTGGCGTGAATGTTGGTTTTGGTTCTGACTGTATGATGGACCCATGGTATTCCATGGGTAGAGCAGACATGCTGGATGTCGCAAGTATGGGATTGCATGTCGGCCAGCTATCTAGCCGAACAGACATGGCATGGTGTTTTGACGCTGTTAGTTATAACTCTGCAGCCATTATGGGATTACAAGGCTATGGTATTGTTGAAGGAGGACAGGCCAATATGGTGCTGTTACAGGCCAATGATCCAATTGAAGCCATCCGTTTAAAAGCCACACGTCTGATGGTTTTTCGTCAAGGAAAGTTGGTTGCTCAAACCCCTGCTAGCCATACCAAGCTTCAATTGCCAGGCCGTCCTGCGCTTGTGGATCCAGCTAAGCCATTGTTTTAGCCTTAGCTTTAGTGAAGCATTAGAGGGCATAAACTCCCATTATTAGGTTGGCTATAAGCGAGATTTTAGGTTCAGCCCACGCACAAGAACTTCAATGGCATAGTGGGTTGCTGGGGGATATATTTCGCTATCGTAGTCGTTAGGTTTAACCACAGCAGAAATTTGTGACTCAAAGTCAGCATAGGTCTGTGTCAAAGCCCAAATCATAAAAAACACATGCGCAGGTTCTATCTGAGCCATAAGCCCTTCACGTTGCCACTGTAAAAAAACATGGCCTTTTTGCTTAACCCAAGTATGTAACTCAGTCTGCAAGAAGTTTCCAATGACTGGAGCGCCTGCCATAATTTCCATAGCAATGAGGCGTGATGCCTCTGGGTATTGTTGCGACAGCTGCATCTTGTTTGTAATATATTCAGTAATGACATCAATGGGTTGATCCTGGCTATGTAAATCACCAAGCGAACCCAACCAACGCCTTAAAACTCTAACAATAACAACTTGATACAACTCTTTCTTTGTTTTGAAGTAATACAGCATGTTAGTTTTTGACATGCCTGCTGCTTTTGCAATCTCATCAATTCGAGCACCTGAAAACCCTTTGCGTGAAAAAACTGTTAACGCCGCTTCAAGTACTTTTTGTTGATTTTTTTCGCCAATAGATCCCGCTTTAAAGCGACTCGATGGCTCAGTCGGAAGGGTATAGGTAGAAAGAGTATTCATGTAAAGAAAACAGCCCTGCTGCTAGGTTAATCTAGGAGATTAAGATACATGCTTGTCGCGGAACTGACAAGGTTATAGGGTCTAAAAAAGCCGTAGTTTATCTGTCACTGTTTGCTGGTGGAAAGGGCGATCGGCTTGTTAGGCTGCGCATGAGCAATTATGAACTATTAACCGATTGATGCACCCATAGGCTGGCACCCGCTCCTATAGTCAGGATAATCAATAAGTGGGTTAATGCAAATCCTTATCTGGGCTAGGGAATATACAGGTGAAACAACTTCCTCGGCCTTCTTGTGAGGTAATATTTAAGCTCCCTTTATGACGCAGCATAATGCGCTTCGCAATGGCCAAACCCAAGCCTGTTCCACCACTTGCCGAAGCACGGCTATGGTCAACACGATAAAAACGCTCTGTTAATCGCGATAAGTGCTCCTGGCAAATACCAATACCATCATCGAGTACTGTCAAACACAGCCCGTCGTCAGTTTCGTGCCAAGTAATGTCTATATTCCCTCCATTTTGAGTATATTTAACAGCATTTAACACTAAGTTGATCAACACACTGTATATCTCTTGCTCGGCTCCCATCACATGTTTGTGAGTTTCAAGGTGTCGATTTATAGTCAGTTGCTTGTTTAATTTTGCAGCCGATGCTTGAGCTTCATCACAAGCCTGCTTGAGCAGCACTGCCATATCGTTATGGACCACCTCAGGCTGACTGTCACTGCCTTCCAAACGGGATAGAAGCAAGAGGTCTTGCACCAAATTAGTCATGCGCTGGGTTTGGACTAACATACGCATATGTGCCTTTTGTATAGTGGCATCTAATTCTGGGTGGTGCAGCTGAAAGGTTTCCAAGTAACCGTGAATGACAGTTAAAGGTGTGCGCAGTTCATGGGACACATTACCAATAAAATCTTGCCGCATACGTTCAAGTTTTTGGCTATCAGTAATATCTCGCATGATCAAAAGGCGATCACCCTTAGCAAATTCAGTCACAGCTATCTCTAATGTTTGCTCAGCATGCACAGGTGATTGAACACATATTGGGTGAGTAAAATCCGCTTTCTGGTAATAGCTAAAAAAGTCTGGCTTGCGCAAGAAATGCAGCAGAGGCGCACCTCGGTCCTGTTTATTTTTTAGGCCTAGCATTTTTCGTGCTGCAACATTCCACCATTCTAGTGCACCACTGGCATCAACGGTTACCACGCCCTCACCCAGTGCGTTAGCCGTTTTTTGTATGCGCAAAATGGCTGTGGTTAATTCTTGCTGAGATTTAAAGTGTTTAATCTGTAACTCAGTAATTTGGTCAAATACCCTCCCCCACACTCCCTGGGCATCAGGCAACTCTGCTTGCTTGTCATAACTATTTAGCCACTCAGTGAGTTGCTTTAGTTTATGGGTTTGGTAAAACCAAATAGCGCACAGACCACCCGCAAAAGCCCAACCCGTTGACCATAAGGTTGCTGCCAAAGTAGCACTTGAAGCGATGGCAATGTAAACCCAAACCACACTAGCCTTGTTCATTAATTTTTGCAGAAAAACGATAGCCAGAACCCCGTACAGTTTGTACAAATAGCGCGTGCTGCTTGCCCAAAGCATTGCGTAATCGGCGAATATGGACGTCTACAGTGCGTTCGTCTATGTATACATTCCTGCCCCAGACATTATCCAGTAGCTGGCCTCTGCTATACACCCGCTCTGGGTGGTTCATAAAAAAAGTTAATAAGCGTGTTTCTGCTGGGCCAATAGTGATGGGCTGTTGTTTAATCATGACCCGCTGTGAAGCAGTATCTAGGCTTAAATCTTCCACTTGCAATTGGTTGTGCTCTAACTCCACACCTGTGCGGCGCATCACTGATTTAACCCTCGCTACTAGCTCACGTGGAGAAAAAGGCTTAGTAATGAAATCATCAGCTCCTGAATCTAAGCCAAGCACTTTATCTGCTTCTTCTTCGCGTGCTGTGAGCATAATGATGGGTAACTTAGCAGTCAATTCATCACGCTTTAAACGCCGAGCAAGCTCAATGCCACTGCCCATGGGTAACATCCAATCTAATAAGACTAAATCGGGCTTTAGATCGATAATTTTAACGTAGGCATGTTTTATGTTTTCAGCTTCAATGCATATAAAACCAGCCTTCTCTAATACCAACCGCAGTATCTCGCGGATATCTTCTTCATCTTCAACAATCAGTATTTTTTTTTGAGCCATGAGCGTCTTCTATGATTCACTAGGGAAAGGTTAATGTGTCAAATAATTTCAAGTCATTGAGTTACTAAATTATTCATGCTTATGCATATCAAGAGTGGCGTGCATCTGCGCCACCGAACTGTGACTCACATTAATACCTTTTACCAGATAAATTAGGTGCTGGGCTACATTTTGCGCATGATCCCCTACTCGCTCTAGGCTGCGCAAAATCCAAATAATGTGCATGCTTTGTTTAATCGTTTGTGGCTCTTCCATCATATGTGTCACTAAGGCGCGCATTGCAAACTTGTATTCTTGATCAACAGCGTCATCACGTTTGGCTACTTGGTAGGCTAAGTCTGCATCATAACGAGCAAAGGCAGTCAGTGCATCGCTCACCATGGTAGCAACCAAATCACTGATATGTCTAACCTGTGCATAGCCTTCGCCTGGAAATCCTTGAGTTAACTTCTTGGAACTATTGGCAATTCGACAAATTTCATCACCCATGCGCTCTAAATCTGCTACAGCTTTACTGATGGCTATTACCAAACGTAAATCGCTGGCTGCGGGCTGGCGCCGAGCAATAATATGCGTGCACTGTTCATCCAAACGCATTTCCATAATGTTAATTTTGTCATCTGCTTTAATGGCGTTTTGCAGCAGTTCTGTGTCACCCACTTTTAGACCCTCAATGGCATCTTTTAGCTGTTGCTCTATGAGCCCACCCATCGTCATTAAATGCGTAAGAATTTCATCCAATTCAGTATTAAACTGCTGCGATATATGGCCAGCATGCCCATCTTTATTAGTAATATTCATATTAAATTCCTTAACAGCCCTAACCGTAGCGGCCAGTAATATAATCTTCTGTTTGCTTTTGCACTGGGTTAGTAAATAATTGGTCAGTGGTGCCAAATTCGATCAAGTCACCCATATACATAAAAGCGGTATAGTCTGAAACGCGAGCTGCCTGTTGCATATTATGAGTCACTATAACGATCGTGAAATCCTTCTTTAGCTCATGTATCAGCTCTTCAATTTTTAACGTTGAAATAGGGTCTAAGGACGATGCAGGTTCGTCTAATAATAGAATTTCTGGCTTCACAGCAATAGTCCGAGCGATGACCAGCCTTTGTTGCTGGCCACCAGACATGCCCAAGGCGCTTTCGTGAAGACGGTCTTTAACTTCATCCCATAGGGCGGCTGATTTTAGTGCCCACTCCACAGTTTCGCTTATTAATCGCTTCTTTTTAATGCCCTGAATACGCAGGCCATAAGCCACATTTTCAAAAATACTCTTGGGGAACGGGTTAGGTTTTTGAAACACCATGCCTACCCTTCGTCGAAGCTCAGCTACATCGACACCCTTTGCGTATATATTTTCTTTATCAAGGGTGATTTGACCATCAATGCTGCATGAATCGACTAAGTCATTCATACGATTAAAGCACCGCAGCAAAGTTGATTTACCACAGCCACTGGGGCCAATAAAGGCAGTCACTCGATTACGGGGGATCTGCATATTGACACTATTTAAAGCCCTCTTACCACCATAGTACAAATTCAACCCATTCACCTCTACAGCAATGCGCTCTTGCTCCATGCGTAATCCCTGGGGGGCATTAATGGCTAAACTAAAGTTGGTCTTGTGCTCAGCATGCATCATATTTACTCTCATTAATTAACTCTCCAAAGCCTTATATTTTTCTCGTAGACGGTTACGAAGAGCCACTGCAGACAAATTTAATAGGGCAATAACCAACACCAGCAAAAAGGCAGTTGCATAGACCAAGGGTCTTGCTGCTTCTACATTTGGGCTTTGAAAACCCACGTCATAAATATGAAACCCCAGATGCATAAACTTTTGGTCCAAGTGCAAGTAGGGGTAGTTGCCGTCCAACGGCAAAGAAGGGGCTAATTTAACAACGCCTACAAGCATCAAGGGCGCAACCTCTCCTGCGGCACGTGCCACAGCTAAAATAACACCTGTCATTATTGCCGGACTCGCCATTGGCAACACTACTCGCCATAGCGTTTCAGACTTGGTGGCACCTAAAGCTAGGCTACCTTCACGCACCGCACGTGGAATTCGCGACAAGCCCTCTTCTGTAGCAACAATAACTACAGGAACAGTTAATAGGGCCAAGGTTAGCGATGCCCACAGTAAACCTGGGGTACCAAAAGTAGGCGCCGGGGCTGCAGCAGCAAAAAATAATTCATCTATATTGCCACCCAAAAAATAGATAAAGAAACCCAAGCCAAATACCCCATAAACAATAGAAGGTACGCCTGCCAGGTTGTTAACGGCTATGCGAATAATTCGTGTAATTAAGCCTTGCTTGGCATACTCACGTAAATACACTGCTGCCACCACACCAATCGGTGTCACCATAACTGACATCAGCAGCACCATGAGTACAGTGCCAAAAATAGCTGGAAAAACACCCCCTTCGGTATTGGCTTCGCGTGGTTCTGTGCTTACAAATTCCCATATTTTTGACATATAAAAGTTAACTTTTGCCATGTTAGTCATACCGTTTGGACGGTATGCACGCACTACTTTTGATAAATTAATTTCTATTTGTGTGCCAGACATAGTTTCTGCAATCATGCTATCTCGCTCAAACGCTGCATAGAGGTCTATCAGTTGTTGCTGCAAGCCTGTATATCGTCTATCTAACTGCCTTCGTTCAGCCTCAAGTTCTGCCTGCAGTAAAGGGGTTAATTGGTTTTCTAATTCAAGGCTACGATTTTTTAGCCGCAAGCGCTCCATGCCATGGTTAATTTCTCCTATGGCTCCTTTTTCAATCGCTTGAATGTCGTCATAAATATTTAAGCTACGCTTCACACGCTCTTGCATCAGCTGCCACATTTCCTGATCGGCTTGCTTACCTTGTTCTGCGACCACTGTTCCAGCCTGTTTTATAGCCACTAGTCGACCATAAAAGTTACCCCATTCGCGCCGTTCAAGAGCCATTATCTCTTGTGGGTAGGTGATCTGGCGTAAGCTTTGTTCTAGCACCCAAACAAAGTCCGCCCTGGTAACATCTCTATTACCTGTTTTTATGAGCAAGCGTTTAGCACTTTCCTGACTTGCTGGAAGCACAACACCTGAGCCACGCAGCTGTTCCGCGCTAACCAGTTCGTCATCAACAATACTGCCAATTAAACTCGTGCTTTGCTCCTGCCCCTGCACTTGCGCCTGTAATATTGGCGCAGGCCAGAAATGTCCTAAGCCACGCACGGCAATTAGCGCCAGCACACCCACTACCATGATGACATTAATAGATACGGCTGCGCCGTTAAGCCAAATCCAAGGCAAACCGCTAGCGAACCATTGTTTTATACCAATTCTCATTATTCGTAACTCTTACAGTGAACCGTATTTTTGTCGCAACCGTTGGCGCACAACTTCGGCTAACGTATTAACAATAAAGGTAAAGGCAAACAAAACTAAAGCAGCTAAAAATAATATTCTAAAGTGAGACCCACCCACTTCTGATTCTGGCATTTCAACCGCAATGTTAGCCGCTAAGGTACGCATACCCTCAAAAATATTCATGTCCATAATAGGGGTGTTACCTGTGGCCATTAAAACGATCATGGTTTCTCCAACTGCACGCCCCATACCAATCATTACCGCTGAAAAAATACCCGGACTTGCTGTGGGTATCACTACGCGAGTGAGGGTCTGCCAAGATGTTGCTCCAAGGGCCAAACTACCTTGGCTTAGATGTTTTGGCACACTAAAAATAGCATCTTCAGTAATAGAAAAAATAGTAGGAATGACAGCAAATCCCATAGCAATGCCTACCACCAGAGCGTTGCGTTGATCGTAATTAATCCCTAAATCTTCGCTCACCCATTGGCGCATATTACCACCAAATAAACTCGCCTCTAGGCCATCACTAATAGGCATAGACAGCCAAGCCAAGCCAAGCACTATAGGAATAATAAGCAACACATCCCAACCTTCAGGAAGCTGGCACCAAGCTTCTTTAGGCACCTGCGCCCATAGGTATGCAAAAACTAAGGTGCCCAAAGGCACCACTACTAGTAAGGTAAACACGCTCGCCAAATTTGTTTCTACAAAAGGGGCTAACCACAGGCCAGCCAAAAAACCCAAAATAACTGTGGGTAAAGCTTCCATCAACTCAATTAATGGTTTCACTTTACGACGCATTGCAGGAGCCATAAAATAAGCCGTATAGATCGCACCACAAATCGCCAAAGGGGTTGCCATCAGCATGGCGTAAAAAGCCGATTTTAAGGTGCCAAAAGCCAATGGCATAAGACTGTATTTTGGCTCAAAGTCGTTAGATGCGGCTGAGGACTGCCAAATGTACTTAGGGTTTTCATAACCTTCGTACCAAATTTTGTGCCACAACGCTTTCCAAGATGTATCTGGATGCTTGTTTTCTACTTTCCAAAAACTCAACTGCCCTGAGTCATTCTCTACCAACATGGCATTCGCGCGAGGCGACATAGCCATAAAATGAATGGGCTCTTGCGTGAGCTTTTCCCTATGTACCTGAACTCCCGCAGAGGCACTAAACAATGCCACATTTCCATTGATATCTGCCGAAGTAAAACTGCGGCGGCGGTGTTCCATAGCCAATATCTGAGCACCTTGTTGTTGTGCAAAATCGCGTATATGCCTCAAAGTCCATTGGTTTTCTTCATCTCGCACCATAAACCATTGGCTAATGGCGCCACTTACATCAGCCACAGTTAGGGTTGACCCACCTAGCAGTAACTGAGCATCACTTAGCGCATAATTAGACAGTTTATGCACCGCATGTAAGCGTGGTTTTTCTAGGTTACGCAGATCCAAAATCGTTAAGTTAGCATCCTGATCAATGGCCATTAACCAACGTTGATCAGGGGAAAGTAGTAGCTTAAATGGCATAGAGCTCAAAGCAGGTAACTCATATACTTCCTCACTCAGTTCCAGAATTTCGGTAATAAAGTTTTGCTCTTTGCTTAATTTAATCAATGACAGTTGGCGATTAGCATTTGCTGCCACAATGATGAGAGCCTCTTCTGCATCTCTAATTGCCAACACCATAGGTTCACCAAAGCCTGCAGGCAGATCAATGGCTTTCTTGCCATAGGGATAAAGCAAACTTGGGGTGATTAGGCGTTCATCATTAGGATATGTGATGTCGTAGTCTGGCTTTGCCACTAGAATTTCGCCCTGTTTGCTGGCTACCACAAATAATCGACTAACATTGCTATTTAACGCAAACGCACTAATTGTGCCCGGCTCACTAAAGGCTAGTTTATCAGTAGCCTTTATGCGCCCATCTTCAGTGGCAAAAAAATAGACACCAGCGTCACTAGATAGTTTAAAGCCCACCTCATTTTGCTCCTCAACACCTAAATGCAAGCTAGGTAGGCTTGGGCCCACGCTATAGGTGCTGTACTGCTCGTTCCATGGGCTAATGCTAGCCCCCTTAAATAAGGGGACTACCTCATAAGTCAGGTACACAAAAATGAGCAGAATAGCCACGATGACGCTCATACCCCCTATGCCAACAAACATAGTAGTAAGGCGGTCTTTCATAGCCCTTAGCTTACGGTATCGTCGTAAGGCTGGGGTGTTAAAGTCTAGTTTTGGAGCAATTATAGATGTCTTTTCATTCATGCCGGCTAGTCTAATGGGCCTATATGACAGCAATATGACAAGCTTGTCATATTAGCGTAAATCTATTTTTTAGCAGGCATTAAAAAGGGCCTGCTCTTTGCTGAGCAGGCCCTTGTGGCTCTCACTTATATAACAACCTAACGTTGAGGTTAGTTTAATCCAAGCTCATTAAGGTACTTTTCTACCACCTTAAGGGGTAGTGGGATATAACCATCTTTCACCACAACCTCTTGGCCAGCCTTAGACATGACAAGCTTAACAAACTCGCGTTCTAGTGGAGATAGGCCATAGTTAGGTGCTTTATTAACATATACGTATAGAAAGCGAGATAGTGGGTAAGTGCCATTCACTGCGTTAGCAGGCGTCGCTGCAACATAATCAGGGCCCTTTTTAGATATAGGGATGGCACGAACAGATGAGGTTTTATAGCCTATGCCAGAATAGCCTATGCCATTTAATGATGTTGCCACTGACTGAACGACTGAAGCCGAACCTGGCTGTTCGTTCACAGAACTTTTGTAGTCCCCTTTGCAAAGTGCTTTTTTCTTAAAGTAACCATAGGTGCCAGATACAGAATTGCGTCCATAAATTTGAATGTCTTGGTTACCTAGAGCACCCATAACACCCACCTGTTTCCATTTTACGATATCTGCTTCGCCACCACATTTTCGGGTTGCAGAAAAAATAGCATCAACATCGGCAATCTGCATCCCTTGAACCGGGTTATCTTTGTTAACAAACACAGCTAAAGCATCTATAGCAACCGGAATAGCTGTAGGTTTATAACCATACTTGGCCTCAAAGGCCTGTAGCTCATTATCCTTCATCTTGCGGCTCATAGGCCCCAAATTAGAGGTGCCTTCAGTTAACCCTGGAGGCGCAGTAGAGGAACCAGCGGCCTGAATCTGGATATTAACATTAGGGTAGTTACGCTTAAACTCTTCCGCCCAAAGAGTCATTAGGTTGGCAAGGGTGTCAGAACCCACGGAAGATAAGTTCCCTGATACTCCGCTAACTCTTTTATAAGTTGGCAGGTTGGGATCTAGCAAGTCAGATGCAAGCGCGGTAACTGAAAGGGTGCTAGCAACTAACGTTATGGCAGTTAAAAACTTCTTGGCTTTCATAGTTTACTCCTAAGATTTGAATACAGTTCGAATTAGGGGCTATTCTAGAAGCAGAATGTGACAAGCAGATGACACATAACATAATGTTAGCGTTAACCACAGGGCTGAGGCGTAGGTTGGCCTGCCTTAACTGCCATAATAAGGCCGAGGGTGCCTTGGTGCCATGGCGCATTAACCACATCGGGCATAATAGTGTCAGCTGCTTTAATGCAAACTGAGATCAACAATCACAGCCTGGTCCCTATAAGTAATCACCAGTTATTTGGCTATGGGTATATTATTACCCCACACTCATCTCACCCACAGGTACATTTTCCAATGCAGTGGTTACAAACTTATGGAGACTCACTTTAACTAGTGATATCAGTGAA
>TARA_B110000208_G_scaffold6729_1_pt1 | contig 44991 bp, 33 predicted proteins | sample TARA_B110000208 | Tara Oceans TARA_B110000208 (sample SAMEA4397426) | marine metagenome | biome: Polar Biome; feature: [SRF] surface water layer (ENVO:00010504); material: water (ENVO:00002006), including particulate matter (ENVO:01000060) such as... | depth 5 m
AATTAGTGCCTTTTGATCCAACTAAAAAGACAATCTTAAAGACAGGGAACTTATCGTTACTTAGGAAATAAAAAAAGCCCTCTCTTTTAAAGGAATCGACTATTTTAGAACATAAAAAATGATTATTTTTACTGTCTAATAAATACATCCCTATGGATATTAACTTCAATAAAAACGAAGATTTCAATAAACTTTTAGTTTCAGATTTACGCAAACGCTTTGCCAAAGTAAAATTAGGTGGAGGGAAAAAACGTATTGACAAGCATCACGAAAAAGGAAAAATGACTGCACGTGAAAGAGTTGATTACCTATTAGACAACAAAACAAAGTCAATAGAAATCGGTGCCTTTGCAGGTGATGAAATGTATAAAGAACATGGTGGGTGTCCTTCTGGTGGAGTTGTTGTTAAAATAGGGTATATAAAAGGAAAACAATGTATTGTTGTTGCCAATGATGCGACTGTAAAAGCAGGTGCTTGGTTCCCAATTACTGGAAAAAAGAATTTGCGAGCACAAGAAATATCCATCGAAAACAAAATTCCAATCATTTATTTAGTAGATTCTGCTGGTGTGTATTTGCCAATGCAAGATGAAATTTTCCCTGACAAGGAACATTTTGGTCGCATTTTTAGAAATAATGCTATTATGAGCAGTATGGGAATTACTCAAATTTCTGCAGTAATGGGGAGTTGTGTTGCTGGTGGAGCTTACTTACCGATTATGAGTGATGAAGCGATCATTGTAGACAAAACAGGAAGTATTTTCTTAGCAGGGAGTTATTTAGTAAAAGCTGCAATTGGAGAAAGTATCGATAATGAAACCTTGGGTGGCGCAACTACGCATTGTGAAATTTCGGGAGTTACAGACTACAAAGCATTGGACGATAAGGATGCATTGGATAAAATAAAACGTATTGTTGATAAAATTGGTGATTTTGAAAAAGCCGGATTTAATAAAGTGAAAAGCGAAGCTCCAAAAGAAAATCAAGAAGACATTTTCGGAATATTACCCAAAGAAAGAAATGCCCAATATGACATGTTGGAAATCATCAAACGTTTGGTTGATAAATCGGAATTTGATCAATATAAAGAAGGATACGGACAAACCATTTTAACGGGCTACGCACGCATCGATGGTTGGGCTGTTGGTATTGTTGCAAATCAACGAAAATTAGTAAAAACACAAAAAGGAGAAATGCAGTTTGGAGGTGTCATTTATAATGATTCTGCAGACAAATCAGCTCGTTTTATAGCGAACTGTAATCAGAAAAAAATACCCTTAGTATTCTTACAAGATGTAACAGGGTTTATGGTAGGAAGTAAATCTGAACATGGAGGTATTATAAAAGATGGTGCAAAAATGGTGAATGCCGTGAGCAACTCTGTCGTGCCAAAGTTTACAATTATCATAGGAAACTCTTACGGTGCAGGAAATTATGCCATGTGTGGCAAAGCCTATGACCCTCGTCTAATTGTGGCTTGGCCTTCTGCACAATTGGCAGTTATGAGTGGTGATGCTGCTGCAAAAGTTTTATTACAAATAGAAACAGCTTCCTTAAAAAAACGAGGAGAAAAAATCACCTCTGAAAAAGAAGCTGAATTGTATAACAAAATAAAATCTCGATACGACAATCAGATTTCACCCTATTATGCCGCAGCAAGAATTTGGACGGATGCAGTAATCAATCCATTAGATACCAGAACTTGGGTTTCTATGGGAATAGAAGCTGCAAATCATGCCCCAATTAAAAAGAAATTTAATTTAGGTATTTTACAAGTTTAGCAAGGGTTCTTAAAATCAGTATCCAGAAAACATTCAACATACAATTGTGCAACAGTTTGCAAATTTTTACATTTGCTTCAAAATAAATAAAATTAGAAATGGGAAGAGCATTCGAATTAAGGAAAGGTCGTAAAATGAAACGCTGGTCTGCAATGGCAAAAACATTTACCAGAATTGGTAAAGACATTGTAATGGCAATAAAAGAAGGCGGACCAAACCCTGATGCCAACTCCCGTTTAAGAGCAGTTATGCAAAATGCAAAAGCTGCAAACATGCCGAAAGAAAACGTTGAACGCGCAATAAAAAAAGCAACAGATAAGGATACTGCAAACTATAAAGAAGTATTATTTGAGGGGTATGCTCCTCACGGAATTGCAGTTATTGTAGAAACTGCAACTGATAATAATAATAGAACAGTTGCAAATGTTAGGGCGGCTTTTAATAAGTGTGATGGGAATTTAGGTAACTCTGGATCTGTCATTTTCATGTTTGATCATACCTGTACCTTCACCCTTAAAAAAGAAGATATAACGATAGATTTAGAAGAACTAGAATTAGAACTCATAGATTTTGAAGTAGAAGAAGTTTTTGATGATGAAGAAGGTATCATTATTTACGGACCATTTGAACAGTTTGGCGCGATCCAATCTTTCTTTGAAAAAGAAAGTGTAGAAATTTTATCTTCTGGTTTTGAAAGAATTCCAACCACAACAAATAAACTTTCTGAAGAGCAACAGACAGATGTTGAAAAACTTTTGGAAAAATTAGAAGAGGATGATGATGTTCAGAATGTTTACCACTCGATGGAGATGTAAAGCTCTTAATTTATAAAAACAATCAAATCCAATGTTTTACTTCGTTGGATTTTTTTTGTTTCAGTTTCTACAAAAGCCTTTAAAAACCGAACTTCTTTAGGGATTTCGTATTTCGAAAGTGTACTTAAATTTTTAATATTCTCAGAAAAAAGCTGTTGAAAATTTGAAACATTATTACTTTCAAGTTCAACAATTAAAATTAACTTTTCGCCTAGTAGTGTATCGGGAATTCCAGCAACAAAAAAACGTTGAGCAATGATTTTTGAAAGCTTTTCTTCTATTTTTTCTGGATGCAATTTAATACCACCTGAATTAATCACATTATCAAAGCGCCCTAACCATTCAAAGAGCCTGTCAGAAATTAAGTCGACAACATCGTTGGTGAAAATAACTTCTTGGGACACTCTTGGCGCATCAATGACCAAACAATTTCTAGTGTCCTTGTATACTTTAACATTGGGCAATAATTGGTAAAAAGAAGACATCGACTTCACTCCTGGTGATGCCGAAAAATGGTTTAATTTTTTGAATGCAATGTGTGTAACGGTTTCTGTCATTCCATAAGTAGCAAAAACAACACTTTGAACTCCTTGTAATTTTTCTTGAAGTTGAGGTGAAACAACACCTCCTCCAACAATTACTTTTTTAATTTGTGTTATTTTTTCCAGAGAATTCTCTAATTGCAACGGAACCATCGCCGTGAAATCATAGGTTTTATCACTATTTTCTAATGGATTCGCTTTCGGTGAAACTACATCTAAATGCCACCCTAAAACAAGAGCCCTTACCAACATCATTTTACCTGCAATATAATTTGGTGGCAAACACATTAAAGTGGTTGTACCCTCTTTTAAATTAAGAAATTCGCCCGTTGACAGCGCCGAGTTGATAAAAAAGTCTTTTTTAATCGTAATTGTTTTGGGTGCTCCAGTAGAACCTGAAGTATTGACGTCAATACTAGGGTTTTCAGAAAACCAGTTTTTTAGAAAAAGAGAAATTTCTAAAGAAATTTCATTCGAAAAATCAATGATTTCATTCGAAGTAGCAAACCCCCTTCCATTTAATTGAAAGCTTTTATGAAAATTCATTTTCATCAACTAATTTTGGTTCTTCTATGTTTCCAAAAAGGTTTTCTTTCCAGTTTTTCCAATTGTATTTTTTAGAAAACCATAATAACATTATGGGGTATAAAACAAAAACAGGTACAAACATTAGCAAAGATACTGAGGGCTCAGTTTTGTCTACAAATAAAGCATCTGTTTGAAAAACAGTCCAATCTGTAGTTACCAAAAATGCAGCAACAATATTGTTTGAGGCATGTAAACCTATAGCCAGTTCTATTCCTTGATCCATTAAGGTCGTAATTCCAAAAAACAATCCTGTTCCAATATAAAAAACCAAAGCAATATTTCCTATTTTATCAATCTCCGGATTTGCAATATGAAGCAATCCAAAAATTACTGACGTCATTAATAAAGGAAACCATCGATTCTTTGCCAACAATCCCAATCCTTGCATAAAATATCCTCTAAACAAAACTTCTTCTGTGCTAGTTTGAAAAGGTAAAAACAACAATGAAATTGCTAATAATATAAAAAATGAAATCGGTTTAAAATTCCAAACATACAATTCTGGCTCAAGATAAATGCCTACTAGAATGATCACTGCAGAAATAATTCCCCATGAGAAAAAACCAAAAGAAACACGTTTCCAGTCAATACAGTTTCGAGAAGTTACAATCCATTTAAATTTCTTTTTATGAATGTATTTTACGGTAAGAAACAGCGCAAAAAGCCCCATCATAAAAGTAAAAATCATTAAACAAAGAAATAAATTGGAGTTGATACCCATTTTCATAAAATCGTCATTGGCTGCTTCTAAATAGACAGCCCAATCTCCTCCTGCTTGTGAAAAAGCAACCAAACCTAAAGGAAGGGAGCCTAATTGAGTTCCAAAAAAAACAATTATAATCCCTAAAAAATACATCCACCAATCATTCTTGCCTTTGTATCCTGTTTCGATAAATCCCATAATTATAATTTAAAATCCCAATTTACTAAATTATTATAATGTAACGCTCCTTTATTCACTTCTAAAGGGCTTTGAATGTTATTGGTAAACAAACTCCCCGTTCCTAAACCTTGAGGTAATTTACTTTTTAAAGTGTATGTAAATTGTGATATTGCATTCAACCCCACATTGCTTTCAAGTGCTGATGTTATCCACCAAGCTGCATTGTTTTTTTCTGCAATCGAAATCCATTCTTTTGTTCCAGCAAATCCTCCCACCAAACTTGGTTTTAAAATAATGTATTGCGGTTTTATGGTTTCTATAAGTGCTTTCTTCTTTGAAGAAGAAAACACCCCAATGAGTTCTTCATCCAATGCGATTGGTATCGGTGTATTGGCGCATAACACTGCCATTTCTTGAACTTGCCCTTGCTGAATCGGCTGTTCTATTGAATGTATTTTTAAGGCGGATAATATGTCCAATTTACGCAAAGCTTCTGCTGGAGAAAAAGCACCGTTTGCATCTACTCTTAATTCAATTTCTGAAGGTGAAAACTCTTTTCTAATAGACTTTAACAAATTGACTTCTGCTTCAAAATTAATTGAACCTATTTTCATTTTAAGACACGAAAACCCCTCTTTTAATTTCTCTTTTATTTGGCTTTTCATAAACGTTTCGTCACCCATCCAAATTAAACCATTGATGGGTATTAGAGCTTTACTTTCTGTAAATGGAGAAGGAAACAGCTCAAAAGGAGTCATGTTTTTTAGAGATAGAAAAGCTTGTTCAAGGCCAAATTGAATGGAAGGAAAGTGAGACAACTGTTCTAAAAGTTTTTCAGGTCCTAAAGAAATATGCTTACAAGCCCATATTAATTTTTCTTCATATTCTGGAACATCATCTATACTCAAGCCTCTAAAAAGTCCTGTTTCTCCATACCCTCTTTTTCCATTTTCTTCTAAAATCAAAAACCAGGTTTCTTTGGTTCTTAAAACTCCGCGAGAAGTTCCACTCGGATTTTTAAAATTCAGGATGTATTTTTTGTGGGTAGCTTTTATCAAAATAACTTATTTTTCTACAAACGCTTTAAAACTGTTCAAATATCCTTGGTCTTGTGCTTGAAAAGTTCCTTTAAAATACGGAAACATACAAGCCATAATATAGGAGTCACTTACACAAATTGCGTTTAATTGAATGGTGGTAATGCCTCCATTTTCTGTAAAAACATAGTCGTCTGTTTTTAACATATTTTCGGCATCGAAATAGAAAGTTGCTTTTTCATTGAGTACAAAAGCGAGTACTTTTTGAGTCATGGTAATGTCTTGACCACTATTATTAATCACAATCTCATAGGTACTTCCAACCTTTCCAGGGTTTTCATTGATCACCTTCACTGATTTTATTTCGGGTATCCAATCTTTAATACTTTTAGTAGTACTAAAGTCTTTAAAGACCTCTGAAACGGGCTTGTTTATGACTACTGATGCTTGATAGGTTGTTTCTTTTACAAACAAACCGGTTAGAAAAAAAGCAACGACAAAAAAGGTGATTACTCCCAGTATTATTTTTATTGTTTTCATTGTAATGATTTAAAGTATTTGTCCAATTCCAAAAAGAATTGCGAATAAAAAAGTGCTTAATGCTACTTTCTTTAGCTCACTGTCTAACTCTGAGAAAAGGATATTTTGTGCAACTACTCTTATATTAAAAAATAAAGGAATAAAAGCAATTAAAAATAAATATTGAATTGATGATTGATATTGCATTTGTACATATAAAACAGCTGTAACTAGTGCGCCTAATATTAAAATATAATGGTATATTTTTGCTTTTTGACTTCCCAGACTTACAACTAGCGTGTTTTTATGATGTTTCTTGTCCTCTATTTGATCTCTCATATTGTTTAAGTTCAAAACAGCGGCACTTAGTAAACCAATTGAAGTTGCTGGTAGAAATAGAAGCGCGTTTATTTGGTGTGTGAATAAAATATAACTTCCAACAACACTAAGTAATCCAAAAAACAAGAAAACAAAAATATCCCCCAAACCACTATAACCATATGCAGACTCTCCTACAGTATATTTAATTGCTGCAGCTACGGATGCAAGCCCTAACAAAAAGAACACTACTGAATATCCAAAATTTTCTCTCCCAAAAGCTACGTATATTAAAAGTACTGCAACGCACAACGTGCAGATTGAGGTTAAGATCATTGCACGTTTCATTTGCTTTGGTGAAATGGCTCCTGAAGAAACCATTCTAGCTTCTCCTTTGCGATTGTTATCGGTTCCTTTGATGCCGTCTCCATAATCGTTGGCAAAGTTTGACAGCACTTGAAATCCAATTGTAGTTAAAATTGCTAGCCAAAATATTGAGGTTGTCCAAAATGGGGATATAACTTCTGAAATAAGGCTTGCATGAACATAAGCATTTCCTAGGATACTTCCAACAATAATTCCTGAAATGGATAACGGAAGTGTACGTAATCTTGCCGCTTTTATATAACTTTTTACATCCATGATTTTGTGCTTGTTTGTACTTTTAATAAGGGGCAATCAACTATTTTAAAAGCTACTTTTAAGAACTCTGGGAATAAGATAATGGCATTGTTTTGAGAAGTATGTTTCATGAAAATTTAATACAGTATTGCTTCTAAAATAGAAACTGGAGTTTCATTTTTTAAAGCTTGAACAAAAGCATCTTTATAGGTTTTAATAATCCTATTTCTATATTTTCGAGCTTCTTTATAGGTTTTAAAACTACCCAATCGATATTTTGTAAGTCCGTTTTCTTGTGATATAACAATATCTTCTAAATTGGCGAAACTTTCATTTGGCTGTTTCAAAGCTGCAATTTGCACTTTAAAAACAAGTGCTTCTTTTTCAATAACTTCTGCTTTAACAACAAGTGTAGTATCTTTCGCTTTCATTATTCCTGAGGAATTCACTTTCTGATCTTCGTTATTGTTACACATAACAAAAATAAGTCCAATAAAAAGTAACCCTATCTTTTTCATTTTATAAACCATTTGCTTCTGAGATTAATTCTGCGATGTCTTTTACAACCACTTCAGTTTCTTTTTCTTTGAACTTAATTCCGTCTGTCATCATGGTATTGCAATAAGGACAACCTGTTGCAATAATTTGAGGTTTGGTTTCTAAAGCATCTTCTGTTCTTAAAACATTTATTTCTTTGTCCCCCTTTTCAGCATCTTTAAACATTTGTGCACCACCAGCTCCACAACATAAAGCAGTTCCTTTGTGGCGTTTCATTTCTGTTAAGTTGACTCCTAGTCTACGTATTAAACCTCTTGGAGATTCGTAGACTTCATTGGCTCTCCCTAAATAGCAAGGATCATGAAAAGTGACTCTTTTACCTTTCAGTGTCGTATTGTCAATTTCTAAACGTCCTTCTGAAATTAAATGTTGGATGAATTGCGTGTGATGAAAAACTTCATATTTACCACCTAAACTCGGGTATTCGTTTTTCAAAGTATTGAATGAATGGGGGTCGCAAGTCACTATTTTTTTAATCCCATAACCATTTAAAACCTCAATATTCATTAATGCTTGCATCTGAAATAAAAACTCATTTCCAGCTCTTTTTGCAGCATCTCCTGTAGAAGATTCTTCAGTACCTAAGACGGCAAAATCTACATTGGCAGCATGCAAAACTTTGACAAATGCTCTTGAAATTTTTTTGGCTCTATCATCATAACTTCCTGCTGCACCTACCCAAAATAAAACTTCTGGTTGCTTTCCTTGTGCCATCATATCTGCCATTGTAGGTACGTTCATAGTTTACTTTTTAATCGTTTATTAGTTAGTGTATCGAATCTTATTTTTTAATAACATAATCAAAATTATCTTACTTTTCGTTTGCCCAATTCAATCTATCTTGTTGATTATATTGCCATGGTGCGCCATTATTTTCTACATTAGTCATCATCATATTTAACTCTTGTGGTGCGGCACTTTGCTCCATAACTAAATATTTTCTCATGTCCATAATAATAGACAATGGGTCGATACTTACAGGACATTCTTCTACACAGGCATTACAACTTGTACACGCCCATAACTCTTCTGGACTGATGTAATCGTTTAATAATTGTTTCCCATCGTCTTTGAATGTACCATTATTTTCGTCGATATTTCTCCCAACTTCTTCCAAACGATCTCTCGTTTTCATCATGATATCTCTTGGAGACAATTCCTTCCCTGTGAGGCTTGCTGGGCAAGCAGATGTGCATCTACCACATTCAGTACATGTGTATGCATTTAATAATTGTACCCAACTTAGATCGGCAACATCTGATGCGCCAAATTTCTCTGGCACTTCCTCTTCTGCTCCTTCTTCGGGCATTGCATATGGGTCTGCTGAAGGATCCATCATCAACTGTACTTCTTTAGTGACAGCTTCTGAATTTGGGAATTGTCCTTTAGGTTTTAAATTTCCAAAATAAGTGTTTGGGAACGCCAAAAGAATATGTAAATGCTTCGAATAAAATAGGTAATTTAAGAAAACTAAAATTCCTGTAATATGAACCCACCATGCTGTTCTTTCTATGACGTGGATCATTTCTGGGGAGTAACTTTCAAAAAAAGGTGCTATAAATTGACTAACTACATTTCCAACTCCAGCTTCTTGAAACATTGGGTCTGTGGAGTTCATGATGATAAATAATGACATTAGAACCATTTCAAAATAAAGAATTAAGTTTCCATCTCTTTTTGGCCAACCCGTCATTTCTTTACTTAAAAATCTTTTGATATTAGAAACGTTTCTACGCAACCAAAATAAAACAACAGCAATAAAAACAAGTGCAGCTAATACTTCAAAAACACCAATTAAAAAACCATAGAATTTATCTCCTAGATAGGGCTGAAAAACACGATGTGTCCCCAACAATCCATCAACAACAATCTCTAAAACTTCTATATTTATAATAACAAAGCCAACATAAACAATAATATGTAAAAAACCTGAAAAGGGTCTTTTTACCATTTTAGATTGCCCGAGAGCAATCATTGCCATATTTTTTAAACGCTGGAGCTTATTGTCATTTCTATCGATACTTTTACCTAGTTTTATATTTCGGAAAAGCTTTTGGATGTTATTTACAAAAAAGCCAATTCCTAAAATTAATAAAACTCCGAAAAGTACGTTTGAAATATAATTCATGTTGAAATATTATTGGTTGGTTTTATTGTTATTGTTATTTTGTTGATTGAATGGTGTTGCGCTTTTTCCAAATAATGAAAAGTGGACAAAACGTTTTGGATTTAATTTCATTTCTCTAAGCAATTGTTCCAGTTCTTTTGAAACATTGGTTAAATTATCATACATCGCGTTGTCATTTACAAACTTTCCTAAGGAACCTTTTCCCTCATCGATACCTTTCAGTAAGGAGTTTACGGTCAGTAAAGTAACTTTAGCTTCCCGCATAATCCTCCCTAAGTCTGCATTGACAAGTGTATCTGAAACGTTCGATAAATTTTCTGCAAAATTCCTTGAATATCGCATCGTTTCTTTTAAATCAACAGAAGTAGAATCCATTATACCATTTACAGATTGGATGGTCTTACGAACATCAGCCAAAGAATATTCTAATGTTTTAACAGAGTTTTTAATACTTTGAGTGGTTCGTTTGTCTAAAACATCATTAATATTTTTAAACAAAGAGTCTGCACTCACAATTACATGTTCTAATTTTGTTTGAATTGGATCTAAACGCTCACCAATAGAAGTAAACAAACTGGATTCTATTTCTCCTTGTAAAACATCTCCAGAAGCTGCATTTTCGCCAGTGTAATCTGGAACAATTGCTAAATTAGAACCTCCTAATGGGTTTGGTGAATATATTTTTACCACACTATTTTTAGAAAACTCAAACGCATCATCCATAGAAAACAAAACTATTAAGCTGCCTCTTTTTGATGGGTCAGGGTTGAATAAAATCTCATCAACCTTTCCTACTTTTAAACCATTAATGGTTACTAGGCTAGATTTATTTAAACCTCCAATATTTGAGTACTCTACTTTAAATTGTCGATTATTGGGCTGAAAAATATTTTCTCCTTTCAGAAAGTAAAACCCCCACATAGTCATTGCAAACACTATAATAGCAACAATTCCTGTTTTTAATTCTTTTGACATATTTTTTTTCTTCTAGTTCTTTTAACAAAATTACCACTATTTTTATGGAAAAGTGTTAAATTATAGCATATTTTGGGCTTCTTTTAAAGTGATTCTCTTACCATTTTTAAAAGCAACTATATATGCAGATGTATATCCTTTTTTCATGACCTTTTTTAAGGATTTCTTCACCTTTTTAAATTCCTCTGAATTGCCATAATAATATTTAAAGAAAGAACCTACAGCAACTCTTTCTACATTTTTAAGGCCTTTAAAATTATATGATTTAGTAGCAATTCTGTTTTTACCCGAGGCAATTTGTATCTTATACTCAATTTTGGAGACACTTCCTTCTGTTATGACATCATCAACCATAGAAATGGTATTTAGTTTTAATTGATTGATGTATTTCATTATCGCATGAGCAATGGAATTTGACAATGCTTTTTGACCTTTTTTGGAATTTAAATAGCGCCCTTCTTTTTTATTCGTTAAAAAACCCAATTCTATTAGTACACTTGGCATAATGGTTTCTCTAAGAACCTGAAAGTTATCTTGTTTTACTTTTCTGTCTATTCTTTTTAATTTTTTAGTAAAATTTGACTGTATAAAACTCGCAATCGTTAAACTTTTATCTAAATTTTCTTCTTGTAAAAGAGATAATCCAATCATAGATTCTGCCGAATTAGAATCAAAACCGTCATATTTTTGTTCGTAATTATCTTCTAAAAGAATTACTGCATTCTCTCTTTTTGCAATTTCAAGATTCTTTTTATTTCCTCTGATTCCTAGGACAAAAGTACCTGCTCCGTGGGCATTTGATGTATGTGAATCGCAATGAATCGAAACAAACAAATCTGCTTTTGCCCGATTTGCAATGTCTCCTCTTTTCCATAAATCAATAAAATCATCTTTAGCTCTGGTAAAAACAACTTTAATGTCCTTTTGCTTTTTTAGTTGATTTCCTACTGCAATGGCTACTTTTAGGGCTATATTTTTTTCTTTGTACCCGTTACCTAAATTACCAGGGTCTTTTCCTCCATGGCCTGCATCCAAAACAACGACATACTTTTTTTGAGCATGTAGCCCCCAATTATGCATCAGACAAAAGCAAAGGAGTCCTAAAAATATTATTTTTTTAGTTTTGGTCTTAAATATATGGTTTGGTAGAAAATTCATCGATAAAATTTAACTAATTTTGGCAATTGTAAGTTTGGTGCTTCAAACATTGCACCCTACTTTTACCAATATACAAAAATAGCATTAATCGCATTGCAATCAAACCTATCATACATTCTTTTATTTTTTACTCTTTTAGTGTTTCAAAAAGGGTATTCTCAAGATATAAAAAAAACGAAAGAACTTTCCTTATCGAGCATACGTTTTGATAGTCTAAAACCAATTCAAACAAAAACAATTCCAAAGAAGAAAAAAGACAGTCTTTTTGCAAAAAAGATAGACACTATGGGGTTAGATTCTATAAAACCTAAAGAATCTATTCAAGATATCATCATTCATGATGCGAAAGATTATACCATACAAAACGCAAAAGAGGAAACGTTAACTTTATATAATGAAGCGGTTTTAATATATGGAGAAATTGATTTAAAAGCAGGGATTATTATTGTTGATTACAAGAAAGAAACCTTATTCGCAAAAGGAATTATAGACAGCACAGGATACACACAACGCCCTTACTTTAAACAAGGTAGCGAAGAAACTGAACAAGATTCTCTGATTTATAATTTTAAAAGTAAAAGAGCATTAATCTACGGTTTAAAAACCAAGCAAGGTGAAATGTTTACCTATGGTGAAAAAACAAAACGCGTCAATGATTCTACAATTTATGTTCGAAAAATACGCTTTACAACTTCTGATAAAGAAGACAATCCTGATTATTATATCACTACAAATAAAGCAAAATTAGTTCCAGGAAAGAAGATAATTGTTGGAGCTAGCAATTTGGTCATTGCAGATATTCCAACACCCTTAGTATTGCCTTTTGCCTATTTTCCTTTGGGTGAAAAAAGTGTCTCTGGCTTTTTAATTCCTGCATTTGACACTGGAAGTTCTAGTAGAGGAATTGGTTTTCAAAATGGTGGGTATTACTTTGCCATTAGCGATTATGTTGATTTGGCAGTAAGAGGAGATGCCTATTCTAACGGAAGTTGGAGTTTAAGAGCATTTTCCAATTACAATTTAAGATATCGTTATAGCGGAAGTTTTAATATTAGTTTCGAAAACAATGTACAAGGTATTCGAGGTTTTTCTACCTATAATAAATCGAGTAATTTTAATGTTCGATGGAGTCACTCTCAAGATTCTAAAGCAAATCCTAACTCAAGATTTACAGCTTCTGTAAACCTAGGAAGTAGTCGTTTTTTTAGAGAGAGTTTAAACGAATTCAATACCAATCAGTTTTTAACAAATACCTTCAATTCTTCTGTTAGCTATTCAAAAAGGTTTGTGGGCACCCCCTTTAATCTTTCGGTTGCAGCAACCCATACACAGAACACGAATGACCAATCAATTAACATGACCTTTCCTTCTGTAAACCTTACCATGTCTAAGATTTTTCCTTTTGAAGGAAAAGGAGGTGTTAAGAAAAATCCGATTCAGAAAATGGGTTTTGATTATGCGATGCAAGGTGAATATCGAATTAATACTACGGAAGACGAATTCTTAAATTCTGCAATGTTTCGCACTGCCAAATCTGGAATCAAGCATAGAACGGGAACAAGTACGAATATAAAAGCTTTTCGTTATTTTACTCTATCCCCAAGTGTTTCTTATCAAGAGATTTGGAATTTTAACTACCTCAAAAAAACATATAACGAAACAGATCAAGAAGTAATTACAGACACAATTAGTGGTTTCAAATCTTTTAGAGAATACAATACAGGAGTTAGTTTATCTACCAATATTTATGGAACTTTTAAATTTAACAAAGGGCGGTTAAAAGCAATACGACACACTATTAGACCATCTATTTCTTACAGTTATACACCAGATTTTGCACGTAAATATGAAGAACGGGTTCAAAAAACTGCAGACCCACTAGATTTCGAAACCTACACTCCTTTTGATAATAATGTGGGTATTTACGGCGCACCAAATTCTGGATTAAGCAATTCTATTGGTATTTCAGTAAACAATATTGTAGAAGCTAAAATGTCACCAAAAGATCCTGATAGCGATGAAGATGATAAAAAAATAACGATCTTAAATAACTTAAACTTTAGTACTGCCTACAATATTGCCGCAGACAGTTTAGGATGGAGTAACCTAAACATCAATGCAGGTACTCGCTTTTTCAATGATAAAATGGCTGTGAATTTGAATGCTTCTCTAGATCCCTATCAAATAAATGAGGAAGGACGTTCTATTGACAAGTTCAATCCAAATATTTTCAGAATAGAAACTGCAAATTTATCAGCAAACTACAGTTTATCTAGTGCTGATTTTAGCAAAGATAAAGACGATAAAAATAAAACAAACAGTGGGAATGGGGCGCAAAACACACCAGATGTAATTGGCGGAAATATTAATCCAACCAATCAATTTGCCCAAACACGCGGAAATAGTAACAACAGCCAAAAGAAAGATGTAGAAACGCAACTCTATAAAGCAGATATTCCTTGGAGTGTAAATTTAGCCTATGCAGCAACCTATACGAATAATGGTCAAGAACCTGGTGAAATAAGAAGTCATTCGGTAATGTTTAGTGGAAATTTAGAATTATCTCCTAAATGGAAAGTGGGCTATTCTTCGGGTTATGACCTTAAGGATGGTGCTTTCACCTTCTCAAGGTTTAACTTTACGAGAGATTTAGACAGCTGGCAATTCAATTTTAATTGGGTTCCTTTTGGGAACATTTCATCGTACACCTTTTTTATTGGTGTAAAATCTACCGTATTGCAAGATTTAAAATGGGATAAAAACAAGCCACCAGATAGAAGATTATTTTAGATAAAAATAGCCTTCGACAGGCTCAGTCTGACAAGAACAAAACATTTTAATATTGAGAATTTCAAAAAGATGAAAAAAATAATTACTACACCAAAAGCACCTGCACCAATAGGGCCTTATAATCAAGCAGTTTTAAGCGGAAACACACTATATACCTCTGGGCAAATTGCACTACACCCTTTAACAGGTGCGTTGGTTTTAGATAGTATTCAAGCAGAAACAACACAAGTCATGGAAAATATGAAAGCCGTTTTAGCTGCTGCAGAAATGACTTTTGAAAATGTAATAAAAACATCAATTTTTATTTCTGATATGCATAATTTTGGAGAAATAAACACTGTATATGGAACCTATTTTAACGAAGAAACTGCACCTGCAAGAGAAACCGTAGAAGTGGCAAATTTACCAAAATTTGTAAATGTAGAAATTAGCATGATTGCAGTGAAATAAGTTTTCTAGATTACACAAAATTAAAAAACCTGATAGAAATAAATCTATCAGGTTTTTTATTGAAAATTTTTTGTTACAACTACAAAGTAGCAGCATACTCAATTAAATCTACAATCTTAGTAGAATAACCCATTTCATTGTCATACCAAGAAACAACTTTTACAAAGTTGTCATTTAAAGCGATCCCTGCATTTGCATCAAAAATTGATGTGCGAGTATCACCTACAAAATCTTGAGAAACAATTAAATCTTCTGTATATCCAAGAACGCCTTTCATTGGACCACTTTCTGAAGCCGCTTTCATAGCAGCACAAATTTCTTTATAAGAAGCTGGCTTTTCTAACTTTACTGTTAAATCTACAACAGACACATCCATTGTTGGAACTCTAAAAGCCATTCCTGTTAATTTACCATTCATTGCTGGAATTACCTTTCCTACTGCTTTTGCAGCACCTGTAGAAGAAGGTATAATGTTATGAATTGCAGAACGTCCACCTCTCCAGTCTTTCATAGAAGGACCGTCAACCGTTTTTTGTGTTGCCGTTGCAGCATGAACTGTAGTCATTAAGCCTTCAACAATTCCAAAATTATCATTTAACACTTTCGTAATTGGTGCTAAACAGTTTGTTGTACAAGATGCGTTTGAAAAAATATTTTGATCTGCAGTTAATTCTGTATTATTTACACCCATTACAAACATTGGTGTATGATCTTTAGATGGAGCAGATAAAACAACTTTTTTAGCGCCTGCTTCTAAGTGTTTCCCAGCTGATTCTTCTGTTAAGAAAAAACCTGTAGACTCAATTACATATTCTGCACCAACTTCATTCCATTTTAAGTTTGCTGGGTCTCTTTCTGCTGTAATTCTAATCTCGTTTCCGTTGACAACTAACATTCCGTTTTGTACCTCAACAGTTCCGTCAAATGCACCATGAACAGAATCATATTTTAACATGTAAGCTAAGTAATCAACTTCTAATAAATCATTGATTGCTACAACTTGTACATTTTCTCTTTTTACTGCTGAACGAAAAGCTAACCTTCCTATTCTACCAAATCCGTTAATTCCAATTTTAATCATTTCTTTGTATTTGTAATTATTGTTATTATGTGGTCATAATATCTGACACACGAATTAATTCTTTATTTATTTTTGATTGTCCTTTAATTGCTTTTTCTAATGGAGTTAACTGTATTTTATCACTTAACAAGCCTACCATAAAATTCGATTTTCCTTCCAACAAACTTTCAACGGCCTTCACTCCCATTCTACTTGCCAAAACGCGATCAAAACAAGAAGGTGAACCTCCTCTTTGCATATGACCTAAGACAGATACTCGCACTTCATATTCCGGTAAATGTTCCTCAACATAATCTTTTAATTCAAAAACGTTTTTACCAATTTTATCTCCTTCTGCTACGACTACAATACTTGACGACTTCCCTGACTCTTTACTTCTTCTTAATGAATCCAACAACCTGTCTAATCCTAAATTTTCTTCTGGAATTAAAATTTCTTCCGCACCTGCTCCTACACCTACGTTTAAAGCAATATGCCCAACGTCTCTACCCATTACCTCGACAAAAAACAATCGATTATGTGAACTTGCAGTATCTCTAATTTTATCAATTACATCTACAACAGTATTCAAGGTTGTATCATACCCTAAAGTATGTGAAGTTCCAAAAATATCGTTATCAATAGTACCTGGAATTCCGATTACTGGAAAATTAAATTCTTGGTTAAAAATCATGGCTCCTGTAAAAGTTCCATCACCACCTATAGTAACCAACGCATCAACATTAGCTACTTTTAAAGCATCATATGCTTTTTGTCTTCCTTCTTTGGTTCGAAAACCATTGGATCTTGCAGATTTCAAAAAAGTTCCTCCTTTATTAATGATTCCTTTTACACTACGTGCATTCAAATCAATAAAATCACCTTCTATCATTCCTTCGAACCCTCGATAGATACCTGCACATGCTATTTCATGAAATGCACAAGCACGAACAACCGCTCTAATTGCTGCATTCATTCCTGGGGCATCTCCTCCAGAAGTTAGTACTCCTATTTTTTTAATTTTATCCATATTATATTGTGTAAAAATACTTAATTTAAAGGATTCTAAAGAATAAAACGACGAAATCGTTTTCGACTTTAGCAACCGTTTTCAATAAATTATACCGCTGTTTTTTATGTTTTTATTCTTGAAGGTAATCTATTAAAAAGGATTGCTTATTTTCGTCTTTTAAAACGAATATACGAATGAATCTGTCGAATCTTGATTACGGTATAATTATAGGGTTTTTTATTCTTTCTCTTTTCATTGGTCTTTGGGTCTCTAAAAAAGCAGGAAAAAACACTTCTGAGTATTTTTTATCTGGCAGAAATATGCCTTGGTGGCTGTTAGGCGTTTCTATGGTTGCAACAACATTTGCTGCAGACACACCTGGTCTGGTAACCGAATTAGTTCGGAAAGACGGTGTTTCTGGCAATTGGGTTTGGTGGGCATTTTTACTCACAGGAATGTTGACTGTTATCTTCTATGCAAAATTATGGCGTAAATCTGGGATTACGACAGACCTAGAGTTCTATGAAATTAGATATTCTGGAAAAACGGCAGGCTTCCTTAGAGGTTTCAGGGCAATCTACTTAGGCATCATTTTCAATGTAGTTACTATGGCAGGTGTCTGCTTGGCTGGCGCAAAAATTGCAAATATATTATTGGGTATAGATCAAGGAGAAATGCTTATATATTCTTCAATAATTGTTGTCATATACTCTTCTCTAGGGGGATTAAAAGGAGTGCTAATCACCGACTTTGTGCAATTTATAATCGCAATGATTGGTTCTATTTGGGCTACTATATACATTTTAGATTTACCAGAAATTGGAGGATTGACAAATCTGTTATCGCATGAAAATGTTAGCGGCCAATTAAATATGCTGCCTGATTTTTCGGACACAGAGGCATTGGTAACCTTATTTATTATCCCTCTGGCAGTGCAATGGTGGAGCACTTGGTATCCTGGAGCTGAACCTGGCGGGGGCGGTTATATAGCACAAAGAATGCTTGCGGCAAAAGATGAAAAAAATGCAACATGGGCGACGTTATTTTTCAACTTCGCACATTACGCAGTACGTCCTTGGCCATGGATTTTAGTCGGACTAGCCTCTTTAGTTATTTTCCCAACATTGACAGATGTCAATGCAGCTTTCCCTAATTTACCATCAGAAATGCAAGGACATGACGTGGCATATGCTGCAATGATGACCTATTTGCCAGCGGGACTAATTGGGATCGTTTTAACCTCTTTAATTGCCGCTTTTATGAGCACCATTTCTACCCAATTAAATTGGGGTAGTTCCTATGTGGTAAATGACTTATACGCACGTTTTATTAATAAAAAAGCTTCCGAAAAACAAAAAGTAATTGTTGGAAAGATGACCACAGTAGTCTTAATGGTTTGTGCGGCTACTTTTTCTTTTTACCTTCAGTCTGCAAAAGATGTTTTTGATTTGTTGTTACAAATTGGGGCGGGAACAGGTTTATTATTTATTCTAAGATGGTTTTGGCACCGCATCAATCCTTTTAGTGAAATTGCAGCAATGGCGATATCATTTATCGTTGCCCTTTTCTTTTTTATCAACGGAAAGCTAGAAATTCCATGGATAGAGATTGCAGGACATTGGCAATTAATAACGGGTGTTTTAATTACAACTATTGGATGGGTTTCTGTTACGCTACTCACAAAACCATCAACTAAAGAAACACTTGATGATTTTGAGAAATTAATTTTTGATGGAGAAGATAAATTTAAGAATATTGGGTTTAAAATAGTTGCTTTCTTTACGGGTATTACGGGTGTTTACAGCTTTTTATTTGCAACTGGAAACTGGATATATGGAGAAACGCTTATAGCTGTTATGCTATCAATTCTCTCAATCGTTTGTGTTTTTATAATGATAAAAATCTGGAAGAAAATTGCTTAATTTTTGAGAGACCTTAAAAATTAATTAATTGTTTATTTTTAGAAAGTACCTTTTTTTTCTGAATCGCTTTCGGTGGTGTTTTTTTGCGCTTTTGGATTCCTATTTTTTCAAGAAATTCAGAGAACGTATTAAAGTTTACTTGGTAAGAAAGTCCGACTCCTTGGGTATACCCTTCTTCTTCTGTAGAGTATTGAATTTCGTTTTGTCGATTAAAAATGACGCCTCTAAAATTCCCTTCTTTGTTTAGCAAGACCTCAACTTTTACTTCTCCAATTACGCTGGATTGTGTTTTGGCACCCACTGGCACCCCAACTTTTCCATTAATAATAATTCTATCATTCAAATTTGTACTCACAGAAACGTCTACTTGATTGTCAATATCCAGTCGATCTGTATCACTATTATCAATACCTTGCACATAATCAACGCCAAATTTAAATTTACTATCTGGACTGTTCATTAAACTGGAAAAAGCAGCTGTAATCGCATTTGAAGCTGTATTAGTAATGGCAGATGTACTGTCAAAATTTATCTTATCTGGATTCACAAAACTCCCTAAAGTCAATAAAGAGATAAACTGTGTCGTTTTTTCGTTGACATTATTATCATTCAAAATAAACTCTAATTCTGTTGCAATAGAAGGGTCTACATTTGCTAACTCGATATCCAGCTCTTGCTTAGAGTTAAACAAGCCTCCTGTTATTTTAGTCACTAAATCTACCTCAATATTTCTACTTGAATTGAAGTTTTGTAAGAGTGTCGATGGATTTGCTCTGGCTTTGTAAACAGCTGCAACGTTTAAGTTGGCTTCATAAGGGTTCCCATTCCAAGAAACAGTCCCTCCTTTTTGTATCACGAAAGGTCTGTTGACAAAACCACCATATTTAAAGTCATATACTCCATTGTCAATGGTATAGTCTCCGAATATATTAAACTTCCCGCGCGTATTAATTTGTATATCTATAGCCCCTGAACCAAAACCTGTTAATTGACTCCCATAAACCTCATCAATAACCACTTGCATTTTTGCAGCTTTGGTAACCTCTAAGTTGATATTCAAAGAGAGGCCTTTTAAAGCATCTTTCGCTAATTCCTTCTGTCTATCTGCCACTTTTAATGTGTCAGATTTAAAATAAATTAACTTGTAACTATTTACCGTTTCAACGTCTTTTAAAGGAACAACAAAAACAGTTCCAGGCTGGGTGCTTCCATTAACATCTATTGTTAGCTGATCTGTCAAACCACTGATAGTTGCCGTTCCTTTTAAAAACCCAGTCCCAAAATACTGTATTTCTTCCGCCTCTTGAGTGTCTAAAACCAATAAATTATTAGTGTCAATTTCTAAATTCAAAAACCATTGATTAAAATTTTGATGTGTAATTTCTCCTTTTAACACACCTCTTGTGCCGTGTTTTACATCCAATAAATTAATGTCTTCTAAAATAAACGATTGCCTATCTAAAGTTATAAAGGAGTCTCCATCAAAATCATAATCTACATTTAAATATGGAAATAACATTCCAGCATCCTTCAACCTTAACACTCCTTGCATTTCTGGGTTACCTACAAATCCTGATAGTTGAAACTCTCCACTGGCTTCACCTCTTATTGCCGATAAAACATTTTTTCCCAAAGGACTAAAAGCATTTAAACTGAAGTCTTCTAAGAATACATTCAAATCAATTAGTGGTTTTTTACTTGAAAAATCTAAAACACCATTTGCAGCAATGCTTTTGACTTTTTTATTTTTCAGGGAGACTGCCACATTGTATTTTTCATACGAATTATCACCAACAATGTTTAAAGACAAATCACCTTGTTTAAAATCATTAATCTCAAAATCCTTTATTAAAACAATTGCTTCAGGCTTGTATACACCTTTTTTTTGAACAAAATCTAAATTGCCTGAAAAAACACCTTTCAAAGCTAAACTATCAATATCTGGCAAGAAACTTTCTAAATTTACTTGTGTGAAATTTGCTAATAAGGCTTTTTCGCTATCACCCTTAAGGCTTCCAGTAAACTCAATTTTTTGCTCTTTTGAGGTGATTTCAAATTGACTAAAATTGAATTCACTCGTATTTAAATCAAATGTTATTTTATCTGTGTATTGACTGTTTGGATTAATTTTCCATACATTTTCTTTAAAATTAAAAGAGGATTCTTGGAACGCAACGACGGATTTTCCTTTTTGATTGATGGTATAATAAAAATCTAAATTAAATTCTTCATTATTCAGTTTTCCACCTTCAAAAACAGATTTAAAATACAACGTATCATTATCGGTTCTATTTAAAAAATTTAATTTGGAAAGATTGTAATACTTTGTATTCAATTCAGAAGCCGTTAAACTGGTATTAAAAAGCGGGTTTTGATTGTCAGTGAGTAATTTAACGTCTATAATTTCATTCCCATGGACTTCTATTCTGGGCGAAGTTATGTTTAACTTTAATTGGCTTTTATTAGAGACTACTTTTCCTTTGATCTTTGTTTTATCGTGAATATAGATTTCTGGGAAAAATACATTTACGATTTGGTTATAAACCGTAAAGTTAAAATCTAAAAACTGATCTTTGTCTACCTTGTAGGGTTTGTAGTTTGTATAGATGCTCCCCAAAGCATTTTGTGCAACGGGTAACAATTCTGAGAAAGTAAACTTTCCAGATAAATATCCATTTGCAATGTCTTTAGAGGCCACTTCTATTCGTTTTACGTCTTCTTTCACAGAAGAAGAAACACGAAACTCTTTAAAGCTAAATTCTTTCTCCTGGTTTGTATAATAAACATCATTAAAAGTAGCATTTCCAATAATATTGTCAAACGTATTTCCAGCGATATCTAAGGTTATTTTCCCTTTTAAAAGGGCAACTGAATCTCTCGTAAATAAATTGGTTTCTTTTAAATTTAACGACGCAATCGATGCGTCAAAATCAAATTTATGCACTGAGGAGGAGACGTCTGCCAAGCCTTTAAAATTCATTTTAAAATTAGCATCATCAATCAATAAATTACTGCCAAATTTATTATTTTGATAGTGCCCGTTTATTTTAATATTTGTGTATCTATACTTTTTAAAGTCCAATGCTGAAACCTCGCCAATAAAAGAAGTATTTATATTTTCTAATTTAAATCCACTTCCATTTATAGCTCCCTTTAAAGAAATTTTATCAAAAAGAGGATTCTTTGAAAAAAGACCAATATCAAAATTAGTAAAGACAACATCTCCCTTATATTTTGCGAAATCGATATTGTCAATATTTGTAATTTCAAAATCTGATGCGATTGTCCCAATCTCCGTTTTTACCGACACATTCGCTTTTAAATCGACTGCCGTTACTTTTACAAAACCGTTTAATGTAAAGACTCCTAGGTTCGAAAGCGCTGTCGGCAGGGTATTCCCTAAAACATTTGGGAGCATACTTACTAAATCAGCGTAAGTGGTAGAGATCTTTTCTAAATCTCCTTTAAAAAGAAAGGCTTTTTTTGTGCTTATTGAATTTACAAAAGAAAGGTCACCCAATACTTGTAACCCGTTTTTAGAATTTAAGTATACGTTTTGAATTTTTAAATCATTCAATGTTCCAGATGCATTTGCTGTTAAACTGAAAACATCATCCCCACTTAACTCACTGTATAGTTTCTTAAAATCATGAATCGAAAATGTACTTTTCTTGAAATATGCCTTAATTTTTACTTTGTTATTAAAGTCTTTTAGATCCGCTCTATTGTAAGTGAAAAGAATGTCCCCTTTTATTTTAGAACTTTTCGTTTCCAAAGTCGTTTCATTAAAATGCATTGCACTGAGTGAATACGAAAAATTTGTAGTAAGGTTTGTTATATTTAAACCATTTGATTCCGTAAAATATAATCCTCTAATATTCGCTTTCACATTAGGACCAACAATCGAAAAATCCTGTAAATTCCCTCCAATTCTTGTGGCACTATATTTAATAGGAATTGTATCATTCTCATTAGTCAACTTATAATTTAAATTGCTGACATAAATATTCGAGGTTTCTAAAACAAACGGTTTTCGCAAAGAATCTTTAGGAAGGTCTGGATCAAAACTATCAATAAAAACAGCTAAATTATCATCCTTTTCATTTTTATACGTTTTCATATATAAATGTGCATCTTCAAGAGAAATACTTTTCAATTTTACATTTCCATCCAATATTTTTTTTGCATTCAAAAGTGACGTTGACAGCTTGTTTACAAAAATCAAAGTATCTTTATGATGATCACGAATTTCAATACCTTTCAACTGAACGGTACCTAAGAAAGACAAATCTACTTTTTGAATCAATAAATCGGTACCAAAGTCTTCGTTTATAGAATTTGTTGCATATTTCGCCAATTTTGTTTGCACATAGGATGTTGATAATAAGATTATTATCAACAATAGAAAAAGCACAACGTACTTTATCAGTTTTAGCAGTATTTTTTGGTGTTTTTTGATATGTTGTATTATTAGGTTATTGAGTTTTGTGGCAGTACCTATCAAAAACATTGCCATATACACAAAGAACGCCCAAATATAACAAACTATTAAATTTCTATTCTTAAAAAACGGTTACATCATAAAAAATTATCATTAATTTTGTAACTTAAAAGTAACTTTTAATGCAAAACGACTACATTTTAGGGATAGAATCTTCTTGTGACGACACGAGCGCTGCTGTTATTTGTAACGGAAAAGTATTGAGTAATGTTGTTGCAAATCAAGAAGTTCACTCAAAGTATGGTGGTGTTGTTCCGGAATTAGCTTCCAGAGCACACCAGCAAAACATCGTACCCGTTGTGCAACAAGCTTTAGAAAAAGCAGGTATTCAAAAAGACAAATTAACGGCAATTGCTTTTACACGAGGTCCTGGCTTAATGGGATCTTTGTTGATTGGCACGTCCTTTGCCAAATCCTTAGCACTTGGTTTAGACATTCCTTTAATAGATGTAAACCACATGCAAGCGCATATCTTGGCGCATTTTATTGTAGAAGAAGGAACTAACATTCCTCCGTTTCCTTTTATTTGTTTGACCATTAGTGGTGGACATACTCAAATTGTAAAAGTTTCAGACCATTTTAAAATGGAAATATTAGGTGAAACCATTGACGATGCAGTTGGTGAAGCCTTTGATAAATCAGCAAAAATATTAGGATTACCTTATCCTGGAGGACCCTTAATAGATAAACATGCTCAATTAGGGAACCCGAAGGCATATGCTTTTACAAAACCTAAAGTTGGGGACATGGATTTTAGTTTTAGTGGTTTAAAAACTGGAATTCTTTATTTTATTCAAAAACAACAAAGGATTAACCCCAATTTTATTGCAGAAAACTTAAATGATATTTGTGCATCCATTCAACATACAATTGTTGAAATATTAATGGATAAACTTAAAAACGCCGTCAAACACTCGGGCATCAAACACATTGCAATTGCTGGAGGGGTTTCTGCGAACTCAGAAATTAGAAGACGATTGAAAACCGCTAACAAGTACTTTGGCTGGACCACATACGTACCAAAGTTTGAATACACAACAGACAATGCTGCAATGATTGCAATTACTGGGTATTTAAAGTATTTAAATAAAGAGTATGCAGATGAAACCATAAGTGCAAAAGCACGGTTAAAAGTGACCGAATAATTTTTTTTGATCCACTATATATATGAACGCTTTTAAAAATAGAATTCAATTTTTTTTCCAGTATTATTTGTTATGGATTGCCTACTTTTTCTTTGCTCGGATCTTTTTCTTGCTCTTCTATTATAATGACAGTTATCAACTGGGGTTTTACGAAATTTTAAGGACATTTTTCTATGGTTTTAGATTGGACGCCTCTTTTACAGGCTATCTTTCAATACTTCCTTTTTTCTTTATTCTATTATCGTTGTTTATTTCTAGGGAAGTGATTTCATTTTTAATCAAAACTTTTACCTATTTAACAATCATTCTCATCAACTTATTAATGATTATCGATACCTCCCTCTACCAATTTTGGGGAATAAGAATAGATAGTACATTACTAAATTATTTAAATACACCAGAACTTATGTGGGCTACAGCGTCTACATTTCAGATTGTTTCTGGAACTTTTATCTGGGTACTTTTTTCATTCAGTTTCATACAATTTTTCAAAAAACGAATCAATAAAGAAATTAAAAAACTACATACAGGTAATTATATAGCAGCTCCATTTCTTTTGATTGTAATTGGGGCATTAATTCTTCCAATTAGAGGTGGACTTCAAACAATTCCAATTAACCAAAGTAATGTGTATTTCTCAAACAATATGTTTGGAAATCACGCTGCAGTTAATTTTATGTGGAATTTCACACATTCTATCTCGAGTGAAGTTTCAACAAATAATCCTTACAAAAAATTTGAGACCGCTATTGCCAATAAAATTATAAACGTAAGAAAAAAAACACTTTTATCAGGCTCAAAGGACTCGATTTTAAACACTAAAAAGCCGAATGTCATTTTAATCATTTGGGAAAGCTTAACAGGAAAACTGGTGGGGAGTATTGGCGGAGAACCCAACGTTACAGAAAACTTAAATCGATTATCTAAAGAAGGTATGCTGTTTACCAATTTTTATGCAAATGGCGATAGAACGGACAAAGGGTTGATTGCTATTTTAAGTGGATATTATCCACAAACGAACAAAAGTATCATCAAAATTCCGAATAAAAATAGCAGCTTACCCATGCTTACCAAAAGCATGATTGATGCTGGCTATGACACTTCCTTTTATTATGGAGGTGATTTAAATTTTGGAAATATGAATACGTATTTAAAGAATGCTGGAGTCACTAATTTTATAGATGGCGATTCGTTTGACAAAAAAGATTGGAATTCTAAATGGGGCGCACATGACCATGTATTTATGGGGAAATTTGCAGAGGATCTCAACGAAACACAAACAGAACCTTTCTTTAAAATTGCATTAACCCTAACCAGCCATGAGCCTTTTGAATTTCCAGACAGTTATAAATTTGGCAAAGACACTGAAGAAAACAAATTTAGAAGTTCACATGCCTATACCGACAAAACGATTGGAAAATTTATTGAAAATGCAAAAAAACAGCCTTGGTGGGACAATACACTAATCGTGATTATGGCAGACCATGGACATCGATCTCCAAAACATGAAGGGGTTTTTAATTCACCAAAAAAGTTTAAAATTCCAATGCTATGGCTAGGAGGCGCTTTGCAAAAAACAAACGTTCAAATCAACACCATCGCATCACAAGTAGATTTTTCTTACACTCTTTTAGATCTTTTAGATATTGATAATACTGACTTTAAATGGAGTAAGCATCTTTTTAATGACGATGATAATCAATATGCACACTATATTTTTAACAATGGCTTTGGAACACTAGATAAAAATGGGGTTTTTGTTTATGACTTTGTTAGCAATAAATCCATTCTTAAAAAAGGTGCTTCTTTTAAGGCCTTAGATTCTTTAGGGAAAGCAATTACACAAGATGCATATCAAGATTTTATTGAAAGATAAAAGCGTAAAAAAACAAGCTCATTTTTAACAATTCTAAATACTAAAAAACAAGAAAAGTTGTTCTCTTTTTAATCGTTTTATCCGTAAATTTGCTTAACTAAAAAAAGCATCATTTCAGATGAAAAAGATAATCAGTTTTTTGTACTCTACACGTTTAATGGCTATTTTATTTGTTCTTTTTGCGACCGCAATGGGCATAGCCACTTTTATAGAAAATGACTTTGGAACACAAACTTCGAAAGCATTAATTTACAATGCTTGGTGGTTTGAGTTGATTATGGTTTTTTTCGTAATTAACTTTTTTGGAAACATTTTTAGATACCGTTTGTTAAGAAAAGAGAAATGGCCTGTATTGCTATTTCATGTGTCTTTTTTATTGATTTTAATTGGCGCAGGAATCACACGGTATGTTGGTTACGAAGGAGTAATGCCTATTAACGAAGGAGAAACTACTAATTCGTTCCTTTCAGAAACTACCTATTTAAATATTGTAATTGATGACAATAAAGATCAGGCTCCAAAAATTCATGAAAAAATGTTACTTTCTGCCTGGGGGAAAAACAATTTCGAGTTTGATACTTCTTTTGGAAGAAACAGCAATGAACAACAAGAAATTAACTTCAAATTAGTGGATTATATTCCATGGGCAGAAAAAAAACTAATACTTGACAATAACGGTGAAGAGCACCTTTTCTTTGTTGAGTCTTCTGAAGGTACAAGACACGAACACTATATCAAAAGTGGTACAATTCAAAATATACATGGAATCTTAGTAGGTTTCAATGCACCAGATAAAAATGCAAGTGTCGATTTCTTTAACGAAAATGGCAGCCTTAAAATGGTTACCAAAGAGAGTGGAGATTGGTTCCGTATGGCAGATCAGAAAAAAGGTCTTGTTGTTAAAGATTCTGTTCAAAATTTCCAATACTTAACACTTCATAATATTGCTGGACTTCAGTTTGTAATTCCAAGACCAGCAGAAAAAGGAAGTTTACAAATGGTGAGTGGTCCAAAAGATGATACCAAGTTGGATGTGGTTATTTTTGATATTACTACCAATAATGTAAGTGAAAGAGTAGAATTAACTGGAGGGCAATACAACTCTCAGGGTGCCAAAGAAATTACGGTAGCTAATTTAAACTTCAGAATGCTCTATGGTTCAAAATTTTTAGAAACCCCTTTTAAGATTAAATTAAATGATTTTCAGTTAGAAAAATATCCTGGATCAGAAAGTGCCGCTTCTTTTGCGAGTGAAGTTACCATTATTGATCCTAGTGAAACTTTTGATTATCGTATTTTCATGAACAACATTTTAGACTACAAAGGTTATAAGTTTTTTCAAGCGAGTTATGATTTATCTGGTGAAGTAGAGCAAACCAGACTCTCGGTAAACCACGACTTTTGGGGAACTTTTGTTACCTATTTAGGATATTCCATGTTGTATTTTGGAATGATTTGTATCTTTTTTGCGAAGAACACGCGATTTGACGACTTGAAGAAATCACTTAAAAAATTCAATAAAAAGAAATCGACAATGGCAGTCATTGCATTTTTATTTTTTGTGAATGTTACCAATGCACAGCAACGTGTAAATCACCAACAAAAAAGAATTACAGACCAACAAATCGATTCCATTTTAAAAGCGAATTTAGTAGACGAAAAACATGCTGAATCGTTCAATAAATTAATCATACAAGATGCTGGAGGGCGTATGAAACCTGCACATACTTTTGCTTCTGAATTGGTGCGAAAAGTAAGTCAGACAAACAATTTTAATGATATGAAACCAAGTCAGGTTTTAATGTCAATCATTGAAAATCGTCGTTTATGGTTTGAGGTTCCGTTTATTTATTTAGAAAAAGGAAATACACAAATAAGAGAAGTTTTAGGGCTTAAAGAAAAAGCGAAATATGCGCGTTTATCAGACTTTTATGATGCCAAAGGGAATTCTAAAATAGACAGTTATATTCAGGATGCACAGAAAAAAAATATTCAGAATAAATTTGAAAAAGATGTCATAAAAATTGGAAGACGCTTGTGGTTATTTAATTCTGCATTGATGGGAAGTGTTTTAAAAATATACCCAATCCCTGGGGATGAAAACAACAAATGGGTTTCTCAACCAGAAACATCTAGAGCAAATTTTAAAGCAACCGATTCTGTTTTTGTACGCCATTCATTAACGGCTTACGTTCAATTTTTACAAGAAGCAAAAAAGACCCAAGACTATACCCTTGCGAACAAAGTATTGTCTCGTATCAAAAATTTTCAAAAAGAAAAAGGGAGCGCTGTTTATCCTTCAGAAAATAAAATAGATTTAGAAATTATTTATAATAAATACCAGCCCTTTTTATCACTCTCCAAATTATATGGAGTCTTGAGCTTGTTTTTGATCATCTTTGTCATCTCACAAATTTTCTATGAAAAGAAATGGATCAATACACTTGTAAAGTTTTTACTCGGTATAGCGGCTGCATTGTTTTTATTACACACTGCAGGTTTAATTTCTCGCTGGTTTATTAGTGGGAATGCACCGTGGAGTAATGCGTACGAATCGATAATTTATGTGGCTTGGGCAGTGATGCTGTTTGGATTAACAATGGGAAGAAGGTCTTCTTTAGCATTGACAGCCGCAACTTTTTTAACGGCAATTACATTGGCTTTTGCTCACCAAAACTGGTTAGACCCTGAAATCGCAAACTTAATGCCGGTTCTGAACTCATGGTGGTTGTTAGTTCACGTATCCATTATTGTTGCCAGTTATGGCCCTTTTTCACTCTCGATGATTTTAGGTGTTTTTTCTCTCTTTTTAATTGTGTTCACCACAAAGAAGAATCAAAAAAGAATGGACATCAATATTAAAGAATTAACCGTTATTAATGAAATGGCAATGACTGTTGGTTTGGTCATGTTAACCATTGGTAATTTTTTAGGTGGTATGTGGGCGAACGAAAGTTGGGGTCGCTATTGGGGATGGGATCCTAAAGAAACTTGGGCTTTAATTTCTATTATGCTGTATGCATTTGTATTGCATATGCGATTAATTCCAGGTTTAAGAGGTAGATTGGCTTTTAATTTTGCTTCTGCTTTTGTTTATCTATCGATCATGATGACCTATTTTGGGGTTAATTTTTACTTGTCTGGATTACACTCATATGCGAGTGGAGACAAACAGGTAACACCAAGGGAAGCGTATATCTATATTGGGTTTTTACTGATCCTTTTTACCTTTGCTGCTTTTAAGTACAAAAAATATTATAAAAAGTAAGTGGTCCTTTTTTTCATTTAAAAATGTATTTTTGCTATTCAATAAAAATAAAACATGTTCAATAAAAATATAAAAATCGTATTAGCAGCCTTAATTACAATTTGGGCGATATATCAATTTAGTTTATTCAATATCATGAATGGAATTTCGATTCTTTTCTTAGCAGGTATTTTCGTTTTATTGTATTTTAAAAATGAATTTATTCTATTGTCTTTCCTACAGTTGCGTAAACAAAATTTTCCTGGAGCTCAAAAATGGTTGGGACATATTAAAAACCCATCTACTGCTTTAACAACTAAGCAAGAAGGGTATTACAACTATTTACACGGTATTATGTTGTCTCAAACCAATATGACACAAGCTGAAAAGTATTTAAAAAAAGCAGTTAAACTAGGCTTGGCAATGAAACACGATTTGGCGATGGCAAAATTACAATTGGCAGGAATTGCAATGACAAAAAGACGCAAACGTGAAGCAACACTTTTAATGGCTGAAGCAAAGAAATTAGATAAGCATGGAATGTTAAAAGAGCAAATGACCATGATGAAACAACAAATGAAGAAAATTTAATCTTCTTTTTAAATCCAAAAAAAACCGCTTTAAAGCGGTTTTTTTGTTTTTATAGTATTTTGTATTTAAAACTAGCATTACACCGGTAGAAATATGATTGCAATTGCTAAACATGTTTTTAACTTACCGTTTATGAAATTTTCAATTGCGATGGCTGGTAAATCTGTTTTAACAAGCATAAAGAATCCAACTACTGATATTGTTATAAAAACAAACCCAGTGATCACTTTAATCGGGTTAAAGTTAAATCTTCATTGTATTGTAAAATAAACAAACCTTTGTTCTGTGTTGTTTCGAAGAGTTGCTTACTATAATTAAATTTACTTTCTACACGGTAGGAAGCTCCGTTATTGAATGTTTCCTTTAAAGGTTCTCCTGAAGCCAAACGTACTAAAACATCATACGTAATATCAAACCCTTTGGTTGCATAAAAAGAAGGCAACGAGTTGTTTTTAGCGACATACTGTTTATTGAATATTTTTGTTGGCTTCGAATCTTCATCCACAAAACGATCATTGACATAAGTAAAACCAATTTTCGCCAATTTATTATCATCAATTTTATCGAAAGCTCTTCCTTTGTCCATTGAGAATACTTTTACGGTAATGGAATCAGGTAAACTTATAAGACTATTAATAGCGTCAGACACAACAACATTATCTGAAGTTGCCAATACAACCCAATTATTGGTTAATTGCTTAAAAACGTCTAAAAATCGTTCTTTCTCAATATAACCATCTACAGATTTTAATACCTGTACTTCGTTTAATGAATCTAGATCTTGTAATATTTCACTCATTTTTAAAGCATGAAAATCTGATTCGAGATTACCATCACTTACAACTGTAATTGTACCAGTTTCATACACTTCTTTTATATGTGTAGCCATCGCATCACTAAAAACACCTTTGTCTGGTGCTGTTTTTATAATTCTTGGAGATTTAAACTTCGATTGATTTTTAGAGTATACTGGAAAAACAAGAGGAATCTCAACTTCATTCGCCACAATTACTGCTTCTTCCGAATACAAAGGACCAATAATTACATCATTTTGGTTTAAATCATTTTCTTCTAAAATAGTTCTTATTTTACTGCTATTTCGTTCTGTATCATAAACGTTTAACTCTATAGATACTCCTTGAGATTTTAAAGAATCGATTGCCAATTCGGCTCCCAAATAAAAATCAGTCACATAGTTTGCCAATCTACTATTATCAAAGATATCATCGGCAGAAACAGTATCATATTCTGAAATTCTAAATGGAAGTAACAAAGCTACTTTTAAAGAAATATCTTCTCCAATTTCGTCATTGTAAACGACCGCTTCGTTGGCATTCTCTTTAATTCTTTTAACTTTAATTTTTTGGAGCAATTTCAATCCTTCAGAAAGTTCAGGATTTAAGGAAACCAACGCTTCTTGAGAGACATTGTAAAAACGCGTTAAATTGTAAAAAGTATCCCCTTTTTTCACCTCATGAATCAAGAAGTTTTTGACATCATCAGCTTTTACTAATGCAATAGAATCGGTATCAACCAGTCCAACTACACGATCTAACTCGCTCGCTCTGAATACTTCTTTTTGATTGGTAGGAGTAGAGGCTACTAACTTCGTGTTCGGAACAATAATAATGGTATTTGGAGCGGGCCTCCTCCTTACATCAGGGTTTAAACGTCGTAAATCTTTCGTTTTAATATCTAATTTTCGTGCAATAGAGCGCATTGTTTCTCCTTTGCCAACTTTATACTCAACGTATTTTTTTTGCTGGCCACAAGAAACGGCAAACGTTAATAAGCAAAAAAACAATAATAGTTTCAGTTCTCTCATTAGAAGCAATGTTTTTTTTATTCCCATTCTATCGTGGCAGGTGGTTTTGAACTTATATCATAAACAACTCGGTTTACACCTTTCACTTTATTAATAATATTATTTGAGGTTTTCTGTAAAAACTCGTAAGGTAAATTTACCCAGTCTGCAGTCATACCATCCGTACTTTCTACAGCTCTTAAAGCAACCACTTTTTCATAGGTTCTTTCATCTCCCATAACACCAACAGAATTTACAGGCAATAAAATTGCACCCGCTTGCCAAACTTTGTCATAAAGACCATGTTCTCTTAATCCGTTGATAAAAACAGCATCTACTTCTTGTAAAATACGTACTTTTTCTGGAGTCACATCGCCTAAAATACGAATAGCCAATCCAGGTCCAGGGAAAGGATGACGACCCAATAGGTCTTTATCAATTCCCATTGAGGCTCCTACTCTTCTTACCTCATCTTTAAAAATCATCCGTAGAGGCTCTACAATTTTCAATTTCATAAAGTCTGGTAATCCACCCACATTATGATGACTTTTAATGGTTGCAGAAGGTCCTCCTGTTGCAGAAACAGATTCAATAACATCTGGATAAATGGTTCCTTGCGCCAACCACTTTACACCTTTTATTTGGTTTGCTTCATCATCAAAAACTTCAATGAACGAATTTCCTATTGCTTTTCTTTTCTTCTCTGGGTCTGACACACCTGCTAACGCTGTTAAAAAACGCTCGGATGCATCTACACCTTTAACGTTTAATCCCATTCCTTCGTATTGCGTAAGCACACTTTCAAACTCATTCTTTCTCAAGAGTCCGTTGTTCACAAAAATACAATAGAGGTTCTTTCCAATTGCCTTGTGCAAAAGCACAGCAGCAACAGTAGAATCTACACCTCCAGAGAGGCCTAAAACAACTTTGTCGTTTCCTACCTTATCCTGTATAGATTTAACAGTACTTTCTACAAAAGAATCGGGTGTCCAAGTTTGAGCAACCTGCGCTATTTTTACTAAGAAATTTTCTAATAGTTGTTTCCCATCGGTAGAATGATATACTTCTGGATGGAACTGGATGGCAAAGGTATCTTCGCCTGCTATTTTATAAGCAGCGTTTTCTACGTCTTTTGTACTTGCTAAAAGTATCGCATTGGTAGGTAATTCTTTAATGGTATCTGAATGACTCATCCAAACTTGACTTCCTTCGGAGATATTTTCAAAGAAAATTTCTTCGTTTTTGATGTATGACAAATTTGCTCTACCGTATTCTCTTGTATTAGAAGGTGCTACTTTTCCACCTGAAAAATGTGCTAAATATTGAGCTCCATAACAAACAGCCAATAAAGGTTTTTTTCCTTTGATTTCAGATAAATCAGGATGCAAAACTGCTTCTGAACGCACAGAGTTTGGGCTTCCAGATAAAATGACTGCTTTAAAGTCTACTAAATTTTTGGGAGGTTTGTTAAATGGATGAATTTCACAATAAATGTTTAATTCTCTTACGCGTCTCGCAATTAGTTGTGTGTATTGCGATCCGAAATCTAATATAAGTACGTTGTTTTGTTGCATGTGCAAAAATACTATTTCAGTTTAAATCTTTATACTGAAAAAGGGTATTTTTTATGCGAATTTTAAATTGGTGGATCAAATGAGAGAATTCTTTGAAATTAATATCTATAAATAACCGCGTTTACATTCATTCCAGCCCCTACAGAAGCTAAAATAATTACATCGCCTTTCTTAACTTCTTGCTCTTTTATATTTCCTTTTAAAACCAGATCTAACAAGGTAGGTACTGTTGCCACTGAACTATTCCCTAATGTGTGAATACTCATTGGCATTACATCTTCTGGTGCTTGTTGATTGTACAATCTATAAAAACGTTTTATAATGGCTTCATCCATTTTTTCGTTGGCTTGGTGTATGAAGATTTTTTTTACAGAATCTATTGAAATACCGCTTTTATCTAAAGCTGTTTTCATTGCGTTTGGCACGTTTGTTAAAGCAAATTCATAAATTTTCCTCCCATGCATTTTGATATAACGTATATTTTTGTCTGCATTCTTATCGTTTGATTCACCGAAAAATAAATGATACGCTTCGTCTTTAGAGAATGTTTGGGTGGCATGACTTAAAATTCCTGAATCTTGATTTTCGGATACTTCAACAATACATGCACCAGCACCATCACTGTAAATCATAGAATCTCGGTCAACCTTATCTACAACTCTTGAGAGTGTTTCTGCTCCAATTACTAAACATTTTTTTGCAATCCCTGCTTTTATAAATGCTTGTGCTTGTATGACTCCTTCTATCCATCCTGGACAACCAAATAGAATATCATATGCTACACAATTGGGGTTCTTAATTCTTAGTAAATGTTTCACCCTTGTTGCTAAACTTGGTAAAATATCACTTTGAATTGCACCTGCTTTTACATCTCCAAAATTATGAGCAACAATAATATAATCTAATTCTTCTGCATCTATTTTTGCGTCTTCAATTGCTTTTGTTGCTGCAAAAAAACCTAAATCAGAAGTATTAAAATGAGGTGCTGCATACCTTCTTTCTTCAATACCCGTTATCATTTTAAACTTCTCGATGATGACTTGATTTCCATTGGAAAAATCGGTGCCGTCTGGATTTAAGAAATGGGTATCTATAAAATTACTATTCTCTTTTTTTATGGTTGGAATGTAAGAACCTGTTCCTGTAATTTTAGCAAAATTCATGCGTTGGATATTTATAAACCAAAAATAGAGAAAATAGATTTACAATATCGGCATTCTAATTATTAATGGTAAGCTCAAAGTAAAGAATTGAATTACAGCAACTAGCAAAAACAAAAACTACTTTTCATAAAGATTCATCTTAACCTTCATAACCATTGCAATAGAAGTTGCCCTGTTTTTCATTTTAGATGCAATCAAACCTTTAAATTGATTGTCAACAACCTCAAATAAATACGATATCCAACAAGCAAAATGTTGTTCTTTAAAGTTGGAAAAAGCATGTTTCTCTTTATGAATTTGCAACACATTATTTTGATACAAAGTAGTATCAAATAAAATATCTTGCCAAAAATCTGTAATAATTTCTAGATGGTGATCTAATTGTTTATTGGCAACAATTTCTTCAAAAAAAGGAAGCATTTTTTCATCAGACAGTAATTTTTCATAAAATGTTGTAAGGATATCTTTAATGTCTTTACGGGAAGAAATATCTAATTTCATAAAATAAAACTAAAAAAATTAAGGGATTACTTCTCCCAAATTATTTAATATAATGTTTTTTTAAAGATAGGAACTATCAAAAGAGAAGGGCAATAAAGAAAGTAATGAAATCGTTTTTACAACCTCACCAAACTCCCCCATAAAAAGGACACTCATCGGTTCTTTTTGGTTAATCTCGTATTCAGATAACGTTTGTCTACAAGCACCACAAGGCCCTATTGGCTTATCAACTCTAGAAATTGATGAGCTTGCAGAAATTGCTAATTTCTTAATTTTCACTCCTGGAAAATCAGATCCTGCTTTCCAAATAGCCACTCTCTCTGCACACATTCCGGAAGGATATGCTGCATTTTCTTGATTATTCCCTAAAACAATTTGATTGTTCTCTAATAATAAAGCAGCGCCAACACTAAACTTAGAATACGGCGCATATGCGGTTTTTCTTGCTTCAATTGCTTTATGCATCAGCATTCTATCTGCTATAGAAAGTTCTGAGATGTCATTATATAACAGGGCCGATGTTGTAATTTCTATTTCTTTCATACAGAATAAATTGGTCAAAAAAAGCAGCCTTTTCTGACTGCTTTTGTGTGGTACGAACTTACTAAAAAAAAAGCACTTTTTTAATAATCATCATAAATCTCTCCTAAATCAAATGAAATAGAGAAACGTAAAGAGTTTTCTAATGGGTTATTTACATCGGAGGCATTGGCGAGGTAAGACAAATCAACATTCAATGCGTTGGTCTTAAAACCTGCTCCCATTGTAAAAAACTGCCTATTTCCTTTGTTTTCGTTTTCGTGAAAGTAACCCGCTCTTAGCGCAAATGCGTTGTTGTACAAGTATTCTGTTCCAAAGGCATAGGTAAATTCTTGTAGCTCTTCACTAAATCCGTCTTCAGCATCTCCAAAAGAGGAGAAAATACCGGAAACCCAAGAAACATCTTCGTCTGAACCATCTAACTGAGGTGAAGGAACTAGTAATTTTGTAAACTCTATGGTGGTAGAAATGGTATTATAATCATCTAATATGAAATCAAACCCACCTCCTATTTTAAGGTTTGTTGGAATGAAATCTTCTTCTCCCGGAACATAAGAAACTTTAGGTCCAATATTGGCAATATTAAAACCGAGTCGATATCGACCATTAAAAGTACCATAGTTTTCTTCTTCTGATTGGTAATATCCGGAAACATCAACACCAAATGAATTAATAGGTTGTAAGGTTGATGAAGTTCCTGTAAATGCAAGGTTTGAACGAAGGTATTTTAAAGAAACTCCCATTGAAAAAGTTTCACTCAATTTTAAAGCATAAGATCCAGTGAAAACAAATTCATTTGGATTTATAGTACCTGTAGAATTTCCTCCACTGTCTGTTAAGTCTATTTGTCCTAAAGAAAAATACTTGAAATCTGCTCCCCAAGCTGCATTTTCGCTAAATCGATTCATATAGGATATACTTCCTGTAAAAATATCATCTGTTAAATTTCTAAGCCAAGGAGAATAGGTAATTCCTGCTCTCACCTGTCTATCGCTAAAGGCCATTTTTGCAGGATTGTGAAACAAAGAAAAGGCATCTGCACTGGTAGCAACTCCTATATCTCCCATCGCTCCTGATCTTGCATCGGGTATGATTAATAAAAAAGGTGCTGCAGTTGTAATTCCTCCAATTTCTCTAGTATCTATTTCTGTTGCCTGTGCATTTGCTTTAAATACAAATGAAAAACAAACGAAAAGGCTCAAAACAATTTTTTTCATATGGGTGTTTTTTATTAATGGTCTGACAAATATCTGTTTTTTATTGAAGTATTACTAATTTTTCGTACTTCTCTGAAACTAGGGCACTCAATGTTGACTTTACTCTTAATTTATAAACGTAAACTCCTTTTCCTATTCGGTTACCAAAATCATCCAAACCATTCCAAGAAATCGTTCTTGACAAACTGCCTGTGGTTTGCACATTTTGGTGGATTGTTTTTATTAATTTTCCTGAAATTGTAAAAATTTGTATTTGAACATCTAAAAGCTCGTTTGGCTTGTTGTGATTAAACCAAAATTCTGTGTAATTTACAAAAGGATTTGGGTAATTTAAAACATTTTCTAAGTTTAAAGTAGCGTCACTAACAACCACAAAGTTTAACGTTGATTCTGATGAATTATTATAGGTGTCCCACGCTTTTAATTTTATGGTATGAGAGCCTACTTCCAAGTCTCTTAATTTATAAGTTACTTTCCCGTTGGTAAAATCGTCCAACGCTGTTTGATAAAAGTCATTTAAAACAATTGGATTTGAATCGTCACCATCGAGCACTGCAACAATATCATGATCTACTGCTGTGATAGATGTATTAATACCGCTAAAGTCTGATAACAATGCAATTAAGTTTGACGAAGCGTTTGTATTACCTCCATCAATAAAAGATTCATCATTCATAAATAACTGAATTTCTGGACCAATTTTGTCTTCTGGAGCGTTTTCATTAATGCCACCAACTGTCACATCAAAATTATACCCCGCTTTATCTTCCAGTCCGTTTTCTGCATAGAAACTCATTTTTCCTTTTCCATATGAAATTTTAATGTCTTTTGGCACTATAAACTCGAAATTAAATGTGCCGTTTTGTACGGTAGAATTCCCTCTAAAAAGTTTACTATCTTGTGTATCAAAAGTTAAGACCACGCCAAAACCATCATTATCTAGGGTGTTTTTATCTGTGGTTTTATCGAAGACTGTGGTCGATAATGAACCATTAAAATTGGTCAAGGTTGTGTTTAAATTATCGGTTACAACACCTTCAAATCTAACTTTAGAAAGAGCTTTTAATGTATCAATAGATTGTGTGATGTCGGTGCCGTTCATTTTTGTTATTCTCACATTTGGCTTTGGAACTGCCAATTTCATGGCAGGATCTCCAAAAAAATAAATAAAGAATTTTTGTCCATCAGAAAATTCGTTTTTTGTTTTTGCCAATGCTTCAGCAATTGTAAGATCATCTTCATTATACTCAAGAATAAAACGCATTAATTTTTGATTAAAATTCTGACCGACAGAAATATAAACTTCTCGAGTTGTAGTTATCATTGCTGCAGCACCACCCGTTGGATTGAGAAATGTAAGTTCTCCTGCCGTTAATCGATTTGGGTTATCAAATCTAGAAAAATCACAGGTAACAGTAATTAAAAGTGGTAAGGTGTTCGGGTTATTAAAACCTTGAATTTGTGGTTTTTCTAAAATCCTTTCGGAAGCAAAACCATCTTCACCTCCATGTCCGAAATAATTAAAAACTAAAGTCCCTTTTTCAATGGCATTTGTAATTGTGGTTTTTATTTGTGGATAACGTTCTCCTCCTGATGAATTTTCTTGGACATAAGAATCTACATATATTTTATTGACATTAAAGATTGGTTTATTATTTTTTATGTCATCGGCAATAGACTCTACACCACTTTGAATTGGAATATCGGCTATTTGATCGATATCATCGGCCAAAAGAGTAATTGTGTTTCGCCAATCTCCAATTGCATCTTTATTATAGTAGCTTAAAATTTTGTCTATGGCTATTGTTGCTTCAGGAATTGTTGATACTGGTATTCTTCCCGTCGCAACTTCAACCGTATGTGTTCTAACCATACCTCCTTCGTGAGGCTCTAACATCACAAAAAAATCATCTGTAACAAAAGATTGCGCCAAATTAAAACTGTTAGATGTTAATTTTACTGGAACGATATTATTGTTTCCAGCAATTCGATCTTTATAATCGTAAGAAGCATCTCCAAAAAAAGTCACATATTTTAATTTCTTGTCTGAAGATGAATTGTTATCATATATATGTTTTATAAAGTCACGAATTCCTGTAATATCTTTAGATCCAGAAGAGAATTCATTGTAAATCTGATCTAGCCGAACAACTTTTGTCGTGAAATTTGAATTGTTCTGATGATAGTCTGCTAACCTTTGTGCTTGATTTTCTAATTCATTATTTGTAATAACGAGGTAGTTAATATCTTCTAAAGCATGTAAATTTTGATTTTCAACATTGGCGTTTTCAATTGTTTTTGGAATATAAAAACCTGTTTGTCCTAAAATAACATATTCTTTTAAAAAGCCGTTTTCTGCTTTAAACTTATATGCACTACCTGTACTTTCATTCAGAATAAACTGAGGTTCTAAAGGATTTGAAACGTCCCATAATTGTCTAATATTTGATGAATTTGATATTTGAAATTCAACGTTTCCAGAAGCATTGGCCTGCTCAAAACTTCTAAAAGAAAATTGATTTCCATCTGCGATTAATTGTTTTTTTCCTACAATTTCTATATAATCTAAAAATCCTCTTGCAGAAGGATTCCCATTATTATTAAAAGTAACGGTCACTGCTAATGAGGTTGCGGAATTTGCGAACACCTGTGCCCCATGAGTTGCATATCCTTTGGTTAACGAATTTGCGTTTACTGCAGGAAAATTAAACGTAAAAGGGTCTTGTGTGTTTAATTGAACTCCAATACTTGTTGTTGATGAGGAAACCGTTGCTCCACTTACTTTAATAGAAATAGGACTATTTGGAAGTGCATTAAGGAAAGGAAGTACAACAGTTGTTGTATTCTCGAAACTTAAATCTTCTCCAAACCACTGATTTCCAACTGCAAAAACATTTATCAGTTCTTTTTCATAGAAAATAAATTCATCAAAAGTGGTAATTTGTTGGGTGGCTAATGATGAAATAGGTGTTTTTTGCTGCAGTCTTTTCCCATCCGTATTATTGACCGTTATAAAATAGTAGGATTCATCAGAAAAAATATTTTGATTGTGCGATGCTGTTTGATTGTCTATGTCTTTTGTCCAACTATGTGGGCCTTGTCCATAAAACAAAATATAATCATTGTCATTAAAAACGCCGTCACTTTCGCCTTCTATATAAATTGCATTTTCTTGCAGGTCAACATTTCTAAAATCTGAATTTAAAACCGGCAACAAATTGCCTCCGTTACCATAAATATGTATTTTTTGGGGATTTAAATTACTTGTAGAAACCCCTATTTGTTGCAACAAGCGTTTATCAATTTTAAAAACACCTGTTGTGTCAATAGAAAACTTAAACCAAGTCCCTTCAGACAAGACGGAATTAGACGTTTGCGCAGCTATCACATTCGCAAAGAGTACTAGGGAGATTAATAAAAAAAGTTTTTTCATAAATTGTATTCAAATAACGCAAATATTTTAAAGATATTTTAATAGAATCAAAGATAAATTATACTAAAATAAAAAAGGTTTCGTTTTGAATTTTATATGCGATGAATTGAGGCGTTATAATTCTTATTTTTCTTGTATGAAAGTATAATTATTGTAAATTAGCACACGAAATAAAAAACCATCAATTTTAATTAGGAAATGAAAAACTTTTTAAAAATAACTTTTGTTGTAATCACAACCCTATTTTTTGCTAGTTGCAATAGATCTTCTTCAGGAAAATCGTCATTAACAGGTTTAAGCTTTAATGATCCAAAAAACGGAAATTATGTCCGTGGAGAGTCTTTTAAAGGCCAAACTCCCCCTTTAGGGATGGTTGGAGTCGAAGGCGGCTCTTTTACTATGGGACAAGTCCAGGACGATGTAATGTTTGACTGGAACACAACTCCAAAGAAAATACATGTTCGTTCGTTCTTTATGGATGAAGCAGAAGTTTCAAATTCTGAATACTTCTTGTACGTTCAGTACACAAAAGATGTTTTTCCTCCAGCAGAAGATAAATACAAACATATTTACAACTCCGTTTTACCAGACACCTTAGTTTGGAGAAAAAGCTTAGGAAATACAGAATTATTAACTGAGAACTACTTTCGTCATCCTGCCTATGCAGATTATCCAGTAGTTGGTGTAAGTTGGTTACAAGCCAATGAATACTGCAAATGGAGAACGAATGCCGTTAATTTAAAAACATTAATAGACAAAGGGCACATCAAAAACATTTTTGAAGCAGACACAACTAGAAACTTTTTTGATACGGATGTGTTTTTTGCAGATGCAGACCAGATGTTCGCAGGCGATACCACAATATACAAGAGAGGTGTTAAACAACGAAGAGCTAAAGGACAAGCAAAACCAGGTAAAGATGCTTTCCAAGGTAGAAAAATAACGAAAGCAGATGGTATTTTACAAACTAAATTTAGACTCCCAACAGAGGCTGAGTGGGAATTTGCAGCAAAAGCAAATATTGAAAATCGCGAATATAATACAATAAGAGGTAGAAAGAAATATGCTTGGAACGGGAAATACTCACGATCTAAATCAAAAAGATATAAAGGAGATCAATTAGCCAACTTCAAACAAGGTAAAGGAAATTATAGTGGTTTATCTGGATGGAGTTCTGATGGTTCTGATATTCCAATTAAAATAAAATCGTATCCTCCAAATGCTTTTGGTATTTATGACATGTCTGGTAATGTTGCAGAATGGGTTTCTGATGTTTATAGACCATCTGTAGATACAGATGCAAATGACTTTAATTACTTTAGAGGAAACGTTTTCTCTAAGAAAATGATTAATGAAGAGGGGAAAGTTGTTATTATTGGTACGGAAGGTGCTGCTGTAAAATATGATACTTTAGAAAACGGAAGAATTGTTCCAGTAAATTTACCAGGAACCATAAAATATGTTCCAATTACAGCTGACGATACGGCACTTAGAAGAAATTTTGCTAAATCTGACAACTCAAATATTAATGATGGGGATTTAAACTCTTCTAGAGAATACGATAAGGACGAAATGGAGCAAGAAATGTATAATTCTCCTAAAAGACCTACATTTATTAGAGACTCTATAACTGGAAAAACCAAAGTGGTTTATGATATGGAAAAAAGAACAACTTTAATTAGTGACAATACTAGAGTATATAAAGGAGGTGCTTGGTCTGACAGAGAATACTGGTTAGATCCTGCACAGCGAAGATATTTACCAGAATATATGGCAACAAACTATATTGGTTTTAGGTGTGTATCTGATAAATTAGGACCGATGAGTTCTGAAAAAAGAAGAGCAAGAAACCCTTCGAGGTAAACCTTTTCAATTTAAAACATTATTCAACCTCATTGCTTAAAATCAATGAGGTTTTTTTATCTTTAAAGAATGAAAATCGAGGAACTTTACAAACACTATAAACAGCATTTCTTAGTAGACACGGATACACGAAGCATTCGAAAAAACACTATTTTCTTTGCCTTGAAAGGCCCCAATTTTAACGGAAATTGTTTTGCTGAAAAGGCGCTTGATGCAGGTGCTCTCTTTAGTGTTGTGGAAGAACCTACCTATGTAACAAAACCTACTATTTTACTTGTAGAAAACGTATTGGAAACGTTACAAAAACTAGCAAACTATCACCGAAAGCAATTAAATATTCCAATTATTGGCTTAACGGGTAGTAATGGAAAAACAACTACAAAAGAATTGCTTCATACTGTTTTATCAAAAAAGTATAAAACGGTAGCTACAGTCGGTAATTTAAACAATCATATTGGAGTTCCTTTAACACTTTTATCAATGCAACCTGATACCGAGATTGGCATTGTTGAAATGGGTGCAAATCATCAAAAAGAAATTGAGTTACTTACTCATTTATGTGCACCCAACTTTGGATATGTGACGAACTTTGGAAAAGCACATTTAGAAGGTTTTGGGGGTGTTGAAGGCGTTATCAAAGGAAAATCAGAACTGTATACATATCTTAAGGATCAGGACGGCATCGCCTTTGTAAATCCTAATGATGAAATTCAACTAAAAAAAACAAAAGAAGTCAAACGTGTCTTTTTTGAAGAAAGTATAATGCTCAAGAATACAAACCCATTTGTAGAAGTAGACTATAGAGACACAAGTATTAAAAGCAACTTAATTGGTACTTATAATTTTGATAACATTTGTGCGACGGTTACATTTGGGAACTATTTTAGTGTTCCTACTACAGATATTAAAGATGCCTTAGAATCTTATTTTCCAGACAATAATAGATCTCAAATTATAAAAAAAGGGACTCATAAAATTGTTTTAGATGCCTATAATGCAAACCCAACAAGCATGAAAGCTGCTATTGAAAGTTTTCAAATGATGGAAGGTAAAAACAAAATTTTAATTTTAGGAGATATGTTTGAACTCGGAGAATTTGAGTTTGAAGAACACCAAAAGATTGCGGCATTAACATTGGAAGCAAACTTTAAAACAGTCTTCTTTATTGGAGATTTATTCCATAAAGTAACTACTAATTTCCTGCAGTTCAAAGAATTTAGTGATTTTGAAAAACATCTTAAAACGAAAAAATATTCAAACAACACCATTCTAATAAAAGGTTCTCGCGGCATGAAACTTGAACGGGCTTTGGAATTGCTTAACTAAGCTTTTTTGTGAAAGTCGAGTAAATTATCAATAGGTCTCTGTATGATTCCTGCAATTTTTAAATCGTTCTTTTTAGCTACTTTTTGTAAAATTTCACTAAAATAAAAAGCAATTGATCCAATAAAATATATGGGGGTGTCTACTGTTTTTTGAAAAGGTAAAACTCTGTACTTAAAGAATTCGTTAAAACCTCTTTTAATAATTTTTTTAATGTATTTGTCCTCTTTAAATTCAAACATAAATTTGGCAAATGTTGCCAAATACATGTTTGGATTTGGTTTCCTGTACAAATTTAATTTAATGATATCTGGATCTAAATCGTATTCTTCTTTAAATTTATCTATGATTCTTTTTGGCATTTTATCATAAAAGTATTCTCTTAAAAGTAATTTTCCGAAGTAATTACCACTCGCCTCGTCCATCACTGAATAACCTAGAGAAACTGTTTTCATTTCTAAAGAAGTTCCATCATAATAACAACTATTAGATCCTGTTCCAAGAATACAAACAATTGCTGGCTTGTTCCCTGACGAGGCATAGACTGCTGCAAGCATATCCTCTGCAATATTAATTTTTGCATTGACAAAAATGTCTTTTAACACATTTGTTAAAATAGCGATGGGCTTTGGAGTACCACAACCTGCGCCATAAAAATGAATTTCAGTTACGTCCTCTTTTATGTCCATCAACTGGAACATATTTACAATTCTATTGGTCAACTCGGCTTTAGCAACAACCGCTGGATTCAATCCTAACGTTCTTACCCTAAAAACTTCATTCCTTTCATTATCCAAAGCAATCCAATCTGCTTTTGTAGAACCACCATCTGCAATAAGTATCATTCGAAAATTATTTTAAATCAAATATATTGTAAGTTTTGAGGATACACAAGACAATAAAAAACTCAATCGTTATAGTGCATCAATTAAATTATAATTGAAGGTCGTTGTACATCTAGATGATAAATTTTGTAAAAAACAAATTTGATGTAAGTTTTAATCTTTATGACTACAGTCCGTAGTCTTTTCAAAAATAAATCACTATAACACCTTT
>TARA_B110000208_G_scaffold72607_2_pt1 | contig 44922 bp, 43 predicted proteins | sample TARA_B110000208 | Tara Oceans TARA_B110000208 (sample SAMEA4397426) | marine metagenome | biome: Polar Biome; feature: [SRF] surface water layer (ENVO:00010504); material: water (ENVO:00002006), including particulate matter (ENVO:01000060) such as... | depth 5 m
TAAGTTAATTTAATAATATTAAGAGGCTTTCGGAATGCTGACAGAGATGTTGGCTTTTTCCATTTATACATCTGGCTAGCACCGGGCTAGCACTAGCCGCTAAACTTCATATAACTTCAATACTCAAATACATTCAGCATTTATGTGGCTTCCGAGCCATTTCTCATCCAAAGATATTGATGCGGGCAATTAATCTAAGAAGGCTGACTAAAGTTGTCGTGTTTCATTCTGATCGTGGCTCCCAACACACCAGTCGGCGCTTTCGTAAGCTGCTGGACAAGAAGGGGTTGCGATCTTCAATGGGCGCTGTTGGCGCGTGTTGGGATGCTGCCGTCATTGAACGGTTCTTCGGTAGCATGATACGCGATTGGATATTGAAGGCATCCCAACGATAAAGCATACGAAAAATGACGTGGCCGCGTATATGCGCTACTACAACGTCGATAGATTGCCCAATGACGACCTATCGAAGGTGAGGTTTGAGTTGCCCTAATTGAAAGTGTCCACTACGACTTGACCAGAACAAGTTTGTAAGTAATGCTTTGTCGCTACGACTGATTAAGCATACAATTAAATCATAGGTTGAGGAGGTTCTTGGTGGGACATTTATCATCATTCGTATTTAATACTATAGAGATACTGGTCTATCTGTTTATTTTTGTCGCAGGGCTGGCATTTGTCACCCTTGTCACTTTTTACATTATTGACCGCTTCCAAACCAAAAGCACACTCAGACGCAACTATCCCGTCATCGCCAGATTTCGCTACTTGTTTGAACACATGGGTGAGTTTTTTAGGCAATACTTTTTTGCGCAAGATCGTGAAGAAATGCCGTTTAATCGCGCCGAGCGTTCATGGGTTTATCGCGCTGCAAAAAATGTGGATAGCACAGTCGCCTTTGGTTCGTCTCGCGTCTTAACCGACCCAGGCACTGTCTTCTTTGTGAACTGCTCGTTCCCTACTTTAGCAGAGGATAATGTAGCGCCAGAACCCGTGACCATTGGCCCTTATTGCAAGTACCCATACACCACAGCATCCTTATTCAACATCTCAGGCATGAGCTATGGCGCTCTGTCTATCCCAGCTGTACGTGCGCTATCCAAAGGGGCAAAAATGGCTGGCATTTGGATGAATACTGGTGAAGGTGGTTTATCGCCTTATCACTTAGATGGCGGTGCAGATATCGTTTTCCAAATTGGTACCGCAAAATTTGGTGTGCGAAAAAAAGAAGGTGGCTTTGATGAAGAAAAGCTCAAAGCAGTCGCACAACACCCAGAAGTAAAAATGTTTGAAATTAAACTCAGTCAAGGTGCTAAGCCTGGTAAAGGCGGTATTTTACCTGGTGCGAAGGTGTGCAAAGAAATTGCTGAAATTCGCGGCTTAACCGTTGGGCAAGATGCCATCAGCCCTAATCGCCACCCAGAAATTAATCATGTTGATGATCTGCTAGACATGATTAATTACATTCGGACAACAACGGGTAAGCCTGTCGGCTTTAAAGCGGTTGTCGGGGCAACCAGTTTTTTCGACAATTTGTTTGCAGCGGTTAATGAACGTGGCCGAGAAAGTGCACCAGATTTCATGACGATTGATAGTGCGGATGGTGGCTCTGGCGCCGCACCAATGAGCTTAATCGACAACATGGGTCTCCCGCTAAAAGAAAGCTTACCTTTGGTTGTCGACAAGCTCATTGAGCATGACTTACGTGACCGCATTAAAGTCTGTGCCAGCGGCAAGCTCATTACCCCAGCAGAGGCGACTTGGGCATTCTGTGCAGGGGCAGATTTCGTTAACTCAGCTCGTGGCTTTATGTTTGCATTAGGTTGTATTCAAGCCTTGCAATGCAATAAAAACACCTGTCCTACAGGTATTACCACCCACAATAAAAAACTGCAATATGGTTTAAACCCTGAAGATAAAGCCGTACGCGTTATGCAATATGCACAAAACATGCAAAAAGAAATTTGCGTGCTCGCACAGGCTTGCGGCGTATCTACACCGCGCCAGCTTAAACGTAAACATGCACGAATTGTGCAGGCCAACGGAAAGTCTGTCAGTATGATGGAGCTGAATCCGGAACCAATCTCTAATAGCATGAAACGGAAAAAAAATTAGAGGATATTATTAACCTACAAAGTCGTACGAATGTTTAAATAAGCGAGAAAGAACTCATCATGACTCAACCAACATCAGCATCCCAAATGAATGCCTCTGATTTATTTATTAAAGCCTTAGAAAATGAAGGTGTCGAAAGAATTTACGGCGTTCCCGGCGAAGAGAATATAGATTTTCTAGAGGCCATGCGTAAATCGAGTATTGAATTGATTTTGACACGCCATGAACAGGGGGCCGCATTTATGGCTGCGACTTATGGCCGACTGACAGGCAAACCAGGTGTTTGTATGGCGACCTTAGGTCCCGGTGCAACCAACTTAGTCACAGGTGGTGCTTATGCCCAGTTGGGTGGTTTTCCGCTCGTGATGATTACTGGGCAAAAACCAATTAAGCACAGCAAACAAGGTCAGTTTCAAATTATTGATATTGTCAGCATGATGAAACCGATTACCAAGTATGCCAAACAAATTGTGAATGTTGATATGATTCCCTCTATGGTACGCGAAGCCTTTCGCCTTGCGGTTGAAGAGCGCCCAGGTGCGGTATTTTTAGAGCTGCCAGAAGACGTTGCAGCTGAAGCCGTCAATGATAAGACCACCCCAATATTTACGGCAAGTAAACGTCGTTACGCCCATGCGGATCGCGATATTCTAGAGATTGCCACCCAAATGATCAAGAAGGCCAAGCACCCTTTACTCATGGTGGGCGCAGGTGCCAATCGTGCACGTATTTGGCAAGCATTATCAGACTTTGTCACACGTACAGGCATCCCCTATGTGAACACCCAAATGGGTAAAGGCGTAATTTATGGCCATGCAGATACTTTCCTTGGCACCGCAGCTTTATCTGATGGTGACTACGTGCATTGTGCGATTGATCATGCTGATTTAATCATTAATGTCGGACATGATGTCGTAGAAAAACCACCGTTCTTTATGGTGCATGGTGGCGCACAAGTTATTCATGTGAACTTTAAATCTGCGCAAGTCGACAATGTCTATTTTCCGCAATTAGAAGTGGTCGGCGACATTGCCACCTCTATCCAGCGCATTGCTAATCGCGTAGAAAAAACGGAAAGCCATGACTTCTCTTACTTCATCAAAGTACGCGAACATGTGCAAGCGCATATTCAAGAAGGCAAAGACGATACTAGCTTTCCAATGAAGCCACAACGGTTTGTTGCTGATGTGAGAAAGGCTATGCCAGACGATGGCATTATCGCGCTGGATAATGGCGTTTATAAAGTATGGTTTGCACGCAACTACCATACCTGCAGACCCAACACCGTGCTACTTGATAATGCACTGGCCACCATGGGGGCGGGATTACCATCAGCGATGGAGGCGGCTCGCTTAAATCCTGATCGTAAAGTTATGGCGATTTGTGGCGATGGTGGTTTTATGATGAATAGTCAAGAAATGGAAACAGCCTCCCGCTTGAAATTAAATTTAGTCGTCCTCATTCTAAATGACAACTCATTTGGCATGATTCGCTGGAAACAATACGCCGCAGGCTATGAAGATTTTGGGCTAGAATTTAATAATCCTGATTTTGTGATGTATGCCAATAGTTATGGTGCAACCGGTCATCGGGTTGAAAGTGTTGACAGTTTTATTCCGCTGATTGATCGCTGTTATGAGCAGGGGGGTGTCCACCTCATCGAGTTGCCTGTCGATTATTCAGAAAACAATAAAGTATTAATTGATGAGCTAAAAGAAAAAGTTTGCATCATATGACCAATACAAAGCAACGCGAACAATTAGCCGTTACCTCCCCTTTTAATGGTGACGTCCTCAACACCATCCCAATGCAGAACCTGGATGATGCCAATGCCATGCTTGCATCAGCAAACGCATTATTTAGAAATAAAACAGCTTGGTTAGCCCACCATGAACGCGCGGCTATCTTGAAAAAGTTAGCTAGCTTAGTCGAAGATGAAGGTGAACAGTTCGCGCTACTCATTGCGCAAGAAGGCGGCAAGCCGATTATGGATGCACGTGTTGAAGTGGCACGTGCGATAGGCGGTATTTTATTAGCCGTTAAAGAATTGAGTCATGTCATGCGGGGTGAAGAAGTGCCCATGGGGCATACTGCAGCTTCTATTGGCAGAACTGCACACACAAGCTATGAACCGATTGGCGTGGTCGTTGCCATCAGCGCGTTTAATCACCCATTGAACCTCATTGTGCATCAAGTCGTACCCGCGATTGCAGTCGGCTGCCCTGTGATTGTAAAACCGTCACACATCACGCCGCTGAACTGCAAACGCTTTATTGAGCTAGTTCACGCAGCGGGTCTACCAGAAGCATGGTGCCAAATATGTGTCTGTGATAACGAAGTGGCTGAAGTGTTAGTCACCAGTCCTGATATTGGCTTCTTTAGTTTTATTGGTTCAGCTAAAGTCGGTTGGTGGCTAAAAAGCAAACTCGCACCTGGTGTGCGTTGCGCATTAGAACATGGCGGTGTTGCACCAGTCATTATCGACCAAACAGCTAATTTAACGAAAACCATCCCTTCGCTACTCAAAGGTGGCTTTTATCATGCAGGGCAAGTCTGTGTTTCCGTACAGCGGATTTTTGTTCATGCCTCACTCATCGAGTCAGTGGCAAAACAACTCGCAGACGGTGCAGAAAAACTCATTGTCGGCGACCCAACAAACGACAATACCGAGGTTGGCCCACTCATTCTAACTAAAGAAGTTGACCGCGTTGAAGCCTGGGTCAATGAAGCCGTCAACACAGGTGCTAGCTTACTCATGGGCGGTCAAAGACTAACCGATACGACCTATGCTCCTACCGTGTTACTGAATCCTCCAGCGGAGGCAAAAGTATCGTCCATGGAAGTGTTTGGTCCTGTTATTTGTCTTTACGCATATACCGACATATCGGATGCCATTGCAGCAGCGAATAGTTTAGATTTTTCCTTCCAAGCAGCGGTTTATACCAGTGATTTACGGATAGCAAACTACTGTATCAAACAGCTAGATGCAACCGCTGTGATGGTGAATGACCACACGGCATTTCGTGTCGATTGGATGCCATTCGCAGGCCGTAAACATTCGGGTTATGGCATTGGCGGCATTGGTTACACCATGCATGACATGGTGCAATTAAAGATGGCCATTGTGAATGATTTAGGCTAAGCGCCTAAAGCTAGGCTGCTGGATATAATCACCTCATTCGAAGTGAGTAATACTTCACGTAAGAAACATAATAGCACCACAATAATCGCACCCATTGAAGAGATAAAGCTCCAGAACACCATATACTGCATACTAAACCCTGACTCAACCAAAACAAATAAACTCGCAATCGACACACAAACCAGCAGCGCCCCTAATGTGGCAAAGCCAATCGTGACACGCAACCAAGTAATGCGTTTCACGGTCAATTCACACTTGTGCTCCTGGCGTTTTTCTGGCGCTAAGGCATTAACGATTCTTGGACGGATAATAGCAAGACCTAAACGCCCCCACCATTACATTTAAAATTGAGCCAATCCTCGTGAGTAAAAAAACAGGCGCAACAGCATCGAGAATGGCTTCTGAAACGAGGCGAATGTTAGTAATGGGTGTCATGGTCGTATGTAAAAAATCTAGAGACTAAAAATAGCCCACGATTACATTAATTCAAAAAATAAGAAATACTTACCCAGCCACCTAATACGAACCTTATAAAACACTACAGAATACGGTACTATTTCCTTACAAGACAAATGTTCTGTATTAATATAGACAGCTAGCATGATTAATTAATAAAACAGAATGTTTTTATGGCTAAATTGAATTTTAATCACTTGTATTATTTTTGGATGATTGCCAAAGAAGGCAATTTGAGTCGTGCTGCCAAAAAGCTTTTTATTTCACAATCAGCATTATCTACGCAGCTTAAAAAGCTAGAAGATCAAGTCAAAAAGCCGTTATTCCACCGTGAAGGACGAGTGCTTAAACTGACCGAAGCAGGGCAGCTCACGTTAACGTATGCAGATAAAATGTTTACCTTGGGTCATGAACTTAATAGCTTGCTAAAAGGCAACCTACCGGCGAGCCGCACCAGCTTAAAGATAGGGGTTAATGCCTCTTTATCTAGAAATTTTGTTGAGAATTTCATTCGGCCCATACTCACCAAAGAAGATATTGAGCTAGTAATCGACTCTGGTAATCAAGAAGAATTACTCAATCGATTAAATACCCATCAAATTGACTTAGTCCTGAGTAACTTCAGGCCAAACCCCAATATTCAATTCGCCATCAAATCCAAATTAATTGCGAAACAACAAATGAGTATTGTGGGTAAACCATTAAAAGAAAACCAAACATTTGACTTCACCAAAGACCTCAAGAACTATCAACTGCTGTTACCTGGGAACGGCACTGAAATTAGAGCTGGATTCGACCAAGTGTGTGATGCAGAAAACGTTGATTACAACATCATGGCTGAAATTAATGATATGCCGACGTTGAGGCTATTAGCGAGAGACTCAAACTGCCTTGCTTTACTGCCTATCGTTGTTGTACAAGATGAAATTAAAAATAATGTCCTTGCCGAATATTGCAAGATTCCAAGCCTTTTCGAAAACTTCTACGCCATCTTTTTAAAAAGACACTATGAACCTGAAGCGGTAAAAGCATTACTCAATCGCGAAGCAGAAGAAATATTATCTATTTAATATGAAGCCACATATTCAGGCTGACTATCATTGCAGAATCGAACCTTAACGCATAAACTACTGTCAACTTTGTAACCTTTTCATCTGAGCATCTCTATGTTTAAATCATTTTTTCCAGATTCACGCTGGTTTTGGCTTTCTGTGGTCGCATGGTCGGCAGTGTCTATTTTTGTTTGGTATTCATTTAATACGCAACTGGGTGCAATGCTGGGGCTGGATTTATCCAACACCGAACCAGTCATTGGCGTTGGTCACTTCTTCACCGATTCGTTTACCTTGTTCTATCTTTACTACGCCATTAGCCTCGCGCTATTTGCGTTATTCTGGTTTCAGTTCACACCTAATCGTTGGCTGGCGTGGTCTATTTTCGGCTCTGGTCTTATTCTGTTTTCCACTTACTTTTCAGTACAAGTTTCAGTCGCGATTAATAACTGGCGCAGACCCTTTTTTGACGCCGTGCAAAATGCACTGACAGCAGGGTCGACTGTCACTTCAAAACAATTGTATGGCCTCCTTATTCAGTTCGCAGAAGTTGCGTTTATTGCCATCGTCCTATTTGTACTAACGCGCTTTTTTGTCAGCCACTTTATCTTCCGCTGGCGTACAGCCATGAATGATTTCTATGTATCAAAGTGGGCAAAAGTCCGAGGCATAGAAGGCGCATCGCAACGGGTTCAAGAAGACACCATGCGCTTTGCCTCTATCATGGAAGAGCTAGGCGTTTCCATGGTGGAAGCAGTGATGACACTATTCGCCTTTTTACCCGTGTTATGGGAGCTTTCCAAATATGTTTCCGAGCTACCCATCATTGGCCACATTGCCTCACCATTGTTTTATGCCTCAATTGCATGGTCAATCTTCGGTACATTATTATTGGCTATCGTCGGTATCAAATTACCGGGATTAGAATTTAAAAACCAACGTGTAGAAGCCGCTTACCGAAAAGAGCTGGTTTACGGCGAGGATAATACTGATCGCGCACAACCAATCACGCTAAAAGAACTCTTTATTAATGTGCGTAAAAACTACTTTAAACTGTACTTCCACTACATGTACTTTAACGTTGCGCGATCCATGTACATTCAAGCGGATAATATCTTTGTCTATATCTTACTCGTGCCAACCATCGTCGCAGGTAAAATCACTTTCGGCATCTTGCAACAAATCCTGACCGCTTTCTCACAAGTCAGCGAATCATTCCAATACCTCGTGAAATCATGGTACAAAATTGTAGAGATGCTTTCAGTGTATAAACGCCTCAACGCATTCGAAGCAGCTATTCATGATGAAGCATTACCCGAGATTAATCAGCTGCCTAGTTGATTACCGTTAGGTAGCAACCAATAAAAAAGACGCGATAAAATGCGTCTTTTTTATTGCATACTCATTTACTTAGCATTAAGGTCAGCAACCTGGTTTACATTTTCCCTGCTTATTTTTACCCGACTTAGATTGACTGGCCCCGTTCCACACCCGAATAAACTCAGCTTTGGTAATGGCTTTTACATTCAGCTCTTTTTGCAACGCAACATCAGCAGTATTCGCTTGCATACGATTATAGTTCGCCAAATATTTAGCATAAGCCTTGTCTGGACCTCGCCCCTCAGTGAACTTAGTCCATAACTATTTTTTCGCTCTAAAAAACATATCAACTCCACCAGTTTTACTGTTACTTCATTATAATCAAAATGCAACAAAGGTTAAGAACCGCTTGATTCAGTTTGGCTCTCAACTTAACGATGTATCGACTCATATTAGGAAAAACATGCCGAACCACAAACGAGCAATCCATACTTTTTCATTGTTGTTGTTTATCACAATGCTCTCAGCATGCGTTAGTCAAAACAGCCTGGTAGCAAACAACATTAAAGGCGAACAGCGTAGTGAGCAAAATCGTGTACGGGATACCGCACGGCATCCATTACAAACACTTGCCTTTTTTGAGGTAAAGCCTAATGCCACCGTATTAGAAATATGGCCAGCCAAAGGTTGGTATACCGAAATACTTGCACCCACCATCAAGCAGGGCGGCGGGCAATATACCTCAGCTGGCGTGCCATTACATACAGGGCCAAAGTGGCGTCAAAATAGACGGCAGGAATACCGCGACTATCTTGCCAGTAAGCCTGAATATTATGATGCCGTTCGCTTTGTTGAATTTGGCCCACCGTCTTTCTGGTCACTCGGTGAAGACAATAGTGTCGACACAGTATTAACTTTCAGAAATGTGCACAACTGGGTAAAAGGTGGCTGTGAGGAAAAGATATTCCAAGCCATGTTTTCCGTCCTGAAATCAGGTGGCATACTTGGTGTGATTGATCACAGAGCAAAGCCCAATACCGACATTGAGACCATGAAAAAAACAGGCTATATGACAGAGCAATACGTCATTGCATTAGCGCAACAAGCAGGCTTTGTATTTGATAGTGCATCGGAAATCAATGCCAACCCAAAAGATACAAAAGACTACGAAAAAGGCGTTTGGACATTACTGCCAAGATTACGCTTAGGTGATACTGATCTAGAAAAGTATACCGCCATTGGTGAAAGCGATCGGATGACGCTTAAGTTTAAAAGGCCATAGCGCAGAACAGTTAAGCGTCTCTCAACATTTTCAGGTAAAGCCCCTCAACCCGCTCACGTGCCCAAGGGGTTTTACGTAAAAAGGTTAAGCTGGATTTAATGCTCGGATCATGGCTAAAGCAATTGATGGGAACCGCTTTTTCTAAACCCTCCCACCCATAATGGGCTACTAGCTCAGTCACGGTGGTCTCGAGTGTAATGCCATGTAATGGATTGTTAGGTTGCGGATGTAATGAGTTGGTCATGATTGAATCATAACTGAAATACCGCTAAGCAGCTGTGAGATTGGGCCACTCATTAACTGCTTTTTTAATCGCTTGTGTTATTTTCCCATTATGTTTTAAGGAGTTTTTACATGAAGACATTAAGATTTACCAACAGTCAGATTATGCAGATTTTAAAGCAAGCAGAAGCTGGCGATGCCAAAACAAATGAATGAAGTGTGGTCGATGGACTTTATGCATGACCAGTTATCAGATGGTCGTTCGGTTAGGTTGTTTAGCGTGATTGATGACTTTAACCGTGATTATGTATTGATGTGGATTTCTCGTTGCCGTCTGAGCGTGTGATCCGGTCTTTGGATTAAATCATTAAATGGCGCGGCGCACCAACGGCTATTCGCTGTGACAACGGCTGTGAGTACATCAGTGCAACGACAGCGGAGTGGGCTAAGAAGAGCGGCATCCGCATTGATTTTATTCAGCTAGGCAATCCACAACAGTATGCTTATGTGCAAAGGTATAACAGAACGGTGTGATATGAATAGCTAGCGCATCACTTGTTTGAAGGTGTTGATGAGACCGTAAAGGTCTTCCCAGTAGAATGTACCAGCTGAAGCTGGTTATTCGTGCTTAAAAGTACAGCAATTTGCCACAGATTGGCTATGGACATACAATCACGAACCCCCCCCACATAGCATTGGGTGGCATGATCCCAAAGCAAAAGTTAGCTTTGGCCGCTTAGTTTCTAATTTTTAGCTGCCGTTAATAATGAGGGGATTACACACCTACCATTCATTACTTCGCTGGAACTGGTAACTTTGCCTTCTTAGGTTTCTTCGTTTCCTTATTACTTTTCTGACTTTTACCCATGATGATGCTCCTGTTGTGTAAGGTTAGCCCATCATAGGCTGATGGTGGAAATAAGGTTAACTAATTAATACAGACTAAGTGTAATTAACCACGTATTATCAAACCATATGAAAACACCACCAAGATTACTACCACTGCTAGAAGATGGCTTAATTGATAATGTCTCTCGACAGCTGATGAGTGGCAAAGAAGCCACAGTATATGTCGTACAAAGTGGCGACAATGTCCTTTGCGCTAAGGTGTATAAAGAAGCGAATAAACGCAGCTTTCGGCAAAGTGTTGATTACACCGAAGGGCGTAAAGTTAAGAATAGTCGCAAATCACGGGCGATGAATAAAGGCTCAAAATACGGTAAACAAGCGCAAGAAGAAGCATGGCAAAGTGCAGAGGTCGATGCCTTATATCGGCTGGCCGATGCTGGTGTGACCGTACCAAAGCCGTATAACTTTTATGAAGGCGTGTTACTAATGGAGCTGGTCACTGATGAGACTGGTAACGCAGCGCCTAGGCTCAATGACTTAAGCTTTACCGCAGAAGTAGCACGCCTACATCATCAGTCTCTCATCAAAGAAGTCGTCCGCATGCTCTGCGCTGGCATTGTGCATGGCGACTTATCAGAGTTCAACATACTACTCGGTGAAAGTGGCCCTGTCATTATTGACCTGCCACAAGCTGTCGATGCCTCAGGTAACAATCACGCCAAGGACATGCTCTATCGCGACGTTAATAATCTAGCCGCCTTCTTCGGCCAATTCGCTCCAGAGCTACTCAATACCCAATACGGCAAAGAGATTTGGACGCTTTATGCAAAAGGCGCGCTATCCCTTGAAGTGGAATTAACAGGCCGCGTGAAAGAAAATCACAAGGCTGTAGATTTAATAAGTGTTGTTAATGAGATTGATGCGATACGCGAACAAGAGGAAGCGCGGCAACTACGTATGCTAGAAGCGAAAAATACGCCTCCCAACTAAATGACTGCTTTCATATAATTCTATTGTTCGTTGACTTCTTTTTAATCGCTTGCACTACTTCACCGGCTAACTTTTCATCGTTAACTACACGTGCTAGCGTAGTAGGGTGGACAACTTGCTTGCCCTCGCGTAGCAATCATTAAAAAGTCACCAATTCGTGGGCAGAGTCTGCCCACCCTACTAAGCCGATTATTTGGTAAGATTGTTCCCTACAAACTGGCTTCAACGACTCAACCAATATAGAAATACAACATCATAACATGGTTCAATATAACCCCAAAGACTGGATGACTTTTATCTTCCGATTTCACGAATCGGATACTTTTCGGCAACTGATTCCAATGATGATACTCATTGGTTTGTACTCAGGCGCCATTGCTTATTTGGAGATTGAGTATTGGCAGTTGTCTGAAAATAGCCATGTGAAGAACATTCCTTTACTGCACACCACTGTCGGTTTTGTATTGTCATTATTATTGGCTTACCGAACCAATACTGCCTATGAGCGTTGGTGGGAAGGCAGAAAACTATGGGGCGCTTTGGTCAACAACAGCCGCAATCTAGCACTTAAACTTTCTGCTTATTTGTCAGATGAAAGCGACCGCAATTTCTTTAAAAATGCGATTCCGACTTATGCTGCGGTTCTAGCTGAACATTTAGCCAATGAAGAAGTCAGTAAGATGTTGTTTGACGGCTTAGATTTAACCATCGACCACCAAAAGCACAGCCCCAACCAAGTAGCAAAACTATTATTCCAAAGAGCCAATGATCTCTATACCTCAGGCAAAATAACAGGCGACCAGTTTTATATCATCAATGCAGAACTACAATCATTTACCGATATTTGTGGCGCTTGCGAACGCATAAAAAATACGCCCATTCCCTATTCTTACAGTGCTTTTATTAAAAAATTCATTTTCTTCTACATCATGACGCTGCCGTTTGGCTATGTGTTTAGTTTGGGTTATTACGTCATTCCAGTGGTTGTGTTTATTTTCTATGTATTAGCTAGTTTAGAGTTGATTGCCGAGGAAATAGAAGACCCTTTTGGAGATGATAAAAATGACTTACCAACCAAAAAAATGGCTGCCAATATTAAGAAGCATGTGGAAGAGTTATTTCACAACTGACTTTCTCAATCGACTTGGCGGTTTACCGCCTAGCGAGGTTGGGTAAGACCTTTTCGCAACTGACTTGATGCTTTAGCATCTTAGGGGAGTTGGTGATGCCCTTTACAGGTGTAACTCTTTCCATTAATGGCATCTGACCCTATTTATTGCGCCTATTAGACGTCAACTACCTTGGCCGGTTTCTTGACCCCTTACAAAAGCTAGGATGGGGGTGTTATGGAAAGCTTTAGTAATGCGGCGGTATCTCTTGCTGCTGTCCATTATCCTGCCCTGAGCTTTGCATACCATGCATTTGCACGATAATCAACTCAACCGTGCGCTCTAGTTTTGCAATTTGGCCTTGTTGATCAGTAATGACTTGGTTAAGGTTTTCCAATAAGTCTTCTTGAAATGCCAGCTTCGTTTGTAATTCTATAATTGCTTCTTCGTTACTTTTCATTAGTCGTACCATCTAATAAACCAATCAATAGGGCAAACGTAAAATTAAACTTCACCTCTTAACTGGGTGATGTGAACGTAACGGTTGCTATGAATAGAACCAACTAAAAAGTCAGCTCAACGCTGGCTTTTTTTAACTAACTAGCCACACTTACTTTCACCACAGTTCAAGCAAGTCAAACACCCATCCATGACGATGCTGGCTTTGGTATTACATTTATGACAAAGCTGTGCGCCTTTTGGGAAGCCTTCGGCATTCATTTCTTCGCCTGCTTCGGCATGATTTTCTAGGTATTCTGCTTTTTTCTCATCAACGAGTTTTTGTTGATGTTCGTCTAGGCCTGGCTTTTCTAGCATGCCGATGTTTTGTAGATGCTTCTCTACCACTTCACCGATTTCTGCTACTAGACTAGGGACGAACTTGCCGCCTTTTTTAAAGTAACCGCCGCTTGGTTCGAACACACTTTTTAGCTCTTCTACTAGAAAGGTAACATCGCCACCTTTACGGAATACAGCTGACATGACTCGGGTTAGTGCAACGATCCATTGGAAGTGCTCCATGTTTTTAGAGTTAATAAATACTTCAAACGGACGGCGGTGCTCTTGCTCTGTGCCTGCGTTCATCACGATATCGTTAATCGTAATATAAAGCGCATGCTCTGTAACAGGCGTTTTAATTTTGTAGGTATTACCCACTAATTCTTCTGGACGGATTAACGGCTCACCCATTTGCACCACATTGCTTTGCGCCGCAGCTTCTGTCTTGGCTTTTTCTTCCTCAGTCTGTGGTGTGACTAAGTTGTATGCGGTGATTTTCTTTTCAATTTTAATTGCCATTTTCTTTTCTCCTAGTGGGCCATCCCACTTTTCCCTGTCGGGTTATCTGTATTTAACGTTTTAACTGAATTTTTATTTACTAATCAATGCTTAACTAACTTAAAATTCTAGCATTTAAGCTCGCTCTGTTTTAAGCGTTGCGTGTGCCGTGAAGGCAAGGCGCGTTTTGATTTTTATACAGGAGTGTACAGTTTGAGTACATTAGGATTAAAAATTAAAACGCAACGCCGTATTCACAAACTAAGTAGCTTAAAACTTGCCGTAGTAGCCTTCTTTTAGGGCATCGTAGAGATTGGCTGCTGAGTGAGTCTCCCCATCATACTCAATCTCTTCATTGCCCTTGGCTTCTACTTCTGTGCCGTCTTCCAACGTAAATTTATACGTGGTGCTTTCTAAATCTTTCTGTGTCACCAATACGCCTTGGAAGGCTTCTGGGTTGAAACGGAAAGTCGTACAACCTTTCAAGCCTTTATCGTATGCATATAGATAGATGTTTTTGAATTCTTCAAAGTCATATTCTGTAGGCACGTTAATGGTTTTTGAAATTGAGCTGTCAATCCACTTTTGTGCAGCAGCTTGAATATCTACATGCGCTTTGGCTTTAATGCTTGAAGAGTCCATAAAATATTCTGGTAGTTTCTCTTCTTCTGATTCACCGAAAGGCATCGCACGTGAATTAATCAACTCACGGTAAGCCAATAGCTCGAATGAGAAAACGTCGACTTTCTCTTTCGATTTTTTACCTTCTCGAATAACGTTACGTGCGTAGTGATGAGCAAAGCTAGGCTCAATACCGTTACTTGCATTGTTCGCCAATGAAAGTGAAATCGTACCTGTTGGTGCGATTGAGCTGTGATGCGTAAAGCGTACACCTTTGTCTGCGATTTGATCACGTAGGCCGACTGGGAACTGCTGCATGTAGCGGCTGTATTTACCGATTAAGACTTTACCAGCAATCTTGTTGCCGACTTTAATACCATCCGCTGCCATCTCTGGGCGTTTCGCTAGCATGTCTGCTGTCACTGTGAATTTCTCATTCATGATTGGCGCTGGGCCTTTTTCATCAGCCAGTTGCACGCCTGTTTCCCAGCCGATTTCAGCCATGATGCGTGTCACTTCTTCTGTGAATTTAATTGAATCATCATCACCGTATTTTTGCTGCAACATAGTCATAGTTGAACCAAGACCTAAATAACCCATGCCATGACGGCGTTTACGCGCTATTTCTTGGCGTTGCTTTTCTAATGGTAAACCGTTAATTTCGACGACGTTATCTAACATTCTAGTGAAGATAGTCACTACTTTTCGATATGAAGCCCAGTCGAATGTGGCTTCTGGCGTGAATGGGCTCTTCACAAACTTAGTTAAATTAACTGAGCCAAGTAAGCAAGCACCGTATGGTGGTAATGGTTGCTCGCCACATGGGTTAGTTGCGCGTATGTTTTCGCAGAACCAGTTGTTGTTCATTTCATTGACACGATCAATCAGGATAAAGCCTGGCTCTGCAAAGTCGTAGGTGCTGGACATAATCACATCCCACAAGCGCTGCGCTTTAATCGTTTTGTAAATGCGGCAAGCCACTTTACCAGCGTCTACGCCTTTTTCTTTAGTGAGATATTTATCTTTAATTGGCCATTCTCGCCAAACAACTTGATCTTGATTAGTAGTATCAAGACCATCAACAATCGCTTCTTTTTCTGTCACTGGGAAAGCAAGTTTCCAATCAGCGTCGGCTTTAACCGCTTCCATGAACTCTTTAGTGATGAGGCATGAAAGATTGAATTGACGTAGACGACCATCTTCACGTTTCGCTTTGATGAAGTCACCAACATCAGGATGGCTAATATCGAATGTCGCCATTTGCGCGCCACGACGGCCACCAGCTGATGACACAGTGAAACACATTTTGTCGTAGATATCCATGAAGGAGAGTGGGCCAGAAGTCACTGCACCAGCACCTGCGACGAATGCGCCTTTTGGACGTAATGTAGAGAACTCGTAACCAATACCGCAACCTGCTTTTAGCGTTAAGCCAGCTTCGTGCACTTTATTCAACACGTCGTCCATGCTGTCTTCAACCACACCTGATACGGTACAATTAATGGTAGAAGTCGCTGGCTTGTGCTCTAGTGCGCCTGCATTAGAAGTAATACGGCCAGCCGGAATCGCACCGTGACGTAATGCCCACAGGAACTTTTCATTCCACTCTGCGCGCTTTTCATCTGTCTCTTCTACATCTGCGAGTGCTTTTGCAACACGGGCATAAGAGTCGTCTATATTTTGATCAACATGCTCACCATTTTTAGTTTTAAGACAATACTTTTTATCCCAAATATCGAGTGAAACATCCTGCATTGGAATTTCTTGTACGTCTGATGCTGACGCTGACTTCTTGGCTGACTCTACTGCTTTTAGCATTATTACTCCCGTTTTTATTGTGTATATACCGTAGCTTGTACGGTACTCTCCCTAAGGTTTTGATTTATATAAATATTCATTATTTACATCAATCAAAATCTCACCTCTCAACACAAGATGTTGTGCCAGAAGTAATAATTTAGGCCTTTATGATGTGTTTTGCAACACTTTTTTACCTCTTAGTTTTATTCAAATCTGCACCATTTTTTGGGCATCAAAAGACTAGGCTGGGCTATTAGTGGGATACAGCTAATGTGAGTGATTACCAACCTAAACAAACAGCACAGAAAATAATTAAATAGACAAAAGTGTGATATCTGTGTAACAACTTTTGAACTAGCTGTTGCAAATGGCTATTGGCTGAGAAAATTCTATGAGAAAATGCGGTATGCCAAGATTCTTATATACGCTCTTACTTTATGTGGCTTTGCCATTTTTGCCACTTAAACTCTTGTGGCGCGGAATGAAGCAACGTGAATACCTCAAACACTGGGGTGAACGTTTTGGCAGCTACGGTCAAATGAAGCCTTTAGAGCCAGTGATTTGGTTGCATTGCGTTTCTGTTGGTGAAACACATGCGGCAGCGCCATTGATTAAAGCGCTACAGCGGCAATATCCGAAACATCATATATTGCTCACGCATGCCACCCCCACCGGCCGTGCTGCGAGTGAGAAGCTGTTTGGCGATACGGTGCAGCGTGTGTATTTACCCTACGATGTCCCATTTACCATGCGACGCTTTTTAAAACATTTTACGCCAGCGCTTGGCCTGCTGATGGAAACAGAGATTTGGTTTAATTTAATTGCCAACTGTAAACAAAAGAAAGTGCCATTGCTATTACTCAACGCAAGGCTATCTGAAAAGTCGGCAAAGGGCTATGCCAAGCTTGGCAGCTTAATGACCAATGGCTTGAGTGCTTTAACTGCTGTTGCAGCACAAAGTGAAGCGGATGCGATACGTTTAATTGCATTGGGTGCGCACAATGTCAGTGTCACTGGCAACTTGAAATTTGATGTTATGCCGCCAGAAGAGAGCCGCGAAGATGGCTTGGCATTACGCACACTCTTCGGCAAGCGGCGGCCAGTGTTTTTAGCTGCAAGTACGCGAGAAGGCGAAGAGGCGCTGATATTAGAAGCCGTGCGTGGCTTAAAGGTATTAACGGTGATTGTGCCTCGCCACCCGCAGCGTTTTAATGCCGTCGCGACATTGTTAGCAGAAGAAGATTTTTCTTTTGTTCGGCGATCGGCCATTGCCACGCGGGTAGAAAAAAATGTGCAAGTCGTACTGGGCGATAGCATGGGGGAAATGTTTAGTTATTACGCAGCGTGTGACTTTACCTTTGTCGGCGGTAGCTTGCTTGATTTTGGTGGGCAAAATATCATTGAGCCTGCTAGCATGGGGAAACCCATTTTAATCGGACAACATACGTTTAATTTTGCAGAGGCGAGCGCCAATGCGATTGCCATTGGTGCGGCGATTCAAGTGGGTGATGCCGCTGATCTGCGTCAACAAATTTCAAGCTTATTACAAAATTCTGCTCAACGTAGCAGCATGCACAAAGCGGCGCTTCAATTTAGCCAATCGGCGACAGGTGCAACCGCCAGAACGATGACAATGATTACTCAGCTGGGTGGCAGCGCACCAACAACTACTTAATTAGTTTTGAGATGGCTTTAAACGCTTCGTGATTGGCATTGCCTAGCCATTCGAATACAACAGATTCCGTATTAGTGACGATACAACCTGCGCTGGCTAAACGTGCCAATGCGTTGGCCTTGTTTACAGGCTGACGAGAAATAACAGCATCAGCGACGACAAAGACTTGTTTGCCTTGTGCGATTAAAGCGAGTGCTGTTTGCAAGACACAAATGTGCGCTTCTAAGCCGACTAATACAATGTGTGATTTATCACGTTGTAACTTAGCTTTGACTTTCGGTTCTGCATAGGCTGAAAATGCCGTTTTTGCGATTGGTTTGTTCGCTAGCAAATGTTCTGCAATCTCTGGTGAAGTCTCACCTAAGGCCTGCGGATATTGCTCGGTAGCGATGACAGGTACTTGCAACAAATTGGCCGCTTGCACCAAACGACTGCAGTTCTGAATCACAGCTTGCATCTCGATCGTCTGCATCTCACCACACAACTTAGCTTGCACATCGATAATAACGAGCTGGCTTGATGAAGCGTGGGTGAACTGCGTTGTCGCTTTGTGATCGTTAGGCATGATTAACTATCAACCAATAATTGATTATTAATTTCTTCTAAATCCATAGGAGAAAGCAAGCCTGCGGAAAATTTCAATCGAATAATATTCACCAAGTAATTATATCTTGCCTGCAGCAAATCCCGCTTAGATGAGTATAGTTGTTGTTGTGCATCCAGCACATCAATACTGGTTCTCACACCGACCTCATAACCGAGTGTCGTTGATTCCAGTTGGCTTTGCGTACTGGACAACGCTTGCTCTAAAGCGCGAACTTGGGCAATGGTACTGTCCAAATTAAAGTAATGGCGCTGTGTTTCTAAGTTCGTTTCTCGCATGGTAAGGTCTAGCTCATGTTGCGCTTTCTGCTTTTCAAAGCCAGCTTGTCTGGCCACAGAACTGATTGCACCACCTTGATAAATTGGAATATTTAACTCTATCCCAATGGTGCCATTATTGAGGTCGCTGCCAAACCCATTGGCACTGCTATTCGCATAACTATTCGAATAACTAGCAACCGCGTCTAAGGTTGGCAAGTGTCCAGCTTTTGCGACTACGATTTCTCGCTCTGCAATCGCTACATTATCCTGCTGCATTTGTACGTTTAGGTTGTTGAGCAAGGCGACTTGTTGCCAATCCTCAATGGTCTGCCTAAGTTGCGCTACCTTGATGTCAGATTTCACTGTCGCTAATGTGGCAGGAAGCTGATTGGTAATAGCTTGTATACTCCGCTGCGCAATTAAAAACTCATTCTCTGCCGCTATCGCTTGTGACACCACCAAATCAAAACGGGCTTGCGCTTCATTCACATCCGTAATCGTAGAAGTCCCGACTTCAAAATTGGCCTGCGCTTGCTGTAACTGCTCAAGAATGGCTGTTTTTTGCGACTTGATTAGATCAATTTTATCTTGTGCAATCAGGACATCAAAATAGGCTTCTGTTACCCGAAGAATCAAATTTTGCTGACTTAGGTGATATTGTTTATCGGCTAGACTGACTTGCGTTTTCGCTTGATTGATTTTCTCCCAGCTATCTTTGCGGAAAATCGCCTGTCTCGCCTCTAAGCTGTACCGGCGACTTTCGAATGAATTGCGCCCCTCATTACGAAAGATATTAACGCCAATATATTCAATATCCGTTTCCGATGCACTAGCACCAGCACTAAAATTAATGTTTGGACGGTATAGCGCTTTACTTTGCTCGATCAACTCTTGTGCAGATTGGTTGCTGCTAAGCGCAGATGCCAAGGCAGGGTCGTTGGTCAATGCTTGCTGATAAATATCAATCAACGTTTGTTGCTGAGGCTTCGCCTGTGTCTGCACCGGCCCAGCATACTGGTTAACAAACACCGAATCTGCTTTACCTAAATTTTCGGACAATGTTGTTGCCCTCACCAATCCTAATTCAGCATTATCACGCACACCGGTTTGATGATAAACTTCATATAACGTTTGTTGTTTTAAGGGTCGTGGCTCATCTTCCAGCACGATGGGATCGGTATCGCTTAAGACGGTAATCAACATTAAATCAAACGAAGCAAACGCGATGTTTGTCGTCATTAACAACAGAAAGACTATTATTATTTTCATGCGATTAAGTTAGAACTCAAAATTATCTTGTTGCGGTGCACTCGCTAATTCAGGAATACAGGTTTCAAAAATCACTTGTTTGCTAAAGCCAATCTCAGAAACTCTCTGGATTAACGTTGCCTCCATCACCGGCGCTGACCCTAGTACAACAAATAGGCTGCCCCCAATTTTTAATTGCTCACGTAAATTAGGTGGCTCCACTGGTGACGAACCAGTCAGCACAATCACATCATAAGGCTCCTGCTCTGCAAACCCTCTAACGCCATTGACTAATTCAATCGTGACATTATGAATATCATGCTTAGCCAATTGATAAGCCGCCGTTGCACTCAACTCTGGGTCTACCTCTAGTGAGTAAACATGTTCAGCCAGCTTGGCTAATAATGCAGTGAAGTAGCCGCTACCTGTACCAACATGAAGGACTCTATCTGTATTTTTGAGGTTAAGCGATTGTAAAATGCGCGCCTCAAGTTTTGGTGACAGCATAAACTGTTCATCAATCAATGGTATTTCAATGTCAGCAAAAGCGAGGCCTTGATAGGCTGCTGGTACAAAGTGTTCGCGTGGCACATCGTGCAACAATTGCAACACCTTAGGATCTAATACATCCCAAGTGCGAATTTGCTGTTCTATCATGTTAAAACGGGCTTGCGCGTTACCATCATTTATCGTTGCTATTGTCATCATTAAACCTAAACATTACGTATATATAATAGTGTAAAACAGTATTGCTTACTGTGGTGCTTATTAACGTGATTACTCCGTCATTTCTTCTGCCAATAATGGTGGCTCATTACTGCCAGCCTCTTTTGGCACACTTACTTTAAACCACGCCGCATATAAGGCTGGCAAGAAGAGCACTGTTAACAAGGTTGCTACTGCTAAGCCGCCCATTATAGCAACAGCCATTGGTCCAAAAAACACACTTCTGGTCAGCGGAATCATCGCCAAAATCGCCGTGCCTGCGGTCAATACTATCGGCCTAAACCGTCGGACTGTGGACTCTACAATCGCCTGCCATGTTTCGACACCCGCGCTTTTATCTTGTTCAATTTGATCAATCAAAATCACGGAATTACGCATGATCATGCCTGATAACGCAATTGTGCCCAGCATAGCAACAAAGCCGAAGGGTTGATTAAAGAATAAGAGGGCGATTGTGACTCCAATTAACCCTAATGGCGCTGTTAGTAATACCAAAAATACACGTGAGAAACTTTGCAGCTGTATGATGAGCAATGTCAACACGACAACTAAAAACAATGGTACGCCTTTTGCAACAGAGGCGCCACCTTTGCTGGACTCCTCAATAGCGCCGCCTGTTTCTATGGTAATGCCGAGTGGTAAATTGGCTTTTATCTCCGTTAACTTTGCTTCCACTTGGTTCGAGGCAACTGGTGCTTGTATCCCTCCTTTTAAGTTAGCCCGCACCATAATAGAAGGCACTCGATTGCGTCGCCAAATCACACCTTCCTCAAATGTGTAACTGATGGTGGCTAATTGCGATAACGGTACATTGTCACCTGACGATGATGTAATCATCAAATTCTGCAAACGCGATAGTTTTGTCCGCTCCACCGCCGGACCACGCGCGACCAAATCAATGCGCTCATTACCTTCGCGGAATTCGGTCAAGTAAAGTTCATGCATCGCGCCATTAATCATGTTCGCAATATCGACAGAACTGACATTTAGCAAACGGGCTTTGGCTTGGTCAATATCGACTTTCACCAGCTTACTTGGCTCTTCCCAGCCTAGTTGCACGTTAATCAAGTTCGGGTTATCGCGCATAATCTCAGCAACTTGACGAGCGATTGCTCTTGTTTTATCTAAGTCAGCGCCATCGACTCTAAATTGCACAGGAAAGCCGACAGGCGGCCCATTTTCTAAACGCATAACAGAGGCGCGCAAACTGGGGAAGCCATGCTCAAACAAGTCTAACAAGTCACTGCGTAAGACTTCACGTGTCGTAAGGTCTTTTGACAAAATCACCAGTTGCGCAAATCCTCTATGTGGCATTTGCACATCGAGTGGTAAGTAATAGCGCGGCGCGCCTGAACCAATATAGGCCAGATAGTTTTCTAGGCCTTGATGCTCTTTGTTCCACTGATCTAGCCATTGTTCTAACTTTTTGACTTCAGCATCAGTTGCTTCATAAGAAGCGCCTTCGGTTAACCGTAAATCAACCACCATTTCTAACCGTGTTGAATCTGGGAAAAACTGCTGCTGTACTTTGCCAAAACCAATCACCGCCAAGATAAAAGTGAGTAAGGTAACCACAATTACGGTCTTACGATAACGTACGCAACGGGTCACTAGTCGGCGGAAAATTGCATAAAACTTGGTATTATAAATATCGTGATGATATTCCGATTCTGCTGCGTCAGCGATTTTGAAGGTTCGCCTTATCCAAGCCATCAAGCGTGACTGCTGTGGCGCCTTGCTGTAGTCAGGTAGTAAGTGATAGCCCAAATACGGTACGAAAATAACCGCAGCTATCCATGATAGTGAGAGTGAAATCGCAGATACTTGAAAGATAGAACGCGTGTATTCACCAGTAGAAGAGGCGGCCGTGGCAATAGGTAAAAACCCAGCGACCGTCACCATGGTGCCCGTCAGCATTGGCACTGCAGTTGAGTTAAAAGCAAACGAAGCGGCTTTCACTCTATCCCAACCTTGTTCCATTTTGGATGACATCATTTCAACCGCAATAATGGCATCATCAACTAACAAACCAAGCGCTAAAATTAACGCGCCCAATGATATTTTGTGTAATCCAATATCAAATAAATACATTAACAAAAAGGTAGCGGACAGCACCACAGGAATAGAGATGGCAACAACGATACCCGTTCTTAAGCCTAATGATAATAGGCTCACACCAAGCACAATCACTAGCGCCTCGACCAAAGAGCCAACAAAATCATTCACACTATCTGCGACGATTTCTGACTGTGATGTCACCGTGTGTACGCTCACACCAACGGGTAGATGGCTTTTGATGCGCAGCATTTTTATCTCAAGCGCTTTACCTAGGGCAATGACATCGCCGCCTTCCGTCATGCTTACGCCCATTAACAGTGTTTCTTTTCCGTTATACCGCGCTGTATCATGTGGTGGATCTTCGAAGCCGCGATAGACTTTAGCAACATCGCCTAAATTAAAATCTTGCTGACCTACGCGTAAACTTGTTTGACGTAAATCCGCTAGTGTTTCATATCGCCCAGAAACTTCGACCCTAATCCGCTCTTTTGGCGAGTCGTAAACACCACTCGCGACGACAGCATTTTGTAACTGCAGGGTATTAATCAGCTCTACCGCGCTTAATCCCAGTGTTGCTAATTTCGCATTTGAGAACTCAATATAGATCCGCTGCTTTTGTTCGCCAAAGAAATTAACTTTTGCAACATCTGGCGTTTTAAGCAACGCATTTCTAATCAATTCAGCTTGCTGTTTTAAGGCAAAGTTATCGAAGCCATCACCCGTTAATGCATACATGGTGCCATACACATCACTAAACTCATCATTGAAGATTAAACTTTGAATACCGCTGGGTAGGGTGTGTCGAATGTCGCCGACTTTTTTGCGAACTTGATACCAAATTTCTGGAATTTCTTCAGAGAAAGTATCATCTTTAATGACAATAAAAATAACCGATTCACCTGGCCTTGAAAAACTACTGGTATAACCAAGATGCGGCACTTCTTGCAGCTTTTTTTCAATCTTATCGGTGACCTGTTGCTCAACCTCAACGGCACTTGCACCTGGCCAAGCCGTACGAATCAGCATCACTTTAAACGTAAATGGCGGGTCTTCAGATTGTCCTAATTTGGTATATGCAAACATGCCAGACACCACTAGCATGAGCATCAAATATAAGACGACTGTTTGGTGCTTTAATGCCCAATCTGACAGATTAAACTGTTGCGTAACAATAGCCTCTTCTAGTGATTCATTGGCCACGATGATCACTCACTTTTTGTATAGTAGGCTTCACTTGTTGACCTTGCACTAAAGTATGTACACCAGCAATGGCAACCATTTCACCAACAACTAAACCTTTGTTAACCGCAATTCCTTTTTCGGCAAATGATCCTATCTCAACTTCGCGCTGTTTAGCGATGCCTTTATCGTCAATTACCCAAACAATACTACGTCCTTTAGCTTGTGTAACAGCACTGCTTGGTACGGTTATTTTTTGCGCTGTTTGCATGCCAAAAACAACCCCGGCCGTCATGCCTAGTCGCACTTGTTCGTCTACATCCATAAAGGCTACTCGCATATCAAAAGCCCGAGTTGCTTCACTTGCAGCTGGTGCTATTTCACGCACCTTCCCTTTATATGCTTTCGTTTGATTTGCCCACAACCTAATAGCCACTAGGTCATTCACTTTCACTTCATTCATTCGCGACTCTGGTATGGCTGCTTGCACTTCAATTTGTTGCGTATCCACAATTTGCACAATCATTTCGCCCACCTGAATGACTTGCCCAGGCTCTGCATTAATGGATGTGATGATGCCATCGCGATCGGCAGTCAGCGTTGTGTAGTGTGATTGGTTATTAGCAACGGCTGCTTGCGCTTTGGCCTGCTTTAATCTTGCTGCAACTATTTTTAATTGTGCTTCTTGACTATCTAATGCTGACTGTGAAATGAATTTCTTCGTTAGTAATTGTCGCTGACGTTCGACGTCTGCTTTTGCTAATGCATAGCTGGCATTAGCAGCCAGAATGTCCGCGTTCGCTGCCTGAGCAGTTAAACGACTATCAGTAGCATCAATTTTTACAAGTACTTGGCCTTTTTTAACAACATCGCCCACTTCTGCTTTCCGCTGAATAATCTTGCCTGCAATTCTAAAGCTTTGGTTGGACTCATAACGTGACTTCACCTCACCGACCAATGCCATTTTTTCACTATCTTCAGTACTGGCTTCTCCAACGACCATCACTAGTGCAGGCCGCGGCGGTACCGCCTTTTCTGGTTGTTTATTACAGGCTTGTAATAATAATATGGCTGTCAAGCCACTGAGTATGTTTTTTAATTTCATTATTTACCCTCTCATTAATCCACGCATCATTACTTTTTGCATCAAATGCACTCTTTCCCGCAGTCCGCTCCATTGCACCCAGTCATCCTTTTCCATCGTAATGTGTAATGCACACACGCCATGCATGCCCGCCCATATCGTCTGAGCAATTAAATCCACATCAGTTAAGTCACCTCTAAAACACTTGGCATCATACACGGCAGTAACGGCGGTTTTCAATAACAAATATGCATTTTGCTCAGTGCTATGTTCCCTTGCATCATCACTTTCAATAGCTACTGCAGGGCGTGGCGTCATAAACATTAATCGATAATGATTAGGGTGGCTAAGCGCAAAATCAGCATACGCTTGACCCAATGCAACCATACGCTCTACTGGGTAGGTGATTTTCATCACACCCTCAAAAGTACTGGCTAACGCGATGCAATCCGTTTCACATATCGCGCGCAACAAGTCATCCTTATCACTAAAGTGCAGATAAATACTGGTAGCAGAGTAGCCAATTTGTTTTGCAATTTGGCGCATACTCACCGCCTCAACACCTTTGCTAATGAACAAGTCACGCGCAGCGTCAATAATCAGCGTTTTCAACTGTTGTTTTTCTTGTTCAGTTTTTACTTTTGGCGGCATTTATTGATACAACTTATACAAATATTCTATATATACTCATGAATTAACATCGTTAAGTTAACGGTGTTAATTAACTCTGTCAAACATTTATTGTCAACCTCATTGTTTAAATCAGATTTATTTAAGCTTGTATTGGTATGGCTTGTACAAGAGTGAGCGCTCACTAATTTCTAGAAGCTTGGCTGCTATTGCCTTATTGCCATTGCAGTGCGCAATAGCCTCAACAATCAACTTCTTCTCTAATTGCGCTATGACTGCAGGAATAGAGAAGCTATTTTGCACTTCACCCTCAGCCATTTTCACTAGCGTGCTGACAACGCCAGCAATATCGACAGGTAGATTTTCTAGCGCTATCGTGCCGTCAGATAATAAAATGCTAGCCCGCTCTAATACATTTTCTAACTCACGTACATTACCTGGCAAACCATAACTTTCTAATTTCAACTGGGTCTCGCTGACGATATCGTCAACATAGCACTTGACTTAACTCTGGGTGCGGTTGCTATCGCATTTGCCCTAGCCTTTGGTCTTAGTGGATGAGAAGTAGCTGGCAAACAACTAGAGTACTGGTTCCAGAAAATGCGTAACGGGAATAAATAAGTCACCTTGATCAAGCGATATTGATCGAATCATAAAAAACCGTGGCTATGCTGAGGCTTTTTTGTTTGTAATCAAAATGTAAACTTAATATATAGTAAGGTTTACTCTGTTAAAATGCACTTCAAATTAGGAACCCATTTTGACCACAATTAAACTCAACAAAAAATCTTCAGAAACCACTAGTAAATCTAGGGGGCCGGTACGTCGTGCTGATCCTAGCAAGCGCGACCGCTCTAAAGCGCCACCCCCGAAATTCAAACCTGAAAATGTTGAGAATGAAGACACTCCCAATAAAAGCGCCCGTCAGCGTAATCATCGACATGATGGCAGCTTGCGTGATGCACCAAAAGCAGAACGAGCGCCAGCAGGTGAGCAGCCGGTTTTAAGAAGCGAGTTTAAAGACCGTGCTTTTGTTGACAACGATGGCCACAATAGTGATCGCGAACAACGTCCTCCGCAACAAGACAATAGACCAAGAGACAACAATAGAGCGCCTGACAACCGTCAAGATGACGGCGGAAAAATCCAAGCTGATACCACTCGAAATTATGCAGACCGCGAAGGTAATTACCGTAATCCGCCACGACGTGGTGGTAAAGCACGCGATGGCTTTGTCGCGAGTGAGTTTGATAAATCCCGCGCAAGTAAAACGGCAGCTCATCAAAAAGCTGCAGAGAAATTACCAAACACGCAAGGCAACCCTCAACCAAGACTGTCTAAATTAATGGCGGATATTGGGCTTTGCTCCCGTCGTGAAGCAGATGATTGGATTGTTAATGGTTGGGTAAAAGTCGATGGTGAGATTATTGATATATTAGGTTCACGTGTGAACCCAGATGCAGAAATCGTTGTCAGTGCTTATGCCATGGAGCATCAAGCCGAGAACGTGACAATCTTGCTACATAAACCAGTTGGTCATGTCAGTGGCCAAGCGGAAGATGGTTACCAACCTGCCATTGTATTAGTGCACCCTGATAACGAATGGATAGAAGACCCCGACCTAAACGAAGTCAATGAAAAAGAGTTTCAACGAGGATTCTTACACGGACTTGCACCAGCAGGTCGCTTAGATATTGACTCAACAGGTTTGTTAGTACTTACTCAAGACGGCCGTGTTGCACGCCGCTTAATCGGGCAAGACACCAGCGTAGAAAAAGAGTACTTAGTACGTGTTGAAGGCGAGCTTAGCGATAAAGACCTTGAACGCTTAAACCACGGTTTACATTTAGATGGCGAAGAACTCAAACCAGCCAAAGTAAGCTGGCAGAATGAAGACCAATTACGCTTCGTTTTACGTGAGGGTAAAAAACGCCAAATTCGACGTATGTGTGAAATGGTCGGCCTACATGTGGTCGGTTTGAAGCGTGTCCGCATCGGAAGTGTAAATTTAGGTAAATTACCAGTAGGAATGTGGCGTTACCTACGTGATAACGAATCATTTTAAGTTATGCCTACTGTTCTGAACTTTACACAAGGGACCAAAAAAATGGGGCTATTTAATAGCGTTGCAGGAGCAGTATTAGGTAATATGTTAGGTGGCAAAAGTGGCGGAGCTGATACAAGCATCCTCGGCCAAGTTGCAATGGAAGTACTGAACAAAAATGGTGGCATCGGCGGTCTTTTAGAAAAATTCAACCAAGGTGGCTTAGGTGATATTGCTGCCTCTTGGGTTGGCCAAGAGGCAAATCAATCAGTTTCTCCAGGTCAAATTGGCAGCGTATTGGGTAACGATACGATTGCAGAGCTAGCTTCTAAATTTGGTATTGACTCTAGCTTGCTGACTGGTCAAATTGCAAAATATTTACCTGAGATTGTTAACAATGTGACTCCTAATGGTCAAGTGGATAACAAGTCAGACGAATTACTATCTGCTGTACTGGGTATGCTGAAATAAAGCGAATAGATGAACAATGACGCCAATAGCAGTATTAGGCGCCATTTGTTTTTAGACAATCGTCTCATCAGCTACTAGCTGATAAAATAGACGATTCCTCAACAACTATTTAAACAAAGCCACTCATGGATTTATTGTTAATTCTCAAAACCATCATCATGGGCATCGTAGAAGGTGCAACTGAATTTTTGCCTATCAGTAGTACTGGGCATCTCATTATTGCAGGTGATGTGCTGGGATTTTTGACCAAAGATAAACGTGATGTATTTGAAATCATTATTCAGCTGGGTGCAATTCTAGCTGTGGTGTGGCAGTACCGTACCAAGGTTTTACATGTTACGACTAATTTAAGCGAACCAAAATCGCAGCAATTAATCCTTAATTTATTCATTGCCTTTCTACCATTAGCCATTATTGGGCTAGCCTTTCACCATCAAATTAAAGTCTTATTGTTCAACCCAAAATCAGTCGCCATTGCACTCATTATCGGTGGTTTTATTATTTTATGGATAGAAAAAAAACTGCCGAAAGTCTCCGTCACTTCTGTGGATGATATGGACTGGAAGCATGCGGTGAAGATAGGCTTTGCACAAGCCATTGCCTTAATCCCTGGTGCATCTAGAGCAGCCTCAACCATTATCGGCGGCATGGTGTTTGGTTTATCTCGCACAGTAGCAACTGAGTTTTCATTCTTTTTAGCGATTCCTGTCATGTTTGCCGCAACCGCTTATGATTTATACAAAAGCAAAGGTTTACTGGCTAGTGATGATGTTTGGGTATTTCTAATTGGCTTTATCACCGCATTCATTGCTGCACTCGTTGTCATTAAAGTATTGATTCGCTATATTGCTAATCACAATTTCGCCATATTCGCTTGGTATCGCATTGCATTTGGCGCGCTAGTGCTTTTTTATTACTGGTAAATATTATTCATCCTCGAAAATAAATGGATTAACAGCTTAAGTTAATTTAAGGAACACCAATGAAAAAAATATTGAAACATACTGCTTTGGGTTTTGTTGCAATTGTTATTTTAACGCTTACTTTTATCGCTTATTTTGCCGCAACGTTTAACCCGAATGACCATAAACAGGAAATCATTGATCTTGTTAAAGAAGATAACAATCGAGACTTAACCATTGATGGTGACATTGGCCTCTCTTTCTGGCCAAAACTAGGTGCAGATTTAGGTAAGGTTTCTCTCTCTGAATACAAGTCTGACAAAGAGTTTGCCTCTATCACTAGCGCCAAAGTCGCGCTCGCTGTGCTGCCACTACTCAAAAACTCACTCGTCGTTGATACCATTTATATTGATGGCGCAAAAGCCAATATCGTTAAATATAAAGACGGCACGACCAACTACGACGACTTGTTGAGTACCGATGAATCAAAATCAGAAGACATTCAATTTAATGTACAAGGTATTAACATCACGAACTCGGAAGTGAGTTATGCCGATAAAACACAAGGCACACAATACAACGTAAGCAACTTCAACTTAAAGTCTAGCCATATTGCTTTAGGTGAGCCTGTTGATTTAGACACCAACTTCACCATTAAAACCAACCAACCTGCCGTTGATGCAACATCGGCAATCAAAGGCACTTTCTTGTATGACCCTGGCAGCAAGCGCTTTAGCGTAAAAGGACTAGACAGCTCCATCCAAGGCGCACTACTGGATGGGTCAGATGTTGATATCAAAGCAACTGGTGATGTTGATGCACAAACAGAAAATAGCGCATTTTTAATCGACAACTTACAACTCCTTGTTTCTGGCAACTTTAACGGTGTTGCAAAAAGCATCAACTTGAATGCTCCATCAATTAACATTGAGCAAGATAACGTGAAAAGTGACAAAGTCACTGTGAAACTGGCGCAAAAAGGTAAAGGAAATGATTTAGCCGTCAATATGGTGTTGGCGAATATGCAAGGCTCACCAAAAGCTATTCAAAGCACGGGCATCACTGGTGACTTATCGATGACACAAGGCAAGCGCGTTGTAACAGGGACCTTTTCATCACCGTTCAAAGGCAATATGGAAGCGCTCATCTTTGACATACCAAAACTGGTAGGAAAACTAAATATTAAAGACCCGAGCTTGCCCAATGGTGCAGCGAAAGGGTCCTTTAACTTAAATACACATACCGATATTAAAAAAGAGTTAGCTAACAGCACGTTCGATATTGTATTAGAAGACACCAAACTCAAAGGTGATGTTACCGTCACTAGCTTTAAAAAACCAAATATTAAATTCAACTTAACTGCTGACAAGCTAGACCTGAATAAACTATTAGGTGTGCCAACCGCATCTACTGCAGACTCAGGAAAACCTGCCGACATGTCTGCACTAAACGCTTTACTCCTCGATGGTAAAGTGAAAATCAACAGCGTCGTGTATGACACCTACAACGTATCGGGCTTAAACCTTAGCATCAAAGCCGATGGTAAAAAAATCGCTGTTAGTAGTTTAAACTTGAAGGTCAATGGCAGCCAAATTAAAGGGGCATTAAGTGTTAGCCAATTTGCTAAGCCGTTATACAACTTCAACCTAGATATCGACCAAGTGAACTTGAATGATTACATCAGTGAAGCGCCTGCCGATGCAAAAACCACGGGTGATGAAATCCTCGACTTAAGCGCGTTAAAAGCCTTAAATGCCAATGGTTCATTACGTATTGGTAAACTGAGTTATGGCAAAACCAAACTGGCTGATATTCGAATTGATTTAAAAGCCGATGGTGGTGTTGCAAAATTAGCCCCATTCTCAGCTAGCCTATACGGTGGCAGCATGAAGGGTTCATTGGATGTTGATGCGCGCGCAACGCCCAATATCATCTTTAAACAAACCATAAGCAACGTCTCCGTTGGCCCTTTATTAGAAGACACCATTAACAATGACATGCTGTCTGGCAACGGTACCGTTAAAGTGGATATCACCACCCAAGGCAATACGGTAAATAGTTTTAAAAAAAACTTAGCTGGCACCTCATCACTCGCACTCGCTAACGGTGCACTTAAGGGTGTAGACATTGCTGGCAGCATTCGTGAAATTAAAAACAAAGTGAACTTTGCAAAGTCAAAAGAAGCGGCGTCAGATAGCGCAAAAAAAACTGACTTTAGTGAGCTCACTGCCAGCTTTACCATTAATGATGGCATCGCAGAAAACAATGATCTAGCCATGAAAGCACCTATTTTGCGTTTAGCCAAAGGTGACAGTAAAGGTACGGTTGATATTGCAAACGAAAAAATTAAATACGTCGCCAAGCCAACAATTGTTAAGTCGCTAAAAGGCCAGGGTGGTGATGATTTGAATCAGTTGAGCGGCGTTGGCATTCCAGTCAAAATTGCCGGCTCATTTGATAACCCTAAGTTCAGCTTAGATTTTTCGGGTATTGCCACAGGTATTGCTAAAGCCAAACTATTAGAAAAAGTTGGTGTTTCCAAAGGTGATGCTTTACAAGAGCTTATTAGTGGCGGCAATAAATTTGATGCCCTCAAGGGCTTATTAGGTAAAAATAAAAAAGAGCCTGTCGCAGCATCAGCAGGCGCTCCAGCTGAAAAACCAGAAAGCGTAGAAGATAAAGCAAAAGAGAAGTTAAAAGACTTGCTTAAGTTTTAACTACATATGCGTGCTTTTTCAACAGTCATCATTGCATGGCAAAAAGACCATGGCAGACATGACTTGCCATGGCAAAACACCACAAATCCTTACGCGATTTGGGTTTCTGAAATCATGTTGCAACAAACCCAAGTCACCGCTGTTATTGTTTACTACGCCAACTTCCTGGCACGCTTTCAATCCATTGCTGATCTTGCCAATGCAACACAAGAAGAAGTGCTGCAATCATGGAGTGGCCTAGGCTACTATTCACGCGCGCGTAATTTGCACAATGCTGCACAAACCATCGTTGATGATTTCAATGGTGTGTTTCCGACAGACTTTGAGGACATTATAAGCTTACCGGGTATCGGTCGCTCAACTGCCGCCGCCATCTCAACCTTTGCTTTAGACCGCCCACAACCGATTTTAGATGGCAATGTGAAACGTGTATTTGCAAGACACTTTTTAGTTGAAGGCTGGACAAGTAAGCCTGCCGTTCAACAACAGCTATGGACAATTGCCGAACAAGAAAACCCACCTGAAGACGCCATTGCCTACACACAAGGTTTAATGGATTTAGGCTCATCGGTTTGCACCCACAGCAAACCAAAGTGCGAACTCTGCCCAGTGAATAAAAGCTGCAAAGCACTCGCTAACGACCAAACAAAAAACTTACCCACACCCAAGCCGAAAAAAACCATCCCGCATAAAGAAACCATCATGCTAGTCATTCGCATGGGCAATGAAGTGCTACTAGAAAAACGTCCTCAAAAAGGCATCTGGGCAGGACTGTGGAGCTTGCCTGAAATTAGCATGGCTGAGATTGCCAGTGAAGTTGCTTATGAACGGCTTGGTTTAACGGTCGAGCCAGATGAGCCATTAGCTGTTGTTAATCATGTGTTTACTCACTATAAACTCGACATTACTCCGCAACCGTTAAAAGTTACCAGCACACCGAGGCAGAAAGAAAAGGCTGGGTATATTTGGATGGTAGTAGTAGATGCAATTGATGCAGCACTACCTACGCCTGTGCGGAATATTTTACTAAGTATTAGTAACCCCAATTCATAACCGCCAACAACTAAACTATCCGAAAAAATACATTTATATTGTTGTAGTAGTAAACAAAAAGAACTAATAAGGAAAACATCATGGCGAATGTACCTGCAATAGTATCTAAACGTTTAATTTCAACCGTTCCCAAACTTAAAAACATGCCCCTTAAGGCGAAGAGTAAGGTGTCAACGAATCTGGTACAGTCACGATTATTATTGACATGCTTAAGGACATATTTGGCTTTGAAAAATACTCAGACATCACAAGGTAATATGCAATCCAAGGCACCTATTGCGGCTTAGCAGTCAAGTGTGGAAAGGGTGTTGAGTACTTAATTGAAGTAAATTGATTGGCCTCAACCTAAAAAACAACCCTCTGAAACAAGCCGTCAATTATGCTTCAAGAGAAGGTGTCAAATGGGAGTACTCACTAATGGGTTAGTTTGGGAAATTCACCGTGTCACACTAAATCGAAAAGTTGAGAACGAAAACATTTGTACACTTGACTTCGAAAGTATAAATCCAAAAATATGTCGATCAAGAGCAGTTATTTTTACTCTGTAAAAGGGGCATACAAAAGGATGTGATTAACGATTTTTTTGAATACAAGCAAAGTGTGAGTCGTTATACAATCTGTGCCTTTTACTATCTGGCCCAGTTATATCCGCCATAAGAAGAGAGCATATGAAGCTAAAAGGTGGCATCAAAATTGACCCTCAAGAAATTACTGATGCATTAGAGCGTGGTTTAATCAAAAGGGAAGTTTTAGTTAGCTAAAGTGTAAAAGAAGCACAAAAGTTTGTGGCCAAAGTATTTAAACAACAAGAAATAGCCATGATTCTAAGCCGTCCACTATGGCCAACAATCGGTTTTGTCATCACAGTATTTGGTGGCACGTTGGGTTGTGTGCTTTTACTACTCAAAAAATCCACAGCTTTTTATCTATTTGTTGCTTCACTCATCGGTGTTGTCATTACAACCCTGCATGCCCTGACCTTAGGTGGTCAGTTCGAGATGGGTGAAGTCATTGGGATTATTATGATCCCTTCAATCGTTGCACTTTTCCTGATTTGGTATGCCCAATATTGCAAAACAAAGGGCTGGCTTAACTAAACCACACCAGCAATGGGCAAGAACACAGTATACTTTGCTTGCTGTGGCCCTAGACTGTTTGGAATCAATGTAAAATTAATTTTCTAGAGTATTAAAGACTGTTATTCAACTATCAGCCTTTGGCCCTCTTTTTAAACTTTAAGCCTTAAGGAGTATGTGTATGACTGTATATATTGTTGCTGATGTTGAAGTGACTGATGATGCTTGGGTCCCTGAGTATGCCGAAAAAGTGCATGATATTGTGCATAAGCACGGCGGGAAATATTTATCACGTAGTGGCAATATTGAAGTACTAGAAGGTGAGCCATACCCGAATACATTAATCGCCTTATTAGCATTCACAGATGCTGCATCGGCGAAGGCGTTTGCAAACGATCCTGAATATGCGCCATTTGGAAAGGCCAGACAAGATGGCTCAAATAGTCGCTTTCAATTAATTGATGATACGGATATTGCTGGTACGATTCCTTACCTAGGTAAAGGTTAAGTACAACTCGCGTAGGGCGCAGCAACTAACAAGGTATTGCGCCGTATGTGACACCACACTCATGACTAACTAGCGGTTACTCCGCTAACAATCCCAGTCCCTCCAACGATTCTCGCAGATTGTCTGCTACCACTTGATAGTCCGCTGTATTCGGATGTACATAGCCTGCTTTTAACACACCGGTTGAAAGTACAGTACTAAACATATTGGCAACTAATGTAGTTTGCATTTCTTCTGCCAGCCTTGCATGAAGCGGATGGTCATCTAGGTCACCGAATGCAGCTTTAGCTGGTTGATAGTCGGGAATAGCGATAAGTACCGTTGGAATACGCTTTAATTTTACCGCTTGAATAATGGCGCGCAGGTTGGCTTCCTTTTCGCTAAGGGCTATTTTGCGTAGAAAATCATTGTCGCCTAGCTTAATCATGAGTAAAGCAGGCTGATGTTCATCCAATAAGTCTGGCAAGCCCGCCAAGCCTTGCGCACTAATGTTATCAGGCATGCCTGCGTTGACAATGTCCCACCCTGAGTACTGTGCTAGTAATGAGGGGTGGTCTTGCCCTTCAGTGGCCCCTGTGCCATAGCTTAAACTACCGCCTAGCATGAGGGCAGTTACAACCGCTGGGATAGCCGCTAGCTTGAGAGCGCTACTACAAGCAACTAATACTAGCGTGATGCACAGCAATGCTAAGGCTTTGATGCACTTGAATAGATTGTTTCGTATTTAATTTTTTCTAACTACTTAATGAAAAAAGGCAGCCTAGGCCGCCTTTTATTCCGCTCCGTGCGACTGCAAAATCCGTTCTGCTGTCATTTGAAAGCGAGCTGATACAAAGACTTTATCTTGCTCGCTTGTATCAGCCACCACTAATTTGAGTTAGGTAGTCTTAATACTTAGTCTTGATCCCAGCTGTCTTCCCACATACAGTGTTTCACTTTTTGACGGTTAGCAATTAACTCGTCAATGCTAGGCTCGTCATTCAAAGCGCGTTTAATCGCCAGCTTAGTCGCCTCGTAGTTATTCTTGTACATGTCTTTTTTGTCTAAATTAGGGTCTGTAGCTGCCCCTGGATCAATCCATACCAAGCTGATAATGCAAAGGTCATTCACTTGATCTTTAGGGATAATGCCTTCAATCACACAATCTAAAATCGCATCTGCTGTTGCTGCTTGAACCAAGCCACCGAACAAATCAATATTAGCTGAATCTTTTAAAGTCACTTTTGGCACTGTCATGCATACTGGACGCACCATTTGGTTTAAGTCACGTACAGCAAACATCGCTGTGTGGCCTTTTGTTTGTTGCATTAAATTGGCGAACGCTTGGCCGACTGGACCATCGACTGCGCCGATGAGAATTTCTGGCATCGCTGCTGAGGTATCTTTACCTTCTGTATATAGCGTTGCTTCGCCTGCTTTTAAAATAATTTTTGACATACATACCCTTAATAATTGAACTTGAAATCGACTTAAAATCTATGGATGATTATACAATTTTAATGCGATGATTTAAAACTTTAGCAGCATATCTACATGGGGGATATTGGCATCTAAGTAAACATCACTCACAATAACAAAACCTGCTTCCTCGTAAAATGATGTGGCATGTGTTTGCGCCGAAAGGATCGCTTCTTTTAGCTGTTGTTGTTTAGATAGCTTCATAGCGGTATTTAATAATGCCTTACCGATACCAGTCCCACGCTTTTCTTGCAGCACCGCCATGCGGCCTATGCTGCCATTGCTCAAAATACGGGCACAACCTATGGCCGCGCCTAGTTGATTGAAAGCCAACAAATGCCATGCATCCCTATCATGCGTATCCCACTCTAAAGCGACTGGCACTTGCTGCTCAAAAATAAAGACTTGTTCTCGAATCAGCCTTAACTGTGCTTCATGTGTAGCCCAAGTGACTTGTTTAATATAAAATTCTTGCATCGATTTTGACAACCTCATTTGTAAAACTTGCAGTTCATTGTGCTTTTAGGCATTATGCATACATAATTTTAAACTGTGAATTTAAGGAAGAAATGATGCAAAAGTATCAAACAGCAATAGCGCGAACTTTACTCGCATTGGTTTTTTTAGGCTTGGTGCTCTTACGCTTAGGTGCGATTATGAATACCCCTGATGGTTATGTGCAATATCAAGTGACATTGGGTCAATTTGGTTTACCAACGATTTTTGCACCAATCTTAATCTTGGTTCAATTGATTGCAGGCTTCAGTCTACTCATCGGCTTTAAAACAAAGCTATTTGCAAGTTTATTAGCAGGTTTAGCATTCTTTTTAGCGTTGGTACTAGGCACTAAAATTCCTGAAGTATTCTTCTTATACATCGGTATTGCTGGTGGTATGTTATTACTAAGTAGCTATCCACAAACGGCTTATAGTGTAGATAACCGCAAGTTATAGTGTTATCGCTCTGTCAGTAGAACTAATAAAAAAGCGGCCTTAGCCGCTTTTTTTATTCCCATTCCAAAGCGGGATACAGAATATTCACATTTCGTCGATTAGCAACATTAAACAATACCCACTTATCTTTTTCACTTGCTGCAGCGGTGTCCATTGTTGCCTCTAAGCCAGCATCGCTTTCGATACCTGCACGAATATCTTTTAGTAATAACGTTAAGTAACGTAATTCATTATCAATCGCTTGTTTCCAATCAGTGGTTTGTGGGCCATGGCCTGGTACGACTTGCTTCACACCATCAACCGCCTTGAGTGTTTCTAACGTAGAAATTAAGCCTTTAATATCACCTTCAAGCACGGGTGTACGATCGATAAATAGTAAGTCGCCTGTAAATAAGGTTTGTGTTTGACTATCAATCACGGTGACATCAGTATTGGTATGCGCAACAGGATGAGCGGTTAATATTAATGTCCTATCGCCCAAATCTAGCGCTAAAGTGTCTTTTACCGCTAAAGTAGGAATAACAATATCACTGCCTTTAGCATCCTCCCCTAGAAATTTTTCATTGAGTTTGGCATAACCTTCTTCACGTAATTGCATCGCTTCTGCCAATTTCTCATGCCCAACAAAAGTTGGTTTATCCGCAACAAAAGCCGCATTGCCAAAAATATGATCAGGATGCACATGCGTATTCACTACATATAAAATAGGTAATTGTGTAATCTCTGCAATCGCTGCTCGTAACTGCTTGCCAACTTTTAAGCTGCCTGTGGTATCAATAACAGCAACACCTTTGCTCCCGACGACAATACTGACATTACAAATATCGCCTTGATAACCAGTATCAATATCTAAGTGTTCTCCATGATGCACATAAATCCCACCACCAATATCTGCTAAGAAGCCTGAAGCTGCACTTGTTGGGCCGCTTTCTGCACAACCAGTCATCACTAATAGCATCATGCTTTGTATTAAAATTCGCATAAGTCATCTCTTTCCGTTTTTAACGGTTAAAATGTTAATTCTTATTTAACAAAAAAGTAGTGACAATTGTCACACAAAATATTAGTTTAAGTAGCACTATATTTGAGGAGAGGTGAATGAACGATCGCTATACTAAAACCGCAATCTTATTGCACTGGCTTATTGCCTTAGGGATTTTTACCATGTTTGGCCTTGGCTGGTTCATGAGTGAGCTACCAAAAGAAGCACTAGCACAAATGTCTTACGATTTATTTAATATGGGCATTTACACTTGGGATTTAGCAAAAGAAGCTTCTCCTAGAGCCTTCTATTTTAATTTGCACAAATCAATCGGTGTAACTGTGCTCGTATTTATTCTTCTTCGTGTGCTATGGCGTATTGGTCACAAACCCCCTGAGCTGCCCGCTGGGATTAAAGCATGGGAAAGTAAGCTATCTAAGGCTACGCATCATTTTCTATATTTATTAATGTTTGCCATGCCGTTAAGCGGCTTAGTAATGGCAGTATCAAGTAAATATGGTGTGAAATGGTTTGGGACGAAATTAATCCCTGGTATTAATAGTGAAACATTGCGTGATGTATTTCATGAAGTGCATGAAATTGTAGGCATTACCTTAATCTTGATTATTGTCTTACATATTGCAGGTGCACTAAAACATAAGATTATCGATAAAAATGACATCATGAAACGCATGTTGCCATAAGTGACTGTCTTATATTAAAGACATCAACTAAAAAGCTCCGAAAGGAGCTTTTTTATTATCTAACGAACGACAATTACATAGGGTAGCTGCTTTTGCCTAGTAACGTCTTTTACGCGGTGTAAAGTTATTACTACCCGGCTCGATATGTCTAAACGTAATACGTCCATTATTAATATCGTATGGGGATAATTCTAAAGTGACATTGTCGCCTGCCAAAATACGAATGTGGTTCTTTTTCATTTTACCACCCGCATAGGCGATTAATTTGTGATCATTTTCTAATGTCACACGATAACGTGAATCTGGTAACACTTCGGTTACTACACCATTCATTTCAATTAATTCTTCTTTAGCCAACTATTACTCCAAAATCTTATAAATTGCATATAAGCAATAAGGTCCGAAGTATAGGCTGTGATGTCTTGTTTAGCAACAAAAACACCCATAAATGCGTTTTTTTTGTGCTTTTATTACAAAAAAGTGGCTTTAGCCCTTGTTATTATGTTCAAGAGCGTGTAAAAAGCGTACTAAGGCGTTGGTTTTTTCAATTTTAAGTCAGTTAGGCATATGATTTTAAAACCCAAGTTTTCAGGGTGCCTCCCTACTTAAAGTATGAAAGATATAAAACATGGCTACAGGTACAGTAAAATGGTTTAACGACTCAAAAGGTTTTGGGTTCATTACTCCAGACGAAGGTGGTGACGATCTATTCGCTCACTTCTCAGCAATCGTTGATAGCGGTTACAAAAGTTTGAAAGAAAACGAAAAAGTAACGTTTGACGTGACTGACGGACCTAAAGGTAAACAAGCTTCTAATATTCAAAAAGCTTAAGTTACATAAAACCTGAGGAGTAACATCCTCAACTGAAATGGCTCTTTCTTAATAAAGAGCCATTTTTTTGTCTGCTATTTATTGAATGTTAGTTATTGCTGGTGATACTGAACACTGTGTTTACGAACAGCCTCAAGGAAAGCAGCGGCATTTTCAGGATCCGTCCACTGCGTAATACCATGGCCTAAATTAAACACATGGCCATTACCTTGTCCGTAGCTCGCTAGAATACTGGCCACCTCTTTATCAATCGCCACTGGCGTTGATAACAGTACGGCAGGGTCCATATTACCCTGTAATGCCATGGTATCGCCCACACGTGCACGTGCTTGGCCAATATCAATTGTCCAATCTAAACCTAAAGCATCAGCGCCAGACTCAGATTGTGCTTCAAGCCATAGGCCGCCACCTTTAGTAAACATTACACATGGCACTTTTCGTCCATCGGCTGTTTTAGTTAAACCAGCAATGATCTTTTTCATATAGTTGAGCGAGAACTCAATATAAGCATTATGTGAAAGCGCACCACCCCATGAATCAAAGATCATGACTGCTTGTGCACCCGCTTCAATTTGGGCATTCAAATACTGAATCACGGTTTGCGCAGTTGTTTCTAAAATATGGTGTAGCAAGTCTGGACGTTTGTACGCCATTTTTTTAATCGTTAAAAAATCAGTACCGCCTTTACCTTCCACCATATAAGTCGCCAGCGTCCATGGACTGCCAGAAAAGCCAATCAAAGGCACTCGGCCATTTAATGCCTTACGGATGCTGGATACAGCGTTAAATACATACTGTAAGTCACCCATATCAGGCACAGTCAACCTTTTAATATCAATCTCTTGCTGCAAAGTACGCGCAAATCGCGGACCTTCACCTGCCTCAAAGCTCAAACCTAAACCCATGGCATCAGGGATGGTTAAAATATCAGAAAAGAGGATCGCGGCATCCAATAATGGATAGCGGTCTAACGGCTGTAGCGCCACATCTGTTGCAAACTGCGCATTGCGACACAAGTCCATGAAACTACCTGCATATTTACGCGTTTCTTTATACTCAGGTAAATAACGTCCTGCTTGTCGCATCATCCATACCGGCGTGTAATCAGTAGGCTCACGCATCAATGCTTTTAAAAAAGTATCATTCTGAAGTGTTTGCATGCTCATTGCTCTTTTCCAAAGAATTGGGGGTACACGTGTACCCCCATTATTTTACTTTGATTCTAGTTGCTTAACGTGGCAACACTGACGAACCCATCAAGTACTCATCCACAGCTTTCGCACATTGGCGGCCTTCACGAATCGCCCAAACAACCAATGATTGTCCGCGACGCATATCACCCGCAGCGAACACTTTATCTTTACTGGTAAAATAGCAGCCTTCGCTATCTGTTGTTGCTTTTACATTACCACGGCCATCCTTTTCTACACCAAATGCATCCAGTACTTTTTGGATTGGTGATACAAAGCCCATTGCTAATAAAACCAAATCCGCTTTAATGGTGAATTCAGAACCTGGGACCTCAGCCATTTCCCGACCTTTCCATTCTAGCCTAATGCCTTGCAAGGCTACGACTTTACCATCTTCACCAATTAATGCTTTTGTTCCCACCGACCAATCACGCTCAGCGCCTTCTTCATGCGAACTTGACGTGCGCATTTTGAGTGGCCAGTTTGGCCATGTTAAAGCACGATTTTCTTCCACTGCAGGTTGTGGCATCAATTCAAACTGTGTGATGCTAGCAGCACCATGTCGGTTAGATGTGCCAACACAGTCAGAACCTGTATCACCACCACCAATGACTACTACATGTTTGCCTGTTGCTTTAATTTGATCAGCAACCACATCTCCTGCAACCGCTTTATTGTTTGGCGCTAAAAAGTCCATCGCAAAATGTACGCCATCTAACTCACGACCAGTAACAGGTAAATCACGTGGATGTTCTGCACCACCAGCTAACACAACAGCATCGAAATCTTTCAATACATCATCTGCGCTCACATTATCGCCCACATATTGATTCGTCTTGAAAATGACGCCTTCTGCTTCCATCTGTATCATACGACGGTCAATGTGTGACTTCTCCATTTTAAAATCTGGGATGCCATAACGTAACAAACCACCAATGCGGTCATTTTTTTCTAACACAGTCACCGCATGTCCAGCACGTGCCAACTGTTGCGCAGCGGCTAAACCCGCCGGGCCAGAACCAACAATTGCAATTGTTTTTCCTGTTTTGTTGAGGTTGATTAGAGGTGTCACCCAATCATTTTCCCAAGCCTTGTCAATAATGGCATGCTCAATAGATTTAATCCCAACAGCATCATCATTAATATTCAGCGTGCAAGCTGCCTCACAAGGAGCAGGGCAAATACGGCCTGTAAACTCTGGGAAGTTATTGGTGGAGTGCAGCACATCAATCGCTTGCTTCCAGTCTTGGTTGTACACCAAGTCATTGAAGTCAGGAATGATGTTGTTCACTGGGCAACCAGAGGTACAAAATGGGATACCACAATCCATACAACGCGCACCCTGTTCTTTTGCATCATCATCACTCAGATGTAAAACAAACTCTTTGTAATTTTGAACCCGCTCTTTAACTGGAAGGTAACCTTCTGATAGTCGTTCGAACTCTTTAAACCCTGTCACTTTACCCATTATGCGGCTTCCTTACTTGCTGCGGCAGCTAACTCTGTTAGTGCACGTTTATATTCAATTGGCATCACTTTCACAAACTTGGCTCTTTCATTATCCCAATCAGCTAGAATCGCTTCAGCGCGCGCACTGCCTGTTAAATCTGCCTGATTTTGGATTAAGACTTTTAAAAGCACCTCATCTGGCTGACCTAAATGCTGCACCTTGCCTACGTCTGCATCCGCTGGCTCAACTGTTTCCAATGTCACCATACTCATATTGCAACGTTTAGCAAACTCACCATCTAAATCGTAGATGTAAGCCACACCACCACTCATACCCGCTGCAAAGTTTTGTCCCGTAATACCCAACACAACCACAGTACCTCCAGTCATGTATTCACAACCATGGTTGCCAACACCTTCAACCACCGTTGATGCGCCTGAGTTACGTACACAGAAACGTTCACCCGCAACACCGCCAAAATAAGTTTCACCTCCGGTTGCGCCGTACATTACGGTGTTACCCACAATAATGTTTTCATGTGAAATGCCCCTGAATACTGCAGGTGTTTTAATAATAATGCGGCCACCGCTTAAGCCCTTACCCACATAGTCATTACCTTCACCTGTTAAGTTGAACGTAATGCCTTTGGCTAAGAATGCGGCAAAACTTTGGCCTGATGTACCCGTAAAATTAATTTGAACCGTGTCATCTGGCAGTCCAGCATTGCCATATTTGCTCGCAATTTGATTTGACAGCATGGTACCAACGGTACGGTTGATATTTGAAATTGGTGTGTCAATAATAACTTTCTCACCCATCTCAATCGCTGGTTTTGCTTTTTCAATTAAAGCATTATCTAATGCATTCACTAAGCCATGATCTTGACCTTCTACGTTATAACGCGCCACACTAGCTGGCATATCAGGCAAGTGGAATATTTTACTGAAGTCTAAACCGTTAATTTTCCAGTGGTCGATACCTGCTTGCATGTCAAGCAAATCTGCACGGCCAATTAAGTCATTAAACTTAGCAATACCGATGCTTGCCATTAACTCACGAATCTCTTCAGCTACAAAGAAGAAATAATTTACAACATGCTCTGGCTTACCAGTAAATTTCTTACGCAGTTCTGGGTCTTGCGTTGCAACACCCACTGGGCAAGTATTCAAATGACACTTACGCATCATGATACAACCTTCAACCACGAGTGGTGCCGTTGCAAAGCCGAACTCATCAGCACCTAACAAGGCGCCAATCACAACGTCACGGCCTGTTTTCATTTGGCCATCAGCTTGCACAATCACACGGCCACGTAATTGGTTTAATACCAATGTCTGCTGTGTTTCAGCTAAGCCAAGCTCCCAGGGCGTACCGGCATGCTTCACTGAAGTTAGTGGTGATGCTCCTGTACCGCCATCATGACCAGCGACTACGATGTGATCTGATTTTGCTTTTGCAACACCAGCTGCCACTGTACCAACACCAGTTTCAGAAACTAACTTAGTTGAAATAGAAGCTTTAGGATTCGCATTTTTCAAATCATGAATCAGCTGTGCTAAATCCTCAATTGAATAAATATCATGATGTGGCGGTGGGGAAATCAAACCAACACCAGGCACACTGAAACGCAAGGTCGCAATGTACTGACTGACTTTATGCCCTGGTAATTGACCACCTTCGCCCGGCTTAGCACCTTGCGCTATTTTAATTTGAATTTGATCCGCATTCGCCAAGTATTCAGCCGTCACGCCAAAGCGACCACTGGCTACCTGTTTAATACTAGAACGCATTGAATCGCCTGCTTTTAATTTAACATCAGCTTCGATGGATTCTTTGCCGAATACTTCGGACATCGTGGTGTCTGTTGTAATCGGAATAAAGCGTTTCTTATCTTCGCCGCCTTCACCAGTATTGGATTTACCACCAATACGGTTCATGGCAACGGCTAATGTCGCATGCGCTTCTGTCGAGATGGAGCCCATTGACATCGCACCTGTTGCAAAGCGTTTCACAATCTCTTTAACTGACTCTACTTGCTCCAATGGAATCGCTGTGCCTGCAGGTTTAATCTCAAACAATCCACGCAATGTCATATGACGGCGTGCTTGGTCATTGATTAATTTTGCATACTCTTTATAAGTTTCGTACTTATTAGTACGAGTTGCATTTTGCAGCTTAGCAATTGAATCTGGCGTCCACATATGCTCTTCACCACGCACACGGTAAGCATACTCACCACCAGCATCTAATGCATTACTCAACACAGGATCATTACTAAAAGCAGCCTGATGTAAACGAAGCGCTTCTTCAGCCACTTGAACCAGGCCAATGCCTTCAATTTGTGTCGTTGTGCCTTTAAAATAAGTATCAATAAAATGTGAGCTCAAGCCAATGGCTTCGAAAATATGGGCACCACAGTATGACTGATAAGTAGAAATGCCCATTTTAGACATCACCTTATACAAGCCTTTACCAGCGGCCTTAATGAATTTCTCACTTGCTTCTTTTGAGTTTTCAGCAATATCCGCGATGGTTTTGTACGTTAACCATGGGAACACTGCTTCTGCACCGTAACCTGCCAACAAGGCAAAGTGATGCACTTCACGCGCTGAGCCAGTTGAAACAACCAAGCCCGTTTGCGTACGTAAGCCAGCTTCAACCAAATGCATATGCACCGCTGAAGTGGCTAGCAAAGCAGGAATCGCAATCATGCTGCTATCCATATTCATGTCGTTTAACACAATAATATTAAAACCATCAGCAACGGATTGCTCAGCTTTTGCACATAAGGCGGCTAAAGCACCTGACATACCGCCAATGCCATCTGCGGCGGGGTAACACATATCCAATGAAACCGAGTTGTAATCACCCTTGGTGATTGACTT
>TARA_B110000208_G_scaffold74370_1_pt1 | contig 44063 bp, 40 predicted proteins | sample TARA_B110000208 | Tara Oceans TARA_B110000208 (sample SAMEA4397426) | marine metagenome | biome: Polar Biome; feature: [SRF] surface water layer (ENVO:00010504); material: water (ENVO:00002006), including particulate matter (ENVO:01000060) such as... | depth 5 m
AAATCGATTTTCCGCCCCAGACTTCCTCTTCTAACTGAAATCAAAATAGCTATTGGACACCGGGTACAGAGGCCGCTTTGCCATTGACCATCCGCGACTGGAACTCGAACTTAACTGCAGTCCTAGTCTCGGTTTTGTTAAACACTGTGGCACACTCCGCACACGCAATCGCGACAGTGTCCTCATCAACTAGACCATCCTTCCTTCCGGTAAAGCTGACCAGTGCCCATCCCTCTATTCCGTCATTAACGGCAGCCAGTGGATACTGGGCTAAACAGCAATAAGTGGCGGATAGTCTGCGTTCATGGGTACTAACGGTGTTCTTGATATTTGTGGCTAACTCACCAAATTTTCAAGCTGTCCTATTATCTCATTAACGCTCTCATCAACATGATCGCTCGCGCCCAACATTGAATACATGGCTATGAAGTTGGCCCAGTCTTTTTGTTCGTTGAATAGCAAAATCGTTTTTTTGGTAAGCCCCAAGGCCTTGTTTAACTCGTCTGTTGTGAAGTACAAACCGGTAAGACAATCATAGTCACTTCTGTTAGGTTGTTCATCTTCATCCTCAGTCAGCTGAAGATAATTTCCCCAATATTGAGTGACGGGCTAGCATTGCCCTAACTGGTAGCGGGCGTAAGAAAGCCCTTTGCAAACCACCTGATCTCCCATAGCTGCCAATTCACGCCATTGGCTATAGCAAGCAATGATTCATAGCACCCCTCGAATGATGCATCGAGCTGGACGGCAAATCTCAACGGTCGCAGACGACATCGGCTCAAATATTTTTGACGATTAAAATTGTTTGAAAGACCGCTGCAGTCTCACGATACTCTTGCAAGCCAAGATGGAGGTTCATGTGTTTGCTCATTACGATAACGCTGGAAGTCTCGCAAAGATCATTCATACGCATCTATCGTTTGCTTTGATTCACAGTGGCGCAGACATGGAGGCCGGATGATCCCTGACTCATTGATCGATAGAATGAAGCCTTGTAAAGCATCTGGCGGGGCACTAGGTCCTGATGGCCTACTTTATTTTACCAACCATGACCGCCTGAAAATATATATACTTGCAGCGCCCACTCTTGACCCTAAACTCACCCACATTGCCATCATAGATATCAATATTGGAGGCCAATCGTTTGCTTTTGATAAATCAGTCAGCGCCCCTATTGTTTATAGCATTAGCCGGTAAAACGCTGAAGTGAGGACTTTAGGCTGCTCGAAGTAGCTGTCCCTTAGAGTGTTCGGCCACTTACTGAACTATCTTTCGAATTACTTCAGGCCAGCGATTGTTTCACCAAATAGTCAGGGCTGGCCCTAATCTATGGCTAATACTTTCGCGTATACTCTTGCAGCATCTAATTAAACGTTTGTAGTTTTCATCATAAAATTTCTCATTTTTGAAAAACCGAGTAAACCAGCACCATGACTAATCAACCAAAAATTGCCGTGATCGGTGCAGGACTTGCCGGCGTGAGCCTCGCTAAAAATCTGGCCGATTTTGCCGACATTACTTTATTCGAGAAATCACGAGGCAGCGGTGGACGTATGTCGTTCAGGAGAGCCGGACCGTTTAGTTTCGATCATGGTGCTCAGTTTTTTACTGCCAGATCAGAGCCTTTTCGATCAGCAATTTATGATGCATTAGATGCCAAGGCAATTGTGGAGTGGACACCAAAAATTGTGAATCTAGAGATAGGTGAAAACCCGTTTAAGCGCGAGTGGTTTGAACCTCACTACTGTGGCTTGAACGGGATGAACTCGTTAGTGAAGCACATAGCAGCCGACCTTAATGTTCGCCAAGAGACTCAAATCAGGCGACTTGAAATGAAGCCTAGCGGCTGGTTTTTAATCGACGAGGATATGCAATCAATCGGCCCTTATGATTGGGTGGTTAGTGCGGTACCTGCGCCCCAAGCTGTGGACCTACTTCCGAACGCTTTGGTTGAGAAAAACAAAATTGGAGAAGGAAAGTTCAGCGGCTGTTTCGCAATGATGCTGGGGTTTGAAAAGCCGGTTTCTCTGAACTTTCAAGCTGCCGTGATAACTCACCCGGTTTTGGCTTGGCTATCAAACCATGATAGTTCATCACTTTTAATTCACAGCCGCAATGATTGGGCAAGCGATCACATTGATGCAGACCTCGAATGGGTTAAGTCGATGATGAATGACGCGCTTAGGGAGTTGTTGCCGGAAATTGCTAATGAGACTGCCCATCAAGACTTGCATCGATGGCGCTACGCTAGATGTGAACAAGCACTAGGCCGAGACTACTGTTTAGATAGCCATAGTCAAATTGCTGCGATTGGGGATTGGTGCAGAGGCAACCGAGTTGAGGATGCCTATCTTTCAGGTTACGAGCTAGCCCAAGAGCTTAAAGCGCAATTGAGTTAATCAGCCTGAAAAGAGTTTGCCTTGCTGCTGTAATTTGACTCAACTGTCTTAGCTCATTCTTTTTGCCTTACTGTCTTGCTAAAAGGGCAGCCAACAGCTTGATTTGAGTGCCGTCCAGACGTTTGCTAGGCCATGGCATCCGTCGATCCGGACATTACGCAGGGTTGTTTGTATAGAATTAGCATCACCGCTATATAAGCAGATACTGTATTGTAGTTTCGGTGTTCCTGAAAAATTATTACCACTACCATTTGTCCATGGCAGGCTACACGCAGCTGTCCATATTGAGTTTTGCCCGGGAGGCACAAAGCGCCATCCACATCGAGCAACATTACGTAGTCAGCTCACACGTAAATGCATTTTTTGATTATTGGCAAAGCGATCATCAATTTTGTCAACGCGGAGTGTGGGAAACAAGACCAAAATAGCCGAGTCAAACACACGTCGAGCTAATCGAGTTTGAAAAGCTCGGCCTATGCAATTTCTGTTTGCGATAGACCGACCAAGAAATTTGAGGGGGGCGTGGCGAAACACAAAGCCTAGGGAGCAGAAACAGAAAAAGTATACATGCCCTGGTACGCGGTAGGATCGTCACCGACTACCGCAGTCCACTGAACCGTATATTCACCTGCCGTCACCGGATCCAATATTTCAATCATCAAATCATCGGCGCCCATGGAGTGCATGCCTCGAAGCTTATGCTCTCCGCTCGGACCCATTAAGGTCAAACTGCTTTTAGATACGTCCGGTAATGCCGTATAAAATAGCCGCAGCGTTCTAGGAACTCGTACGAGCTCGGCACCGGATGCAGGTTCGGCGTAGATAAGGGGGGTGTAACTAGAAGAGGTTGAACCGCAGCTAACAGTAGCCAACAAAACCAATGCTGCAAAACCAGCAGGTTTTGCTGTGGATCCTTCTATCAAATCTAACATTATGCGCTCCCTCTAATTATCAAAACCCTATAGATAACTAGCTTAAAATGGATTGGGTAAAAACTGTTTAATTAATTGAATAGATAATAGCCGGTAATCAAGTCAATTTCATTCGTCAGAGGGAGGCAGTGACAATATGTCGCAACGCGCTGGCGTTATTGAAAGATACGAAGCGGTTAGACAAAAACTAGAGCGAAGAAGGGTGTGAAGCTGGGAAGGAAGTAATCGGCGACTAATCTTACCTATGCCGACAAAGCGACATGGGGGCGATGGGGGCAGGTCAAATAAAGTTTAGTGCTTTTCTCTGTTCTTTCTTACCTGTAATAGCTCTTTAGCGAAGTCGTCAAGCTTGGTTCTTATTTCAGCTTCAGCTTGCTTTTTTAAAGATAAAGTTTTCGAGTCGACGCTTGGGTCTGAAATTGATCCCGAAGCTGCGTTTCCTGCAACTATATGTCCAAACTTACTCATCAATCGTTCTCCGACGAAATGATTTACTTAAATGTCCACGGTGCTGCGCGGCGCACTTTGACTACGGCGTTTAAGAGAGTGCTTTAGCAAGAAATCGTCCTACCTTGCGCAACATATAGTGCAGCCCAATCCAAGTCAATCAATATCTTGTGAAAAGAGTCTCAACACTTAGTGTGGCACCGGCCCGACTTCTGAAAACTTGACGCCTAAAATGCTAATTACTTATTAAATTTCTGATACTTAGATTAATCAGTTAAAAAGCTGCATTAATTTTTAAAAGGACATCCAATTTAATTTAAAAGGACACCCAATTAAAATTTAAGTCATAGAAATTTGAAATAAAAAACTGGAAATCAACTTCGGAGGGCGGGAATGAGCCTAAGGGATGGAATAAGTTGCATTTCGAATCCGTTGCTATGAGATTGAGGGGGGTATTTTTCTACCTAGCCGCGAGAATCTAACTAGTCGTCTATGCTAGGTAATGAAGGTCAGAATATCTCTGGTAAACTTAGGTCGCTAAGTCCCGTAGAACAATTTCGAAGAAGTGATACCGCGAACCCATTTATGCGGATGCTTAAAATCCACACCTATTTTGATTCTGCTTGCATGGTATTGCAGCAACGACTCGGCAGAACCAGCGGCGATAGCATAATGCTTATGAAAATCTCTAACACTTGTTAACCATGTATCCGAAGACACTCCGAATTCCATCAAGGTCTTACGGTGACCATCTAATAAACGCTTCGCTTCTATTTGATTTGCATACCCTAATAGTAGCGCTTGCGCTGTGACCTCGAGAAGGTTCAAGTAACTCTTTGCAGAAATCGGAACCACTTTATCGGATGGCTTTCTAATTCCAGTCAAATCCATTAGTTTCGCTTGCCTTACCCCAAGTTGGTGGCCCACCAAGTGCTTGGTTGACTCATTTGCTAAAAGGCGATGCTGGCCGTAACTGCGTTTCCGTACTTTTTTTGCCTGCTCAATTAGGCGCTCTTGAACTGATGTGAAATCACTAGTTTCTAATGTGCCTGTCACACCCGCACGAACTGGATTGAGATCGACATAGGCCATACAGGTAACTAAAGCTCTCTCATCTAATAATGCTTGGCTTTTAAACCGGCCCTCCCAAAATCGGCCACTGCATTCATCTTCTCGATTAGCATTACGAGCAACGGTCTCGTTTATGCAGCGCATAAACCAGCTAATGTCTGTAAGCCGTTGACGCCAAAGCTCGACTCGGAGTCGTAATTGTTTTTCAACAACTCTAGATGATCTATTCTTTATTAATGTTTCGACGAGAGCGGCATTTCTTGGAAACAACCCAGTCCAGCGACTGATAACTTCTTCGGCTGTCCAAGACTGCGCGGCTGATTGATCCACATGTAAAACTAAATGATAGTGATTACTCATTACCGCGTAAGCGCAAACATCAACAGCAAATTGAGCAGATAATTGTTTTATTCGGGTGACTAACCATTGTTTGCGGTGATCAAAGTTGCGACCCGTGACAGGATCATCACCACAAAGATACGCTCTTCGAACACACCGCGAAATACAGTGATAATAAGAAGTATCGTCCAGCGAAATTTGTTGGTTTCTAGCTCGGGTCACGTTATCGTCTTTTTTCTTGTACTTAACATGGGTCTGGCAATTGATCTTTTTAAACGGACAGATGATTCTAGAGAGTTTAGTGTACTATGCAAGACCAAATAGCTCAGACGCGCAAGTGACACTGACACATAGGCAGAAATCGGGGTTAGTAGGACGTAAAATGAGAATTGGAGTTGATTTAGGCGGCACAAAGATTGAGGGAATAGTACTCACGAGTGAAGGTGAAATTGTAGAGAAAATCCGTGTCTCTACCCCAGGCGAAAGCTACGATGACACTTTAAAGGCTGTTTGCAATGTAATCACTCAGCTGCAAGTACAATCACCCAACCTACTTAAGGTAGGTATTGGATCACCTGGCGCCTTAGCTCTTCCCTCTGGATTAATGAAAAACTGCAATTCAATTTGCCTTAATGGCGAAGCCCTTAAAATAGATATTGAAAACAATCTTGGCTATGCAATCAGATTGGAAAATGATGCTAATTGTTTTGCTTTGTCTGAGGCTCATTACGGAGCCGCCAAGGATTCCAAATCAATGTTCGGTGTCATTATTGGCACCGGCACTGGTGGTGGGATTGTTATCAACAGTCAACTTCTAACCGGGCCCAACAGCATCGCTGGCGAATGGGGACATAACTCCCTACCAAGCGCGGCAAGAGAATTAATTGGCGAAGATAGACTATGTTATTGCGGCAGACGTAACTGCATTGAAACTGTCCTGTCAGGCAGAGGGCTGAAACAAACCCACTTTGAAAAAACTGGATTGCAAGTCGAAGCCAACAGAATAGCCGATTTAGCTATTGCAAAAGACCCTGCCGCCTCAGAGTCTTTAGAAATTTACAGCAAGCAATTAGCCAGGTGCCTGGCTAGCATAGTCAATGTTATTGACCCTGACTTAATCGTGCTGGGTGGAGGTCTTTCGAATATCAAAAGCCTTTACGACTCTGTGCCAAAGGACATGGCCGACTACGTGTTTACTGAAGATTTACAGACCCGCATTGCACCACCCAAATTTGGTGATGCTAGCGGGGCCAGAGGCGCGGCGTGTTTATGGCCTAGTAGCGAAAGATGACTAGTCGTTAAACGGGTGGTTTAAAATGATAGTTTCTTCACGGTCTGGCCCTGTTGAAATTATGTCAACTGGAACCTCTACCACTTCTTCCAAATACCTAATATATGCCCGCGCATTTTCTGGCAAGTCGTTTAAATTTTTAGCACCAAATGTAGAATCCTGCCAACCTGGCAGCTCAACATAAATAGGCTCTAAGTCTTCAAATATATTTACATCCATCAAGCTACTCGATGTATTTTCGCCGACGCCTTTGTAACCGGTACAAACCTTTATTTTCTCTAAACCATCCAATACATCAAGTTTGGTTAGACAAATACCAGAAACACTGTTGATACGAACAGCCATCTTGACTGCACTTGCATCAAACCAACCGCAGCGCCGGTCTCTGCCAGTTGTAGCGCCTTTTTCTTGGCCAACTGTCCCTAAATGTTTGCCAACGTCGTCAAATAATTCAGTCGGGAAAGGACCTGATCCAACTCGTGTTGTATATGCCTTGGTGATACCCAAAACGTAATCGAGATAGAGCGGCCCATAACCACTCCCTGTTGCAGTTCCTCCAGCGGTGGTATTAGACGATGTAACGAATGGATAAGTACCGTGGTCAATATCCAAAAGCGAGCCTTGGGCTCCTTCAAATAAAATACTATCGCCTTCTTTACGGTGAGTGTGAAGCAAATCGATAGTATCAGCGATCATCGGCTCTACCTGCTTCGCGAGGGCCATTGATGCATCGAAAACTTCGTTAAAGTCAACTGCGCTCACTTTATAGTATTTTTCTAGAAGGAAATTGTGATACTCAAGGAGTTCTTCTAAACGAGTACCAAACCTTGACTCATTCAAAGTTTCTGCCAAACGAATTCCGCGTCTAGCCACTTTATCCTCATACGCCGGGCCAATGCCTCTGCCCGTTGTTCCGATCTTATTTATCCCTTTAGACTTTTCTCGCGCCTGATCTAAAGCAATGTGAGACGGCAAGATTAACGGGCATGCTCCACTAATTCTTAGTCGTTCGCGCACAGGAATACTGCGCTGCTCAAGGTCTCCAATCTCTTTCAGCAAGGCTTCCATGCTAATCACAACGCCATTACCGATAATGCAGCTTACATGCTCGCGTAAAATGCCAGAAGGCAGCAAATGCAATACCGTTTTCTCGCCATCGATGACTAGGGTATGACCTGCGTTATGGCCACCTTGAAATCTCGCGACCACCGACACTTGATCGGTAAGTAGATCAACGATTTTGCCTTTACCTTCATCACCCCATTGGGTTCCGAGCACGACAACGGATTTAGCCATTTCTTTTTCTCAAAGGTTAGTAGGTTGGATTAATAGTTTGGATTACAATTATGATTTCAAAGCCTGCACATGCCACTGCTTACCTTTCAAGAAAAGCATCCTGTCACAGCCTAGTTCGTGGTGATCTTTACTTGGTGTGGGCGCACCGAGGTCCACAACTACGATCTCACCGGAGGCACGCAACTCGGTGATTTTCTTCAGTAACGATTCATCAGAGCCGTTAGGCGCCAGTATGCCTGATTTGCGCCGAATGTCAGTACTAGTTAGCTTTGCTAGCACCTTCAAATCTGTATCGAAACCGGATGCCGGTCTTGCTCGACCAAAGGCTTCGCCGATATCGTCATAGCGCCCACCTTTAGCTACAGCTCTACCATAACCGGGGGTGTAGGCGGCAAAAACGATGCCTGTATGATACTCGTAGCCGCGCAGCTCACAAAGATCGTAATTGAGTTGAATTCCTGGATTACGGAGCTTAACCCCTGTGGATATAGCAACAAGCTCCTCTAATTCTTGCTTAACGCTTTCTGGCGCTGTATCGAACAACTCTCTTGCCTCAGAAAGAACAGACTCATCTCCACTGAGCCATGTTAGCCGGCGCAGCATATCGCACATTTTTTTATCGTCAACATTTGTAGACAGAATTTGGTCAATTTCATCATAGGCTTTGCGCTGGACCGCTTGAAAAAGCTCTCGCTCAATTCTAAAACCAAGCTTCGCCTCTTGGACAAGAGTTCTAAATATTCCAACATGGCCGAGAACAATATAAATTTCACTTATACCTGCCGCCTGCAACGTATCCTGCATCAGACCGATAAGCTCAATATCGCAGTCCACACCAGCGTGACCGAACAACTCAGCACCCACTCTTATGGGAACCCTTGATGTCATGATGCCGCGAGGCTTTGTGTGCAAGACACTATCAGCATAGCAAAGCCGCACTGGGCCTTGTCGGTCCATGCTATGAGCATCAATACGCGCTACTTGGGGAGTAATATCAGCCCTAATACCCATCATTCTGCCGCTAAGCTGATCTGTGATTTTAAAGGTGTGGATATCTTGATCGTGGGATGAGCCAACCAAGAGAGAATCCAAAAATTCAATCATAGGAGGTATTACAAGCTCGTAGCCCCAAGACCCATAAAGGTCCAGCAGGCCACGTCGCAAGGTTTCAAGCTTGTGCGCCTCTATCGGCAGAATCTCTTCCACCCCATCAGGCAACAACCATCTCTTTGCAGAATTCATACTTTCCCGCGCCCGTCCTATTTATTATTCTTAATTAAAGCTTAGTTGATCAGTAATAACAAAGTTGTGCCAAGTAACATCGACCCTAAGCCAAACATGCGTATGGTCGAATCATCTACTCGATCTAGCATCAATAGCATTCGTCGCCATTTCTTAGGATCAAGAAACGGGATAATCCCTTCAATAACCAGCATCAAACAAAATGCTACAGCTAGCTCATCCCACATTCGGAAGCCTTGTAGGTTTATCTCTAGAACTTTAAAAAGCCCCGCCAGCTAAAAAAATAAACCCGAGCTTCGAGTTACCAAAGCCCGGGTTGTTGTATCAAAAGCTGAATCAGAGGTTAAGCTATCAGTCTCTAAATATTGCTTCCGATTTTCCCAGTATGCATTTTACTGTTTTACGGCGCGCTAGTACTATTTTTTAGATATTTAAAATAGTCGCTTTCCGGGTCCAACAAGAACACATCGCTTTTAGAACTAAATGTTTCGCGATATGAACTCATACTCCGAGTGAAAGCAAAAAATTCTGGGTCTTTGCTATAGGCCTCAGCGTAGACTGAAGTTGCCCGCGCATCACCTTCACCACGTGCTTTTTCAGCGTCACGGTAAGCTTCTGCTTCGAAAATAGTCGCTTGGCGATCAGCGTCAGCAATAATACCGATAGCCAACTCATCGCCGCGAGAGCGGATTTCTTGTGCCTCGCGATTTCTCTCTGTGATCATACGCTCATAAACAGAAGAACGAACATCGTCAGGAAGATCGATACGCTTAACGCGAACATCGATGACTTCAATCCCAATATCGGCTGCTGTGGTTATATTCAACTCTGTAGTTAAATCTAACATTAGCTGGTCTCGCTCGCCTGCCACGACCTCTTGAAGGTTTCTCGCCCCAATTTGGTCGCGAAGTCCGTCGTTAATTCGAGATGCCAGCAAGTTACCCGCAGTAATAGCACTACCTCGAGTGGAAACATAAAATTGACCTTCGTCAACGATGCGCCATTTTGCATAGGAGTCAACTTCCAATGCTTTCTGCTCCAAGGTTAAAAAGCGCTCCGGGTTAGAATCCTCAGTTTGAATTCTCGCATCGAATACTCTAACAGTTTGAACCCAAGGCAGCTTCACATGCAGACCTGGGGCGATGCTTTCGCTAACCAATTCACCAAACTGCAACATAACTGCTTTTTCGGTCTCTTTAATAACAAAAAGAGAATTACTTGCAAGAACGACAACAATAAATACTAAACCGGCAAGAATAAAATTTCTCATGGTCGTGCTCCCCTTCCTGTAGTGAGTCTTGATCTGTCCACCGACGAACCTGAAGATGGGCCTGGTAAGTACGGCGCTAGCTCATTTGCTAAATCGCGCCACTCTTGTGCTGAGTTAGGTCTGCTTCCGCCATTAACGGAACCCTGCCCCATCATTTTATCAAGAGGCAAGTACAACATGTTATTCCCGCCGTCGACATCGACCATTATTTTGCTGCTGGCAGTCAATACGTCCTGCAAAGAATCGATGTACATGCGTTGACGCGTCACTTCTGGCGCCTTCGCGTATTCGGTAAGCAATTGGTCAAATCTAGAAGCATCACCTTCAGCCCTAGCAATCACCTGCTCTTTATAAGCGTTGGCTTGTTCAATCTGCCGTTGGGCTTCACCGCGCGCATTTGGTATCACTCGATTCGAGTACTGCTGGGCTTCGTTTTGCGCCCGTTGCTCATCCTCTCTCGCCCGAATAACATCGTCGAATGCTGGTCTAACATTATCAGGCGGCTGAGTGTTTTCAACGTTTACTTGGCTGATAAAAATGCCAGTTTCGTAGGCATCCATATAGTTTTGCAGACGTTCTTTTACATCCACAGCCACGAGATCGCGACCGGTAGTCAAAATCTGCTCCATGGAATTGCCACCCACTACGTGACGAATCGCTGATTCGGCCGAATTGTCCAAGCTAAGCTTGGGGTTCGCAACCTCGATAACGAACCTAACCGGGTCTTGAATTAGATACTGAACGGTGACTGCGATATCGATGATGTTTTCATCGGTAGTTAGCGTTGCACGGCTGCTATAAGTCTCAGTATTCAACTCTTGAACATTAACAAGAGTGACTTCGTCTATTAACGGTGGATTCCAATGCAACCCTGGTTGCACAACCTGATCAATTACTTTGCCAAACCGCATAACCACGCCTTGCTCTGCTTGGTCGACAGTATAAAAGCCCATGAAGCCCCAAACCACTGACGCCACTAAGACCAGACCAACAAGCATCCCGCCGGTGAGCCCACCGCTTCCCATCGGTGACCCTGATGAACCAGACCCGGATCCGGATCCATTGCCACCGCTCTTTCCGCCCAACAAACCGTTGAACTTTTTAGTGATTTTTCGGATTACCTCATCGATATCAGGGGGTCCCTGGTCACCACCGCCGCGGCGACCACCGTCACCACCCCATGGGTCTTTTTCATTTCCGTTATTTCCAGGTTCATTCCAAGCCATTGGCTTCTCCGTAGCTTTGTATTAGACGCAGTTCGTCAATTTTAGCTAATTATTATGAATTTACACAGCGTTTTGAGTAGAACGGTAGCGATTTCTACTAATTTGCTGCCGTATGAATGTCATCGTTCAGAATTTCTGTCCCTTCGCCGGCTAATTGCGACGATTTGAGACAGGTGTTTGGTAGTGCTACGACGCCTTTATTCAAGAACCGCTCTAACTCTTGAACGGGCATGCGCACCCTTAATTGATATAGTCCCTCCTCATTGATCTGCTCTTCCTCAATGTACCCTTGTTCATAGAGCTGGCTGCGCAACTTAGCTTGATTCGGCTGAATTAACAGAATTTCCTCAGCCATCTTGCCACCCAATAATTCGCTGACGGCCTCAAGCAACAAATCCATTCCCACACCGGTTTTAGCTGACACCCAAACTCTGACCGGTTTTCCACTTTCATCGCGCTGAATATGCGGCGTAGATTCCTCTGTCAAATCAATCTTGTTCATGATTTCAAGCTGAGTTACCGAATCCGCCTTAATTTCAGTTAGTACTTTATTTACCTCGTTAACGAACTCCAAATGGGCATCGTTGGAGGCATCTATCACATGCAAAAGTAAATTGGCTTCTGCTGTTTCTTCAAGTGTTGCTCGAAATGCCTCAACTAATCCGTGCGGCAAGTGACTTATGAATCCGACAGTATCTGCCATGATTGCAGTGCCAAAATTTGGCAAGCTGATCTTGCGTAAAGTGGAGTCTAAAGTTGCGAAAAGCTTGTCCGCTGCGAACGTGTGGGCATTAGTCAGCTGATTGAATAGAGTCGATTTACCCGCGTTGGTGTATCCTACCAGCGAGACGGTTGGGACTTCTGCGCGTTTGCGAGCTCGTCTACCCTGCTCTCGCTGTCCGCGAACTTTGGTTAAACTTTTATTGATGCCTTTAATGCGCGCCCGAATCATTCGCTGATCCAGCTCAAGTTGTTTTTCTCCAGCTCCACGCATACCGATACCACCTTTTTGCCTATCAAGGTGAGTCCAGCCTCGCGTTAATCGCGAACTCAAATGCTCTAATTGGGCGAGTTCGACTTGGAGTTTACCTTCGTGGCTACGCGCCCGCTGTGCGAAGATGTCAAGTATCAAACCGGTTCGATCTAGTACTCTACAGTTCAGGTGTTTTTCGAGATTGCGCTCTTGCGACGGAGACAAAGAATGATTAAACAGAACTAAACCTGCTTTGTGTGACTCAACAGCCGCGCTTAATTCCTCAAGCTTGCCCGACCCTATAAAATAATTAGGAGAAGGTTGCTTACGACTTCCTTTTAGATACGCTACTGGCATAGCGCCCGCGGAAATCGCAAGTTCTTCAAATTCTTCAGGGTCCTGGCGCTCTGATTCCGAGTTAATCAAAATATGCACTAGGATTGATACTTCGCCAGATTCTGGCCGATCAAAAAACAATCAGTGACCTCTCAAGTTATCGCTATGCGTTACCGAGTTCACCAGCTTCATCATCTTCCGGTAATTCACCACCATTTTGCATCGGGATCTTTACCATGCGAGCGGGCACAACTGTCGAAATAGCGTGCTTATAGACCATTTGACTTACCGCATTTTTTAGCAGGATGACGAATTGGTCGAACGATTCAATTTGCCCCTGTAACTTGATACCGCTTACCAAGTAAATAGAAACCGGAATTCGCTCCTTTCTAAGCACGTTTAGAAAAGGGTCTTGTAGTGTATGCCCTTTGGACATTTTATTCTCCTTGCAATCAAATGAGTTAAGTAATTGGCAGCATTATGCCGGTTAGAAACTTAAGAACGTTTGCTTAGACTTTGCTTTTCGCATTAGTTCTTTATATTGAGATAGAGTCCGCGTATTTCAAGATGTAATCCGCAGATTCTGTAGAAGGACCGTCTAAAGTATGCAGTTCTTCCCAACTTCTTAACCAAGTTAACTGGCGCTTGGCTAGCTGGCGAGTTGCAATTATGCTTTTGTCCACCATGTCGTCAAAACTGAGCTGGCCTTCCAAATACTGCCAGACCTGCCTGTAACCTACCGACTTTAGGGCAGGAAGACTAGAATCTAGATCGCTCCGTCGTCTTAGCGCCTGCACCTCTTCAACAAGTCCAAGCCGAATCATTTCTAAGAACCTGTTCTTGATCTTGTTATGTAATACGCCTCTATCAGAAGGTTGGATCCCGAAGAAGTGAAGATTAACCGGCAAGCTATTGTCACTATTGAGCTTATTACGCTCTTCCTCGTGGTGCTTCGTCAGTGTCTTGCCAGAAACCCTATAAACCTCTAAGGCTCGTTGCAATCTCTGAGGGTCATTGGCATGAATTCGTTGCGCTGCCACCGGATCCACTGCAGCGAGCTCTGCATGCACAGACTCCCAACCTAGCGCCGCAGCCTTGGCTTCAATCGCCCTGCGTGTTTCAGGGTCGGCATTAGGCATCTTAGCCAGACCGTCCCGCAAAGCCTTGAAGTAAAGCATCGTTCCACCAACCAGCAATGGCACGTCGCCCTGACTGGTAATTTCCTGTATTTCGCTAAGGACGTCAATACGGAATCTTGATGCTGAATATGCATCTGCTGGGTCACGAATGTCTATCAGTCGGTGAGGTGCTTTGACTAAGGTTTCAGCATCTGGTTTGCCCGTGCCGATATCCATATCCCGATAAACCTGAGCTGAGTCAACGCTCACCAATTGGAAATTACGCTGTTGAGCAAGTTCAATCGCCAATGCGGTTTTACCTGACGCAGTCGGGCCCATCAGGCAAATAACATTTGGCAGTTTAGGGTAAAGAGTCATAATTTCCGAAATCTAACGCTGGCTTACTGTCCGCGAAGAAAAAGCTTATCGAGCGCATCGAGGCTCTGGAATACCCAAGTCGGTCGGCCATGATTACACTGACCACTGCGCTCGGTAGCTTCCATATCGCGAAGAAGAGAATTCATTTCAGGAATAGTGAGCTGACGGTTTGCCCGCACACTGCCATGGCAAGCCATGGTGGAGAGCAGCTCATCTTGATGAGCCTGAATCCGATCACTGCTGCCATACTCCAAGACGTCAGACAAAACGTCTCTTATCATTTGCTCAACGTTCGAATTTCGCAAGATCGATGGAATCTGCCGAACCACGACAGATTCTTCAGCAACTTTTTCTAGCACAATTCCAAGCGTCTTAAAGTCTTGATGTTTAGATTCAACGCAATCGGCTTCTGAGGCGCTTACCGCAATAGATAAGGGCACTAACAGGGGCTGCATAACTAGCTCTTCGTTTAGACAAGCCAGCTTCATCCGCTCATAGGTAATACGTTCGTGCGCTGCATGCATATCAACGGTGATCAAGCCTTCTTTGTTTTGGGCCAAAATATAGATACCGTGGATTTGAGCGACAGCATAGCCCAGAGGTGGAACTTCACCATTCTCACCACTGAGCTGCTCAAGGGACTGCAGCTGATTTTGAATGGCCGCTGGGCTTGGCGCTGAACCATAATTATAATAACTCGGCACTCGAGGCTCAGTTAGACCCAAAGGGTTCTGCTGCTCGATGTTACCAAGCCCCGTTTGACCTCCTACATAATTGCTGTTGTTGCCAACAAACTGTCCAGCAGGACCGCCATAGTTATCAAAAGGGCTTCCAGGGCTATTCGCCGCGCTGCCAGCCATTGCAGAACCATCAAAATGGTCAGCCGGCTTAACCTGGGCAAGGGCCTTATGCAAAGAACTAAACAGAAAATCGTGAATCAGGCGACCTTCGCGAAAGCGCACCTCGTGCTTGGTCGGGTGCACATTGACGTCAACAGTCGCTGGATCACATTCAAAATACAAAACGTAAGCCGGATGACGACCGTGAAATAATACGTCCCGATAAGCTTGCTTGATGGCGTGGGTAACTAGCTTGTCACGAATGATCCGACCATTAACATAAAAATACTGCAAATCTGCCTGACTGCGTGAAAACGTTGGCAGACTGACCCAACCCGAAAGTCGCAATCCTGCACCTTCTAAGTCCACACGGACAGAGTTTTCGACAAAACTTGGACCACAAACCAAACCAACTCGGCGCTGTTTTTCCTGCTCCGATTTAGCCGGCAATAAGTTATGAATAGCTCGCTGATTGTGATTCAAATTAAACTGCACATCGAATCGGCTTAGAGCGATTCTTTTGACAATTTCGTCAATCCGGGAAAATTCTGTTTTTTCTGTTTTAAGAAACTTTTTACGAGCGGGCGTATTAAAAAACAAATCGCGAACCTCGACCGTAGTGCCTTGGCCATGAACAGCAGGCGAAAGTCGAGCATTCATATCTTGACCTTCAGCCTCAACCCGCCAACCGCTAGCATCATCTCCAATCTCCGCCTTGGACACCATGCTCAACCTTGAAACTGAGCTAATACTGGCAAGTGCCTCGCCTCTAAAGCCTAGGCTGGCGATGGCTTCGAGATCTTCCAATTCAGCAATCTTACTTGTTGCGTGGCGACTCAGTGCTAGGGCTAAGTCTTCTTTGTGTATTCCCTGTCCGTTATCTTTTATCCGCAGCAGCTTTACGCCACCTTGTTCGACATCAATCTCTATCCGAGTAGCGCCAGCATCCAAGCTATTCTCTATTAGCTCTTTCACTACCGAAGCGGGCCTCTCAACCACCTCACCTGCAGCGATCTGATTTGCTAGCCGTTGACTTAATAAGTTTATTCTTGGCATTGAGAGCTCATTCTTGCTTATTTGAGTAAAAGACTGACGGGCAAATTTGTAGTCGCCAAACTCAATCTAAATTAATTATTTATTATAACACTGACGGGATTTAATTAAATTGGAGCAACTCGCATAACAACCCTCACAGGCTACCGTGACGATAAGCTAAATAGCAGGGATTTTGAGTATTTGGCCTACCATAATGCGATCCCCCACAAGATTGTTAACCAGGCGCAGCTGGGCCAGACTAATTCTATAACGAGCGGCGATCTCAGACAGGGTTTCTCCGCGCGCAATACGATGTTCCGATGCCGCTGAAAAACTTCCTCCCGGAAGCCTCAGCTCTTGACCAATACGTATTGTGTTAGAGGAAAGTCGGTTTTCCGATTTCAATACTGCCAGTGAGACATTAAAGCGGGCAGCGATTTCCGAAAGACTGTCTCCGCGCGTAACAATATAAGAGCCTGGTAAAACTCCGTTTGCTTTCTGCCAGGCAACCAAACTGCCTTCGGGCGGTGAGTCATAAAAGTAATTCATGACCCCTTTTGCGATAGCGTCTGCCATTCTTCGCTGAAATGCCGGATCATTTAATTGCTTTGCATCATCAGGGTTTGTTAGATAACCAGTCTCAATCAACATCGATGGAATGTCTGGAGAATTTAGTACTTGCAAGGAAGCTTGCTGGACTTTGTCTTTGCGCAACCTCGCAATTCCATCTAGTGATTCCAATATACGGGTGCCTGCAATCAGACTCTGCTCCATACTCCATGCCATCTGCAGTGAAACTAGCGTTAAAGCCACATCATCGTCTAAGCCGCCAAGTGCGATATCGGCACCGACACCTCCTAATAAGTCTGAGCTATTTTCCTTCTCAACGACCCTGCGGGCATTTTCACGGTCGGCTCTGTCACCAGATAGCGCGTAAATAGTGACTCCCTTCGCGCGGCTGTTCTTGTACCAATCCGCGTGGATCGCAATGAATAAGTCAGCACGATTCTCTCGGGCAATCTTAGTTCTGCGCTTGAGCTCCACATAGTAATCAGATTCCCGAATCATCACGGCCCGGTAACCGGGCAGTGCATTAATTCTATCGCGAAGTGATTTAGATATTGCCAGCGTCACACTTTTTTCTTTTAATCTTCCGTTAGGGCTAATGCTGCCTGGATCTTCACCACCATGACCTGCCGAAATGGCGACAACCAGCTCGCGCCGTTCATCTGAATTCGGCGCGGCAACAGGCACAACTGCAGGCCGGCTTGGAGACGCAACCGTTGCGACTGTTGCGACGTCGTACAGATCTACAACCAAACGGTCGCTGTGCTCTGTATTTGGCTCAAGTGTAAAGCTTGAAGGCTTAACTTCGGCGCTCAGATCAAGAACTATTCGCAGCCCGGTGCCATTGCGAACGCCGCTGCGAACGGCCGTTATCGGACTATCGGTAAAATCCAAACCAGAAAGGTCATTAACCTGAGCCACATTATTGATATCGATAACAACTCGGCGGGGGTTTTCCAAAGTAAACAGGTTGTAGCTCACGGCCTCACTTAAATCGAAGACTAACCGGGTATGGTCTGGCGCACGCCACATCCGCACCTCTTCTAAAGATGAGCCAGAGGCGCCGTGAGCCAAGCTCAGTAGCAATGCTAGAGCAAACAGCCCGCAGCTGTGTTTTATAATTAGGCAGATCTTGTTCATATTCAAATTCTGATGAGACAGAGTTCCCGATGCCTACTTATTCGGCATCAAGGCCACAATCTTTCGGCGATTTTTGTCCCTTTCTCGGAATCACTTCGACAGTTTAATGCACGACCAGTTCCCGAATCAGTTAGATCGATAAGTAAATCAGCCTTTGGAATTCGCCCGGTGCCTTTTAAGGGCCACTCAAAAAGACAAATATTCCCCTCTTCAAAATAGTCATCAACCCCGAGAAAATCGACTTCTTCAGGGTCGCTAAGGCGGTACAAGTCAAAATGATAAACGTTCCCACGTTCAAATTCATAGGGTTCTACTAAAGTATAGGTCGGGCTTTTTATAGGGCCCAAATGCCCATAACCTTGAATGAATCCTCGCGCCAATGTGGTTTTGCCTGCGCCTAAATCTCCGGTTAAATAAACTACAGCTCCGAGATTTTTGCTAACTTCTCCCTGCGTTGATGGGCTCATAATGGCTAATGCCAGCCGTTTGCCAAAATCTAGGGTTTGAGCTTCATCGGCGAGAAATTGTTGTTTCATCATAAGGTTTTAAGTTGAGAGTAACTGCCCAATTCAAATCAATCATCTAAAGAATAAGTTGGTCAGTCAGGCATTGTTGAGGGGTTCACTAGTCGACGAAGCCAAGGTAGCAAATCTGAAGCCACCAAGCCACGTTCACCGCTATTTTCTGCAGCGAGGTCCGCAGCCTCACCATGAACACATACCGCGCAGCTGAGGCTTTTATCTGGCGCGATGCCCTGCGAAATTAACGCTGCTATTAATCCTGCGAGCAAATCACCCATGCCTCCGGAACCCATGCCGGGATTGCCCTCGCTGCATAATTCTATTGCGCTTGGATCACTGCTGTGGGCCATTAGGCTGCCGCTTCCTTTTAGCAAGCAACTGCCACCGTAGATTTCGGTCAGCTTTCTAATTGAATCGAAGCGGTCTTGCTGAACCCCAACAACCGTTGTGTCTAACATAGCGGCGGCTTCGCCAGGATGGGGGGTTAACACCCAGTTGCCATAGCAAGCGCCATTGGAATCAATCCGATCTTTCAGTAAATGCAGAGCATCCGCATCGATTACAAGCGGGGTACTCATGGCACGACTTCGACTTAACACTTCGTTAAACAGCTTCAAGGCCCAGCGACTTCGACCAAGACCAGGACCAATAACGATAGCGGTCGCCCTGTTTAAAAGATCGGTAATTTTGGCATCGGTAAGTGAGCCTGCCAATGAAGGGTTAGCGCTCGAACCAGGAAAATCCTCAGTCCCGTGCCACATCAACTCAGGACATCGCGCCAATGCTGCCGGACGGTGAATAGATCTGGATATAACACTCACCAGCCCAGCACCACCTCGCAAAGCGGCCTCGGCGCAAAGGATTGCAGCGCCTCCAAATCTGGTATCGCCTCCAATCACAACCACATGGCCGTTAGATCCTTTATGGCTGGATGCTTTCCGAGGGAGTAAATAGCTCGTGGCAAAATTTATATCGATCCTAAGGACACTTGGAATTGGTGATTGCGCGCTAGTGTATGCTTGCAAAGGGATATCCAAATCGTGAAACACAATCTCTCCGCAGTAATCTCGGCCGTGTCCGGTCAGCATTCCCCGCTTAAGTCCTATAAACGTCACAGTGAGGTCTGCTTCAACTGCAGCGCCCAGCGGCATACCCGAATCAGCGCTTAAACCTGAAGGTATGTCGATGGCAACTACTGGTGACAAGGTTGAGTTCAATATTTCGATGGCCCTAGCAAATTTGCCTGTCACGGGTCGATCAATACCAGTTCCAAGTAGCGCATCCACGGCCACGACATGCTCTTGTTTCGCCACTGGAAGTGCAAGAAACTCCTCAAATTCGAACATTTTAACATTATTGAGTTTTGCTTTTTGATAAGCAGAGCTAGCATCGGGACCTAATCTGGAAAGGTCTCCAACAATTATTATTTCGCAAGGAATATCGCGCTCTTTAGCGAGGACTGCACACAAAAATCCGTCTCCGGCATTGTTGCCTCCACCCACAAAAACCCGCAAGAATTGGATCTTTGGCCAGCGCGTCAAAATGTCTTGGAAAGCCGCTTTGGCTGCGAGCTGCATCAAACCAGAACCGCTGCAGCCGAATTTCTGTATAGCGAGGCTGTCAAGCTGCCTAACCTGAGCAACGCTGTAAAGAGAATTTGGAAGCCTAACTAAAGAATCGCTCATCGTAGTCTCCAACTTTCTGCCCGATCAACTCTTGGAGACTTGACTCAGCGGTCAAACTTTTGAATAAGCCGCCGAACCAGTCTTAGCGCTGTATCCAATTCTTCAGTAGGAATATCATCTGTGGTCGCAATAGCCCAAGGGTCTTGGACTTCTCGCAATTGTGAATATGCCACTCTGCCCTCGTCTGAAAGCGTTACTAGCACTGAGCGTTTGTGCCTAGGGTTAGGGAGATATATTAATAGGGCATCTTGCACCATAACATCAGTGATTCGCTGCACAGCCTGTCGTGATTGGCCTAGCACCCGAGCTATACCTGGCACCGTCAATCCATTGGTGGAAAGCGCGATAGCAGCGATAACTTTCCACCTAGCATGTGTCAAACCCATGTTTTGGGTCATTGCATCGCCTTCAGAGATCAATAAGCCATTAAGACGGAAAACCGACAAGACTAGGTCCAAAAACAATACTCGTTTAGGGTAATGGGATGCCAATTTGTCTATCTCCTAATTTATGTCAGTATGCTGTCATCATTCTGCCTTTCAGTCAATTGATGCAGCTCAATAAGAATCATACTGGTATGTCGATGTTCACAACGCGCTCTTAGCCAAAAGGCTAGAATTGCTATCCAAGCCTTGATCTCAGGTATCTGGGGGAAATGTCGCTTTCCTTAACAGCAGAGGCTCCATAGAGCCTTTCGATCGCTGACACTATAAAGCCACATTTCAATCGGATTTACTTTGCTTGTAACTAAATTACGCGACTTTTAAGCTTTTAGACCAAATACTGTCAATATTTCATGCAATGACAGCTTGCTGCGTAGAATGGCGTTGCCAATATAATGTGCCGATAGCGCTTGATACGGCTAAGCAGCTGGGAGTTGTCGCGGCACTTGCTGCCGCTTTAGTCATTAACTTGAATGACATAGAATGCAAATTCGCTCAACTTTCACGGTTTATGAATTTGTTACTGGTTAATTTATCACCGGTTAAAGCTGCCGCAATATCGCTTGTACTGCTATTGATAGGCACTAACACCGCGCCCAACCCAGCAATGGCTGACGCCAGCAGGGATGCCACGAAACTAATTGAACTGACCAATATCGGCGAGCAATTTGAGCTTGTTCGTCAGCAGCAGACCCGAACAGTCATCCGCACCTACGCAAGCATTGTCAGCACCGAACTCGGCCTTGAGCTTCCCGCCGCCGTGAAAGAGGCGATTTCGCTCTGCTACGAGCAAAACTATGATTGGGCTAATTTTGAAGATGGAATTGTCGAAATTCTGTTAGAAAACTTTACAGAAAAAGAGATGCGACTGCTTTTAGACTTTTACCGCAATAAGGGACTCCCTCCATCAAAAATTGACGCCTTTAGAGACATCGTTGCGAAAGGCGAATTAATCCAGAGATTGGGCGCAGAGCATATATTCGCCGTGACCGTTGGCTGCGTAGATCTAGGCACTGAAGCCGTATTAACTTATCTAAGAGAGAAGCCTTAGATTAGTGTGTCATTGAATACATCAAGTAGTTGATACCCAGACGGTAAGCTGAATTAGCATAGCGGGTGGGATAATCAGGGTGATACGTATGTTCCCAGCCATCGCCCATGTCCGAATTCCAATTAATCAAAACCATTACCCGTCCCTCATCATCAAGAATGGCATGGTTGCTCGCAAAATCAATTCCTTGCTCCCCAAATTCATCCGATCGATACAAAGCAGGGATCATTGTTGGCCCGTCAATATCGTAATAGACGTGAAAAATCTCATGATCTGGTGACAACTCGATGATTTCTCTATCGGGAAAAATCTGACTAAAAGCCGCATAGAAGTTATCCCACTGCTGTTGGCCCCAGAAGTCATCAATGAGCAGAAAGCCACCCCGCGCAAGGTACTCTCGCAAATTTTGTATCTCACCGGGGTTCAGCTGAATTCCTCCCCCTTGCCCAACTTCCAGCATATAGAGAAAAGGATAATCGAAAATTTTCTGATCATCAAAACGTAGCACAATAGGCTCACTCATCACACGGATATTGGTGAGTCTAGAGACCCCCCTCAAGAAATTCCTGTCGGCATCAGGGAAATCTATAGACCAAGGGCCATAGCCAAAACCACGACTGTAAAAGGTGTCAAAAGCGACACGAACAAAATTAAATTCCCCGCCTTCATCGTTCTCTGTGGGTAGATCTTGAGACTCGGGACTAAATACCTGGCCACTTAAAGTCAGTGGCAAAGCAAGTGCCATCAACGCGAATACTGGCCCCGCGATTTTTACCGCTATTGCGCTCAAATGCTTGCTAGCTTTCATAAATAAAAGTTCTCAACAATCAGATTCTAGTGTGTATGGATTCTCTCGTGAGTTCAATATCAACTCGACGCGCGCATCAATAAATAGATTCAAAAAATACCTTTTAATTTTTCAAATGACACCTACACTCTACTTTAAGAGCCTATCAATAGTGGCTCAACAAGTTCTCACTAGAGAATTCCGGCCAGCTTACGTGTCACAAGGATGTGCGCGTGGCCGGAAAATATTTTCTTCTTTCACTAGCAATTTGCAAGTGATTTTCCGCGCCACACTATTAATACGACAGCAGTTTTATTTTGGTCTATGGACCGGCTACTTCCTTAACGAAGCACAATAATCTTCATTGCTGACCGCTGGCGTAAACCAAATATAGTCATAGGCGCTGACACCAGCCGTACTCTCCACATAATCCCCAGCGTTAGTTAGCTCCTCACTGACTTCCATAAAAGCCAAAGACACAATATCATCTCTTTCTAAATCGCTGTTTGATGCCAGCAAATAATTTGGCACACCCAAATCCTGACGCACATGATAGTTACCAGCGATTAGGATAGATAAACGATTCGGTTGCGTCTGACCTAGGCTACTCGCCATCGCCGAATCTCTAGCCTGCTGGACAGCAACCATTGGAGGAAACTGGGACTCTGGCAAGAGGCCGCAATGACTTGCATCAATGTCGCTGAGCAACTGATCCATCACTTCTGGGCCGACGATTTTTTGCAGTGGTGAAGGCTGTTCAGCACCATAAACGCTGCGCATAGTTTCTGTACTTATATTGCCCGCATATAGAGGGATAGAAGCATTGACCGCCAATTGAATTAAAGGGGAATAGAAATCCCAATTCCAGCCATCACTGTCCCAATCTAAGTAGCTTTTTAAATCATCCAAAGAGACGAAATCCTGATCCAAAATAAGGTCAAGCTTTGACTGAATGGCGGAGTCCATCATTTCCAGACTTAATGCTGAAAGCTGATTAGATTGCAGGATTGCCATCGTCACGAGCGCCTGCAACGTGTGGTGGTCAGGATTGTCATGCTTTTCACCTAATAAAAGATAGCCGCCCCTGCCTAATTCCGTCTGTAGATTTGCCATTGAAATTACAGAGGTATTTGCTACATCCCACACAACTCCTACGAGCTCGTGGTCTGTATTGAGTTTGGACTCCCACTGGGGATTTTCCAATTGAGCGAAAACTGAACTGGAAACCAATAGAGATATCGTAAAAGCGGCAGCTTTAATTAGTGCCACCCATTTGCAGCCAATTATCATAGGTTTGTGTACTCCAAAAATTTTGAAAAAAGGCAATCACTGCCAACTTCTCTTCCTCGTTTAAGCTATCCGCAAAACCTGGCATTTTTCCACCCAAGGGAAACCCTCCTTGGTTAATAACACCCAACAGCACTGACAAAGAGTGATGCCACGCGTGCCCATCACCGTTGAGAGGTGGAGGAGGAAAAGATCCATCTGGTAACTTTTTTTTCCAGTCTTCATAACGCCCTTGCGCGCCTGCCCCATGACAATCGAAACAATTATCAGCGAACACCTGCGCGCCCAGATTAATTTGATTTGATGAATACCAGCGAGATGAATCAGCGCCCCCTAACTCCGGTCCTGATACTGAGGCTGATTCCACACTAAGAGCTTTAAGAGGCGACTCACTTGGGTCTTGCCGGCATGAAACCAGAAGCAACAAGGCCGCTAAAACCAATATTTCTGGCAAACCCTTTAGCACGCTAGCTAACCCAGCTTCTTAGGGAAATCGAACTCGATTAGTCGTGCCGAACCTAAGGATGCATCCGCCCAATCGTCAATCGCAAGCTCCATCTGAACAAAACCGCAAGTAGGAATATTTTCGATGGCCGCCCCTGTCATTGCGTTGACGAACTCCGTGATAGCTGGATTATGACCCACCAACATTGAGGCATTACAAGAGCTGTCCATTAGCTTGGCTGCCTTGAGGAACATACCCACTCCGGCAAAATATAGCTCCGGATTACTAACGATAGCGCCACCTTTATAGTTCACCGCTTCAGAAAACAATCCAGCGGTTGTCTTAGCTCGGACGGCTGGACTACACACGATGCAATCGACCGTGCAATTGCGAGCGTTAAAGCGATCCGCCATGACGGGCACGTCTCGCAGTCCGCGGCCATTTAAGGGTCGTTCGAAATCTTTAAGATCGGGGTAGTCCCAACTAGATTTAGCATGACGAAGTAGGTAAAGAGTTTTCATTGGTTTGTTCAAGTTCCGAAAAAGCGTCGAAAAGAACCTGTTAAGGCCCCCAAAATAACTTCGAATTAATTCACCAATTTTGAGTTAGTGACCGATTAGCGGTCATAGCAATTCAGTCTTACCAAGTTTGGTTCGCCAAAGAATTAGGCACTTGATTGAGTCTTATACCCCAAAAAAATCCCCAATTCCAGAAAAGTTGTCTATTACCGCTCGCTGGTTGAGATCGACGCTATAGAGCCAGAGATAGAAGCCGAAAACATCAGGTATCAGCGAACTATCTGTCGATATTCGCGAAACTATCGCGACAGCACCGCCATCGCAAACTATCGAAAAGGGTATACAAAGAATGAAAAATCAAACTCTAATTTGCAGCAGTATCTTCGCTGCGTTTTTAAGCTCGCAAACTTTGGCGCAGAGAGAGAACAGTGTTAACAGCACGCTCGAGCTAGGCATAATGACCACAACCGGTAATACAGAAGACGAGAGCATTAAAGTGAAAGGCCGCGTCGAGTTAGTCAAAGATGCTTGGGACTACGCATGGAGTTTGGATGCCTTCAGATCATCCAGGCAAGACCAACTCACTGCCCAGAGATTCTATATGGTTGGATCGGCTGACTACCAATTAAGCGAGGTTAGTTTCGTGGAAGGCAGACTGGCCTATGAAAATGATAGGTTCAGCGGTTATGACAGCCAAAATGATGCCTCTGTTAACTATGGCCGAACCTTGTTAACCAACACAGACAATATGATTATGACCTACACTGCAGGTATCGGTGTACGCCGCTCCGAAAGCGATGCTGAGAATTTTAGTGAAGCTATTTTTAGACTTGCCGGTGATTACAAATGGGATCTCTCAGAGAATGCATTATTTAATCAAATACTGAGCGCAGAAGCAGGTGACGAAACAAGCATTTACCGATGGGAAAGCAGTATTGAAACAAATATCCTAGAAAACCTGTCTTTAAAGTTCACATTCAATGTTAAACACCAAACGGAAGTGCCCGTTGGCCGACAAAATACAGATACCGCAACGTCTGTTACTCTAGTAATGAACTTTTAGATAGCCTCTGGGGCATACGACACAAAAAGCGATGCAATTGATGCCACAACTAATCACACAGCGATAAAAGGAATATTCATGACCCCCATCGTCCGTCTTTACTGGATCATCGCACTTGTCCTAATGCCCCTCAGTGCCACCTGGTTGTTGATGAAAACAGGCGGCGACTCTTCATTGTCAGCATTAACCTCAGCGCCTATTCAATTCACAGTCTTTCTTTCATTGCTTGCTTGGACACTTGTGGGCGCCTATGAAATTTTCTTCTGCGTCAGCAACCTTCGCCGCAACTACCCAGTTTTAGCGAATATTCGTTATCTATTAGAATACATTCGTCCGGAAATACAACAATACTTTATTGCCAACAATATTGAAGAAAAGCCTTTTAGTCGCGAACGCCGAAATCTAATTTATCGTCGCTCGAAAGGCGCTAACGACAACCTTCCTTTCGGCACAGAACAAGACATATTGGCAGAGGGATACCGAAGCCTGCAGCATTCCATGAAACCTAGCAAGGTCGTGGAAGGATGCATCAGAGTCACTTTCGGAGGGCCAGATTGTAAACAGCCCTACAATGCATCCCGCCTTAATATTTCTGCCATGAGCTTTGGCGCACTCAGCGCGCAGGCTATTGAGGCACTCAACAAAGGCGCCTCTCTTGGAGGCTTTGCTCATAATACCGGCGAAGGCAGCATGAGTGAGCATCACCTAAAACACGGTGGCGACATCGTTTGGCAGATTGGAACCGGTTACTTCGGCTGCCGCAACTCCGATGGCAGCTTTAATGACGAAGCCTTCGCAGAGCGAGCAAATCTTGATAATGTAAAAATGATCGAGATTAAAATTTCTCAAGGCGCCAAACCTTCACACGGCGGCGTCCTGCCTGGAGCGAAGGTGACTCAGGAAATCGCGGATATTCGATTAGTGAATGTTGGCGAAACGGTTAATTCACCCCCAACACATCCAGAATTCAACTCACCTAAAGGACTACTTGATTTCGTCAAGCGGCTGCGCAAACTTAGCGAAGGTAAACCTGTTGGCTTTAAATTCTGCCTAGGCAAAAAGATTGAATTCTTAGCAATCGTAAAAGCAATGTTAGAAACTGAAACCTATCCCGATTTCATTACAATTGATGGCGCAGAGGGCGGCACTGGCGCAGCCCCTGTAGAGTTTTCCAACCGTTTGGGCACACCTTGCTTAGAAGCTACATACTACGTAAACCAAATATTAGTTGGTACCGGAATAAGAGACCGTATAAAACTCATTAGCGCCGGCCAAACCGCTACTGGATTTGATATGTTAGAGAAAATTGCAGTTGGTGCAGATACAGTCAATGCTGCAAGGTCAATGATGATGGCATTAGGCTGCGTGCAAGCCAAAGCTTGCAACACCAATCACTGTCCATCTGGCATTGCGACTCAAGATCCAAGCAGGGCGAAGGCTGTTGATGTTGATGAAAAGTCGGTGCGAGTTAAAAATTTTCAACACGGCACTGTCGAAGCCTTCCTTGAGCTATGCGGAGCCATGGGGTACTCCAATCCTTGCGACCTAACTCCCAGCGATTTGTATAGCCGCTGCGAAGGGGGCATGAAGAGCTTTGATCAAATTTATGAGCCTATGGTTGATAAACAGCTGTTTAGTGATACCGCCCCTAGCAGCTACCGTGACGACTGGCTAAAGTCCTCTGCTGCGACATTCTAGAAGTCACCACCCTCATTTCTAACCCTAACCAGAGTTAGCTGGAGCCAGCTCATCGGGCTGGCGCCGCGGCTGCGGCAGAGGCTATACTAAACTAATACTATTTTAGAGAAGTCTCTTGAAATCATTCATTGCCCTGAGCTTAGCCACCTTTTTTAGCAGCTGTATTGGCTTTGCCGTGCATGCTGACCAAACTAACCCTGAGCTTGACGAACTCTTTAAGCAGCTGCTGAAAGCTGAGGAAGAACCGATTATCCGGGAAATAGAAGGTCAAATATGGGAAATTTGGCTGCAACATCCAAACCCAGATATTGAACGCCTTATGCAACTTGGGACCCAGCGAATGAATGCACAAGCTGTTTCTGAAGCGATGGTAGTTTTTACCCAAGTGACCATAAGCTATCCCGACTACGCGGAAGCGTGGAACAAACGAGCAACTCTTCATTACTTAATAGGAGACGCAGAAGCATCCGAGGCGGATATCAAAAAAACCCTAGAATTAGAACCACGACATTTTGGCGCTCTTTCCGGGCTAGGCTTGGTTTACTTGCAAAGCGGTGAACTTAGCAAGGCCAAGAAAGCGTTTGAAAATTTAGTCGCTGTTCACCCAAATAGCCCCAATGCCAAATCTAACCTAGACCTAATAAACGAACAATTGCGACTTGGAGTGATTTAAGGAGTTCTAGAACATTCTAAAAGATTAAGCCGGACATAAAAAAAGGGATATGCGCTGAACGCAAATCCCTTTTTTGCAGCCAATCTTCTGGCTGCTGGTTGAAATCGTGAGCTTACTGGCGTGTGCCAGTTACTGCGAAATCACCGAAGTCACTGCCAAATGCGCCATTTACTGCGTCGCCTTCAACCGTACCGTTAAACTCTAAAACTAATGTTTGGCCTTGGGCATCAACTTCAGCCTCAAAGTTTATTGCATTGCCATCAAAGGTAATACCCTCAATAGGTGCTTCGCCTAATCCATCAGCTACCATCATACCTGAGCCATCTGCATTAATCGTTAGTGTAGCTGCTAATGCGCCCAGAGGCGTGTTCATTTCAACACCCCAAACGCCAACAGCTGGAGACACACTTGCCGCACAACCTACAAGAACAGTAAGAGTTAATGCTATTAATCCACTCGTTAATTTTTTCATAATTATATCCACCTAATTTAAAGTTCAAAAGCTCTAACTGTTTTACAAACCAAACTCAGGGTTACCAACAGCATTGATTTCTGGCAGCCTGCCAACACCCCTCTTTTCGCGAGATGTTGACGATTACTAAACCGTGCGCATATTTTCCCGTTAAAACGGTCTGAGTCAACCGCAAAAAGCGTCGTTTTTCATTCATTTGGACCCAAAAAAGCACAAAATGGCCCATTCAAGGGATAATCCATGCGTCCAACCATCGCTCGCCGACCTTTTTAAAACCAAAATCACTTACGATAGCCCGCTCAATACCCGACATATGGGCAGCACCATAAAAAACACTTAAGCTGCGCAATTGAGGGTCCTTCAGAGAGATTTTTAGCACCCTTAAGGCTGCAAGGTTTCGATCTCCAAGAATCGTCAGCTGCGACTCTAGCTCGGCAGATAAAGACGTCAATTCAACATTGGATAGCTCTTTGGCCAGTAAATATTTAACAACTGAATCTCGCCGCTGTGTCATCACCGCTTTTAATATTGCCAGTGACTCCAGTCCGGATTGGGGGCGACTATTAGCCTGAGAAAGCGACTGAGCGAGGGCTAGACTTAAGAACATAGAAAACGAATTTTCGTTTTTAGATTGCATAATCTCACCGAGCTGCGCCGGGCTAACATCAGCATGACGGAAATTGGCCTGAGTGTAATCAATCTTCTCCAGCTGAAAGCTAACCTTGAGAAATTCCGCCATAGCCCGTTGCAGCATTGATACCGGCGAGCGCCTGCCGAAGGCAGCTGTAGCTTCGCCAAAAGCGGGCCGCTGGTCGGCTTCAGCTACTAATTCGTATAATACTGCGTCTTGAGATTGAAAATAATCGTTCAGCTCATCAAAATAGCTTGCGTCGGCCATATGGACGGCAGAAACCAAATTAAGAGTGATACCTGATTCATTTTCATAGGTCGCGATGGAGGTTTGCAGTCTTCCTTGCCATTGTTCAGCTCCCTCAACAAATCTAACAAACCGTGAAGTAGGCTGGGACTGGGATTTTTGAACTGCGAAGGCATCAGATTCCTGACTATTCGATGGAAACGAGAATAAGAAAACTGTGAATGGAAATAGAAATACTGACAGCCGCCGCCGATTTCGAAGACTGACTGCCAAGTTAAATAATGTCATCACTAAACCTAGCTGGTTCCTGGGGTTCCACCAGAGAAAGACAAGGATAACATTAGAGTTGCTGAACGACGATTGGATTTTAAATAGGCGCCAATATTGAGGCGACTTTCAAAGGCCAACTTAAATTGTACCGAAGATTGAAACTGCTCTAAAACGTCAGCTGCAGACGGGCGCACTGAGCCCAAATAATCCCGCGTAAAATGTCGATGTAGGGAGTTTTTCACTCACCCGAAAGAAATCACTGGAACGAATGCCTTCATAGAAATTTTCAAGCTGCTTGAGAGATTCGACTTGTTCAGTTTTTTAAACTTTGAGCGCGCATCAGCGAAGGCAGGATCTAAGTAAAGACCGAACAGCTGGGTCTGAGCTGCAACTAATAAATTGTGGGGCATGATCTCAACGAATTTGGTAGGCAGATGTCTCACCAAAAAAAAACAGCTTACGCGCCAAATAACGGCAAATCTCACCGGCATCATTGAGAAAGGCGTCCCCTTCCTCATAAAATGGCAACTGCGCGAAAGTAAAATTGGGTTTAAATGCAGGCCATTCATCCAAACTAAGTCGTTGATCATTAAAAAGGTTCCTATCTCCTCCATCATCAGTCGAATAGCGTCGCCGCTGCCGCGAGTGTTGATCTAGGTTAACTCTGTTATAAGCTCTGCCGCGAGCATACGGTTGAGCGCTGCCAACAAACTTGCTTTAAACCTAAACCCCGCAACACTTAAATTTTGGCCACGCTTACAAATCCTCCTTAGAAATTTCTACGGGAATTATTTTTTGCTTATAGCTGCTATTAATCGGGCTAGCTGACAAACATGACAAACAAACAGAAGCTCATTCGAACCGGATTGTAACCTATGAGCTCACCGTAGTTTTGAATGCGTCACAAAGTTTGACTACCAAGCCAATTGCAATATTTCCTCTACTTCTTCTTTGGCATTTATAGTTCTTGGGTTTTTCTTCACAACAGGATGAATAAACGCTCGCGCAGCAATCTCAGCAAGCTTAGCTTCGTCAACTCCAACCTCGCGCAAGCTGGTGGGTAAACCTAAACTAGAAATCAGATTTTTAACGGCACGACTCGCTGACATTTCTGGATACCCTAAAGCCGCCGATATTGGCTGCTGTTGCTGTAAACAATTCTTACTATTCCATTCCAGTACTGCAGGCAGCATGACACAAGATGTGTATCCGTGAGGCACTCCACAAAGGCTTCCTAAAATGTAACCGATGCCGTGACTTGCACCATGGGAAACATCTCCTAGACCAACGCATGCCAACCAGACAGCCTGTTGGTTGAAACTTCGTGCGTGCAGATCAAGAGGGTTCGCTTTTGTTATAGGCAATGACTCGGCAAAAAGTCTCATAGCGTGGAGGAAATGGCCTTGCAAAAAAGGGTGTGCATCTTTAGAACAATAACCCTCTACTGCATGATCAAGAGCTCGAATGGCTGTAGAAAGCCACAGCCACTGTGGTGTCAGTGTTGCTAGCTGTGGATCATAGAGTATGTGTTTTGGGCAAAGATCTATCCCTCTGTAACCTTCCTTGGTTGATTTTACCGTATTCAAAACACCGGCATTATTGCTAAATTCTGCACCAGACAATGTCGTAGGTATAGCGATTTGACGTATTTTAGATTGACCCTGAAAAACACTCATATCCCCTGCCAACGAGCCTCGAGTGCCATCACTTCCTTGTGCATATTCAAGCAGGTCTGCCGCGCTGCTCAAGCCTTGGTCGACTGCTAATTGGACAACCTTGCACGCGTCAATCACCGACCCTCCACCCACAGACACCAAAAGATCGGCACCAAAATCAGCGGCAAGAGCAATAGCTTCCAAAACATCTTCTCTTGGGGTATGAGCCCTGATTTTACAAAAAGACTGAAGCTCAACGTTTTTTCCCGTTGCCTGCACAGCGTGCTTTATGGCGGCAAAATTATCAGTTTGAGAAGCCAAACTCGATGACCCAAGCAACAGCACCCGCGTCGCATCCGAGCTCTTAACCGCTTCAGCCAAACCCCTGTTCGCAGGCACACCCAATCTTACCGAATCCAAGGCACTGTAATTAAATTGTATAGCCGATGGCTGTTGATTCTGGTTCATATAATCCTCGTTTTAGTTCCCATTTCCAATTTAATTGCTGTCCTTATTTTCACATGAAAGGCCTGAAATAGTGAATGGTCTCGGCATTGCCATAGCAGCCATTCTTTTAATATCGTAATTTAGAGGGAATAGGAATAAAGTATACAAAGAATTAAGTCTATAGAGGGACCAAAGGCATGGCAAAATTCAAAGTTAACGGCGTTGAGCATGAGCTCGACATCGAACCGGAAATGCCACTATTGTGGGCAATCCGAGACGAGCTCGGCATGACTGGCACTAAATTTGGCTGCGGCATTGCCTCCTGCGGAGCCTGTACTGTCCATGTCAACGGCAGCGCCGTACGTAGCTGTGTGCTACCTGTATCCGCTATCGAAGGTCAAGACATCACCACAATCGAAGGTCTGGCTTTTGCCGTTAATGCTGCTGATGCCGGCGGCATTAATGATAAAAACGCACCTGATATTACTGCCGTGCAGCAAGCATGGATAGATCATCAAGTTCCCCAGTGTGGCTACTGCCAGTCTGGCATGATTATGGCGGTTTCTTCTTTACTCGCTAGCAACCCCAATCCAAGCGATGCGGACATCGACGCTGGCATTACTAATGTATGCCGCTGCGGATCCTATCCACGTGTGCGCAAAGCGATTCACTCACTTGCCTCCGCTTAAAGGATCGCCATTATGAAAGTTTCCAGAAGACGATTTATTTTATCCAGCGCCTTGGTCGGCGGCGGCGTATTAATAGGGTATTCAGCGACACGCCCTAGCAAGCATCGGCTAGCCAACAATGAGCTCGCCAAAGGGGGTGAGCACTATGTCACTTCATTTTTGAAAATCGATCCAGACAACCAAGTGACAATCTATGTACCCCATGCGGAAATGGGACAAGGCGTTCACACCTCTTTGGCTATGATGGCCGCCGACGAAATGGATGCTGATTGGGAGAAGGTCAGTATCGAGCAAGCCCCTGCGACAGACTTATTCGCTAACGGCGATTTAATTAAGGGTTTTGCCGGCGAAGCAGGCGTTCCAGGTTTTTTGATGGGTTTGGTAAATGTCAGTGCCACCAAAATTGCTGAAATTGGCAATCTGCAGATTACTGGCGGCAGTTCATCGGTACGTTTTACTGGTGATACAGCCATGCGAACCGCAGGTGCGGCTGCCCGTCAAATGCTTATCGAATGTGCTGCTCAACGCTGGAATGTTCCTGCTGGAGAATGCACTGCAGCATTAAGTTACGTGCAGCACAGCGATAGTGGGCAATCACTAACCTACGGCGAACTTGCCTCTGATGCAGCTTTACTAGAACCCGCAACAGAGCCAGATTTAAAAGACCGGTCTCAATTTAATATTATGGGCAAAGCAATTTCTCGTAATGACATTCCAGCAAAGGTGGACGGTACTGCACCTTACGGCTTGGACTATCATTCTGAGGACATGCTTTATGCAGCCATCCGCATGGCACCGGTATTTGGCAGCAAATTGGTGTCGGTAGACGCCAGCGCGGCACTGTCTCGCCGTGGCGTCAAACGAGTTGTTGAATTAGAAGATTCAGTGGCAGTAGTGGCAAATAGCTATTGGCGAGCCAAGGAGGCTCTCAAACTGGTTAACGCTGAATTTGAAACATCCGAAAATGATTCTATTTCCAGCGCAGATATCGCCGCCCGATTTGACGCTGAACTTGCCAGCAGCAATGGCAGCAAAGATTTCGAACAGGGCGATACCGATGACGCCATTGCCGGTGCTGCAGATACCATTGAGGCCAGCTATCGTGTGCCTTATCTTTCTCACGCTCCAATGGAACCGATGAACTGCACGGTTCACTTCCATGATGGAAAAGCAGATCTGTGGACAAGCACGCAAGATGCATTAGGGATACGAGGCCGGGTCGCCAAAATCGGAGGTCTCGATGAAAACGATGTTACTCACCATTTTAGTTATGTCGGCGGCGGGTTTGGAAGACGTCTGCCATTTACTTGGAACGTAATTGACCATGCTACCTTGATTGCAAAAGAATTTGATGTGCCAGTAAAAACAGTGCTGAGCCGTGAAGATGACATGCAGCAAGATTACTATCGCCCTGCTGTTCACAGTAATTTCAAAGCCGGTTTTGACAGCTATGGAAATATTGTAGCTTGGCACAATCGCTTTACCGGCCCAATTCAAGTTGCTGGCGCCGCGTTTATTCCTTACGACATCGAAAACCAATCTATTCGCGTAGTGGATGGCGAAACTCATGTGCCTATTGCCGCCTGGCGCAGTGTGGATCATTCTCAGCAGACCTTCTTCACCGAATCCTTTGTTGATGAAATTGCCCATCGAACAGGAATAAACCCTTATCAATTTCGCATGAATCTTCTGCAACGTCATCCTCGCCACCGCAAGGTGTTACAGGTGGCTGCGGAGGCAGCAGGATATGGACAAAATCTGCCCGAGGGACATGCGTTAGGCCTTGCTGTGCAAGAGAGCTTTGGCAGCATTTGCGCAGAGGTCGCCGAAGTCTCTATTGGCAACGATGGTCAGCCCATTGTTCATAAAGTCACAGCCGCCATTGACTGCGGCTGGGCGGTAAACCCCGATACTGTAGAGGCACAAGTCGAAAGTGGAATTATTTTTGGACTGACCGCGGCACTTTATGGAGAAATCACTATCGAAAATGGGCGAGTGGCACAAAATAACTTCCCAGATTACGAAATGGTACGCATGGCAGATGTGCCAGAGATCGAAGTACATATTGTCGAGTCTGGAGAAGCTCTGGGAGGCCTTGGTGAGCCAGCAACGCCGCCAATCGCTGCAGCTGTCACTAATGGCTTGTACATATTAACGGGCCAGAGAGTGAGAAATTTGCCGATTCGCAAGCATGACTTCTCAAAGCCTGCATCACTTGCTGCGATTTAACTTCGCTAGCTTGGCGCCAACAGCCGATTTAACAGTCGCGTGACATAACCGGCGCTTAACTTAAAAGGGAGAACAATGTTCTCCCTTTTAAGTTAAGCGATTGTCGTTTTCGAGAGCGTTAGACTTTCATTAACCAACCTCGCGAAAAGGTAAATATCAGGGTCGCAATCACCTTTACTGCAGTGCCTTAGTGGATTATCTTGAGCGCCCTGCAGTAATTACTTTATTTTCATCCCTGCCCGACACTAATGCCGGTTTACCTCCTCCACGAGTGCTCTTGCTCGCATAGAGTAAGTCAGTTATCTTTTGCTATTGTTGAGATGGCCCATTCAGAGTCGGTGTCTCAAGAATTATTTGAATGCATGAATGACTGAATTAACTGAACTACCACTTTCCGGAGCAGACCCACTGAACAGGCCCCATTCAAGCAGTCAAATGCCATGAACCAAGTAAAATCTCAGCGTTTAATTATTTACATCTGGCTGTTTTTAGCATTGGCTGCTTGCCAAAGCTCTGAGCGCCCTATTGATAGGGATAATTTGGAAACTGCCAGTGCCGAGCTTCTTGGCTGCCTAGCGATGGCTGATCAATTTCGAAAAATAGTAGACTCTGAAGGCGTCCGCAACGCCAGTGCGTTAGCTTTAGCGTCTGTGCCAATGTTCCATTCAAATCGCTTTCTTGACCTGTTGGCCAAGGAAGCTGCAACCGAGTCACAAACAAGGCAGTGGTTTAGTCAGTCAGCAACTTTAGCTGCAGCAGTGCGTGGCTCCGAAAACCAAAACTTGGAACATCCCTGGTCAGACTCTCGCCTTGACAGACTCAACCTCTGTGCCGAAAATTTCGCCAACCATGACGAGCACATTAACTCTCGCCGGCAAACGCTTCAGCAGTTGCCATTAATTCCTGATAATTACAGTTCGCTTCCACAATGGTTGGGATTCAATTGGCTTTTGCGCCCGATATTCAAATCACGGATCGAACTACTGCACGAAGAAGAGAAACGCCTGTTCGATCAAACAAGGCCTTTTGACGTGTCTTTCAGCTATAAACCTAAGGGGACGAGTCACCAAAAGGATAGTGAGATAGCGCAGTGGTTTGTCGACGCTTATGATGCCAATCCGCTCAAGACGCCTATGCTTACTGATACGCAGCTGAGCAGTTTGATCGCATTGCACAGGCCTAGATTTACCATTGAGTTTAAGGATGACAATGACCTTATCGGGCAGCCTGTGTGGCAAGGTGAAGAATTAGCCATTAGTTTAGACAAGCCGACGGTTTACACTTTGCCCTCACTCACTCGTTTTGGAACAAACAATTTACTACAGTTAAATTATGTAGTTTGGTTCTCAGAGCGTAAACCAACCAGTTCGCTTGACCTCTATGCAGGCAATATTGACGGCTTAATTTGGCGAGTAACCTTAGACGAGCAAGGCAAGGTTTTGCTCTATGACAGCATTCACAGCTGCGGCTGTTATCACAAATACTTTATAGCCACTGATGAAGTTTCTACAAGAAAGCTGTCTCTGTCAGAAGAACCCGCTAATATTTTCACACTTGCTAATATCAACACCAAGGCTGGCGTTCATATCCGACTTACGGCCAATGAGCACTATGTGGTCGGGGTTAGCGATAGCGATAGCGAGCTAGTTAACGCCAAACCTTACTCGACAGCCAGCTATAACGAGCTCTCAAACCTGAACTATCAAGGTCGCAGTAAAAGCTTGTTTTCAGGTTCAGGCATTATTATCGATAGTAAGCGGATAGAGCGCTTTACGCTTTGGCCTACCGGAATCGATTCGGTCGGTGCTATGCGTCAGTGGGGATCCCATGCAACCGGGTTTGTTGAGCAGCAGCACTTTGATGATGCCACATTACTGAACCATTATTTTTTAAGACTAAATTCACGCCGATAAACAGCACTGCTGTTAGTCTTCACACGTCGCATCTCATCCCTACTTTACGTTAAGATGCAGCTTTACTAAATTTGCGACAATCAATATGTTTAGTTTACTACTAGGCTTGCTCCTTTTTATCGGACCGCATCTCACTCTCGAATTTGGTCTGCGGCCTCTATTGATAGATCGTTGCGGATCTGAAAATATTTATAAAGGTGCCTATAGCCTCTTGGCACTGCTTGGCCTGGGACTTATTGTTTGGGGCAAGGCCTCCGCCCCTTTCATTATGTTATGGCAACCAAAATTTGAACTGCGCTCTGTTAGCCATATGCTAATGATCCCCGCTGTCATTTTAGTTATCGCAGGTAATACACCAATGTCCTATATCAGACACCACCTGCGTAATCCTATGTTAGCTGGGGTTACTCTTTGGGGACTTGCTCACCTTTGGTCTAACGGCGATTTAGCATCAGTGCTCCTATTTGGCACAATGACCATTTGGGCAGGGTTTAAATTTTTGTACCTTGGGTTTAAAAACACTTCGCGAATTGGCCAAGGTAGCCCCGCTGCTTTTCGGGACATATTTGCCCTATGCTCTGGTCTAATCATCTACACCCTGATTAGTCGCTATCACGGACAGATGTTTGGTGTAGGACTAGATTTTGTGTAAACAGCGCACTTAAGAGCTGCAAAGCCTCTATTAGAGCTTTGCTTTAAACTATTTACTTAGCAGAGAAGGACCCAGACGTGCCAATTTTTAGTGCTTTAACAATTTGTATTTGCCTACTATTTTCCTCTTCTATATTTGCTCAAGAAGATTCTCTAGCATGGGAAGGCGAATGGGCAGCCAATGGTACCTATTTTAAAATCGCGGTAGCAGTTGAGAACAATGTGCTAAAAGTCACTCAGATTGAGTCACTAGGGTTTGAATGGACCAGTAAAGATGCCGTGATTGATGGCAATTTTGTAGAAGTTGAGGTGGATTATATAACCGGGGGTGTTAGTGGGATTATTAGGGCCGAATTGCTCGATGAATCTACTGGAGTATTATCTGTAAAATCCTGCACGCCCGCGTTCATGGTGTCGTGTGCATTGTCTAAAGGAAGGCAAGCATATTTCACTAAAGTCGCAGGCCAATAATAAGCGGCCTACGACTCTTTGAAATAATTTACATTTCAGACATAGATTTAACGACCTTCGAGACAATACCGTATTCAATGGCCTCCTCTACAGTCATCCAATAATCCTTGTCAGTATCCTCGGCTACTCTCTCAATAGGCTGGCCAGTTTCATCGGCAATCAATTTATTAATGCGGGCCCGCATTGCCACAATCTGCTCGGCCTGAATAGCAATATCAGTCGCACGTCCCTGCGAACCACCGGAAGGTTGATGAACAAGATAACGGGTATTCGGCAACGAAAAGCGGTTTTCTTTCTTAGCTGCTAAATAGATAGTTGTCGCCGCGCTAGCCACCCAACCAGTGCCAATCACTCGCACTACGGGCTTGATAAATTTAATCATGTCGTAGACCACATCGCCCGACTCTACATGTCCCCCCGGGGAGCTGATGTAGATTGAAATCGGGTCATCGCTATCCGACGCTAGAGCAAGAAGGTGCTCGGTCGTGCTGCGAGCTAACTTGTCAGTAATTTCACCGAAGATTGTTATTGAACGAGACTTAAAAAGTTTTTCATCCATAAACCCCGAATTTCCTGTTGCTTTGCCACCCTTGCTGTCTTTCTCTGGAAGATTGGTTTCCATTAACTACCTCTAAACTAATTGCTGAATTAAAATTTTTGTATTATTACTAACTGGGTTTTACGAATTAAATCGTTACCTAATAAATCTGATTTCTAATTTCATGCCTCCCCAAACCTACTTGGTATTTTCTAGCTCGGAAACACAACCATTTTGATTGACTCTCAAATAAGCGATGATTTTCCAGGGATCGTCTGCTTCTGGAAAATTGGAACCAAAGCCAACCATTCGAGTACCTGGTATACCATTAACTATCGAGTCGAGGATTTCCTCGTCTGTCTCACCATATTGCCATAAACAGTTAAACAGATTGTCGTCGTCACCGAAATCAACGGTCGACAGCTCCGGCGTCAGCCCATGGCAAAAGTCTGCGCAAGAACCAGCATAAATCGCCTGACCTCGGATCAAGGCATTATCATCAGCCATAAAACCCTGCACCAATGTTGGTTTAGATTCCTTGGCCGGACCATCACAGCCCAACAATATTCCAAGGAAAACAAAGCCTAGAAAAAATTTCATTAAGCTCTCACAGTATTAGGCAGATGACAGACCACGCCTATACGTGTTCTTCACCTAACGGCTTAAACGTAATTAGCAGTTGAGGCAGAAGTGTCAACGAACCGACTAAAGCTACTAACATGGCTAAACTTGTCAGTAATCCAAATACAATTGTAGGTATAAAATTGGACAAAGCCAATATCGAAAAGCCTGCAACAATTGTCATTGAAGTGAAATACATGGCACGGCCAATGCTGTTATGGCAAAAAAACATGGTGTCACGGTAGTTACCGAATCGTGGAAACTCGCGCTTGAAGCGGTGCATGTAATGAATTGTATTGTCGACACCAATACCAACCGATATTGCGGCGATTGTTATCGTCATGATGTCTAAAGGTATGCCTAACCAGCCCATAATACCAAGCACGAATGCTGCCGCAATTGCATTGGGGATGATACAGATGATGGCGATTTTCAGTGATCTAAACAAAAGCAAAAACATCAACATGATGGCAAGCATCACCACCCCCAAGGTCAAAATCTGGGATTCATACAAACTTTGTAATACGTTGTTGTACAACACTAATATGCCGGTCACATTGACTTGTTCATCAGTGAACCCAAATTCTTGCTCTATCCCTTTTTCGACCCTTTGCAGCAACTCATTTCGTTTTAGATCTGGGTCCGATTCAATCACTCGCACATTGAAACGCAGCTGGTTCTCTTTGATTGAAACAAATGGCGTTAACACCGTGTCTTTAAGTGCGTCAGGGATTCGCGAATACAGCACTGCCCAGAGTAAACCATCAATTGGATCATAGCCGTTAAGCTTTTCGGCTAACTGAATAACCGCGCCAAATGAAAGTACTTTGCCAGTCTGGGGATCATTTTCAAGATACTCATGAATAGCTTTGACCTGATCCATCTTGGGGGCAGTAAACCAGTAAGCATCTGAGTCGCTTGCACCGCCAAAACCATCATCGAAACCATCGTCAAAACCGTCTTCAAAAGAACCTGCTTCCTCTGGAAGGTCTACTACTACATCAAATGACAAGGTGCCACCAAGCTTTTCATCGAGCAGGGACATGCCTTGAAATATTTCTGTTTTTTCTCGAAAGTAGTCGATAAAACTGTTCTCAACTTGAAGACGCGCCAAGCCAATGACGCTTAATAAAAGTACCACCGCGTAAAGGTAAAGCACTTTGTCTTTGAGTTTGTCGGTAACCGTCGCCAGTGTCGAGGTCAAGTTCAAACGCATATCTGATGACAACTTGGTTTGATCGACAGGTAGCAGGGTCAAAATTGCAGGGAACAAAAAGAATACCACTGTCAGCGCGGCCAAAACGCCCATAACCATCATCCAACCAAATGAAATGATGGGTGAGATGCCGCTAACGATAAGTGAGCCGAAAGCAACCGCCGTAGTTAACCCTGTATACAAACAAGGCTTAAACATACTCAGGACAGCATGCTGCAGCAATTTGTCATGACTGCTGAAATGACGAGTCGCCCGCAGTTCCCGATAGCGAACGGTAAGATGGACCGTTAACGAGATCGTTATAATTAACAAAAGTGAAATGAAATTGGAGGACACCACAGTCACTCGCCAATCCATCAAACCTAGAACCCCAACCATTATCGTGCCGGCCACCGCGCAGCAAACCAATGGCAATACTACCCAGCGTACTTTCCTGAAAATAAGACCGAGGGCAACAATAATAAAACCCAAAACGCCAAAGCTAAAAGAACTGAGATCGTCTCGGACAAAGGTGACCAAATCGTCAGCGATCATCGGAGCCCCGCCGAGGAAGATCTGGGCATCACTGCGGTAGTTTATTAAAATACTGCGAATTTGGGCGATAGCTGCGGTTTGTCGTTCGGAGGTAGTAATTGTGTATCGGGCGTACTCGGCTTCTATGTCCGCCAGCACCTGTGATTCTTTGGCCGTAATAGCGCCGCCGGCCTCTTTGCTCCGGAGTTCGGTTCGCTGATCCACCAGACCTCGACCCCGTTGATCAATTTCAAAGCTGACAAGCATGCCGGCGGTTTCGCCGTCAGGGCTTACCACCGCATTGCGAAATACTGGACTGTTCACTAGCTCTTCGCGGGCGACCTCAAGATCAATCTCGGCATCATTCAGAGTTAAGTAATCTTCAGAAATACCCGTTAGTGGCGTGTCCAGAAAAATGGGAACATTCAGAATACTGTCAACACCGCTTACACGATCAATTTTAAGCAATTCCTGGCGCAGACTTTCCATTCTCTCCAATGTAGCCCGGGAGAACAGCGGTGCATTCAATGGTGTGTAGGCAATAATCACTGATTCACTAATGCCGTAGATGGCATTTATTTCTCGAGAATATTCTAAATCCTTGTCACCCTCCAACATCAAAGAATCAGCAGAGGCGTCAAGGCGAAAGTACTGAGTGTAATAGCCAAATCCAGCCGCTGTAATTAGGACCAACGCGATGACTAATAATGGTCTACGAAAGACGAGTTCAATATAGAGGGCGGTTATCCTGGCAAGCATAAAAATCCTAATAACTTGTACGGCAGCCACAATAACTTACTCAAGTGACTTGGCACTAACGGGGTCCAATTACTATACGCTGATCAGATTGATATTTCGATATTGGTATCACAGGGTTATTCAACCTTTTCAATCTCCAGAAACTGGCCTTAGCTGGCAGTCGGCGACTAATATGAATTAGCACCGCTCTTCTGGCATTCCTTAATGATAGTAAAGCCAAGCTAGATGTTGCCTTATTTTGGGCGGAATAACCTGTTCAAATAGCAGCCACAATCTGCCTAAATATACAATTCAGGTCCTATTTCTTAAGACTAGGCTCCTAAACAGTCCACCCAATTTCCTACTTTGGCCGTTGCAGGAATTAGTAACTGATCATTTGCCGAATTTTATCCAATCTAAACAACTGTTATTTATAGCTATTACCCACTTACAACGAACCCAAGAGGTACTCAAATGACATTTAAGAGCAAGTTCTACAGACTGCAACTTTCTGTGATTTTAAAGCGAGTCCTATGGGCTAGCCGAAGCTTAGTTGCTAACATTTACATTGGTTATATTGGTAAAGAGACTAAATTGATATGAATGAATTTGAGTTAGACAGCATGACACTAACTTATTAAACTTCCAACCGGGCCCTCTGAATTCAATGCCGCCTCTAAAGCTGGTCCTCCGGCCTGACCCTGCGACCCTGTGCCACAGCAGATGGCATTGAATTACAGCACAAAAGCTTTATATTAAGATTACCAGTTTTGAGCACATCCAGTGACCAAGGCAAAGAACTAGATAGGAGCAGTTAAAATGAAATTGTTGAGCAAATTACTTACTTCTTTTGTAGCGATGGGTATCGTCGCTCTGGGAATAGCCACTTCAGCCTTTGCAGAAGATGATTGGCTGCGTTCTGTGCCCGATTTCGCCCTAACCGACCAAGCCGGCGTGATCCATACGCTGGAACAGTACAAAGACGACGGATTTATCGTTTTTTACGTACAAGGCGTTGGCTGCCCGATAGCTAGAATCGCGCTGCCTAGCTACCGTGAAGTTCGTGACGAGTTCCAAGGCGAAAAAGTTAGCTTTTTGATGTTTAACTCAAACATCCAAGATAACCTTAAGCGCATTGCGCGGGAAGCGGATGAGTTTGGTATTGATTTCCCAGTGCTTAAAGACGAAGGACAGCAGCTTGCTAAATCCTTGGGTGTTGAGCGAACTGCAGAGGTGTTCATTATCAATCCTCGCACTAAAGAGGTGATGTATCGCGGGCCGATCAATGACCAGCTCGGATATGAGACTCAACGCAACCATGCCAATGAGCATTTTTTGAGAGATGCACTGACCACAGTTCTTGCTGGCGGCACAGTTAACATCGAAGATATCCCGGATTCTAAAGGCTGTCTAGTTGCGATCTTTGACACCTAAACTCTAATATCTAAAGTGTAGCTTGAGATAACTAAAACCCGGCCCCGGAAAAACGGCCGGGTTTTTTATGGACGCCTTTTTTTAGCCGGCCTAGCTAAAGCTGAATCGAAGACGATAAGTTCTTTACTGAAGCAATTGTGATGGAAGTGGAGAACCGAACATCACGAAGATTATTAAGTAGAGGATGACAGCAGACGCGGATGGTGAGTTTGTCGTATTTCTAATTGGTTTCTGTATAAATAAGCTTTGGAGAGTCCACAAGTGGCCGCCTATATTCAATTCCATGCCTAAAATACTTAACGAGCTTTATCAGGTTCAGGGTTAGGATTCATGAGCCAAAAATCTTGGCTGGGTAGAATAACAATCATGGTCCAGTATTGCCGTATTTTCTAACTCTTGGAAAGTTATGCCAGAAGTAGATCATCGGAACGTGTTCCAGCATGAACCCACTTTAATCAAAAGGTAAAAAATAACAGCGACATCTGAAAATCGCATGAAACCTACCTTTCTCAAAAGGGAATCCATAAGGGTGTTTGCAGCAATATGCCAAGATTTGCCCTAGGCAAAGATGGTAATCATGTTCCAGCGACAGGAAAGTTCAGTTCGGCGCGAGATAGAATCAACAAGAGCAGTTCATAACTGAAAAATTGAAATAGCCGCGAGAGTCCAATATCTATCTACGTAGACAGAGCCGAGGTAAATATTCAATCTTCAGAATCTCATGATGCGGCGTAATATTAGACTAGACCAAGATCAAGTAATCGGATCTAAAAAGAAGCTAGCTGCGTTCATTCTTACGACCGTTTTGTATCAGTCGTTTTTTGAAATCTTTATGGATTTAGGGTCAATTAAGTCATCTGGTAATTCATCTTTGCCATTCCTTTTTGCTTTTCTTTCAATTTGCGTACTAGGCTCTATATCTAGATTAACCAACCCCATAGTAATCCCAACAAAGATGGACCACCACAAAGGTATATTATTTTCCCGCCGCTTTAGCTAGGAGAGGGTTTCACTCAAAAAATAAGAACAACAACAGACTCACGATAATAAAGTATAGAGCCCTTGATGAATCATCCACAATTTAGTCCTCTTATTATTACATACCTGAGGTATGCTCTGAGAATTCAAGTATTAGTATGATAAGCACAGATAAAAACTAGGACCATAATAGGAAAATCAAGGTAAGCTAAAGCGTACACGATTTTTTAAAATAAAACCGATATGCCTGCACATTCGGAGACTAGTAAGACGGAGGCAAA